>ENA-OZVQ01000593-OZVQ01000593.1-human-gut-metagenome-genome-assembly--contig:-NODE-593-length-11850-cov-6.252565_pt1 | contig 11850 bp, 10 predicted proteins | sample MGYA00243451_ERZ654057 | MGnify/ENA primary metagenome ERZ654057 (study PRJEB26926, sample SAMN06165013) | human gut metagenome | biome: ENVO:00009003; feature: ENVO:2100002; material: ENVO:00002003... | reverse complement strand
ATTATTTTCTACCAATTTAACATATTCTTTCAAACTAAATAAGTCCCAGAACAAAACTTTACGCTTTTTTCTGGGACTTATGAATTTTACATATTTAAAAGTCAGATAACAATTATTTTAATTGTAACATCGCAAACATACAAATTCCAGCAAAAATTAGAACTACGATACTTCCTGAAATATCTCTCAGAAAATGATTTTTTAGGCTTTTTTCTACAGAGTCTTTCACTGGAATCTGATATGTTTTAACCGTTTTATATAGAAGGAAAGCTAATGCGGCTACATATAAGAAGTTCTGAAGCATTACTTCTGCAACGATCATCAATGCCATATTCACAACCGCATATCCATAATCAGCTTTATTCAAATGCTGTTGTAAAAAGCCTAACAAGTATGCGATAAATGGATTAACCATGGCAACTAAGAACATAACGGTATAATGTGGATTCTGACTTAGGATCGTCTGTAGATTAGCACCTGCAGTTCCTTTGGCTGTAAGATAACCTAATGCCATAAATGGACTTACTGCCAATAATACTTTAATGATCGTAAATATGCGCTCAATTGAAGAATTTACTGTTACATTCTTCTGAATCGTTTTCATCATGATTCTTTCCTCCTGTACTGCAAAATCTTTATTACTTTAATTCTGGCCAATAACCTTTGTTCGCTTCAATCAGGTCATCTAAGATCTGTTTTGCTACTTTTGCACTTGGTACTGTCTTAGATAATGTCAGTGCCTGCCATAACTTTTGATAGCTTCCTTCGATCCATGCTTCTACTGTCAGTTTTTCTACGCTTACCTGCTGTTCCATTAATCCTTTCTGGAACTGTGGGATTGCTCCCTGACAGATCTTTTCGTATCCGTTGCTTCCTACGATACATGGGATCTCTACCATGGCTGTACGGTCAAAGTTCTCAACTGCTCCTTCGTTTGGTACGATCAGTAAGAATCTTTCCTGTGTATTTTCTGCGATCGCACATGCTAAGTCTACGATATATGTTGCATGTGCATCTGGTTCGAATGCACTTCCGACTGCTGTTCCTTTTTCGATGATCTTTCTGCATTCTCCGAAGATGAACTTCTCTCTTCCATCCATAACTTCGTTCGCTCTTGTGTATTCTGGATTTGATGTCTCTACAACATAATCTGGGAACAGGTAGTATTTTAAGTATGTATTTGGAATTGTTTCTGGATCAACTGCATATACATCTCTTGCTTTCTGGAATGTATGTACCCAGCTTTCGTCTACATGCTGGTTAGAATCTGATAATGCATCTGCATATCCGTTTGCTGCCATATGTTTCTTGATCTCTGGCATTAAGTCATTTCCTTCAGAATCATAGATCTTGTTCCACCATCCGAAGTGGTTTAATCCATAGTATCCGTACTGCATTTCTTTTCTGGATTTTAATCCGACCATGTTTGCCATCTTTTCCATTAAGTCGATCGGCATATCACAGATATTTAAGATCTTGGAATCTGGTCTTAATCTTCTTGTTGCTTCTGCAACGATCGCTGCTGGATTTGAGTAGTTTAACATCCATGCGTTTGGTGAATATTTTTCCATGTAATCAAGGATCTCAATAACTCCACCGATGGAACGCATTCCGTAAGCGATTCCTCCTGGTCCGCATGTTTCCTGTCCGAGTACTCCGTATTTTAGAGGGATCTTCTCATCTTTTTCACGCATTGCGTATTTTCCGACACGGATATGTGCTAATACGAAGTCAATGTCTGTGAACGCTGTTTCTGGGTCTGTTGTATAATCAAATGCTACTTCTGGTGCATTTTCCTTTAAATAGATCTCACATGCTTTTGCAACTGTTTCCTGTCTCTCTGCATCGTTATCATAAAACTTGATGGAACGAATTGGGAATCTGTCCATATGATCTAAGAGCATCAATACGATACCTGGTGTAAATGTACTTCCACCACCTGCAACTGTAATTGAATATTTTTTCTTTGCCATTTTTCATTCCTCCTGAATGTTGTTTGTTTTTCTTTGTTGAGTTCATCATACTATCGTATTTATCCTGATACAATAGTTTCGCCTCATTCAGGAACGTATCATCAATGTTGTTGCATTTCACAAAACATGTGATTTTTCACAAATGGCTTATTTATGCGGTTTATCAATGTTTTTCTTCGTTGTTTTCTGTTATCGTTTCTTGTTTTTTCAATTGATGTTCCATGTATTTTAATGTCAGAAATTCGTTGACAATGTGAAAATGTAATGTCGGATAATATAGGAATCCATACCCGATCGTATGTATTTCTTCTGACTGAAATGTCAAAACTTCATCTGCAAGATCATAAAATTCACCCTTGCCATGCATTGCGATTCCTATGATCTTTGCTCCCCTCTCTTTTGCACTCCTCATTTTGCGGATCTGTTTTTCATTTTGCCCTGAAAGGCTGTAGAAGATCACAAGATCATCTTCGGTAAATTTCTCTGAAAGAAGCTCATATTCACTTGCTCCTTCTATCGTATTGATAAAAATGCCTTGATACAAAAACTTTTCTTTCAGATGCTGTGCCGCTAATTTCTGTGTCGATCCTGAACCTTGTGTATAGATCCTGCTTGCAGATTCTATCATCTGGCAAACCTTATCCATATCCATATCCTCAAAACGCCGGATATTTGCTATAAAACTGTTTGCATTTCGATCCATATCTTTTTCTTCGTATAGGATTTCTGCTTTATCTTCCCATTTCAGGAAAGATCGCATCTCACTATATCCAGAAAACCCCAGCTTCTTTGCAAATCGCAGGATCGTGGTATGTGATACATGACAAAAAACCGCCAGCTGCTGGATCGAAATCTGTTTACATTGTTCTTTATGACGCACGATATATGCCCATATTTGAAGATCATTTTCATTTAACATGTCAAATTTCTTCTGTATCAATTCTTCCATATTCCTAGCTCTCATCAGACTGGCTCCTTTCCTCTAAATATTCCAAATAACGCAAAAACAGCATTTCCGCCAGAATATAATAAGATGTCATGGATTCATAACGCCCTTTATACATGTTTTGTTCTACAATTGTTGTTGATATGTATAAATTATAATTGCTGATCTCTGCCAATGGATTCTTCTTTTGTTTTGTGATCGAAATGATCGGTGTTCCTTTGATCCTTACTTTCTTGGCAAAATCTATCGTAGAATCTGCTTCTCCTGACACAGAAATGATCAAAACAAGATCATCACTATCTATATACTTTACTACCGTCTCATATTCTGTTACTCCACTAAAATCATAAAAACGCTTATCTGTAAAATAAAACAATCGTTTAAATTCCTTTGCAACGATCTTTTGTACCATACCTGTTCCATATACAAAAATTCGTTTTGCCTGATAGACCAGCTTACTGATCTCTCTAAAATCCTGCTGCACCATATCCTGCATCATTTCTTCATATGCGAGACAAACTTTTACAGCTTTGCTTGTATCTTGTTTCTTGTCATCATTTTCCATCTTAAGATGTACTTTGAACTCACCAAAGCCTTTTAAAGACAGCTTTTTTGTAAATCGAAGTACTGTCGTTCTGGATACATTACATTTTCTTGCAAGTTCTTCGATCGTCATATTTTCACATTGTTTTTTGTGTTTCTCCACATAGTCCCATATGTATAGATCATTTTCACTTAATCTGTCACTATACTGATTGAGCAGTTCTTCTAGTCGCATATTTTCCTCTTCCTTTATGATACAGACACGGTTTTGAGACATGTTCATTAAAAAACTGTACAACTGGTCCTGTCCCAAAAGCCATAATTACTGTGCCTATTCCCACATTGCCTCCAAATATTAAACTTATTATAACACAAATAATATCTGTTGCAATTCTGCACACTTTAAAAGGAATTTTACTTTTTTCATGAATTTGTATCCCTAATGTATCATATGGTGCACTTCCGAGTTCTGGTGTCATATAAACAGAACACCCTAGACAAACCCCTAGAATTCCTACAATAAGAAAAGTAACTTTCACTGCCAGGTTTTCTGGATCTTCAAAAAACATATGATATCTTGCTGTAAAAAAGTCTACCAGAAGGCCACATCCGATCATGTTCCATAAAGTTCCAAATCCAAATATGGCACTTATCCCTTTTTTTTCTTTAATCACGAAAATGAAAAGTCCGATAAAAATCACTATATTTACAATTATCTGCCATACACCATAAGAAAATGGAAGATGTTCACTTACCGCCATGTTCATACAACTAAATGTATCTACTCCAAATCCTGATAAATTTAATAATGTCACATTAAATCCTATCAATATAACCCCAATAAATGCCATAAAATATCGTTTCATTCCTATATCCTTTCTTTTAAAAAGGGACCTTGCTCTCGCAAAGTCCCTCTTCTTTAAACTTTAATTCATATAACTATTTAGAAATCTTGTATAAAACATCTCCAATGTTTACATGACCTTCTGTCTTTACAAATTCAATCTTATACTCATCCATTGCTGTCAAAACGATCGGTGTAACCGTTTCTTTTCCTTTGGATTTCACAAAATCCAGATCAATGGATCCCATTAGTTCACCTGCGTGAACTTCATCTCCTACGGAAATATCAAGATCAAATCCTTCTCCATTTAATTCTACCGTATCCATTCCGATATGCATGAGAACTTCGGCTCCATTGTCTAATACAAATCCTATGGCATGTTTTGTATCAAAGATTGACGCTACTTTTCCATCCACTGGAGCATATAGATTTCCCGCATCTGGCTCGATGGCTACTCCATCTCCCATTAGTTTGTCAGAGAACATAGGGTCATTTACTTTCTCTAATGGAAGGACGGTTCCTTCAAAATACGCTTTGATCTCAATTGCATCATCTTTCTTTTTCTTCTTAAAAAATAACATCTTTCTTCACCTTTCTTCCCATGCATATGTTTTGGTTTCTTATTTTAATTCTGGCCAGTAATCTTTGTTAGCCTCGATCAGGTCATCTAAGATCTGTTTTGCTACTTTCGCACTTGGTACTGTCTTAGATAATGTCAGTGCCTGCCATAACTTCTGGTAGCTTCCTTCGATCCATGCTTCTACTGTCAGTTTTTCTACGCTTACCTGCTGTTCCATTAATCCTTTCTGGAACTGTGGGATTGCTCCCTGACAGATCTTTTCGTATCCGTTGCTTCCTACGATACATGGGATCTCTACCATGGCTGTACGGTCAAAGTTCTCAACTGCTCCTTCGTTTGGTACGATCAGTAAGAATCTTTCCTGTGTATTTTCTGCGATCGCACATGCTAAGTCTACGATATATGTTGCATGTGCATCTGGTTCGAATGCACTTCCGACTGCTGTTCCTTTTTCGATGATCTTTCTGCATTCTCCGAAGATGAACTTCTCTCTTCCATCCATAACTTCGTTCGCTCTTGTGTATTCTGGATTTGATGTCTCTACAACATAATCTGGGAACAGGTAGTATTTTAAGTATGTATTTGGAATTGTTTCTGGATCAACTGCATATACATCTCTTGCTTTCTGGAATGTATGTACCCAGCTTTCGTCTACATGCTGGTTAGAATCTGATAATGCATCTGCATATCCGTTTGCTGCCATATGTTTCTTGATCTCTGGCATTAAGTCATTTCCTTCAGAATCATAGATCTTGTTCCACCATCCGAAGTGGTTTAATCCATAGTATCCGTACTGCATTTCTTTTCTGGATTTTAATCCGACCATGTTTGCCATCTTTTCCATTAAGTCGATCGGCATATCACAGATATTTAAGATCTTGGAATCTGGTCTTAATCTTCTTGTTGCTTCTGCAACGATCGCTGCTGGATTTGAGTAGTTTAACATCCATGCGTTTGGTGAATATTTTTCCATGTAATCAAGGATCTCAATAACTCCACCGATGGAACGCATTCCGTAAGCGATTCCTCCTGGTCCGCATGTTTCCTGTCCGAGTACTCCGTATTTTAGAGGGATCTTCTCATCTTTTTCACGCATTGCGTATTTTCCGACACGGATATGTGCTAATACGAAGTCAATGTCTGTGAACGCTGTTTCTGGGTCTGTTGTATAATCAAATGCTACTTCTGGTGCATTTTCCTTTAAATAGATCTCACATGCTTTTGCAACTGTTTCCTGTCTCTCTGCATCGTTATCATAAAACTTGATGGAACGAATTGGGAATCTGTCCATATGATCTAAAAGCATCAGCACGATACCTGGTGTAAATGTACTTCCACCACCTGCGACTGTGATTGAATATTTTTTCTTTGCCATTTCTTCTTTCCTCCGAATTTATACTAATGATTATAATAATGTTTCAAATACTTCTCTGATACTAGGAACTTTTAATCCAATGATAACCTGATATGCTTTTCCATTGATAGAACATCCATGTGTTCCGATTGCTTTGAAATAAGGATCGTCTTTACATAATGTTTCATCTTTTACGTTGACACGTAATCTGGTTGCACAGTTTGTTACATCAACGATATTGTCTTTTCCTCCAAGTCCTTCAAGGATCAGTTCGCATAATTCAAGTTTAGGATCTCCTGCTTTTCCACCTTTTTCTGCCTGTTTGTTTCTGAATTTTTCTTTTGATCCAAATTCAATCTCTGCTTCGTCTTCACGTCCTGGTGTTTTGAAATCAAATTTTAAGATCAGGAATCTAAACACTACAAACCAGATTGCTGTAAAGATCAGACCGATAACCAATTCTAATAAATACTGCTGCCAGTGATTTCTCATTAATGGAATCAAGTTCAGTGATGCGATCTCGATCAGACCACCTGAGTTGATACCAACGATTCCTGCAAGCCACATAGTTGTTGCCAGTGTCGCTGCTAAAAATGCATGAACTACGAATAACATAGGTGCTACGAATAAGAATGTAAATTCAATTGGTTCTGTAACTCCACATACGATCGCTGTTAATGTGATAGGTAATAACAGTGCAAATACTTTTTTCTTTTTCTCTGGTTTTGCTGTGCTGTAGAATGCTAATGCTGCTCCAAGACATCCGAACATTTTTGCAAATCCACTTGCTGTAAATCCTGCTTCTGGACAGAAAGATTTTAAAGATGCTGTGGATGCTGCGATCTGTGGTAATAATTTTGCCCAGTAAGCATATAATCCACCAGGTACAACAACGTTATCATAGTAAAATGGTGAGTATAATAAGTGATGTAATCCAAATGGGATCAATGCTCTTTCAAGGAAGTTGAATACAAAGATTCCGATAGCTCCTGCACTCTTTACAAATCCCTGGAATGCTGTGATTCCTAACTGAACTTTTGGCCAGAAGGCACATGCTAATACTGCAACTGGGATCATTACGAAGAATCCGATCATGAATACGAATGTTGATCCTGAGAATGAACCAAGCCATTCAGGAAGTTCTGTATCAAACAATCTGTTATGTAGATAAATTACGATTCCGGATACTGCTAAAGCTCCAACCATACCCATATCTAATGTTTTGATACTTGCGATCATTGCAAGTCCGCTTGTTCCACCGACTTCCGCATTCATGTTAACTCCGAATACTCCACCCCACTGAGTTAAGATCGTGTTTACAAAATAGTGGAAAGTCATATATAAAACTAATGCTTCCATGCAACATCTTGCATTTTGTTTCTTTGCCATTCCGATTGGCAATGATACTGCGAATAACAATGGTAACTGGTTAAATACTGTCCATCCACCTTGTAGGAATACATTCCAGCATTTGTACCACATGCTTGTTGGTGCTGCCAGACTTCCCATGATCGCCTGTGTTGTAAACAGAGTACCTATTCCTACTGAGATACCTGCAAATGCGAACAGAAGTACTGGTGTAAACATCGCACCTCCAAATTTTTGAATCTTCTGCATCATTTTTCAAATCACTCCTTTTCAAAAGTTTATCCATACAATTCATTGATTTATCTTGTTTTAAATACCGGTATTTCTTAACTACAAGCCAATCATAACAGGATGGTAAATTTTTCTCAATAGATTGTACGTCTTTAGAAACAGTGCACATTACTTTATTATTTTTCACATTTTGTGTGATTTGTCACACTTGCTTGCAAAGCACGTATTTAAGCCATTTTTTGTTGTTACAGATTGTTGAAAAGTACAAAAAGGAACCAACTGTGAAACTTGTTCACAACTGGTTCCTTTTTGTATATTTCCCTGAAACTTTATTCACCTCGTACTTCTGCAAATACCTCTTCCAGTTCATTTAATAAGTCTTTGACATTCTCAATTCCGACAGACATTCTTAACACACGATCCGTGATCCCGTTTTGTTTGCGGATATGTTCTGGAACGTCTGCGTGTGTCTGTGTCATTGGGTATGTGATCAGTGTTTCCACCCCACCAAGACTTTCTGCGTATTTGATCATTCTTACTTTTTCAAGGATATTGATCGCATATTCTTTCTTCGTAAGTTCAAATGTAAGCATTGCTCCAAATCCTCTTGCCTGTTTTTTCATGATCTCGTATCCTGGATGTTCTTTGAATCCTGGATAAACAACTTTCTTTACGATATCCTGTTCTTTTAACCATTTTGCGATCTCGATCGCATTTTCCTGTGCACGGTCCATGCGGACTCCTAAGGTTTTAATTCCTCTCTGGATCAGGAAACAGTCAAATGGTGCTAATCCGGCTCCTGTTGTCTTGATCAGGAAGCGAAACCTTTCACTGATATCTTCTCTGTTTGTAACTAAAAATCCTGCCAGTGTATCGTTATGTCCACCAAGGTATTTTGTTCCGCTGTGTACAACAATATCTGCTCCGAGATCTAATGGATTCTGGAAATATGGAGATAAAAATGTATTGTCTACGATCAGAAGAAGGTTATGTTTCTTTGTGATCTCAGCTAATGCTTTGATATCTGTGACATTCATCATTGGGTTGGTTGGTGTCTCGATATAAACTGCTTTTGTGTTTTCTCTGATATATGCTGCAACATTTTCCTTGTGACAGTCCACACTGGAAAATTCGATTCCGTTTTTCTCAGATACGTGATTAAATAGACGGATGCTGCCACCATACAAATCTGCATCCACGATCAGATGATCGCCCGGTTTGAATAATTCCATCATCAACGTGATCGCTGCCATTCCTGAGGAAAATGCCAATGCATCGATTCCATTTTCCAGAGAAGCCACTGTTTTCTCCAGATGTTCTCTCGTTGGATTCTGCAGACGGCTGTAATCATAACCTGTGCTTTGTCCGACTCCTGGATGTGCGTATGTTGCTGACTGATAGATTGGGTAACTGATCGCACCATAGTGGTTGATCGAATTTTCTTCCTCTTCTAAATGAATACATTTTGTCTCTATTTCTCTTGCCATATATATCTCCTGTTTCATCCTATGTTTTATTCTATTTCAAATCTGTTCTATCCAAAAAAAATGTAAGAACAGCATATAACTCACTGTTCCAAGTAAAATGCTGATCAGCGTATTATGTTTCCATTTGTAACTGACTGCAGTAATTGCTGCTGCGATCAGTTTCCATAAGCCATCTGCCATAAAGTCATCTCCGACATCTTTCAGGCAATACACGATCAGTACTGCCATGATCGAAGATGGCAACACCATTCCTAATCGTTTGATCTGATCTGGAAGCTCTTTTCCTTCCTGAAATACAAGAAAAGGGAGGGCTCGAAGTGCAAATGTAATCACGGCGGAAACGAAAATCGCGATCAATGCCATTTTTGTGTTCATTATTTTCCCCTTTCTGTCTAAACTTCCTGTTGTTCACTATTCCAAAAGATTAAAACTCCTGAAACGATCACCAATGCTGGCAGCATAAATGCGGTCTGTCCAAAGATCAGTAATGCGATAATTGCGATCAGAATTCCTGTGACCGCTGGAAAATGCTTGTCCGCTTTCTCCCATTGATCGATAAAAATGATGATAAACAATGCAGTCATACAAAAATCGATTCCATTGAGTTCAAACGGAATCAACTGCCCGATCAGACCGCCCATCACTGCTCCAAACATCCAGTAACATCTGCTGAAGAATGCAACGAGAAACATCTCTTTTCTGCTGTTTTCATCTTTGTCTTCGATTGTGCAGTTTACTGCATATGTCTCATCTGTCATCGTATGGATCATATAAAGTTTCTTTCTTCCCATCTTGCGGAATGTCTCCAAAAATGAAAGGCTGTAGAAACTCTGTCTGCTGTTCATCAACAAAGCTGTCACTGCGATCGTGACGATGGATGCCCCACTGCTTAAAAATGTGATCAGGACAAACTGAAAAGCTCCTGTATACACGGTAAGGCTTGTAAGAAGCGAATAATACCACGCAAATCCTGCATTCTCCATCATCATTCCATATGCCATACTGACAAATACATAACTGCACATGATTGGTATGGATTTCATAAATGCTTGTTTTGCTACACTTTTTACGCCTTGCATAAATCCTTCACTACTTCCCCTGCGATGATCAGTCCTGCGACAGATGGTACAAATGCTGTACTACCTGGAATCGCTCTTTTCTCTGTACATTTGTGCTGTGCTCCTGGAGGGCAGATACAGTTTGTTCTGCAGCTGTTTGCCATATCATCTTTTGGTTTGATTGGCATTTCTTCTGAATATACAACTTTTAATTTCTTAACTCTTCTCTTCTTTAACTCTCTTCGCATAACCTTTGCAAGAGGACATACTTTTGTCTTATAGATATCTGCCACTTTAAACTGGCTTGGATCTAATTTATTTCCAGCTCCCATACTGCTGATGATCGGTACATTCTTTTCCTTTGCTGCCATAACTAATGAGATCTTTGCTGTCACTGTGTCAACGGCATCAACAATGTAGTCATATTCCTCAAATGGAAATTCATCTGCATTCTCTGGTAAGAAGAAGCATTTGTGAACGTTGACTTTCGCATCTGGATTGATCTCTAAGATACGGTCTCTCATCACTTCTACTTTGTATTTTCCGATTGTTTTTCTTGTTGCGATGATCTGGCGGTTTAGGTTTGTTAAGCAGACTTTATCATCGTCAACAAGGTCGAATTCACCGACACCGCTTCGTACTAAGGCTTCGCATACATATCCACCAACACCACCGATTCCAAAGACAGCAACTCTGCTGCCTGCTAATTTATCAAGTGCTTCTTTTCCAAGTAATAGTTCTGTTCTTGAAAACTGATTTAACATTTCTTTCTCCTTTTATTTAGAATAAAAAAGCGGATGCTTAGCATTTCTATTCTTGTTATGCTGCGCTTCCGCTGGTATTTTTGTATTTCCTACTATTTCTATTGGTTTTATTATATGCAAACGATGATTGGATGTCAAGACTGGTGTTGTTATTTTTATGTGTCAACAAATGATTGTTAAACTCCTTACAAATTCAACATTTTGTAGATTTCTTCTTTCTCTGCCTCTGGATTCTCTTTTATTAATGTATAAATAGGTTCAATTACTATCGTATCTTCTTCTGATTCTTCTGCAATCTGTGGCAAAGTTTTATTTTTCAAAATTTTCTTTTGAACTAATGAAATTAATTTTAATATTTCTCCTTCCTTACGTCCAATCCTCTGTGCACTTTGTATCTGACTTGCTCTGTCACTCTCTGCCATCTCTTCCCTCAGATACAAATATCTTTCCCTCTCATCCTGACTGATCTTTATCATCTCTTCCAGCGCCCTTTCCATATACTTATTACCTTTTGATTCCTGTTCCAATTCTTCCCATGTCTGTGCAGCTATCAACTTTGCCCATCGATATAATGGTTTTTTCTTTTGTTTCTCTTTTACGTACTTTAGTTTCTTCAATTCTATCATATGAAATTGAAATTTTCTACTATATATCTCTTTGGTTTTTTCATCCTGTCTCTTATACACATCTCCGAGCCCACGA
>ENA-OZVQ01000570-OZVQ01000570.1-human-gut-metagenome-genome-assembly--contig:-NODE-570-length-12072-cov-7.247400_pt1 | contig 12072 bp, 10 predicted proteins | sample MGYA00243451_ERZ654057 | MGnify/ENA primary metagenome ERZ654057 (study PRJEB26926, sample SAMN06165013) | human gut metagenome | biome: ENVO:00009003; feature: ENVO:2100002; material: ENVO:00002003... | reverse complement strand
GCATTTTGCTATATTGAACAATAAATTCATGTAAAGTCTGAAATCTTTGTTAAATATAACATTATGGAAAGTGGACTTCCGTCTGTGCGACAATATTATTCAGCTTTGCCAACAGAACCGAACAGTTCCATTTTCTCTTTTACAGTAGCTTTGATAGCTTCTGCACCCGGAGCTAATAATTTACGCGGATCAAATCCTTTACCCTCTAAATCTTTACCAGCTTCGATATATTTACGTGTAGCATCTGCGAAAGATAACTGGCACTCTGTGTTAACGTTGATCTTAGCTACTCCAAGGGAGATTGCTTTCTTGATCATGTCTTCCGGAATACCTGTACCTCCGTGAAGTACTAACGGCATCTGGCCTGTTAATTTCTGGATAGAATCAAGAGTCTCGAAGCTTAATCCTTTCCAGTTTGCCGGATATTTACCATGGATGTTACCGATGCCTGCTGCAAGCATGTCCACGCCAAGATCTGCAACTCTCTTGCACTCTTCCGGATCAGCGCACTCGCCCATACCTACAACTCCGTCTTCCTCACCACCGATAGAACCAACTTCTGCCTCGATGGACATTCCCATTGCATGGGCAACGGATACGAGCTCTTTGGTTTTCTCAACGTTCTCATCGATTGGGTAATGAGATCCGTCGAACATGATGGATGTGAATCCTGCTTTGATACATTTATAGCATCCTTCGTAGGTACCATGATCTAAGTGTAATGCAACCGGAACTGTGATGCCTAACTCATCATGCATAGCTTTTACCATAGCTGCTACAGTACCGAAACCTGTCATATATTTTCCAGCGCCTTCAGAAACACCTAAGATAACCGGGGATCTTAACTCCTCTGCTGTAAGCAGAACAGATTTTGTCCACTCCAGGTTGTTAATGTTGAACTGACCAACTGCATAGTGACCAGCTTTTGCTTTGTCTAACATTTCTTTTGCAGATACTAACATATGCTATTCCTCCATAAAATTAATATTTTTACCCTATGGGTATTATATATTACTTCTTTCAAAAAATAAAGTTAAATTTATAACAATCTTTCTCATTTGTTTGCCGGAACCATAATATCGACAGCACGGCAGATATTTTTTACGATAACTTCCTCATGCGCTCCGCCAAATTCCCCGTCCAATGTCCAAGGAACTTCCTCTCTTGCCATGAACTCTACTTCATCTGACTTAAACGAATAGATCATATCCGTATCATCCACCAGATTGATGAGTGATGCAATAATCTCGTTGAGTTCAATCGGATTGCGTGGTTTTTTGATCAGGGTAACCTCAAACACGCCATCGTCTAAGAGCACATCTTTTCCAGTCATTCCCTTAAATCCACCCACCGATGTGGAATTGCTGATCATTCCATAGATAAATTCATCCTGGATCCGCACATTATTGTACTCTACCTGCATAGTGAAAGACGGGATATCATGCAGACTGCGCATTCCCTCAAGGATATATGCCGCATGTCCAAGTACATTTTTCCACTCCTGGCTTGTCTTATAAGACACTTCCGTAAAAAGACCAAACGCTGCCACATAGACAAAATAATCATTGTTAAATGCACCGATATCACAAGGAAATGTTCTTCCATTCACCGCTGCATCGGCTGCTTTGACCATATCTTTCGGGATTCCCAGTGATGTTGCAAAGTCATTCGTGCTGCCCGCCGGAATATATCCCAAAGGCACGGTAAGCCCTTTGTGCATAATACCGCTTACCACTTCATCAAGTGTACCGTCCCCTCCGCTGCATACAACAAGATCATATTTCTCTGCGTCCACTTCCACCTTATGTATCGCATCTTCCGGTGCCTGTGTCGGGTAAATCGTTACCTCATATCCAGCTTTTACCATGGTATCCACAATATCCATCAGCTGATTTTTGATCTGTGCTTTTCCGGAAAACGGATTGAAAATAAATAGTAATGTTTTCTTTTCTTCCATACGCTCCCTACACCTGTTCTGTTATTTTGTCAGGAATTCCTCGATTGCCGCAGCTGCAGCCTCTTCGTCCTCACCCTCAGCATCGATCACAACCTCTTCTCCATTTAAAAGAGCCATACTCATCATGCCCATAATGCTTTTGACATTGACTCTCTTATTATCCCCGGATTCCATATAGATCTGGCTGGAAAACTGATTTGCCTTCTGCACTAAAAGCGCAATTGGTCTTGCCTCTAAGTCGTTTTGCATGTTTACCACTACACTCTTTTTCATGATAATCTCCATTCTTACGCTGTTTTTTGCGCATCTCAAGTTTGTGCGTTAGCACAAATCTTACGTGTGAAAAATCTTATTTTTCACACTACCCTCCATTCCTGTGCTGCTTTTTACACACTTTATGTTTATGCTCCAATACAGCTGCTACGTATCAATAATATATTTCCACATTATTCTTTTTCACGCAGCTCATCTGCAATCTCACTGATCCTGCGCAGCCTGTGGTTCACTCCCGATTTTCCGACCGGAGGATCGAGATATGTTCCCAGTTCCTTAAGCGGTGTATCCGGATACTCTAACCGCAGCAACGCCATTTCTTTTAGGTTTTCAGGCAGACTGTCTAAGCCTGCATTCTGTTTAATATATTCAATATCGCCAAGCTGTTTTACGGCTGCCGCCACAGTCTTGCTGATATTTGCCGTCTCACAATTTACCTTTCGGTTGACAGAATTTCTCATTTCTTTTAAGATACGCACATTTTCAAGATTCATCAGTGCCACATGTGCTTCCATGATATTTAACATATCCACGATCTGGGCACCTTCCTTTAAATATACGACCTGGTGTTTCTTTCGTTCTACGATCTTTGCTTCCATCTCAAAACTGTTGATTACATCCTGAAGCTGTTTCGCCTGCGCAATTTCCCGGCAGACAATCTCAAAATGATAAGACTTATTCGGATCACTGATCGATCCACCTGCTAAAAATGCTCCCCGGATATATGCCCGCCTGCAACATGTCTGCTGCAGTAAAATACCATTTACCGTCTCTGTGATGTCTGCACACCTTAAAGACTGATTCCACATCTTGATTGTCTCAAGAATGCGTTCCGGTGGCAATGTATCTATCTCTTCTATATTAACATGGAACAGCTGTGCCAGTAACAGTCCATATTTTTCCTGCAGAAGCGGATTTTCCGAATCCAGCACATCTCCCGCATCCCCGATCAGCTGCTGACGCTTTCCGTCAAAAGCAACTAACGCCGCAAGTTCAGCGATCTGGCAATGTCTGCTCTTTCCACTCTGCTTTGCTAACTCCTGTTTCACTTCACTTGAAAAAGACATCTTTTATTTTCCTCTTAAAGCATCTTTGCCAATATCACGATGCTCGATTTTCAGTCCATAACCCTTTTTTCCTGACAGACGTTTATATAATTCATTTGCCAGTGTTACAGACCTGTGTTTTCCTCCCGTACATCCTATGGAGATCACAAGCTGATTCTTGCCCTCCGTGATATAATTCGGGATCAGAAACTCTAACATATCTTCAAGTTTGTCCAAAAAAACATTTGCTTCCTGAAACTGCATGACATAATCCTGAATTTCTTTATCATTTCCGGTCTTTGCCCGTAAGCCCTCCACATAATACGGGTTTGGTAAAAAACGGACATCAAATACCAGATCCGAATCAACCGGTATTCCATATTTAAATCCAAATGACAAAATTGTGATAAACAGATTCTTATAGTCCTGATTCTGTATAAATATTTTGTCCAACTCCGCTTTTAACTCTCTCGTCAAAAGCTGGCTTGTATCTATAATATAGTCTGCGCGCTCCTTTAAAAACGCCAGACGCTTTCTTTCCTCTTCAATTCCCTTGTCCACGCGCTCGCCGCCCGCTAAAGGATGATTTCTTCTCGTTTCCTTATATCGTTTTACCAGAACAGAATCTTCGGCATCCAAAAACAGGATCTCGTATTCAACCCCATTATCCTTCATGTGGTCTAATACACCATGCAGCTCATCAAATGACTGTCCGCTTCTGATATCGATGCCGACTGCAACTTTCTGCAGTTCTGCGCTCTGTAATGTTGTAAGTTCCACAAACTTTTCCAGCAATGGGATCGGTAGATTATCCACGCAATAAAACCCAATATCTTCCATCATTTTTATCGCTGTACTTTTTCCTGCTCCCGACATTCCTGTTAAAATTACGAACTTCATCTTTTTTCTCCATTTCAAAACGCTTTGCGCGCATCCAAATCCTGTTTAAAATTCACCGATCATCTTAACTTCCGGCTCTAATCTGACACCAAACTTTTCTTCTACAATATCCGCTACATTCTGCATCAGGGTTCTTACATCTGCCGCTGTTGCATTTCCGCGGTTGATGACAAATCCACAGTGTTTTTCCGACACCTGCGCTTCTCCCACCAGATAACCTCTTAATCCCGCATCCATGATCAGTTTTCCTGCAAAATATCCTTCCGGTCTTTTAAATGTACTTCCCGCACTCGGATATTCAAGCGGCTGTTTTTCCACTCTCTGCTTCTTTAACTCCTCCATGCGGGCACGGATTGCTGTCTCTTCCCCGTGTTTCAGTTTGATCTTAGCTCCCGTTACAATGTAGCCTTTTTTTAAAATACAGCTTGTCCGGTAACCCAGTTCAAGCTCTTCTGCAGAAAGAATCTTCTCATTTCCTTCCTGATCTAAGACAGTCACGGCGGTTAAAATATCTTTCATCTCACCACCGTAAGCGCCCGCATTCATGACAACTGCACCACCGATGCTGCCCGGGATACCGGCAGCGAATTCCATACCGGTCAGTCCGTGCTCCGTAGCACGGTTTGCTGTCTTTGACAGCAGCATTCCCGCACCCACGGTGATACAGTCGTCCTCCACACAAATCTCATCTTCTTTTGACAGCATCTCGATCACAAGTCCCCGGATCCCGCGGTCGCCCACTAAAAGATTGCTCCCGTTTCCGATGACCTGATACGGGACATCATACTTCCTGCACAGACGGATGACCGCCGCAAGCTCTGTTCCCTTTGGCTGCACTAAAATATCTGCCGGGCCGCCCACACGGAATGTCGTATGTTTTTTCATCGGTTCGTCCGTAAAAATTCTGTTTTCTGCTGTGACTGCTTTAAGTTCTGTCAAAAACTGCTGATTCATGCTTTCCTCAATTCTGTGGTCTTACGCTTCTTTTAAGAATGCGACATAACCGTTATATGCTTCATATAAGTCTACTTTGCTGATGAGTTCCCACGGAGCATGCATGTTTAACACTGCAACACCGCTGTCGATAACACTCATTCCATAGTTTGCCAGAATGTATGCGATGGTTCCACCGCCACCCTGATCTACTTTTCCGAGCTCTGCTGTCTGGAATGACACATTGTTGTTATCCATGATATTTCTTAAATATCCGACATACTCTGCATTGGCATCGTTAGAGCCGGATTTTCCTCTCGCTCCGGTGTATTTGTTAAATACAAGTCCTCTTCCAAAATATGCTGCATTGCGTTTTGTCATAACAGACGGATAATTCGGATCAAATGCAGCGGATACATCCGATGAAAGTACTTTGGAGTTTTTCAGGGCACGTCTTAATTTTAATTCCGAATAATCTTCTGCTGCATTCATGACCTCTGCAACGGTATTTTCGAAGAAACGTGACTGCATGCCGCTTGCCCCGACACTGCCGATTTCCTCTTTGTCTACAAGCAGGCAGACACTCGTGATCTCCGGTTTTTCCATTGCAAGCATTGCCATAAAGGAAGGGTATGCACATACTCTGTCATCATGTCCATATCCCATGATGATGCTGCGGTCAAAACCGTAATCTCTTGCCTCTCCTGCCGGAACGACCTCGATCTCTGCAGATAAGAAATCTTCTTCCTCTATATCATATTCTTTTGCAAGGATCTTCATGATATTTGCTTTTACTTTTTCTTTTGCAGCCTCTTTGTCATCGCCCGCTTCCTCTGCCGGAATACTTCCGATGATCAGATCAAGGTTCTCTCCCTCGATCACCTTCGCTGCCTTTTTCTCAAGCTGCTCTCCGGATAAATGGATCAAAAGATCGCTGACACCAAATACCGGGTCACCAGGTTTATCTCCGACATTGACTTTCACAACGGTTCCGTCTTTTTTGACGATCACGCCGTGCAATGCAAGTGGAAGTGTTACCCACTGGTATTTTTTGATACCTCCATAATAATGGGTATCTAACATTGCAAAATCCGTATCCTCATATAATGGGTCCTGTTTTAAATCCATACGCGGGGAATCGATATGTGCTCCGAGAATGTTCATTCCTTCTTCCATGCTCTTCTTTCCGATCACAAACATGGCGATTCCTTTTCCCATGTTATTCGCATACACACGGTCGCCTGCTTTTAATTTTGTTCCTTTTTCTAATACTTCATCCAGATTTACAAAACCTGCTTTCTCGGCTCTTTTTGCAAATTCTGTGGTACATTCACGCTCTGTTTTGCACTCAGAAATAAATTTTCTGTAATCCTCTGCAAACTGAAATACCTCTTCTCTTTTTTTGCCTTCCGGGTATTTCTCCCATGCGTTTTTTCTTTCCATGACTGATATTGCCTCCATTTATGCTATTCTTTTGACTCCGGGCTTTTACTCATCATCGTCCGAAGATTTTTTTGTGAGATTTTCCTGCACACGGCGGTAAAGCTCCTGTGCTGCATTGTATCCCATCTTTTTCTGTCTGTGGTTGACAGCCGCCGCCTCACAGATGACGGCAAGGTTACGTCCCGGACGGATCGGGAGTGAGTGACATACTACCTTGTTGCCAAGAAACTCTGTATATTCTTCCTCTAATCCAAGACGGTCGTACTCATTTTCTTTCTTCCAGTCCTCTAACTTGATCACAAGGTCGATCTGCTGTTTTTCCTTGACACATTCTACACCAAACAGTGTTTTCACATCGATGATTCCGATACCGCGAAGTTCGATAAAGTAACGTGTGATATCCGGTGACGTTCCGATGAGTGTATGCTCATTGATCTTGCGGATTTCCACCACATCATCCGTTACAAGACGATGTCCTCGTTTGATCAGTTCGAGTGCAGCCTCACTTTTTCCGATACCACTCTCACCCATGATCAGAAGTCCTTCGCCGTAGACATCTACTAAAACGCCATGGATCGTAATACACGGTGCAAGCTGTTCATTCAGACAATAAATAAGCTCTGCCATGAATTCGGAAGTACTGCGTTTTGTGCCAAGCACCGGAATATTTTTCTCCTCTGCAATTTTCAGGAAAGAATCATCCGGCCGCAGATCCCTGCAGAAAATAACACACGGAATATCATATCCCATAAATTCACTGTAAATCTTTTCACGTTTTTCCTCGTCTAACTGCTGCAGATATGTGTACTCTACCGTACCGATGATCTGAACTCTCGACTGTTCAAAGTGTTTAAAATAACCACTGAGCTGTAACGCCGGTCTGTTTACATCACTGATCATAATGCGATGTCCCTTTAATTCCATATCCGGCAGAAAATTACATAAATCCATGATCTGCGCGATCTTTGCTACTCCAACACCTTCCATATCCTTTGTCCTCTCCTAAACATATTTTTCGTAACGATTCTGACGACATTTTACCATAGATACCGGAATTCTTCAACTTGAATACCCGTGTTTATCTTCCCGGAAAAAAGAATAAACTGCCCGTGCCGCCTGATCATTCATCGACTCTGTCTTTGCGAGTTCTTCCTCCGAAGCCTCACGGATCGCCTCAAGTGACTGGAACCGGCGCATTAAGGCTTTTCTTCGTGCCGGACCGATGCCCGGAATATCGTCAAGTACGGAATGTACCTGTTCTTTGCTTCTTAAAGATCTGTGATACTCGATGGCAAAACGGTGCGCTTCATCCTGGATCCTCGTGATCAGTTTAAAGCCCTCGCTTGTCCGGTCGATCGGTATCTCTTTATTCTGATAGTATAACCCTCTGGTGCGGTGATTATCATCCTTTACCATACCGCAAACCGGAATATTTATTTTCAGTTCATCAAGCACTTTTAATGCAATGTTTACCTGTCCGCGGCCGCCATCCATCATGATCAGATCCGGAAATCTTGTGAAACTTCCATATTCCTCTGACATTTCCCGTTCTGCAAGTTCTTTTTTCTCCTGCATACCGTGCGTAAAACGTCTGGTCAAAACCTCATGCATGGATGCGTAATCGTCCGGCCCTGTGATGGTTTTTAATTTGAACTTACGATAATCACTGCGTTTTGGCTTTCCCTTTTCGTAGACGATCATGGATCCTACCGTCTCAAAACCGTTGATGTTAGAAATATCAAATGCCTCCACGCGGGAAAGTCCCTCCATCCCCAGAAGATGCTCGATCTCTTTCATCGCGCCGATGGTTCTTCCCTCCTCGCGTTTGATCTTCTCGCGATCCTGGGAAAGTACAAGCTCTGCATTTTTCTGCGCCAGCTCTACCAATTTTTCCTTCATACCTTTTTGCGGAACACGGATATAAACCCTAGCTCCTCTTTTTTCAGTTAACCACTCGGCTAAGACCTCGTGATCCTCGATCTCCTCCGGCAGCATGATCTCCCTTGGAATAAATGGCGTTCCCGAATAAAACTGTTTTAAAAAAGTTGTTAAAATCTGGCTTTTGGTATCCTCTGTCCCGACCCTGACATAAAAATGATCCCTGCCGATCAGCTTTCCGTCACGGATGAAAAATACCTGCACCACGGCATCCCTGTCATCCGATGCAAGCGCGATGATGTCTTTATCCTCACCGTCGGTATGCGTGATCTTCTGTTTCTGCGCGATCTGGCGCACACTGCCTAAAAGCTCCCGGTATTCGATTGCCTTTTCAAATTCCAGATTTTCGGATGCCTCGTTCATTTTTTCTTCTAAGGATTTTAAGATCGGTGCATAGTTTCCATTTAAAAATTCGACGGCAGCATCGATTCTTTCCCGGTATTCTTCCCTGCTGATATAACCCTGACAGGGTGCCTGGCACTGATGGATATGGTAATTTAAACACGGGCGCTCTTTGCCGGTATCTCTCGGCAGTACACGGTTGCAGGTACGAAGCTGGTAAAGCTTATTGATCAGCTCGATCGTATCTTTTACTGCCCCCGCACTGGTGTATGGCCCAAAATATCTCGATTTGTCTTTTTTCTGCTGACGTGAAAAGAGTACCCGTGGGAAATCCTCACCGACCGTCACACGGATATAGGGATAAGTCTTGTCATCGCGCAGCATGGTATTGTATTTTGGACAATGTTCCTTGATCAGGTTGCACTCCAACACAAGCGCCTCTAATTCCGAGTCCGTAATAATATACTCGAAACGTGCGATCTGTTTTACCATCTGTGCCTTTTTGATGCCCTCATCATGACTCGGCTGGAAATACTGGTGTACTCTCTTTCGTAAACTGACAGCCTTACCGATATAGATGATCGCATCGTGGCTGTCATGCATAATATAAACTCCCGGCTGATCCGGGAGTTTTTTTAATTCTTCTGCGATGTTAAACATGAAACCTCATTCCTGCTCTGATCGTTCTGTTTATACTTATCCTGCTGATATTTATCTTATTTTTCAGCTTTTATTTCTGATACTTCTGCAGCGAAGCCTCTGCTGCGTTATTTCTGGTGTTCCTCATGTGCTGCTGTCTGATCGTCTACGACCTGATCAATAAAACTGCCCTTTTCCAAAGATACAGTATTCTGATCTTCCGCTGCACGTGAAGTTTCTGCTTCTGCCTGATTTTTTATTTCTGTCTGTCCTTCCGTTTTTGCATGTTCTTCTGTTTTCGCCTGCTCTAACGCATTTTTAGCATCCTCTGCCTGCTCGAAGAATGTTTTTTTCTCCTCTTCTTCCGGCTCCGGGATTCCTTTTAATTCACGGAAAATCTTCATAAATTCTTTTCCGGTGATCGTCTCATGCTCGTAGAGATATCCTGAAATCTTGTCGAGAACCTCCCTGTTTTCTTCAAGCATGCGGTATGCTTCATCATAACTGCTGTTGATGATGGACAGTACTTCCTGATCGATCTGTGCTGCAGTCTCCTCACCACAGATCAGTCCTGCACGGTTATCTAAGTACTGGTTCTCAACCGTTGCCAGACACATCATACCAAATTTATCGGACATACCGTACTGTGTGACCATCGCTCTCGCGATCGAAGTCGCACTCTCGATATCGTTGGCTGCACCGCTCGTCGCAGAACCAAATACCAGCATCTCTGCCGCACGGCCTGCCATGTAGGTTGTGATCTTTGCAAGCAGTTCATCCTTGGTCTGTAAATATTTTTCTTCTTCCGGTGTCTGTAATGTATATCCAAGTGCGCCCATGGTACGCGGTACGATTGTGATCTTCTGTACCGGCTCGGTATTTTTCTGCAGTGCAGTTACCATTGCATGACCGACTTCGTGATAAGATACGATCTTGCGCTCCTTATCGCTCATGATGCGGTCTTTCTTCTCTTTTCCACCGACCGCAACAAGCTCAAATGCATCAAACAGATCGGACTGGTTTACAAACTTTCTGCCATTTTTTACTGCGTTGATGGCAGCCTCATTGATCATATTGGCAAGATCGGAACCTACAAGTCCTGCCGTTGCAAGCGCAAGTGCATCAAGGTCTACGGTCTCATCCATCATGACATCTTTGGAATGAACCTTTAATGTCTCTAAACGTCCCTTTAAGTCCGGTTTATCGACAATGATACGACGGTCAAAACGTCCCGGACGGAGTAACGCTTTATCAAGTACCTCCGGACGGTTGGTCGCTGCTAAGATCAGAAGTCCCTTGGATGTATCAAATCCATCCATCTCTGCCAGTAACTGGTTTAACGTCTGCTCACGCTCGTCATTGCCGCCGTAACGTGTATCACGGCTCTTACCGATCGCATCGATCTCATCGATAAAGATGATACATGGTGCCTGTTTCTGTGCTTCTTTAAACAGGTCACGCACACGGGATGCTCCGACACCGACAAACATCTCCACAAAATCAGAACCTGCCAGTGAGAAGAACGGAACCTTCGCCTCACCTGCAACTGCTTTTGCAAGCAGTGTCTTACCGGTACCAGGAGGTCCGACTAAAAGTGCACCCTTCGGCAGTTTTGCACCGATCTCGGAATATTTCTTCGGGTTATGCAGGAAATCAACAACCTCCTGTAAGGATTCTTTTGCCTCGTCCTGTCCGGCTACATCCTTAAATGTAACACCCGTCTGTTTTTCCACGTAAACTTTCGCATTGCTCTTGCCAACACCCATGGCACCGCCGCCCATACGCTTCATCAAAAATCCGAGCAGTACCCAGATCAGTACTAACGGGATCAGATAACTTAAAATACTGTAAATCCAGGTGGAAGTGTTGTCCGGGATTACTCCGTAAATTTCTACGCCTTTTTCTTTTAAAAGCGGGATCAGATCCTCATCCGCCACGCGTCCGCAGTAATAGGTCGGCTGGTACGGACTCTTGTCCTTTGTCACCGGTGTGATGTCGATCTCATACGATCCGATCTCTACGGATTTGACTTCACCTGCTTCCACTTTTTCCAGAAATTGCGAATAGGAAATCTCCTGGGTGCTCATCTGTGAAAAGCGGTTCGACACCATGCTCATGATAAATAACACGATGAGAGAAACCAGAACAAATGCCATGATAAGCTGTCCATTGTGATTATCCCTGCCGCCGTTGCCGCCGTTATTTCCATTGCCACCGCCGCCATTGCCGCCGTTGTTATTGTAATTGTTATTGCCATTATTGTAATTATTTGGTCCCTGATTATCCATAATCTATCCTTTCCAAACATCTGCAGTATCTGCTGCATCTGGATTTTATCTGATTTATCTGATATTCGTCAATATCTTCTTTATTATATTGAAAACAACACGCAAAAGCAATACACAGTTCATGAACTTTTGATGTGTTTTCTAAATTATTTCTAAATTCACTTTTATCTTTTTTACAGAGATTTCGCTTTAAAAAATAAAAACCCCTGTTCTGCCTGTGAATTCCAGGCAAAGCAGGGGATATCAATTTGGGGTATTAAATTACTGTTTTTTTCTGTATAATCACTCAAAAAGGACACCTTTTATTGTATAA
>ENA-OZVQ01000567-OZVQ01000567.1-human-gut-metagenome-genome-assembly--contig:-NODE-567-length-12083-cov-5.590289_pt1 | contig 12083 bp, 9 predicted proteins | sample MGYA00243451_ERZ654057 | MGnify/ENA primary metagenome ERZ654057 (study PRJEB26926, sample SAMN06165013) | human gut metagenome | biome: ENVO:00009003; feature: ENVO:2100002; material: ENVO:00002003... | reverse complement strand
TATGCGATCGTCGGCAGCGTCAGATGTGTATAAGAGACAGAACCGCCAACTGTATAAATACTGTCACCGGATTCTGCTGCATTTCCAAGCTGCGTATAGCGGCGGAGCTGGGATTTTACCCTTGCCACCAGTTCCAGCGGATTGAACGGTTTCTCCACATAATCGTCCGCCCCGATATTCAGTCCTAAGATTTTGTCTGAATCCTCTGTTTTTGCTGACAAAATGATGATCGGAATACTGCTGTTCTCACGGATTTTCAGGGTTGCACGGATTCCGTCCAACTTCGGCATCATGACATCCATGATCAGAAGATGTACTTCATTGTTCTTCAATATCTCAAGCGCTTCTTCACCATCATATGCCTTTAGCACATGAAAGCCTTCCTGCTGTAAATAGATCTCGATCGCTTCCACAATTTCTTTATCATCATCACACACTAAAATGGTCTGCATGTTCTATCCTCCCAATATTTTTCTTTCAACAGCCTGTCTCCCGCTTTACGGACAAACCTGTCCATTACTGCAAACATGAATAAAATAAAACTGTCCGGCGTTTATCAGCCTGAACAGTTTTATTTTAGCAGTTAATAAAGTATTTTAATAGTAGAGAAATCTTAATTGTGTCTTAATTTCTGTTTTTCTAGCAGATCTCTGCTCCGCTTGGCATCTTTTTCTCCGGAACCATCAATGCAAGTTCCCCATTCTCATCCTCTGCGCAGAGTAACATACCCTCTGAGACTACACCTGCAAGTTTTGCCGGTTTTAAGTTCACTAATACCATGACTTTTTTGCCAACCATCTCTTCCGGTGTGTAATGCTTGCGGATACCGGAAACGATCTGTTTTACCTGACTTCCGATCTTCACCTGTGAGCAGAGTAATTTCTTTGATTTTGGAACTGCTTCGCAGGCAATGATCTCTCCTACCTGAAACTGCATCTTCATAAAATCATCATACTCAATTTCTGCTTTCGGTTCAATGTCAATTACGGATTCTTCCGCTTCTTCTGCTGTTTCCGTCTCTCCGGCAAGTTTCTTCTGTTCTGCCTCAAACTCTGCTTTCTGGGCTGCTTTGATCTCCTCCACTTTCGGCATAACCTCTTTTGCATCCAGACGTGCAAATAAGATTTCCGGTGTATCTGTCACTCTGCTTCCACTTTCGTAAAGTCCGAATTTGTCCAGATCGTCATAATCGCGCAATGTAGTATTCAGCTGGTTTACGATCTTCTCTGCTGTCTCCGGCAGGAAGCTGTGCAGTAATCCTGCTCCGATCGTGATGGACTCTGTCAGATTATATAATACCTCTGCAAGACGGTCATGGTCTGCCTCATCTTTTGCAAGCACCCATGGAGTCGTCTCGTCGATGTATTTGTTGCAGCGGCGGAACAGGTCAAATACAGCGGTGATCGCATCTGCCACACGGAGTTTGTCCATTTTCTCCTGTACTTTATCTCTGGTTCCGGTAACGACAGCCTTTAAATCCTCATCGACTTCTGCAGTCACGCCTGTTTTTCTCACAACACCATCAAAATATTTGTTGCTCATGGAGATGGTTCTGTTTACAAGATTTCCTAAAATGTTGGCAAGATCAGAGTTGAATCTTTCAATTACCAATTCCCATGTGATGACACCGTCATTTTCAAATGGCATCTCATGAAGTACGAAGTAACGGGTTGCGTCTACGCCGAACAGTCTTACCATATCGTCTGCATAGATCACGTTTCCTTTGGATTTGCTCATCTTATCGCCGCCCTGTAAAAGCCATGGATGGCCAAACACCTGTTTTGGCAATGGCAGATCCAATGCCATTAAGAAGATTGGCCAGTAAATCGTATGGAAACGGACGATATCCTTTCCAATTAAGTGTAAATCTGCAGGCCAGTTTTTCTGAAACAACTCAGAAGAACCATCCGGGTCATAACCAATTTTTGTAATGTAGTTGGTCAGTGCGTCAAGCCATACATAAACAACATGTTTCGGATCAAAATCTACCGGGATTCCCCAACTGAAGGATGTTCTGGATACACATAAATCCTGCAAGCCCGGAAGTAAGAAGTTGTTCATCATCTCGTTCTTACGGGATACCGGCTGGATAAATTCCGGATGTGTATTAATATGCTCGATCAGACGGTCTGCGTATTTGCTCATTTTGAAGAAGTAAGCTTCCTCTTTGGCCGGTTTTACTTCACGTCCGCAGTCCGGACATTTACCGTCTACAAGCTGAGACTCTGTCCAAAAGGATTCACATGGTGTACAGTAAAGTCCCTCGTAAGCTCCTTTGTAGATATCTCCCTGATCGTATAATTTTTTGAAGATTTTCTTTACGCATTTCTCGTGATCGGCATCTGTAGTACGAACAAAGTTATCATAGGATGTGTTCATCAGATCCCAGATTGCTTTTACCTCTCCTGCAACTCCATCTACGAATTCCTTTGGTGTAATACCTGCTGCCTCTGCTTTTTCCTGAATCTTCTGTCCGTGCTCGTCAGTTCCTGTCTGGAAATATACATCATAACCTTCTGCTCTCTTATATCTGGCGATCGCATCTGCAAGTACGATCTCGTAAGTATTTCCGATATGCGGTTTGCCCGATGTATAGGCAATCGCTGTTGTCATATAATACTTTCCTTTATTGCTCATTCTCTCTACCTCTTTCCTTAAAATAAAAATCCCATCCTCTAATCTCTTAGAAGACGGGTTGTTTCCGTGTTACCACTTCAGTTCATCTGTACCTCACAGTACAGACCTCAATATGTCTTTGACCGTACTCTGTCCGCCGGCACACTCTCTGCCAGTCCATTTCCTGTCTCTGTCAAAAACATCTCCGCTATAACAGGCGGTCCCGTCAGAACTTATCGCATGCCACTTTTCTGCATCCGTTCAGCCCTGCCACTCCAAAGCCATGTTCCATGAAGCTTTCCTCATTCCCTCGCACCATGATATCCTGCGGATCTGATATTACTGAATTAAAATCAGATGCCCTGCTATATCCCGGGAACCTCTCTGCTAAGACCATCTGTACAGATGATCTGTTGAGTTCCATTTCATGTACTCTCTTTTTCATTGTGTTTTATTGTGTCGTAATCAATAAATAATTGAATATTCGTGAGACATCATTCATGTTTTTCCTTTTGACATGCCTGACGCCTATCACATAAAATAGCACGGAAACGCTGAAAAGTCAATGAATACATTGGCTTAACAGTGATAAGGAACTAATTTACTTATCAACTGTTGGCTGACGGTTTCCGGGGTGCATACGGACAAATCCCGTCTGATTTCTAACAGGAAGTCAGACGGGATTTTCGCTTTATATTACGAATTATGGAGGACATACCATGAAGACCTTAATATCTTGTGCCTACAATATGGATAACTGCTGTGTAGAACTGAAATTCGCCGATGGCAGCTTGATTGCGATTGATACCATTGCAGTGGAGAACGAGGTTGCCGACAATATATATCAACGGTCAGAGCTTGACTATCTGATTTACAATGACCCGATTGGATATGCAGACCTTATCTTGAACGGCGATCCCGAAACCTATTTGAAAACTGTAACAGAATACAAGCCTTTGGATAGCTGACAACATGCTGCCCGCAGGAGAAAATCCTGCGGGCGTTTTTCTGTTTATATTATTTTCCACCGTTGGATCCCAGTTTTGGAAAGAAAATGACTATCTTAAAGCCCTTTCCCCACTGGGAAGTAGCTTCCAAACGAAGGCTTAGATCGTCAGCCATCTTCTTAACCAGGTAAAGCCCTATACCAGTAGCTTTCTTTCGGCTGTCAGTAGAATCCCCGGTAAAGCCCTTTTGAAAAATATACGGCAGATCATATTTTTTTACACCAATGCCGTTATCCTCAACAGAAAGGACATCTGCGGTCTCCGAATGTATCATGGAAATCATTAGCATGGGACTATCACTGCTATATTTTATGGAATTGCTCACGATTTGTCCCAACATAAACTGAAGCCCTCTACGGTCTGTATAAACTGTTTCAAATTGCAGTTTGTTGAGAATTACAAACTGCTTTTCTTCCAGAAGTGGGGCATAGTCCTCCAGAACTTCCCCCAAGCAGTCATTCAAATTGACATCTTCAAACCGATAATCCTTTGTACTGCTCTTTAACCGGGCATAGTAAAGCATCTGCGTGACATTCTCCTGAAGTTGACTACGGACATAATCCAACTTAGCTTGCAGGGAAGGCGATATTTCGTCGATTCGGTTATCCAAAAGCATGGTCAGCAACGACAGGGGCGTTTTCGCTTCATGTGCCCAGCCTTCCACATATTCTTCATAGTCCCGTAGGGCATCTGCCATACTGCTGCTCTCATTTTTGTGTTCCTGTAAAACTGAGGCCAGAAGCCGGATAGATTCTCCTTCTTCCAGGCTGATGACACTGAGCAGCCTTTCCTCGTTGCAGATGGTAGGATCACTGAGGAAATCCCGGAACAGCTCCCGGCGGGTGGTCTCCCGTTTGTTTAGTACAAACAGGATCGCTGAAAACAGAAGGATGCTTGTCAGAACCACTAACTCAATCAAGGTCTGAAATGCCTGAATGTCAGAAATCCAAAGAATGATAAAACAAAAGCAATCCACACCCAGCAGCAACAGCAGCCAAGGGTAGTACCGTTCTATTATGCGCCAAAACTGCTTCATGGAGATACCTCCGCTTCCAAACGATAGCCCATCCCACGAACCGCAACGATTCGTTGCTTCATCTCCAGACCGGACATCGTCTTTTTCAACCGGGTCAGGTTAACCTGCAAGGCATTTTCGTCTATGTATTCTGTAGTTCCCCATAGTGCTAAGCAAAGCTGCTCCGTCGTGACCAGAGCATCACCACTGGCCAAAAGAGCAACCAACAGTTTTCCCTGATTTTTGGGAAGCACCACAGAGGTGTTATGAATATAAAGTGTGTAAGTCTGCTGATCCAACAAGAAATCCAATCCCTCTATGAGGTTGGTACGGCCTTCATACCTTTTGAGAATATTGGATACCCTGGCAAGAAGCCGGTCTTTTCTGCACGGCTTCGTCAAATATTCATCTGCACCCAACTGGAACGCTTGCAGTTCATCCTTTACCTGGTCTCTGGAAGTCAGCACCAGGACGGGGATAGCGGTTTTATTCTTTAGCTCCTGGCAGATTTGAAAGCCACTGATCTCCGGCAAATTCAGGTCTAAGATCACAAGATCAGGACGGAGGGCTGCCAAGAGCCGAGCGGCATCTTCAAACTCGGTGATTGCCTCCACAAGATACCCGTCCTTTTGGAGCATATTGCAGAGTTCTTCCCGCATATAGACTTCATCTTCCACAACAGCAATTCTTTTCACGACAGCACCTCCTTCCCAATTATTCTTCTCTCTGCGACTGCATCAGTGTCAGCAAATACCGATCACTGGAGCGCTTGACCACTCTCATATAAATATATTCTATCACGCAAAGCAGCAAAATCATAGCAGCAGATACAAGCAGCATTTCAGACACTGTCCCACGGGTTCGGGACGAGAGTATCCCTGTAAACAACGCTCTGACTCCAAACAGACTGCTGACAGCTGCAACCAATACAGGAAGTCCCATAAACCACGCAATCTGCTTTCCGGCAGACTGGCAAAGGCTTTCGTAAGTGGCTCCCAGGCGGATCAGGGTCTGGTACCTACGCCCGGTTTTCTGCTGGCTCATCAGGAACTGAACACCCACAATGGTGTTGGCAACCACCAGGAACACAATCGCCAGATAGAGGGTAATATAGCTGGATGCTACGGTATAGAAAAGCTGGCGTCCCATGTTCTGAAGATAGCTTTCATATTCGACACCTATTTCGTCCAGCTCCTCGTTCAGACCAGAATAGGCAGTCATAAGGCTATTTCCTTCTATAGCCTGCTCACTGAGTACCGCATTCACATATGTATCATACATTCCTTGGGTATGATAGAGGAAGGCTTCATCTGGAAGAATCAATGCAAAGGACAAAGTAATAGAACGATCCGTAATCAAATTTACAGACTGAACCTCTCCAGTAAGATAAATCGGACTGCCAACCAGTTCCGTTTCAGGCTGTTCAGTAAGTATGCCGTTCAGCATTGCGGTACGATTTACAGTAGTAAAGTCGGAACCTATATAAACAGCGGCTTCATCTTCACTTAATTTAATGACAGGTCTGCCGGACAATTCCAGTAAACGATTATAGTCCGACAGACAAATCAAATACGGGGATGTGGCATAACCAAGATTGTCCAGAAGGACATCCCGATCTTCCGACTGGGGCAGGCTCCGAAGAGAGTCCATAACAGCGTCCATGCTGTAGGCATTCTCATAATCTTCTGTGGTGCGAATATGCCCAACCTTCATTTCAAAAAGCTCAGAAAACTGATTTTCCAAACCGTTTTCTTTCAGGACTGCCTGTATATTTGGAAGAACCTGCGCCGAATCTTCAACGGTATGATCTTCAAAAGTATAGTCGATTACATGGCCAGTGGATAGATTGTTCGTTCCTGCGATTCCCACGCCTGCACCAAAGCAACACAGTGCTGCCAGAATCAGCAGAGAGCTGATTGCCATGGAGCTTGACTGATGAATGACATTCTCCTGAATTTGACGGAAGGTAAATACATGAAGCTGCTTATTTCCCTTGCCTTTTTTAACAATCAGTGCAATCAGTGCCCGCATTCCGTAGAACAGCAGCATCGTACCAGCCGAACCCAACAGTAAAGTCAGCCCCATCATACTTACCTTCGTCCATGCAATTCCCTGAATCGCCATGCAGTAAGCCACTGCCAACATCACACTTCCGCATACAGCAGCCAGCCCATAGATAACGGAGGGCATTTGCTTTTGGGAGCGGTTCGTCGGCTGGGATAATAAAGTTCCAATCTCCTGGCGGCTGATCTTTCCGCTCAAAATCAGAAGTGCCAGCAGTTTAATACCCAAGAATCCTGCCAGTGTCCATTTTATTGCAGACCAAGACAAAGAAAAATGATGGCCGATGATCCCCATACCCACAAGCTTGGCGGTGACAAGACTAACGATTTCCGAAAGCACTACAGCCGTAGGTAAGCCAATGAGCAGCGCCAGAATACTGCTTAACAAATCCTCCGCCAAAAGCATACAGAACAGTTTGCTTCTGCGCATTCCCAACATCAGATAGACACCAAACTCGTGGCGTCTGCGCTCAAATTGATACTTGCAGGCGAAGTAAATCAAGAAGAAAAGAATACCCAAGGTCATTCCGTAAAACACAGGAATTAGAAGCAGGAGACTGTTCACTGCATCGCTCTCCATTTTTTGCAAAAAAATCATTACATCCTGGGTGGAGATGGAAAGAATCATATAAAAGGCAATAATAGAAATCACCAGGGAGCTGAAAAACAGGCCGTTTTCCTTTCGGCTGCGGCGACAGTTTCGAAAAATCAGATTAGAGAACATTGGAACTCCCCCCTCCCAGTTGCGCCATCACCTTCAGGATACGTCCATAGAACTCATGCTGGCTTTCATCACCACGGCGAAGCTCATGAAAAATAATGCCATCCTGGATGAATAGAATGCGCTTGCAGAAACTGGCGGCATTGGAATCATGGGTCACCATCAAGATCGTTGCCTGTTCGTCGCAGTTCAAGCCGGACAGTTTTTCCATAATGTTTCTTGCATTCTTGGAATCCAAAGCACCGGTAGGCTCGTCGGCAAGAATCATTCTGGGGTTCAGGATTAGCGCCCTTACTGCCGCTACACGCTGGCGCTGCCCCCCAGACATCTTGGAGGGAAATTTGTCCAGAACATCGTTGATTTCCAGATACTTCGCTAACTGGCTTAGACGCTGGCTGCTCTCCTTTTCGGGTATACCATGCAGAGAAGTTGGAAGCAGTATATTTTCACGTCCGGTCAGATTATCCAGTAGCTCAAAATTCTGAAATAGATAACCAACTTTTTTCCCACGGTAATCTGCAAGAGTCCTTCCCTTGAGTGCTTGCAGATTAACGCCCTCCACCTGAATGCTTCCACCTGTGGGTTGAATCACAGTCGCAATACAATTGAGCAGTGTGGATTTACCAGAACCGCTGCTTCCCATAATGCCAAGAAACTCTCCCGGCATCACCTGGAAGGTGATCCCATTCAGTGCCTTTGTTTGACTTGGCACATTGCCATAGATTTTTGTTAAATTTTCAATATTCAAAATGGGTTTCATGTGAATACCTCCTATCATTTGTAATAAAATGATAGCATGGGAACACAGCAAATACCACTTACAGTTGTTGTAAGGATTCAAGATATAAGTGGCGGCTCAAGGGGAACGAGCATATATTTTGTGAGAGCATCAGGCGACAATGATAAAATATACCGGATCGCCTCATTGGCAAACCAGTTCGTTTTAATTGTATCCCAATCGGCAAGCCGGACAATCGACCCTGTGCCGCTTTCAAAATCGAATACAATTTCGCCCCATTCGCCATCGCAGTCTGCCTGATATTCGTAGGTTGCGGCGGCGATTTTCTTTTTTCGTTTGGTTTTGGCCTTTTGCTTCAGCCGGACTGCATGAACACCGCCGTTTTCCACCAGTAGGAGTGTCAGATGTTCCATTGCTTTCCGGTAGGCTCGTTCCGCACCGCTGGCAGAACTGCCCTCGAACATAACTGCCAGTTCTTCAAAGGTGGGACGGTTTTTCCAGGAGCCCACACGCCCGCAGGTCATGCAGATGGCAAGCCGTTTTTCCAGCAATGTCTGTTCCCGGTAGTCCAGTTTCGCAAAGGCATCCTGCACTTTCTCAGCCTGGATGCCGTTCCAGAGAATGTCGGCATAGTTCCAGCTATCGTCACGGGTCACATCCTCGCCTGTTTCCTCGCCGTCCTCGTCCTGTTCGGTTACGAAGAAGGGCTGCTGATTGCGGATACCACGGACAACTTTCAAATATTCCTCCGCCAGCGCAAGATCACAGTCATATTTCTTTGCAAATTCACCAACAGCATCTTTCGTGTTGTGGTGAAGCCATGCCATTGTGCGGAGCATCTTATAGCTTGTCAGCGAGGATACCGACCATTGTTCTTCGCCCATACGGAAACGGAGGATGGCATCCCGTATGAAGGGGTAAATGTAGGTGGCATATTCAGCACCCTTTTCGGGGTCATAGTCTGGCAGCTTCTGGAGCATAGCTTCCCGGCAGGAGAGCTTTATATCTACAAAACGCTCCGGGTTATACTGATCGCTTCCATCCGTGCAAAGAAATGACCGGATGCGCTTGTTGAGCTGCTGCTCGTAATGGTGCAGGAAAAACGAAAAGTATTTCAGCTCCTTTTCCCGGAGAGCGGACAGAATGTAATCGTTGATGTTCTCTGCCTTTGGCGGCTCCGGTTCCAGTTGGAAGATGCGCTCTGCCATATATCTTGTGATACCGCCGTCGGGCGTGCTGGGAATGGATTTGGGCTTGTACCCGGTCATGTCCCATGAATATTCTCTCAGCATAAGCGCACCTCCCTTTCTGATTGTTTTAGATATTAGGTACAGCTTTCAGCTTGGTGTTCATACACAGGATATAATAAATTCTCGTCATCAAAATGAATATCTTTCAGGTCATCAGCATTGATGGCAACAGCAATATCACGGAGAGAGCAACCAAGATCCAACATTACGGGGTCAGCGTTATCTGAAACAAATGTGATCCGAAATTCATTCTGGTATTTGAAGCGGTCTTTTTTGACGAATGGATGCCAATCAATTAGTCCGTTTTGCTCTACCTCTGGAAGGTACTCAACAAATCCCATATAGGATTCTTTTAAGAAATTGTTTTCAACTAACGCTTTATGAACTCGCTGGAAAAATACTTGTCGATTTAGAATTAGAATTCCAAATTCCCCAAACTCTGCTTTCATATTTTCAGAGAAGGGTGCTACCTTTTTACCAGCTAAATCCACATACGCAGTATATAGTGATAATACTTTTCTATCACGATTTATAGCGGATGAATAATCCCAAATAGTTCCTCTTTTGTACTCTTCGGGATTTCCTGAGTAGTCTCGTACTACAATAGCGTATGTATCACCAACTTTTTCTAAATTAGCAGACATATATGCTGGCTTTTCGGGATCAATGATAAAGGTCTTACCTTCATCTCCATCTCCACGTCCTGCATCATCGCATCGGGCAAAGAAGTCAGAAGTATTAAAGAAAAGTTTTCCGTCTAAGAAATCTTGCCGATATTGTTCTTTTGATGTGAATTTCATCAACATATATCCATCATATTCTGTGATTTCAGGTCTAAGGCTTACATCCATTTTGTTGCTCCTTTCTCGTTACAAATATAGGGGATCACAATCAAAGCATCCTGATCAATTTTTCGCATAATCGCTCTTGACACAGGCAACCACAGGCAACACGGCTGATTGTTATTTACTCAGTCGATTCAATCATATCCAACACAGTAGTAGTGGTATCTATATTGGAACACAAACGTTCACGTTCTTTACGCCCCATATATAAGAATTCCATAACATCATTAAACTCATTGATCTCTTCGGTATTACCTTGAACAACCCCAGCTTGTTTATAATAAGGCAGTGCGCTCTCAAAATCTGAATATGTTAAGCCTTTATTGCGAATAGTTGCCCCAACTTTCTCTATTTTATCTGTGCATATTTGGTACATATTAGGCAGATCTATAGCCATTAATGCAATAGCTACACTGGGATCGTGTTCAGCAATTTTATCAATAAAATTGTCGGAATATCCGGACATCTTTGATAAATCTTCTTTATTTTCTTCAACCCAATTTGCTGCTGTTTCTGCATTACAAGCCTTTAACATCGCCAGTACAAATTTATCTATGATAGCAATATTATTGGGATGCTTTTCGTGTAAACAAGCCAAAACTTTGTATCGAATAATTGGAGGTAAAATTGAGAATACAAACATAATATTTCCGTTTGTACCGAACTCATATTTTTCAAAATAGTTTATGAGAAGGTAGGCCAAAAGATCAAACAAGCCATCTGTTGCAGCGTCAAATTCATCAATTGTAACTTCTCCACGATACTGGGTGTGTGTGGTTTTATTACCTTTTTTCTTCAGCTTCTTTACCGCAGTTTCTACTATTTTGTGGTTTGGTAGCGTTTGAATCCCTTGACGTATTTCTTTATCGCCTAAAGTAATTTCTTGCTTCGGATCAATGTCCAAGATTTTTCGAATAACTACCTCAGCATACTGTCTGAGTGTAGAAATTTTTCCTCTGTAAGATGTAGATGTATAATACACGTCTCCAATTAAATCAGATACTAACACACGATATTCTTCGTTATTGAATTGACTCATTTGTTATGATTCTCCTTTATGAATAGTCTCTATCATTTTTTAATTAAGCACTTCCGCACACAAAGCACCCTGTTCCATTTCTTTTTCATAATCCCCACGGGCATAGGCAACATCGCTGATTGCCCGGAGCATTTTATCCTTTGCCAGTTTTTTCATTGCCTTGGCAAGATCGACGTCCAAAGTACCACGTTTCACATAGCGGTTTATGGTGTTCAGCCGCTTCTCATATATTTGTTTCAGCGGATGATCGTCCGCAAGCTCTCTCTGCGTTCTGCCTTTCAGATTGCCAATCTGCCGACAGGTACGGTGCAGCTTGTCCCCCGGCGCATATCCACCGCAGTATTTGGTGTGTCTGGCATTGGTGGTCAGAAACCATTTGCCGCAGATTCTGCATTTCTTCGGTGCATGACCAACACACAGGCCCTCAAAGAGATCAGACCGGAACATCCCCACAAAGGATACATAGTGCATCCGCTTGACCAGCTTCGCAACTTTTTCGCCGGGACGGATGACCGATACATACTGAACGGAATTATTCAGGGTAGACATCCATGCATTGCCCTCCGTGATGGAAAACTCCGGCGGAAAATAATTGCCGAACATTCTGGCAAAGCCCTCTGCGGTGCGGTCAGCTTCGTTGCCGTCTGATTTTTCTGCAAAATCAAGCATGGACGTTTGGTATTCCCCAAGGGAGTATGCCAGATGCCCGAACACAGCAGTATAACGTTGGAGTATCACCGCATCAGCATATTTCGGAACTTCTTCGAACGGTAAAGAATTGGTTACGG
>ENA-OZVQ01000543-OZVQ01000543.1-human-gut-metagenome-genome-assembly--contig:-NODE-543-length-12476-cov-6.797279_pt1 | contig 12476 bp, 9 predicted proteins | sample MGYA00243451_ERZ654057 | MGnify/ENA primary metagenome ERZ654057 (study PRJEB26926, sample SAMN06165013) | human gut metagenome | biome: ENVO:00009003; feature: ENVO:2100002; material: ENVO:00002003... | reverse complement strand
TTATTACACTATCGTGAAAGAAATATTAGGCGAAGAATGGCTGAACAACCGACTGTTCCGTCTGGGAACCAGCCGCCTGGCAAATCTTCTCCTTTCTGACATCAAGGGCGAAGAGATCAAGTTCTTCTAAGGAATTACATTAGCAATCAAATATGCCTTACCGCGCTTCATTTTCCGTTCATACGGGAAGAAGTGCGGTATTTTTTATCTAATAAAAACTAAAGATACTTATAGGGAAAAATCATTATTTTCATTACCTTTGTCATAAAGGTAGCTATAGTAATATAGCTAACCTACTGTATTAGAGAACGTTTCTTTTATTACCTGATTCCTGGAATTCGGCAAAATTCAAAGTTATGAATGGTAATAAGCAAACGGGTCTCACGCACCTTCATGTATATACTTTTGTTATATATCGAACGGAGCGTGAGACTGTTGCTTATATGTCGTCATAACGGTTTGCCGAAACCCCAGGAAAAGACATATTGCAGCAGTTCTCACGCTTTTTTTAGTTAACCATAAGTGATAAAGAGTATAAAATGAAGTTACACACAAAGAGTTTACGTTTTAACCATAACCCCTTAAACCTGATACTCGGTGCCAGAAGAAAACAAGGACTGCGCATCGGCTATATGGAAGCTGCATTAAACGGCTTCTATCTCAACTGCATAAAAACCGGAGTACATCCGCAGCAACTAGCCCAACTGCTATCGGAGAAATTCCATTGTATAGACACCATTTCTTCCAGCCAGTTATTTCTGTTTCTCATCAACGAAGGAAACAGGTCTTCATACGCTATCATGCTCCCCTATTTGCTCTCTACAGAGAACTTACAGCAGTTTGAAAACACCATCCGCGAACGCTTCTATGGAATAGACCGCTTCATTCAGCAAGGCAGAAATCTATACAATTTCAAAGAGTATATAGAAGAAAGAGGAGATCCGATTGTATGGATTAATGACTTGGAGAGAGGGGTTATCGGATGGGATATGGCACAAGTAGTCGGGCTGGCACGGGCTGCCAAAGACTGCGGTTACATCTCCAGAGAACAAGCTTGGGAATACATCGAACAAGCAAGCGCAGCGTGTGCCGAAATCCTCCGCACACCGGAAGAAATAGACAAGAGCTTCCTCATCGGAGGAGCGATGAAATCGAATAAAATAGAAGATTGGGAGGAATTAATCCTATGCTACTCTCTTCTCAGAAACAGCAGAGAGTAGTTATTTCTCACGGTCGACCACATAGTCCAGATAAGTCCGGAGGGCCACACAGATATTGGATTCAGGCAGAGAAGCCAGCAAATCAAATGCTTTCTTTTTATATTGTTCTATGATCCGGCAGGCATATTCAATACCGCCATTCTCCTTGGTAAATTGAATCAGACGAACAATTTCATCGGGAGTAGCCGTACCTTCCTTCACCTTCAACGCTGTTTGCTCCGCCCATTCATCTTTCGTAGTATTCAATGCATACAGGACAGGCAGCGTCAGCTTACCTTCAAGCATGTCATTACCGGTCGGCTTACCGATTTTCTTGCTATCAAAGTAGTCGAAAATATCATCTTTAATCTGGAAGCAGATGCCGATATATTCACCCAGCAGACGGGCAAAAGCAACTTCTTCTTCCCCCACCTCTACCGACAGGGCAGCCGCCTCGGCACAAGCAGCGAAAAGTGCCGCCGTTTTTTTACGTATTACATCAAAATAAACTTCCTCCGAGAAGCTATGATTACTTACATTCGAAAGTTGAAGCAACTCTCCTTCAGCAAGCTTCTGCCCCAGCGAGGATACCAGACGGATAATCTTATAATTATTGGTCTGCTCGGCATGCACCAGACTGGTAGCCAAAAGATAATCACCCGCCAGTACAGATACCTTATTATTGAAAACAGCATTCACCGAAAGCTGGCCGCGACGTTCGGTGCTCTCGTCGACTACGTCGTCGTGCACCAGACTGGCCGTATGAAGCAACTCCAAAGAGACTGCCGCATGAAGAGTAGCAGGAGAAACAGCACTATAAAGACGTGCCACCAATAGGACAAGAATAGGACGCATCATCTTACCATTCCTCTTGCGTATATGAGTTATTACGCTATCGAGCAATGCGTTCGAATCAGAAAGAGGGCTATCAAAAAGATCCTTAAAATCCTCCAGCTCCGCTTCAATCGGGGTTTTGATAAGTGAGATACTATCCATTCATAACACTATTTGAGCACAAAAGTAATAATAAAACGCTTAATACGGTATTTTTTTGTACTTTTACCATGAAAAATTAATTAAATCTATGGAGTCAGACAATAAATTATTTCTTTTAGACGCTTATGCACTGATATATCGGGCTTATTACGCCTTTATCAAGAATCCCAGAATCAACTCCAAAGGGTTCAATACTTCAGCCATTCTCGGCTTTGTCAATACCCTCGAAGAGGTGCTGAAAAAAGAGAACCCGTCACATATAGGAGTAGCCTTCGACCCCTCCGGCCCTACTTTCCGTCACGAAGCTTTCGAACAATATAAAGCCCAGCGCGAAGAAACACCGGAAGCCATCCGCCTCTCCGTACCTATTATAAAGGAGATCATACACGCTTACCGCATCCCGATTCTGGAAGTGGCAGGCTACGAGGCCGATGACGTGATCGGGACCCTCGCCACAGAAGCCGGGCGCCAAGGCATCACTACTTATATGATGACCCCTGACAAGGACTACGGTCAGCTGGTGACAGACAATGTATTCATGTACCGCCCCAAACATACGGGAGGCTTTGAAGTGATGGGCATCGAAGAAGTGAAAGCGAAATTCGATATCCAGTCACCCGCACAAGTGATCGATATGCTCGGACTGATGGGCGACTCTTCCGACAATATCCCGGGCTGCCCCGGTGTCGGTGAAAAGACCGCTCAAAAACTAATCGCCGAATTCGGAAGCATCGAGAATCTGCTGGAACATACCGACCAACTGAAAGGAGCGTTGAAAACCAAAGTGGAAACAAACAAGGAACTGATCACTTTTTCCAAATTCCTCGCCACGATCAAGATCGATGTTCCTATCCAACTCGAAATGGACAAGCTCATCCGCGAACAAGCAGACGAGGATTCACTCCGCCGGATTTTTGAAGAACTGGAATTCCGGACACTTATCGACCGGGTACTGAAAAAGGAAAGTTCAAAAAGTGGAGTAACTACGCCTACCGGAAACAAAACGGCAACCCCTCAAAGTGCCCCCTCTCCTCTTCCTCTTTTTCCCGAAGAAGGAGGAGCCATCCAAGGCGATTTATTTGCGAATTTTACGGGCAACGAGGCAGGCGAAGCGAAAAAATCGAATCTAGAGACGTTAGAAACGCTTAACTGTGATTACCAACTCATTGATACAGAGAAGAAAAGAAGCGAAATTATTCAAAAGTTACTTACATCGAAAATTCTCTCGTTAGACACGGAGACCACAGGAACAGAACCAATGGATGCCGAACTGGTCGGAATGAGTTTCTCTATAACCGAAAATCAGGCCTTTTATGTTCCGGTCCCCGACAATCATGATGAAGCGTTAAAAATAGTCAATGAGTTTCGACCGGTCTTCGAAAATGAGAATTCCCTGAAAGTCGGACAAAATATCAAGTACGACATGATCGTTCTTGAAAATTACGGAGTGCAGGTGAAAGGTGCACTCTTCGATACGATGATCGCCCACTATGTTCTTCAACCGGAACTTCGTCACGGAATGGACTATCTGGCAGAAATCTATCTTCACTATCAGACCATTCACATCGACGAACTGATAGGTCCGAAAGGAAAGAATCAAAAAAACATGCGCGATCTCGACCCGAAGGATGTCTACCGTTACGCATGCGAAGATGCAGACGTAACGCTGAAACTTAAAAATGTGCTGGAGAAGGAACTGAAAGAGAACGATGCCGAACGTTTGTTTTACGATATCGAAATGCCGCTCGTACCGGTATTGGTCAACATAGAACGAAACGGAGTGTTGCTGGATACAGATGCGCTCAAACAATCGTCTGTCCATTTCACCGCCCAGATGCAGCGCATCGAACAAGAGATTTACGAACTGGCGGGCGAAACCTTCAATATCGCTTCGCCCAAACAAGTCGGCGAGGTACTGTTTGACAAACTGAAGATCATAGAAAAAGCAAAGAAGACCAAAACCGGTCAGTACGTCACCTCGGAAGAAGTGCTCGAAAGTCTCCGGCACAAACATCCCGTAGTAGAAAAAATACTGGAACATCGCGGATTGAAAAAACTGCTGGGAACGTATATAGATGCACTTCCCCAACTGATTAACCCACGTACGGGACGGGTACACACATCCTTCAACCAGACTGTAACCTCTACCGGACGCCTCAGTTCGAGCAACCCGAACCTGCAGAATATTCCTATCCGCGACGAGAACGGCAAAGAAATCCGCAAGGCATTCATTCCGGACGAAGGCTGTCTTTTCTTCTCTGCCGACTATTCGCAGATAGAACTCCGTATCATGGCACATCTCAGCGAAGACAAAAATATGATCGATGCCTTCCTCAGCAATCATGATATCCATGCGGCAACAGCTGCCAAAATATATAAGATAGACCTGAAAGACGTCGACTCTGACATGCGCCGCAAGGCGAAAACCGCCAACTTCGGTATCATCTACGGCATCTCCGTATTCGGACTTGCCGAACGTATGAACGTAGACCGGAAAGAAGCCAAGGAACTGATCGACGGTTACTTCGAAACTTATCCAAGCGTCAAGGCTTATATGGATAAAAGCATCCAGGTAGCTCAGGAAAAAGGGTATGTAGAAACGATTTTCCACCGGAAACGCTTCTTGCCCGATATCAACTCACGAAATGCAGTTGTACGCGGCTATGCAGAACGAAATGCCATCAACGCACCAATTCAGGGAAGTGCCGCAGATATCATAAAAGTAGCAATGGCACGTATTTATCAGCGTTTCCAGACAGAAGGCATACAGGCCAAAATGATACTCCAAGTGCATGATGAATTGAACTTCAGTGTACCGATGAACGAAAAAGAACGGGTAGAAGAGATCGTCATTGAGGAAATGGAAAATGCATACCGCATGCATGTCCCCCTGAAAGCAGATTGCGGATGGGGCAAAAACTGGCTCGAAGCACACTAAAACAATGTTTATCCTACTATAGCAAAGCAGGGCTGAACAGCCAAATAAAGGAAAGAATGAGTTATAACATTATTTAACCCATTATCCAGAAAGCAAGAAAAAGGTTCACTTCCTCAACGAAGTGCTCCGTTCTATATCCGGCAGGTTGACTGCCGGATATTTTTTTGTCACCAATCTTGGCAAAAAGCAAGATAGTTTTCCAGTCGACATCTGACATTTTGATATTATTTCAGCTTTATATTTGCATAAATACCGAATAAATATATAACTTTGCAGCGTAATACAAGAGTATTAATAGACAAATGAAAGTATAATTCTAAAATCAAATAGCCATGAAAACAAAAGTATCTTTAAAAATGTATGTTCTATCCGTAGTTCTTCTGATGACCTCTTTTGTTGCTTCTGCACGTAGTTATGATGGTCAGCTGGTTTATAATCCGGTAGAAGAAAATGGAGTAATGGTAGGTCAGACTGTTTACAAGATGAACGGAAACACACTTGCCAACTATATGAAATACAACTATAAGTACGACGACAATAAGCGCATGATTGAAAGCGAGACCTTGAAATGGAACAGTACTAAAGAAGAATGGGAAAAAGATCTCCGTATCCAATATGCTTATAAAGAAAAAACTGTAACGACCAATTACTATAAATGGAACACCAAGAAACGTGCTTACGTATTAGTTCCGGAGATGACAGTAACCATGGACAATACTAATTTGTAACAGCATTTTTTTAACAATATACTCTCTCATTCTAATATTCTAACAAAAAGAAAGCGCCGTTCCTGATGAAGAAACGGCGTTTTCGCGTATATTCGCAAAAGTGTAGATTTATAGCACAAAGAACCGATCCTGCAGACCTTTCAGAAAACTTCGGGAGATTATCAGATCGCTTTTATCATGAAAAGGCGGATAGAGCTGGCAACATTTCCCATCAATCATTGCAAGATAATTAACATTGACAATAGCTGACTGGCTAATCTGAATAAAAGCTTGTGAGTAACCAATGATATCTTCGGCTTTTGTATTTCGCTTCAAGTTCAACCGGGTCTGATTGAACAGAGCTACCTGCCACTGGCGCTTGTCTTTCAGATATTCGAAATACCCGATCTCTTCCAGCCGCAAAAGCTTGAAACCGGTCACCGTACTGATCATAAACATTCCCTGTTGCGGCATCAGGGCACTGACAGAAGAAGCAAAAGAGGACGAAGGAGCCACCGGTATCGAAGCGACAGCTTTCCGGTAGCGTTCTATAACGATCTTCAGATCTTCCGTCTCAAAAGGTTTCAACAAGAAATCAAAAGCGGACTCACGCAGAGCCTGAAGCAGATATTTATCATATGAAGTATAAAAAACAACTTTCATATCCCACAGCACTTCATCGCGTATCTCACTCAACAGGTTAAGCCCCAGCACATCCGGAAGCTCCACATCCAAGAACAACAGGTCCGGATGCAGTTCCATTATCATCTTTTTCCCTTTTGCTCCATTGCTTGCTGTTCCTTTTATTTCAAACTCCTGATAAGCGCCCAGCTCCCTGCGCAAAGCATCAATCGCAGTACGCTCATCATCCACAATAACAACTTTATATTTATCTTCTACATTCATCATAATTCATAAGAAAAATGAAACGGTATATACACAGACACTTGTGTACCGGTCTGACCATCGTTTCGGTTGGTTATGTCAAAACGCATTTTCTCGTTTTTATTCTTTGTATTAAGCAGCTGGACCGTTTGATAGAGCACTTTCAGTCCGGTTCCCGTCCCTTTAGTCGAAGAAACAACTTGCGGAAGATACCCTCGTCCATTGTCACAAACCAAGATACGGATTCCTTTTCCTTCACGGGAAACACGGACAGACAACTCCTTTTCTCCATCTTTTCCAGCCAGTCCGTGCTTAATCGCATTCTCTACCGGAATCTGAACAATCATGGAAGGAATCATGATACGTTTTGCATCCAGTCCCTCCTCTACTATCACCGACGCTGTAAAGCCTTCGCCGATACGACCGCTTTCGAGGCTGATATACGACTGCACGAAATCCAGTTCGTCCTGCAAAGATACGCTTAACTTTTCAGTCAGTTCAAGGCTCCGACGGAGATATTTGACCAGTTCCATCAAATTATTCTTCACTTCCTCCGACCCATTGAACTGATTAATCTCCCGTCCCAGCACATTGAAAGTGAAATGAGGAGAAATCCGGCTCCGCAAGTTCTCCATACGGACACGATTGATCTGCTGAAAGAAACGTTCGCGGAGAAACTCTCTCTTTTTCCTCATATACCAGATGATCACTACCGTTCCGGCTGCGAGCAACAGGCAGACAAGCACCCAGATATACATGCTCAGCCTCAAAACCCGTACCTCACCAGCCTGCCGTTGAATCTGCATTTCTTTGCGCAATACGATCGTATCCTGACGGTAACGCATATCCAGTTCGGCCACACGAGTACGAATCCGCTCGCTACGGATAGAGTCATTCAGTTGGTAATCACGCTTCAGATATTTATATGCATTGCGGTAGTCGCCGGCCTTTTCATAATAATGCTGCAGATATTGGTTGCGTATAGTGAGCATATTGGCATCCACATGGCCGGTAGAAGCAGTCCGTGCAATCATCTCCCTGGCACGTGCGATATTTCCTTTTTTCAAGGAAAGCTCAATCATCAGTGTCTCAATATAGTGCATGGCGGAGTTATTCTTTATCTCCGAAAAATAACGATAACCTTCATTCAGATTGTTTTCAGCAGAATCCAAACGGTTAGTCAGCAGATAAAGATCGCCCAGATTGACTTTCGAGAGATTACTTTCAAATACCATTTGCGGATAATTCGCTATCATATCAGCCGCCTGCCGCATATAAACCAGTGCTTCCTGATAATCTTTCTTGTAATAGTAATGATTCCCCCGATTATTGAGATACACCCACTTCTCGCTGACAGTCATTTCATCAAAAAACTGCCCTGCCAGCTCGTAATAATGATTTGACAAATCAAAGTCGCGCAAATCCATGTAAGTCTGTCCTAATCCGCAATAAACCGGAAACTTGGCATGTTCCGACAGGTGCAGGGAGTCGCAGATAAACAATGCCTTCCGATAATAAGAAGCGGTATGTGCCAGTTCCCCACGATGCAGATGAGCATCAGCCAGATTCATACAAATATCCGATAGAAGATGCGCCTTGTCTCCTTTCAGACGATAAGCGTAGGATTTCTCATAATAGGCAACTGCCGAATCGGGCTGATTGAGTTGCATCCAGACATTTCCCTCGATGTTATATACATCCGAAAGCACATCATTCCAGCGCGGGCAGGCAGTTGCACGCTTGTCATACTCTTTCACAGGGCGGTTATAATAGAGGATAGAATCAAAATCGGACGATACGAAAAAAGTCTTTCCATACAATGCCATCAGGCGGTAATATGTCATCGAATCCTGCGTCTGGTGGAGTGCATTACGCAATAAAGAACGCGAATAAGGCAAGTTAGAGAACAGAGAATCCTGTGCACGGACTTCCAAAGAGTCAATAAATGATTGCTCACACAAAGAGTGACTGCGATGCTTATCCACACAACTGCAGCTCAACCATATCACCAACCCTATCAACCCAAATAGCTTCATAGCAGATTTCGCTTTATTTCGTCCCCTCGTCCGTGTCTAATTTTGAATGCCACAAAAATACATTAATTATATTGAATCTCAACGAAATTTATTATTTTTTTAATACCTTTGCGCCCATATAAACATGAGTAACTGACCTAATGAGTCCATTGAACTTTACCCACATTCTGACACAGGCAGTCGATGAGCTATCGGAAAGCGAATCTTACAAAGGGCTGTTTCATCAACATAAAGATGGCGAACCATTGCCCTCTGCTAAAGTTTTGTATGAAATTATCGAGCTTTCACGTGCCATTCTCTTCCCCGGATACTACGGAAATTCCACCATCAACAGCCGGACAATCAATTATCACATCGGTGTAAATATCGAAAAGTTATTTGACTTGCTCACAGAGCAAATCCTTGCCGGATTATGTTTCGGAACGACAGAAGGAAAATGCAACGTCTGCTCGGAGTCGAGAAGAGAAGAAGCTGCCCGACTAGCCGCGAAGTTTATCAGTAAACTACCCGCTATGAGAAGAATACTGGCAACGGATGTAGAAGCCGCCTACAACGGCGACCCTGCTGCCAAGAGCTACGGTGAAGTTATTTTCTGTTATCCCGCTATCAAAGCGATCAGCAATTATCGTATTGCACACGAACTGCTAGAACTGGGTGTTCCCCTGATTCCGCGCATGATTACGGAAATGGCACATAGCGAAACGGGAATCGACATCCATCCGGGAGCGAAAATAGGCAGTCACTTTACCATAGACCACGGAACGGGTGTCGTGATCGGTGCAACAAGCATCATCGGAAATAATGTCAAATTATATCAGGGTGTCACCCTGGGAGCGAAAAGCTTCCCGCTGGATGCCGACGGAAAACCGATCAAGGGCATTCCCCGCCACCCGATTCTGGAGGACAATGTCATTGTCTACTCCAATGCTACTATCTTGGGAAGAATTACTATCGGAAGAGACGCCACCGTAGGAGGTAATATCTGGGTAACAGAGAATATCCCCGCCGGAGCGAAAATAGTACAAACAAAAGCAAAGAAATAAAATCAATTAACTATATATGAGCGAACAATTCGAGATGATAGCCAAGACCTTCCAGGGACTGGAAGAGATCCTTGCTGAAGAACTTACAACACTGGGAGCCAACGATATCCAGATAGGACGCCGCATGGTTTCATTTACAGGAGACAAGCGTATGATGTACAAGGCAAATTTCTGCCTCCGTACTGCTATCCGCATTCTAAAACCGATCAAGAATTTTACGGCAAAGGATGCTGATGAAGTTTACAACCAGATACAGGCTATTCCATGGGAAGAGTATCTTGATGTAAACAAGACGTTTGCGATAGATGCAGTTGTATTCAGCGAGGAATTCCGTCATTCCAAGTTTGTATCGTATAAGGTGAAGGATGCTATTGTGGATTATTTCCGCGAAAAGACAGGCAAACGTCCGTCGGTACGCATCAATAATCCGGATGTACTGCTCAATATTCACATTGCACATACCACTTGTACGTTGTCGCTGGACTCTTCCGGAGAATCGCTTCATCGTCGCGGATACCGTCAGGAACAGGTAGAAGCTCCGCTGAACGAAGTATTGGCTGCCGGTATGGTTCTGATGACAGGATGGCGCGGCGAATGTGACCTGATTGACCCGATGTGCGGTTCGGGAACGATTCCTGTGGAAGCAGCACTGATAGCAAGAAACATCGCTCCGGGAGTATTCCGCAAAGGATTCGCATTTGAGAAATGGGTGGATTTCGATTCGGAGATGTTCGACGAGATTTACAATGATGATAGCCAGGAGCGCGAATTTACGCATAAGATTTACGGATATGACAACAGTCCGAAAGCGAACGAAATAGCAACACATAATATAAAAGCGGCAGGCGTATCCAAGGATGTGACACTGAAACTGCAACCGTTCCAGCAGTTTGAACAACCGCAGGAAAAGTCCATTATCGTCATGAATCCCCCTTATGGTGAACGTATCTCCACCAATGACTTGCTTGGATTGTACCAGATGATTGGTGAGCGTCTGAAACATGCATTTGTAGGAAACGAAGCCTGGGTACTCTCTTACCGCGAAGAATGTTTCGATCAGATTGGCCTGAAAGCAAGTCAGAAAGTACCGTTATTCAATGGTGCACTGGAATGCGAGTTCCGCAAATATGAGATTTTCGACGGAAAATATAAAGAGTTCAAGAGTCAGGAGGGAGAAGGAGAAGAGAAAAAAGAGACAGAAGGAAGCTATGATGCTTCGAACCCCCGGGAAAGAAAAGAATTCAAGCCACGTGGGGAAGGAGAATTCAGACCCAGACGGGAAGGTGAGTTCAAACCGCGTCGCGAAGGGGAATTCAAGCCACGCAGAGAAGGTGAATATAAACCACGCCGCGAAGGAGAGTACAAACCACGTCGGGAGGGTGACTTCAAACCCAGACGAGAAGAAGGAAGCTTTACACGGGATGACAGGGACAGAAAGCCGAGAGGCGAGTTCCGGGGAGAAAGAGATTCGAGAGCTCCGAGAGAGTTCAGAGGAAATCGGGAGCCCAGAATTCCGAAGAAGGAAGAAGAGTAATTTCATTCCTTCATTGACTATCAATATAAGGTTGCAAAATGCGACCTTATCAATATTTGGAAAAGGTCTATCATCCGACAAGGAAAGGTATGCCATTCAAATAAAGACAACCTCCTTGGACAGGGTAAAAATAGAAGGATTTAAAAACAAATAAAGTAAAAAGCAATGAGTAAAATTGGAAAAAGAGCCATCTTGATATTGCTGGCACTACCAATCGTAATCAATGTTATGGCACAGGAAACCAAAAAGCTGACACTGGAAGATTTGATTCCAGGTGGCGAAACCTACCGCTATGCAGAAAACCTGTACGGCCTGCAATGGTGGGGAGATGTGTGTATCAAACCAAGTACCGACACCATCTACACCGTCCAGCCCCAAACGGGGAAAGAGGCGGTACTCACTACCCTTGAACAAATCAACAAAGTACTTGCAGGCCATAAAGCAGGGAAACTGTCGACCCCGTATTCTATCCTTTACCCATGGGCAGACAAGCCGCAAATGCTACTGAAAGTATCCGGCAAGTTCATCGTATACGATTTCAAGAACAACCGGATTGTCAGCACACTGAAGTTGAAGGAGAAAGCAGCTAACGAGGACTATTGCGCAGCCAACGGAAACGTAGCCTACACAGTAAACAATAACCTGTATGTGAACGAACAGGCCATCACTAACGAGCCCGAAGGCATTGTCTGCGGTCAGTCCGTACACCGCAATGAATTCGGCATCAACAAAGGCACTTTCTGGAGCCCGAAAGGAAACTTGCTCGCTTTCTACCGCATGGACGAAAGCATGGTCACGCAATATCCGCTTGTAGACATCACCGCACGCGTAGGGGAAGTGAACAACGTCCGTTATCCAATGGCGGGAATGACCAGCCACCAAGTAAAAGTAGGCATCTACAACCCTGCTACCGAAAAGACGATCTATCTGGATGCAGGCGATCCGACCGACCGTTATTTCACCAATATCAGCTGGTCGCCGGACGAAAAAAGCCTCTACCTTATCGAGCTGAACCGCGACCAGAACCACGCCGTACTTTGCCAATATGATGCAACGACAGGCAAACTGACGGGCAAACTGCTGGAAGAAACGCACCCTAAATATGTAGAGCCTGTCTCTTATACACATCTCGAGCCCA
>ENA-OZVQ01000512-OZVQ01000512.1-human-gut-metagenome-genome-assembly--contig:-NODE-512-length-12974-cov-7.111232_pt1 | contig 12974 bp, 6 predicted proteins | sample MGYA00243451_ERZ654057 | MGnify/ENA primary metagenome ERZ654057 (study PRJEB26926, sample SAMN06165013) | human gut metagenome | biome: ENVO:00009003; feature: ENVO:2100002; material: ENVO:00002003... | reverse complement strand
AAAAGCAGTACCGGCATGACAATGTTAAACAATGGAATAGATTTTCTTTTTCTTTTGTCCGTTAAACACTTGATTTTTTGTGGGATTTTATATTGAAAATGGATATCCCCTGTTTTTCCTGAAATTCACAGGCAAAACCAGGGATTATATTTTTAAAAGCAAAATCTCTGTCTTTAAGCCAAGGATTACTTTCTGAGAAAGACCGAATATACTGTTTTTCTCAGATTCGCAGGCATCAGGATTACAATTCCACGGGTTATGACAGATGTCAGAAATTCCAGTAAATTAATGTATCCGCTATTTAACATGATTTTCCGAAACTCTGCCATATCTTTCAAGTATGAAACTCCTCCGCGCCTCGCATACATGCCATTACCGACTCTCATGTACACTAGCACTTCAGATAAATTATATCCCTTCATCCCGCCTGAGAGCATACGGAGCCATAGATAATAATCCTCAAATCCATGAAAATCCATATAACTTCCAGCTTTTATGACATCACTTTTTTTAAACATAACTGCCGGATGATTAAAAGGATTCCTTTTTTTTGCATATACCGCTATCTTTTCTGATGATTCCGGAACATATCTGACAGTACCTGCCTGTGCTGTATCATCCATAAATTCCTGCACAGCTCCACTGATAATCGATACATTATTTTGGGCAAAAGCTTTTAACTGCCATTCACAACGCTCTGGAACACTGATATCATCGCTGTCCATTCGTGCAACCAGTTCATTTTTACAATAAGCAAGACCTTCTCTAAGTGCTTCCCCCAGTCCTCGGTTTTCAGGCAGTTGAACTATCTGAAAACATTCCGGATACTCCTGCTTTTTTTTTTGGAGTACCTGATTTAATTCATCCCCCAGCAATCCATCACATACAATCACGAAATCCTGCGGTGGTACTGTCTGGGAGAGCATGCTGTCAATGCTTTTTTGCAAATACTCAGCTTTTTCTTTTCTATATACAGACATTAAAACGGAATAATTCTGTTCTATCATTTATATCACCATACTTTTTCGTTTATAAACTATCCATGATCCGAAGCAGCTTCGTACCATAATCCGCATCTGCTGCCCAGCCTTTTCCATATGGATTCTGCGGAATCGCAAGCCACTCCACGTATCTGGCTGTTCCACGCGATACATACTGGAAACGCTTATCCACACATGCATTGTTTAATCCATCTGTACTTGCGTATGCTTTTAAGTGCTGTACCTGCGCACGGAGTCCGGTTCTTACATCTGCAAAAGTCTCACCTGCTGCACCGCCACCGACTGCACCGAGTCCTCCAAAGTTACACTGACTCGGCTGCACATCACCGCCGAATTGTAATCCTCCGGTCTCTAACATAACCTGTGCAAATAATACATCTGCTCTTACACCCTCGGCTTCTGCCTCTTCTTTTAAGATCTTAAAGAATGCCTCCGCAGAATCTGCTCCCTTATCACGGTAAGTATCTGCCGGGAAGGTATAACGTTTATTGTAGTAAGATACCATCTGGTCGACTGTCACACTGCTTGTACCCATGATCTCATGCGCTGCAGCTTTTGCTTTTACCGCTGACCATGGTCCGTACATACGGATTCCGTTGCTTAAATCTTTGTATGCTCTTACTTTATAGTAATATGTCGTTCCCTGTACCAGATTACTGTGTGTAAAGGATGTTGCACCAGAAGTCTGTAATGTGGTATAAGTTCCTTTTTCGCTGACCGCACCGGCAAGTTCATAGCCACTTGCATTTGCAACACTGTTCCATGAGATATTTAATACATTATTATCTCCGAGTGTGATAGAATAAATACTTCCCTGTTTTAAGACTGCAACCTCTGTTACCTTACTATAACTTCCTCTGCCTGCACTGCCTTTGATCTTATAAGTTGCTGCAATTTTATAGTAATACGTATTGCCGCTCTTTACGCCCTTATCCGTGTAAGTCAGTGTAGATCCGGATGAAATTGAAGCGATCTTTTCAAATCCACTGTTTGACTCGTCGCTCCGGTAAATATCATACCCCTGTGCTTTTGAAACTTTCTTCCAGCCAAGTGTGACCTGATTTTTGCTGTCACTTGTGATCTGGGAGAATACCACCTGTTTGATCGTCCATGCCTTCTGTGCTTTTGAGAAAGATGCCACACCGTTTTTAGCACTGTTGCTCTTATATGCACGAACCTGATAATAGTAAGTTTTTCCGGCTTCTAATGTTTTATCCTCATATTTTTTCGTATTTTTACCTTTGACCTGTCCGACCTTTTTATAACCACTGTCTTTTGACGTACTCCGGTAAATCTGATAACCGGATGCCCCATCCACAGCTTTCCATTCCAGTCTTACGGAAGTACTTCCGGTTGCCTTTACTGCTGTAATGGATGTAGTTTTCAAAGTCTTTGCCGACACAGCTGCCGAATTACCGCTGTATCCTTTTTTGCCATTTACCTTGTTGATCGTCTCTATCTTATAATAGTAGGTCTTTGCAGTTTTTAACTTTTTATCCTGATAGGTCGTATTATTTTTTCCTTTTAAAGTGGCAACCACTTTATAAGTACCATTCTTTGACGTACTGCGTTTGATCCGGTAGCCGTAGGCACCGCTCACTGCTCCCCAGTTTACTTCAATCTGATTACTTCCATTTGAAACAGCATACTTGATCTTTGCCTTTTTCGCTGTTCTTCCTTCCATGGACGCTGAATCACCGCTATAACAGATATTGTCTCCTGTCTTTACCATAGTCTCAACCGTGTAATAATAGGTCTTTCCTGCTTTTACACTGGTGTCTTTGTAGCTGGTCGTGTTTCCGGATTTAATCGTCTTAACAACTTTGTAAGTACCATCTTCATCGGTACTTCGTTTGATGCGATAACCATAAGCTCCTGTGATCTTATTCCACTTGATCGTCAAGGTCTTTTCATTTGTGGAAACGATTGATGTGATTTTTGTGCGCTTTGCAGTTTTTCCTGCCACCGCGTCTGATGCACCGCCGTATCCTTTTGTACCGCTGTTGACATTATATGCTTCGACCTTATAGTAATAGGTCTTTCCTGCTTTTACAGTATCATCTGTGTAGGATGTTGTCTTTTCTCCTGATACTGTATCTATTTCACTATAACCACTATCTTTCTTTGTGCTGCGGGAAATGATATATCCCTTTGCACCGCTTACCTTATTCCAGGAAATTTTTAATACTTCCTCATCCGAGGATGTGATTCCTGTAATTTTTGCTTTTGCAAGTGTCTTTGCAGATTTTGTGGAAGAATATGCACCGACACCCTGTCTGCCATTGTTTGTATTGTAAGCCTGTACTTTGTAGGTATATGTTTTGTTATTGGATTTTACAGTATCTGTGTAAGTGAGTGTACTGCCGGATTTTACCGTGCCAATCTGATAAAATTTACTGTCACTGCTGTCCTGACGATAGATCAGATATCCCTCTGCTTTAGAAACCTTTTTCCAGGTCAGGGTAATCTTCTTTCCACTCTTTGCCTTGATCTTTGTGAGGTTTGTTTTTCCTAATGCCACACCTGAGATGGGTTTAGAATACTCTCCTGCAGTTCCATCGTTAAATACCGGACGGACCAGATAGTAATATTTTGTCCCTGCCTTTACGGTATCATCAATATAAGATGTAGCATCCGATACTTCGTCAATCTTAGGATAGTTTGTATCATTCACAGTATTACGATAAATTTCATAATAATCGACATTATCGAGACCTGTCCATTTTAATCTAAGACTACCATCCGCTCTCGACTGCGTGTAATTGAGCGTTACGGTCTTTGCTCCTTTTGTCAGACCGAAATACTCTGCGATCGCAGTTGCATCCGCAACACCGAGTGCCTTTAATTTTTCATCAGAACTTAAATATGTATAATAATCATTTGCATTGTCCAAAAAGGCATGCTCGATGATCAGACCAGGAATGCCATTATTTTTACAACGACGGATCAGACCGTAATAATCTGCTGCAGAACCATCCGGATATTTATCATAAGATGCATTTCTAATCAAAGTTCCACGATAATTCAATCCAAGTGCTGCCAATTTATCGCATATTTTCTTTGCAAGTGCCTGTCCATTGCTTCCTACCTGTGCATTATAGTTGCTGTTCGGATAATAAACTTCCACACCTCTCGCTGTTCCGTTTGCAGTATTTAAATGGAAACTTACTAACACATTTGCCCCCACATTCTTTGCAAGGTTTGCACGGGCATCCAGACATGCAATATAATCTCCGCCGCCTGCCGGACAGCTTGCACTCTCTCTTGTCATATAAACAGTAATACCATTATAGGTAGATAATTCTTCTTTACAATATGTGGCGATCTTAAGTGTCAGATCCGCTTCCTGTACTCCAAAACCGGATGCTCCTGCATGGGTGCCATCATGTCCCGGATCGAGTACGACTTTCACATTACTGTTCGCACCTTTTAAGTTATCTGCAACACTGGCGACAGCCTCTGAGATTCCCTGCTCCAGCACATTTTCCACAGTGTTTTCGGAAATAACTTCTCCATCTGCGCTCATAGTAACAACATCAGCATCCACATCCGCATAGGCATCTTCATCATAAAGTACCTGATCCGGGTTCGTCTCTGCCTGTTCATTGACACCAAATCTTACATCCATGCCAAGGTCTGATAGCAGGATTTCCTGTTTTGTTTTCTCCTGTGTAAACTGCACGGAAGTGATCTGATACTCTCCTGCCTGTCCATTTTCAGAAAAATCCATGGTAAAACGGATCATATCTTCTTCTGTTCCGGCTGCTTTGACCTGATAGGTTTTTCCGGTGGTCAGATTCTGATAATTCAGAACAATATCGGAAAGCTGCTCATTCCCTGTTCCAAGGCTTAAAACCACATTCTGGGTGCCCGGTGTTTCGACATACGGGGACTCTACCATCATATAGTTCATTTCTGCTGCCTGGACTGTTTCTGTCTCCGCAGTCTCCGTTTCGGTCGGCTCTTCCGTTTCTGTAGTTCCTGTTTCGGTCGGCTCTTCCGTTTCTGTAGTTCCTGTTTCGGTCTCAGTCGGCTCCCCGGTTTCCGTAGTTTCTGTTTCGATTGTTTCTGTCTCTGCCGGTTTCTCTGTTTCCGAAGTTTCTGTCTCTGCCGGCTCTTCTGTCTCAATCGTCTCTGTTTCGATTGTTACCGTCTCGGTCGTTTCTTCTGTCTCTGCTGTTTCTTCCGTTTCAGCTGCTTCTTCTGTCTCTGCCATCTCCGTTCCAGTCAGCTCTTCTGCTGCATTCCCAGTGTTTTCTGTCTGGGCTGATTTCTCTGACGGTGATGTTTTCTGCGTGCTTTCTGTCTGAACTGCACTGTCTTCTGCTGCACGTACATCTGCAGGCAGTGCTGTCATACTCACGCAGACTGCCATGATTACTGCTAAAATCCTTTTTTTCATTTTCCTTACCCTCTTGTATATTTTTTGACACTATTTAATGTGTAATGTACCATATAACGCAATGCATTTAGCCGGTTCTTTCCTATAAAACGGTAAACTTTCCACTGCATTTTAGCTGACTTGTATTTATTGCGCGACTTTCCGTCACTGCTCCACATAATCCCGTGCATTATAAACCGGCATAATAACAGATATCTGTACTTCGCTTGTCTGTTCCATCTCTATGATTCCTTTTTGATCGCTGTCGTTTGCTTTTCATCTACACCTTCTGTGTTTTCTTTCTGAAACATAATCTTAAATGTCATAAGCATTAATTTCACATCTAACCACGCTGAATATGTCTGTATATAAGTCAGATCCAGTTTTAATTTATCATATGGTGTTGTATTATATTTTCCATATACCTGTGCATACCCTGTCAATCCGGCTTTTACTTTCAGGCGGAACCGAAATTCCGGAACAATTTCTTCATATTTTTCAGCAATTTCCTGTCTTTCCGGTCTAGGACCAACAAAAGACATTTCTCCCTTTAAAATATTAAAAATCTGAGGAAGCTCGTCTAAATGCGTTCTTCGAATTATTTTTCCAACCGGTGTGATCCTGTCATCATCTTTTTTGGCAAGCTGTGCTCCCTGTTTTTCCGAATCTACTTTCATGCTGCGAAACTTGATAATCTGAAACGTCTCGCGGTCTCTCGTCAGACGCTCCTGCTTATAGAATACCGGTCCCCCATCATACAGTTTGATTGCAACTGCAATGACCAGTAAAAACGGCGATGAAATAACAATCGCGAGCAGTGCAAACACGATATCCATAGTCCTCTTTACAAATCTCTGCTCTATCGTAAGTCCCTGATTTCTTGACAACATAAGAGGTGTATCAAACAAATGGATTCGTTCCGTTCCATTTAAAATAATATCCGATATCTTCGGTGTAATATAGGTTCTTTTATTCTGATCATAACAGAACTTTAAAATTTTATTACGGATACTTGCCGGAAGATCACATAAAACTACCGCTTCATACTCTAATATTTTAGAATACAATGCCTCATATCCCATATAGGCGCTGGCAGTTGCACAAACATTGTACTTATCTTTTCTGGAATTAATCTTGGAAATCAGTTCTTCCGGAGAATGTTCCCCGTATATTACGATCATACGTCTTGGCGGATATAATCTGACATAAAAATATCTTACAACAAAAACGGTAGGCAGTGTCACTGCAATCTCAGCTGTCGTCAATAACAGAAGCGGTGATGCTGACATATAATCATTTGCAATCATACAAATCTGAAAATACTCGATAATATTTGCAAACAAAATTCCAAGGATCTGCGACAAACAAATATCTGTAATTCTAAGGTATCCGATCCGGTATCCGCCAAATGTACGGATAAAAAAGAACAATACCAATGCATACATTCCGATTACTGCCCAGTTTCCTCTATTCCAGAACTTATCCTCCAATTCCGGTACATACATTTTATACCATATAAATGCAAACATTGCTGTCTCAGCCACAAGCATTACAAAATTAGCAAATAAATTCAGCAAATGTTTATATCTTTCCCTTTTCCTCATGAAGTACCTCACATTCATACCTTTGCATAATCTATATTATTTTATCATAAAACCCAACCTTTGAATATATCTTACCAGAATTTTCATAAAATCTTAAAAATACCCCGGCAGGATGTATGATGATCATCCCACCGGGGTATCTCTTTTTACTTTTATTTTGCTTTTGTCTTTACGGAAACAACGGAAGAATAACTTCCATATACTTTCTTCCCATTCACTTTGCGGTATGCACGGATCTTATAATAATAGGTCGTCGATTTTTTCAATTTACCGTTTTTGTAAGATGTCGTACTACCTTTGGATATGGTCTTTACTTTACTACATTTTCCATCTTTACTGTTGCTGCGGTAGATCTCATAACCGCTTGCACCTTTTACCTTTGACCAGGTCAGTTTTACATTCTTTGCATCCGACGCTTTTGCCTTTAACGTCGTCTTTGCCGGAACCGCCTTTGCAGATTTTACATTCGAAAATCCACTGGTCTGTTCTCCATTCTGTGTCTTAACAACCGTCTTGATCTTATAATAGTATGTTTTTCCGGTTTTTACACTGCCGTCTGTCCAGGAACTAGTGCCTACACTGTTGATGGTTTTGATATTCTGATAATCCCCATCCTTTGCTGTACTGCGGTAGATCTGATAAGAAGTCGCAGCCGGTACAACTTTCCATGAAACTTTCAGTTTATTGTATGCTGTCGATTTTACGGAAGTCACGCTTGTTTTTCTGTTCTCAATTTTATTAACACAGAGCGTGTATTCTTTTTCCACCGCATTTTTCGCAAATGCCTGCACTTTCAGGTAATAGGTTCCCTTGCTTAATTTGACAGCCTTTGACTCTGTATAGGTACTGCCGGCATAGGAATAGATATGATCATCATCTTTTCTGCTCACTCTCTTGCCGTTTGCATTATAAAGTGTCACATACCAGCTTCTTCCCGCATCATTGATCTTCTCGTGTGCCAGACTAAAGTTGATATACTGCGCTTTTGTGAGTGTAAAGCGATAGCAGTCTTCATCTGACGTATATCCTGTGATCACACCGTTTACCGCTTTGCCGACTTTTATGTTATCTGCCGAAGCCCAGTCACCGTTGTTCTCTGTCTCCCAACCGGAAGCCGCTTTCTGTGTCATGCAGATCGTATAGTCGCCGGTATAAAGTGTAGATGCCTGGCTGACGCATACGTAATATTCCCCTGCATCCAGTCCTAATTTACAGGATGTATAAGAAGTCTCTGTCCCGGTATTCGTAAATTTATAAATTTCACTGTTATCCTTATTGTAAAGAACAACATTATAACAGCTTGCTGTACTCTGACTGTTTTTATGTCCAAACTTAATCTGCAGATAGCCTGCTTTTGACATTTTGATCTTATAGTAATCTTTGTCTGAGGAACTGCTTGTGCTTCCGTAATAGGTTTTTCCGTTCTTTACGGTATTTGCAGTGGCAGCAGAATCATTCGACTCCACTTCCCTGTCACTTGCTGTCTTTGCTATAATACACACATCATAGTTTACAGGATAACTCGTTCCGCTCAATAATGTTCCCGTCGTATTTCCGGTTCCTGCGATCTTAATGTAATACTCACCTTTCGGCAATCCAAGGTTCGGCGTGGAAATGCTTGTGTCCCCGCCACGGATCTTCGTAGTGTAGACTTCTGTATACTGGTCTTTGTCCACTTTACGGATCACGCTGAGCACAAACATGTTTGTTGTTTCCTGTCCGCTCACAACCGGATGCGTCAGTTTCACATTGATATAACCATTTGCAGAAAGTGATGTTTTAAAATAATCTACATCGCTGTAAGTACGGATATCTCCGCTGTATGTCGTGCCGGAAACAGCCGTATTTGCTGTATCGTAAGTATCATTGCTCTCGTGCTCCCAGGTACTGCACGCCTTAAAGGTAGTTTTGATCACATAGTTTCCGCCGTAATATGCATTCTGACCTGCCACTTTAATATAATATTTACCTGCTGACAGTCCCAGTTTGATGGAATCCGTGGATTCATCTTCCGCTTTACTGGTCATTTCGTAGATCGAATTGCCGGAAGTATCACAGACTGTAACTGCATAAATAGCCTTATTCTGCCATCCTGTAACTTTCGAATGCTGCAGATTGATCACGATATATCCGTCTTTTGTTGTCTGAAAACCATAATAATCAGAATCACTGACACCATACAGACTTCCGTAAACTGCCTTGCCTGATGTCATTGTGTCTGCTGTATTTATATCATCATTGCTCTCGCTCTCCCAGTTGTCTGCATTCGTCCAGGATGCCTTCAGCTTGTACGTCTCTCCATTTGCTCCCTGAACTGTCAGTGAACCTGACGCATCCATATATTGGATTCCTGATACTTTCAGATAATAGGTTCCGGCGTCAAGTCCAAAATTAACCGACTCGGTTTTCTCCTCGTCTTTTTTACTCGTCATTGTATACATCGTATTTCCGGCAGCATCACAGACTGCCACGCTGTAAATATCTGTTGAAAGCCTGCCGCTCACTTTATCGTGCTGTAACTGAAATGAAAGATATCCTTTTGTGGTGGATGTGATCTTATAATAATCGGTATCCGATGCAGAGGAAATGCTTCCTGTTATCGTCTGACCCAATCTGTCATAATTATCTGCTGTGGCAATCGTATTATTTTGTTCTGTCTCACAATAGGTATCTTCATACTGTACGCTGAAGCTGTAAGCTGCAGACCCGACTGTAAGTACTCCGGTTCCGGTAATCTGTACATAATAAGTACCGGCATCCAGTCCTATTTTCGCCGTCTGGTTCTGTGTATCCTGCATTCCGCTTGTTACAGTGACTAACCCACCAACCTGATCGGCAATAAAATCAATCCTCCAGGCCGTACTGTTGCTTGCGCTCGATAAATTCACATGTGCAAATTTCAGTTGTACCATACCGGCTTTGCTCATCGTAAATTTATACCAATGTGTAACAGATGTTCTGGATGTCGTTGCATTATAAGTTGTATTCAGTCCAATCGATGTTGCTGCCGCATAGGTACTTCCCGGAGTCACATTTCCGTCCTTCTTTAGAATATCTTCACTTTCTTCTTTCTCCGTGTCTGCCGCTTCGGTATCCCCGATGAGTGCCTCTGTACTTTCTGTATCGTCAGTCATCTCTGAATCTTCTGTTGCCTGCGTACTCTCTGTATTTTCAGTCGTCTCAGGAATTTCTGTACTCTCCGTATCTGTCGGCATCTCAGAATTTTCTGTACTCTCTGTACCTGCCGGTATCTCAGAACTTTCTGTACTCTCTGTATCTGCCGGTATCTCAGAACTTTCTGTGCTCTCCGTATCTGCCGGTATTTCAGAGGTTTCTTCTGATTCAGTAGTTTCTGTCACTTCTGCTTTGCTCTCTGTTCCGGCTTCTTCTGTCTCAGCTTTTTCTCCAGCTCCGGTTTTTTCCGTTGTTTCAGAGTCTTTCATAGCCTCCGCCGACTCCGGAACCTCTGTCAGTTCCGTAAGTTCTGTTACCTCTGTTTCATTCTGCCCACCGGCTGCATATACCACCTGCTCCGCCGGAACCGCTGTCATGCAAAGACTTAATGCCATAAGCCATGCAGCAATTCTTTTCCCTGCCTGATGTCTTTTTTTCATTTGGATCTTCCTCCTTGTTTCTCAAACAAACCATTTCCAAAATCTGATATCACAAATTATTTATATTCTGTGCTGAAACTGTCTCCCGCACATTTTATGATCTTGCCTGATTCATTCTCAAATACTGTTTCCTGTCCATCCAAATAATACTGATTTTCCTGATAATAAGAATCGCCATACAATACTGTAATATACTTGATTCCAAGTTGATTTAAATTATCGAGATTTTCTTTCGGATTAAAATTCCATGTATAACAATCCGTAGACTTCTGTTTGGTTTTCTGCCGGTAAATGATAAAATCAAGGCAGGATTCCTTTGCTGCCATCAAAGGTACCCTTTCATTCTTTAAATGTTTCTTCACATACTTATACAGTTCTAATTTTCCCTCATCATAACCATTTACATATGGAAGTATCTTGCACCAGCTTTCTCCCGGGAATGTCAGGATCGCAGCACGTTCATTTTCATACACCGCTTTACACAGTGAAAAATAATTTTCATACTGCTGATAGATCTTATCCTCTTTATCCACAAAAATCTTCGTGATGCCATTTTTATCCATCTTGACAAGAATATCCATCAGTTCTCTGTTATACGGCTTATATTTTCTCGTATTCTGAGCCCGCATGCCATCAAACCAGTAAAAAGTCCTGTCATCAGCCACCAGCGCCGGGATCTTATCATCATCGAGTTCCTCTGCCGCATAAGACATCACTTCCATAAGATCTGGTAAAATCGTGTATTCCCCATAGTCTTTCTGTGATGTATCTAGATTATTCCAATAGATTGCCAGAAAATGTTTCGGTACGGATGCCTCATTATATCCGGGATCAAATTCCCACATGTTCATATCATAATTTGTAAAAGTAAATAACGCAAGTATTCCAATAAATCCAACATATGCATAAAATCCTGCAAGCTGTTTTTCATCTGCAAGGATATCTGCTGCCATCACGCAAAGCAGCCAGCCGAACAGCCAGAGATTATAGTAGATCTTAAAATAATAATAAAATGACATCATGTGATTTATCAGAAATCCGTACATCACACAGGTGCATACCACCATAAAAAGTGCCATCACAGGGATCGCCGCCGGATATTTCTTTTTTTTCAGCAGATAAAACAGTACGATAAATGCTGCCGGTATGAAATAGATCAGATCTGCATACACGGAATGATACATTCCGCCCGCCTTGCTGACGTAAGTTATCATCTTGTCAAAAGAGCCGCCCCATTTATCCATAAATAAGACAAATACTGCTGCCGCTGCAATGACTACGACAACCAAAAATCCTGCTATCATTTTTTTGTTTATCTTTTTTTGCCGGATCGCGAGTACAAATAATGCCAGGATCACCGCCGCTGAATTGAGCGGGATAAACAGTGCATTACAACATGTATTTGCGTACAATGCAAACAGCAGTAAGATCACATTGCACTTATAATTTTTCGGATACCGCTCCAGCAGAAGCAGGGCATAGACTAAAAGCATCAGTATCATAACACCAATACTCCAGTATACAAATCCGCCTGTCATGTAACTGTATGCAGGATATCCCCAGAAATATCCCAGTGCAAACACCGGTGCAAAAATCCGCACGATCTTTTTCTCACTGACCGTGAGCATCAGTACATAACACATCCACACTTCCAGCACATGCATGAAAATATCCGCAAAAATAAACGCTTTATAATATTTTGAAACGATCAGGATCGGACTGAATATCTCAATAAACATTGCATTGACAAATGCAGAAAAATAAATGTGCTTGCCTAAGACTCCCTGCTTTACAATGACCATTGCATCATTAAAATGATTTGCCGGATCTGAATTGATATAACTCAGCCGCAAATATGGAGTAAACATATGTAGTGAAACTGCAATCACGATTCCTGCAAGAACTGCTAATACAGCAATATCTGTTATCCTCACAAATATCCGCTGCATTTTTTTCTTTTTAATGATCATTCCCCATAACAGGAGCACCGCTGCCGCCATTGAAATACATGTGGATTTAAGATTCACCGGTATTCCCACCAGTTGAAACATGAACGCCCAAAACGACTGATAACAGAAAATAGCCATAATTCCCATCACTGCCACTTTTATCATATTGATCTTTCCATCAATTTTCGGTACCAGTATTATCCCCATTAAAAATGCAAGAAAGAGCAGCACAAAAATTACTGATATTATCATATGTAATCCTCATTCACAAATATTTTTTTCACATCTGCAGTAAATTGCTGATGTTCATTTCTAATATAACTTCTGTAACCGTCAAAATCAACCTTGTGCACATCAAAATTACAGATACAATCCCTGATGCATGATATAATATCTGTCTCTTATACACATCTCCGAGCCCACGA
>ENA-OZVQ01000504-OZVQ01000504.1-human-gut-metagenome-genome-assembly--contig:-NODE-504-length-13104-cov-3.993409_pt1 | contig 13104 bp, 6 predicted proteins | sample MGYA00243451_ERZ654057 | MGnify/ENA primary metagenome ERZ654057 (study PRJEB26926, sample SAMN06165013) | human gut metagenome | biome: ENVO:00009003; feature: ENVO:2100002; material: ENVO:00002003... | reverse complement strand
ACGAGATCAGCCTCGGTCTCGTGGGCTCGGAGATGTGTATAAGAGACAGTCCTATCACCATGGGTATCGGTGTCGGCGCAGCCTGTCCGGTTCTGCTCTCCTCGATCGGAACGAACAAAAATGGTAAGAGAACAGCCCTGATCTATCTGTTTAACGATCTGTTCGGCATGCTGTTCTGGTCAATTGTATTCTATTCTGTCAATGCAGTGGTGCATTTCCCGTTTATGAATGCCACCATGAGCCCGATACTGATCGCACTGTTAAACACGGTTTTCCGTGCGGCAACGATTTTAGTACTTCTTCCATTTATCAAATGGATTGAAAAAATTGTTTATCTTGTTGTAAAAGATTCGCCGGAGGACGAGGAGGATCAGGCAGACTTCGATCTGCTTGAGGAGCGTTTCCTTGCTTACCCGGATCTTGCAATCACACAGAGCCATCTTGCAATGAACGGCATGGCAAAGAAGGCAAGGAAGAATATTTTACGTGCGTTAAGCCTGTTCCTTGTGTATTCGACAGAAAAGTTTAATAAGGTACAGGAGAAGGAAACACTGATCGATAAATATGAGGATAAGCTGGGAACCTATCTGATGCAGATGTCCACGCATGAGATGAATGGAAGCCAGGCGAAGCAGGTATCCAAGTTTTTGCATACAGTGAGTGATTTCGAACGTCTGGGCGACCATGCGGTGAATATCTCAGAGGTTGCGGCGGAGCTGAACGAGAAGAAAATTGCATTTTCGGACGAGGCACAGTATGAGCTGGATGTGCTCGAGAATGCAGTAAAAGAGTGTGTCAGTCTTGCGGTGGATGCATTCTGTGCGGACGACCTTGAGATGGCGGCAAAAGTAGAACCACTCCGCGAACTGATCGGTATCCTCTGTGATGAACTGAAACTGCGTCATATCGCAAGACTCCGCACCGGAAAATGTGAGATGAAGCAGGGATTTGCGTTTAATGATCTGCTGACGAACCTGGAGCGAATCGCAGCACACTGCTCGAACATCGCAGTTGCCATGATCGAGCTTGAGGCGGCAGATTTTGATACCCATGAGTACTTAAAGAGTGTCCGCGAGTTAAAGAATGACACTTACATGGCATACTTTGATGAGTATGAAAGAAAATATGACATCAATGGTTATCGGAAGAAAAAGACAAAAGCACAGAAATAGAGATCAGTGATTACGGCTGTCGTACTGAAAGGAGAAATTCCCGGATTGTATGGCAGCTTTTTTGTTCCATTCTTTTGGAGAAATTTTCTGATGGAAAACATCATAAGCCGGGAACTTTATTCTAGTCAAAAAAGATAGAATGATGTACTATGAAAAGGAACAGAAAACGAAAATTAGAATTTGAAAAAAGTTAGGGAAAAACATGTCGCTGCAATTTATTTTCGGAAATTCAGGAAGTGGAAAATCATCCTATTTATATAGGAACATACTAAAAGAGGCGGCAGAGCATCCGGAGAAAAATTATCTGGTGCTTGTGCCGGAGCAGTTCACCATGCAGACACAGCGCGAGCTTGTGCGGCTTGAAAAGTCACATGCTATCATGAACGTGGATGTGTTAAGTTTTGCGCGCCTTGCATACCGTGTGTTTGACGAGCTTGGGAAACAGAACCTGCGCGTGTTGGAGGAGACCGGAAAGAATCTGGTGCTCCGCAAGCTTGCAGGGGAGCAGAAGAAAAACTTAAGTGTGCTGGGCGGTAACTTAAACCGGATGGGGTACATCAGTGAGGTGAAATCCCTCATTTCCGAGCTGACGCAGTATAACGTGTCACCAGAAAAATTGGATACATTTTTGGAGACGGAGGATGTCGGGGAGACATTGCGCCTGAAAATGCAGGATATCTCGGTCATGTATCACAGTTTTTCTGAATATCTGCAAGGGCAGTATATCACCTCTGAGGAAGTGTTATCGCTATTGTGCGATGCCGCAGAGGATTCGAATATTATAAAAGACAGCGTGATTGTGTTTGACGAATTTACCGGTTTTACACCGATACAGAATCAGCTTCTTAGAAAACTTTTAGTGTTATCAGAGCGTATCATTGTCTCCGTGACGATGGATGCAGGCGAGGATTTTTACCATTGCAGGGGCGAGCAGGAACTTTTTTCCATGAGTAAAAAGACGGTTTCGGTTCTGATGAAAATGGCAGAGGAACTTCATGTCACGGTGGAGGAGCCTGTTGTGTTATCCGATGGAAAAAATCACAGATATAAAAATGCTCCATCCCTGTACTTCATGGAGCAGAATCTGTTTCGACCGTATTATCATAAATGGCGGCAGAAGGAGGATGAACTGCGGATCGTGAGCCTTAAAAATCCGAGGGAAGAGCTTCACTTTGTGGCGCGTGAGATCACGAAATTTGTGCGTGAGAAACAGTACTGTTATAAGGATATCGCAGTGGTGACCGGGGACGTCAGTCTTTACGACAACTATGTGGATGAGATTTTTGCAGCGTATGATATTCCGTACTTTCTCGACCAGACGAGAACCATTCTGTTTCATCCTTTTATCGAGTTTATCCGTGCGGTGCTTGAGGTGGTGGAACTTGATTTCTCTTATGAGAGCGTGTTCCGTTTTCTGCGCTGCGGTCTGACCGATATCACAGAGCAGCAGATCGATCTGCTGGAAAACTATGTGCTTGCCAAAGGGATACGCGGCAGAAAAAAATGGGAAAAACAGTGGACGTTTGTGTTCGATGATACCGAAAAAGAGAACCTCACAGAAATGAATGAGGTGCGGGAAAAGATTTATGGCTTCTTTGCACCGTTATCGGAAGCGTTCACACAGGGAAAGACTGTGCGTGACGAGACCACTGTGTTGTATGAATTAATTGAAAAATTAGAAATAGAACAAAAATTAAAACAAAAAGAACTGGAATTTGAACGGCAAGGCAATCAGGTCAAGGCGAAAGAGTACGCCCAGATTTACAAAATTGTCATGGATCTGTTTGATAAGGTTGTGGACTTCCTGGGAGACGAAGTGCTTCCGGTCAAAGAGTATGCGGATATTTTAGACGCCGGATTTGAGGCTGCAAGAGTCGGCGTGATCCCGCCGGGAAATGATAAAGTGACGATCGGTGACATCGAGCGAACCAGATTGAACCATATCAAAATCTTATTTTTCATCGGTGTCAATGACGGTGTTGTGCCGAAAGCGGGCAATGCCGGAGGTATCATCTCGCAGTTTGAACGTGAGAAAATGGTGGCATGTCATCTGGAACTTGCACCGGGTGCGCGTGAAAAAGTGTTCATCCAGCGCTTTTATCTATATCTGAATGTGACGAAGCCATCTGATTTTTTATATGTGACTTTTTCAAAAGTGAATGCGGACGGAAAAGCACTTAGAAGGTCGTATTTTGTTGGAACGCTCTTGAAAATGTTCCCGGAGAAAACGGTGGAGGAAATCGAGGAGACAACTTCTGCGGACTGCATCATGACGCCGAAGAGCAGCATGGCGTTTTTCCTGGAGGGACTGCAGGATAATGACAGGGCATCTGATTTTTCTCAGGTAGAAAAAAGAAAATTATGGAATGCTCTCTCAAAATTCTACCTCACAGATTCCGAGTGGAAGCCGGAAACGAAAAAACTTTTAAAAACTGCCTACGAAGTGCACAGCGATGAGCCAATCAGCCACGCAGTGACGCAGGCACTTTATGGAACCGTGTTGGAGAACAGCGTCACAAGACTGGAGCGTTTTGCGGCGTGTGCCTACGCGCATTATCTGAATTACGGTTTACGCCTAAAGGAGCGTCAGCTTTTAGAGTTTGCAAGCGTGGACATGGGAAATATTTACCATGATGCGCTTGAACATTTTTCCAGACGTGTGGAAAAATCAGAGTACACCTGGTTTAACATCCCGGAGGATGTGCAGGAGACATTTATAGAGGAGAGCATGAATGACGCGATTGCCGGGTGCAAAAATGCCGGAGCGTTTGAGAACGTGAGAAACCGTTACCTGACCGGTCGGATGCGCCAGACCATCAAGCGCACGGTGTGGGCACTTACCACCCAGATCCAGAAGGGAAAATTTGTGCCGAGTGATTTTGAGGTGTCCTTTTCGCGGGCAGATAAATTGGACGCCATCCGTTTTCAGCTGAGTGATGAGGAAAAAATGAACCTGCTCGGCAGGATTGACCGTGTGGACACTTACGAGACGTCGGATAAAGTTTATGTGAAGATTATTGATTATAAATCGGGAAACACGAGTTTTTCACTCGTCAATCTGTATCACGGACTGCAATTACAGCTTGTGGTCTATATGAATGCGGCATTGGAATTAGAGGAAAAACGCCATCCGGGCAAAAAAGCGGAACCGGCGGGTATTTTCTACTATCACATTCAAAATCCGATAGTAGACGGACTTGGAAATGAGACAGAGGCAGAAATACGAAACAGCGTTTTGGAGCAGTTAAAATTAAATGGTCTGGTGAACGATGATCCGGAAATCTATGAGGCGATGGATTCAGATTTTGCCGGAAATTCTTCGGTCATCCCAATCGGAAAAAAAACGGACGGAAGCTTAAAAGCATCTTCCAAGGTTGCCAGTACTTACGATTTTTCTGTGATGTCTGATTATGTACAGGAGAAAATCAAAGAGACCGGGAAAAAAATCTTTGCCGGAGATATTTCGATTCATCCATACTCGCTGGACGGAAAAAGTGGCTGTGATTACTGTCCATACCATACCGTCTGCGGTTTTGACACCCGGATGCCGGGTTATTCCTATCATAAACTGGAAAAATTTGACAGTGCGGACGAGATATTAAAGCGTATGGAAAACGAAAAGCAGGAACAGTAAATAACAGGAGTGAGAAATATGGGAGTTTCATGGACCACAGAGCAGCAGCAGGTCATTGACTTAAGAAATCGAAATATATTGGTATCTGCGGCAGCAGGTTCTGGAAAGACCGCTGTTTTAGTAGAGCGGATCGTGAAAATCATAACAGACAAAAATCATCCGGTCGACATTGACCATCTGCTGATCGTGACGTTTACCAATGCGGCAGCGGCAGAGATGCGGGAGCGGATCGGAAATGCGATTGAGAAAGCGTTAGACGAACAGCCGGGGAATGAGCATCTGTTAAGGCAGTTGACCTTGATTCACAATGCACAGATCACGACCATCGACAGCTTCTGTCTGTATGTGGTGCGCAATCATTTTCATGAGATCGATCTGGAACCGAATTTCCGTATCGGGGATGAGGGTGAGTTAAAATTACTGCGCGAGGATGTTCTTGGCAGAGTTTTGGAACAAAATTATGAGGAGCCTTCGGAAGCATTTTCCGATTTTGTGGAGGGCTATGCTTCGGGAAGAACCGATGCTGCATTAAATGAGATGATCCTTCAGTTATATGAGTTTTCCAGAAGTTATCCGTGGCCGGAAAAATGGCTGGATTCGTTTGTGGGAGCCTACCGCATCGAAAACAGGGAGGAGTTAGACCGTGCAGAATGGCTTGCTCCGCTCACGGAAAATATCTGTTTTGTCTTAAAAGACTGTGAACAGCTCTTAAAGCAGGCGCTTGCAATTACACAGCAGGATGACGGACCGGATATGTACGAGAAAGCAGTGCAGAGTGATCTGGAAAAATATGAGGGTTTGTCAAGACTAACCTCTTTCTGTGAACTGTCCGGGGCGCTTTCCGATATCAAATACGACAGACTTGCGAGCAGCAGAGGGTTTGAGGGAGATCCTGATAAATTGGAGCTGGTGAAAAGTCTCAGGGAGCAGGCAAAGGATGTGGTGAAAAAACTCTGCAAACAATATTTTTTCTGTTCGCCGGAGATGATGATCGAGCAGTTAGAGCGCACGGAGCCGATGTTAGAGGAGGTTGTCCGTCTCACAAAGCAGTTTGCAGATGAGTTTGCAGCCGCAAAACGCCGGAAAAATCTGGTGGATTTCCATGATGTGGAACATTTTGCATTGCAGATCCTTGTGGATGAGGAGACGGAGAAGGCGAAAAAGACTGCGGAAGAGTTCCGGGATACCTTTGAGGAGATCATGATCGACGAGTATCAGGACAGCAACGAAGTGCAGGAGACACTGCTTCGCTCCATTTCCAGAGAGGAGCGTGGGGAAAATAATATTTTCATGGTCGGGGATGTAAAGCAGAGTATTTACCGGTTCCGTCTCGCAAGACCGGAACTTTTCATGAAAAAATACGATTCCTATTCGCTGGAAGAGAGCACCACGCAGCGTATCGACCTGCACAAAAACTTCCGAAGCAGAGAGGAAGTCTTGACCTGCACAAACGATATTTTTTATAAAATTATGGCGCGGAGTCTTGGAAATGTGGAGTATGACGCGGAGGCTGCACTGTATCCGGGGGCAAGCTATCCAGCTATTGAGATGAAAAAAACTGCCGGGAAGGAAGAAACGGCTGAAGAACAGACGAAGCAGAGTATCGCAGACTTCACCCCGGAGATACTGCTCGCAGACAGCAATGACGAATTATTGGAGGACACCGAATTTTCCGATAAGAAGACATTAGAAGCAAAAATTGTGGCGGAGGAGATCAGACACCTGATGAAAACGCAGCCTGTCACCGATAAGGCGACCGGAGAACTTCGGGCGGCACGCTACTCCGATATTGTAATTTTGCTCCGTAGCCTGTCCGGCTGGGCGGATTCGCTTGTGGAAGTGCTGAACGGAAATGGAATCCCGGCGCACACGGTTTCTTCAACCGGTTATTTTTCCACGGTGGAAGTGCAGACGGTACTGTCCATGCTGAGGCTTTTGGATAACCCAAGGCAGGATATCCCGATGGCGGCAGTGCTCCGCTCGCCGATGGCAGGGCTTACCGATGAGGAGCTTGCGGTGTTAAGGCTTGAAGATGGCAGTGTGCCTTTTCATGAAGCGGTGCTTGAACTGGCAGAAGGACTTTATGAAGAGGACGGGCAAAAAGAAATTTCAGATTCAGAGGCAGATCGGAAGCAGGGAAGAAACGCGGATGAGAAAACAGAAAATCATATAGAGATAACTGCTCACCGGAAATTACTCAAATTTTATAAAAAATACAAGCAATTACGGCAGCTCGTCCCGGACACTCCGATCCATGAGCTGATCGAGATCATCCTGCGCGAGACCGGATACGGTCATTATGTGGCGGCAATGCCGGCAGGAAACAGAAGAACGGCGAATTTAAACATGCTTTTGGAAAAAGCCGCAGCCTACGAGAAAACGAGTTACAAGGGACTGTTTCACTTTGTGCGTTACATTGATGAACTGCAGAAATATGATGTGGATTTCGGTGAGGCAGACATGGTCGGGGAAAACGAGGACGTTGTCCGAATTATGAGTATCCATAAGAGCAAAGGTCTTGAGTTCCCAATTGTGATCGTGAGCGGTATGGGCAAAAATTTCAATAAACAGGACACACGGAGCAAAATGGTGCTTCACCCGGAACTTGGTATTGGTCTTGACTACATGGACGGAAAAAAGCGTATCAAATCACCGACTATCGCAAAGAAGGCGATTGCAAAGCAGATCGATCTGGAAAATCTCGGAGAGGAACTTCGTGTGCTATACGTTGCCTTAACCCGTGCAAAAGAAAAGCTCATTCTCACCGGGACATTAAAGGATGCCCCGGAAAAACTAGAATTTTTCAGGCAGCAGGCGAATCTTTCGAAAGCAGCAGACAGACCGCTTTCCTACCTTACAAGAGAAGGGGCTTCCGGTTATCTGGACTGGATACTTCCGGCAGTGCTTTCCTATGGGGACAAATACCCGGTCCGGATCGTGGAAGCGGCAGAGCTTGTCTTAGACGAAGTGGAAAACCAGTTAGAGCAAAATGAAGATCTGACAGAGCGGATCGAAGAGATTGAAGCGGCGGACACACAGCTGGTTGGACAGTTAAAACAGCGATTTTTGCAGCGTTATCCATATCAGGTTGACGTTTTGAGGAAAAACAAATATTCCGTATCCGAATTAAAGCACCGTGCGATGCGTGAACGGTTTGAGGCAGAACAGGAGGAGACGGTCCCGGCATTTTTGGAAGAACCTGTGACACCAACGATCCCTCTTTTTATCCAGAGACAGGGAAGTGTGGAACAGGAGGCACAAAATAAGGCACAGGATGCAGGGCAGGAAGCAGAAAGTAAAGCAGAACAGAAAATAAAATCAAATACAGCAAACCGTGGTGCGTTGAGAGGAACCGCAGTACACCGCGTCATGGAGTGCTACGATTTTGCCTCAGAAAAAAGCGTGCAGGAACAGATGGAGGCTATGGAAAAAGAGGAGAAGATCACTGCGGATATGCGCGCACTTGTGAAAGAGCAGATTGTGGCGGATTTTGTTTCCTCGGAAACAGGAAAGCGGATGGCTCTCGCACAGCGCATGGGAGCGCTTTATCGTGAGAAACCGTTTGTCATGGGATTTACGGAAGAAGAACTGGAAAACTATGGTTTCGGAGCAGGTGCGCAGATGATAGAAAATGAGGTGCAGACTGAAAATGCACAACAGGAAATTGTGTTAGAAAATGTGTCGCGGGAAAATCATATGCATGAGGAAGATTTAACTTTAATTCAGGGAATCATTGATGTTTTCTGGATTGAGGATGACGGAATCACAGTCCTGGATTACAAGACAGATCGTGTGGATACTGCGCAGGAGCTGATTGACCGTTATGCAACACAGTTAAAGCTTTATGCGGATGCGTTGGAGCGGGTTTTTGCCGCACGAAAGCTCAAAGTGAAGGAAATTTTGATTTATTCATTCTCACTAGAGCAATTGATCACTTTATAACAGGAGAAAAAAATGGGACAGATCATACTTGCCTCGGCTTCGCCGAGAAGAAAAGAATTGTTAGAACAGATCGGACTGGAATTTGAAATCTGCCCGGCAAAGGGAGAGGAAGTTATCTCGAAAAGCGTGCCGGAGGAGGTTGTGATGGAGCTTTCCGAGCAGAAAGCGACAGAGGTCGCAGCAATGGTAAAAACATATGAGAGCGGACATGGGGAACTCATGACACCGCAGGATATCCTGGTGATCGGGGCAGACACCGTTGTTGCATGTGATGATACCATCCTTGGCAAGCCGAGGGATGAAGCGGATGCAAAACGGATGCTCACGCTTCTGTCGGGAAGAAAACATGCTGTGTATACAGGCGTTACATTTGTGTTTCTGGACAAAAATGGACGAGCGGGCGCACATACCTTTTACGAGAAAACAGAAGTTACCATGAAACCGTTGTCGGAACTTGAGATCGACCGCTATGTGGCGACCGGAGAGCCGATGGATAAGGCTGGAGCATACGGAATCCAGGGGAAATGTGCAATCTATATCGAGGGAATCGAAGGTGACTACAATAATGTGGTCGGACTTCCTGTTGCACGTATTTATAAGGAACTGCAAAAGCTTGGAATTGATCCCTATCTATGGTAAACTGCATATACACACAATTACAAAGGAGAACAGCGTATGAACGAATTTGATGAAGTATGTCTGGAATATTTTCTGGCGTATCAGGAACAGCTTCTGCCGGAGCCGGTGGCAGAGACAATGGAAGAGGCAGAGGAATTTTTAGAGGACTGCATGGCGGTTGTCTGTAAGAATCTAAAAGAGGTAAAAGCCTATTTCGAAGATCAGGGGGCTGATATCGAGGGAATGTCACTTAAGGATTTAGAGGAGGCAAGCGAAGTATTTGCCCTCCCGGATGGCAGATATCTGATCGTGGAAGCTTAAATTTTTATAAATTTTCCGGAATGGGATTGACAAAAGAAAAAATGTTTATTATACTCAAAAAGTTTGCAAAACAGGCAGAATGAGAACGTCCTTTTGCAGCAGAAAAAGACTGTAAAAAAGGCATTTTGACAAGGAGAAAACTATATGAAGAATTATGATGTGATTATTATTGGGGCAGGTCCTTCTGGTATTTTCTGTGCATATGAACTGATCCATGCCAACAAAGACCTGAAAATTTTAATGATTGAAAAAGGACGCCGTATCGAGAACAGACAGTGTCCGAAGAGAAAGACAAAAGTATGTGTAGGCTGTCAGCCATGTTCCATCACGACCGGATTTGCCGGAGCCGGAGCATTCTCCGATGGAAAATTATCGTTATCTCCGGATGTAGGTGGAAATCTTCCGGAGATTTTAGGATATGACGAGACAGTTGCGTTATTAAAAGAATCGGATGATATTTACTTGAAATTCGGAGCAGATACAAAAGTTTACGGTGTGGATAAAGAAAAAGAAATCCGCGAGATCCGTAGAAAAGCAATCACAGCAAACTTAAAACTGATCGAATGTCCAATCCGTCACCTTGGAACAGAGGAAGGATACAAGATTTATTCCAGATTGCAGGAGCATCTGTTAGAGCAGGGTGTTGAGATGGAATTCAATACCATGGTCAAAGATATTATTATTGAGGATAATCAGGTGAAAGGTCTTGTGACAGACAAAGATGAGACTTACTATGCAAAAGAGATCGTTTCCGCAGTCGGACGTGAGGGAGCAGACTGGTTCTCACATATCTGTAACGGTCATGGAATCGAGACGCAGGTTGGTACGGTAGATATCGGTGTCCGTGTGGAAGTGCGTGATGAGGTTATGGAATTCTTAAACGATAACCTTTACGAAGCAAAATTAGTTTACCACACACCTACATTTGACGATAAAGTGCGTACATTCTGTACGAATCCATCCGGTGAAGTAGCAACTGAGTACTATGACAATGGACTTGCAGTTGTAAACGGACACGCTTATAAATCCAAAGATTTAAAGACAAACAACACCAACTTTGCAATTCTTGTATCCAAGAATTTCACAAAGCCATTTAAAACACCAATCGAGTACGGAAAACAGATTGCACAGCTTTCCAACATGCTCTGCGACGGAAAAATTTTAGTACAGACCTTCGGTGATTTCAGAAGAGGAAGAAGAACGACAGAGGAGCGTCTCTGCAGAAATAACCTGATTCCTACTTTAAAGGATGCAGTACCTGGAGATCTTTCCCTTGTATTCCCACATCGTATTATGGTGGATATCGAGGAGATGATCCTTGCACTTGATAAGGTAACACCGGGTATTGCAAGTGATGAGACTTTATTATATGGTGTCGAAGTAAAATTCTACTCGAACAAGGTTGTGGTAAACAAAGATTTTGAGACAAGCGTAAAAGGTCTTCGTGCCATCGGTGACGGAGCATCGGTAACCCGTGGACTGCAGCAGGCATCCGCAAACGGAATCTCTGTTGCGAGAAGCATTTTAAAAGCTATGGAAGCTTAAAAGAAAAGCATGAAAAAAATTAGAAAAAAAATTGCACTGATATGTCTGCTCTGCTTTTCCTTTCTGCTCACAGGATGTAAGATTGGAAATAAGGAAGTGATCGTCTCAAACACATTGAACAATCGCCAGGTATTTCGAATCGGAAACGTGTCCTGTGGGCTGAAAGAGGCGAAGGTATATCTTGTGAATTACCAGAATATTTACGGAACTGCCTATGGACTTGATCTCTGGCAGCATGATTTTGGAGACAGTTCTCTGGAAAATTATGTGAAAAATATCACAATGCAGGAACTGGCACAGGTGGTCTGCTTAGACCAGCTTGCAAAAGAAAAAGAAATGGAGCTTTCCGAAGAAGAAAAGGAAAAGATCGCCCAGGCAGCAGAGGAGTACTTTGCATCTCTCACGGAGGATGAGATTGTCTATATGGGTGTTTCGGAGAGTGACATCAAAGAGTACTATGAGCATTATGCGCTGGCACAGAAAGTGTACCATTCACTCACAAAAGCTGTGAATGAGGAGGTCAGCGATGATGAGGCACGGGTGATGGAGATCATGCAGATTTTTGTTTCGGATGAGAGCCGGGCAAATGAGATCGCATCCAGATTAGCCCAGGGAGAAGATTTTGCAACACTCGCCAATAATTATAATGAGCTTGGCAGCATTCAGGTAAATATTTCCAGAGATGAACTTCCGGATGCGGTAGAAGAGATCGCATTTCAGATGGAAAATGATGAGGTTTCCGGTAAGATCACAGTGGATGGAGGCTTTTATTTCATTAAATGCCTGAACAAATACAATCAGGAGCTGACGGAGGCGAACAAAGCCAATATTGTAGACAAAAGAGAAAAAGAAGCTTTTGATGATGAATACAATGGATTTGTTTCTTCCCTGAGTTCGAATATCAACGAAGAACTCTGGGAGAATCTGGAACTTGAGACAGGTTCCGGGATGAAGACGGATACGTTTTTTGAAGTTTTTAATACTTATTGTGGTGATATGTGATATCACCACAATTTTTTCGAGGGAAAAAGATATGACGAAGGATATGACAAACGGATCGCCAATGAAGCTGATTCTTGGATTTTCCGTACCACTTTTGTTTGGATTTTTATTTCAGCAGTTTTACAATCTGATGGATACGTTGATCGTAGGACGTTTCCTCGGAGTAGATGACCTTGCAGCGGTAGGTTCCACAGGCTCCGTCAACTTTCTTATCATCGGATTCTGTATGGGAGTGTGCAACGGATTTGCGATTCCTCTGGCACACAAATTCGGCGCAGGAGACTATAAGGGCATGCGTGGCTTTATGATGAACGCCATTTACCTCTCTGCGATTTTTGCGGTGGTAATGACGATCGTGACGGTCATCTTCTGTATGCCGATCCTGGAGCTGATGCGCACGCCGGAAAATATCATTGACGGTGCATACCGTTACATTGTGATCATTTTCTGGGGGATTCCGGTCACCTATCTGTACAATCTGGTTTCGGGAATTATCCGTTCCATGGGGGACAGCAGGACACCGGTTGTGTTTCTGGTGATCGCTGCGGTCATTAATATCGGACTGGATCTGTTTTTTATCGTAGTGCTCGGAACCGGAGTGGAAGGTGCAGCATGGGCAACAGTGATCTCACAGCTGATCTCCGGTGTGGGATGCCTTATTTACAGTATCAGACATTTTGAGATACTGCATCCGGAAAAAGAGGAAATGCAGGTAAATAAAACGTACATGATGACATTGTGTGGAATGGGCGTTCCGATGGGACTGCAGTATTCCATCACGGCGATCGGAAGCGTTATCTTACAGAGTGCGGTCAACTCCCTGTCTCTTATACACATCTCCGAGCCCACGAGACCGAGGCTGATCTCGTA
>ENA-OZVQ01000482-OZVQ01000482.1-human-gut-metagenome-genome-assembly--contig:-NODE-482-length-13310-cov-7.406941_pt1 | contig 13310 bp, 7 predicted proteins | sample MGYA00243451_ERZ654057 | MGnify/ENA primary metagenome ERZ654057 (study PRJEB26926, sample SAMN06165013) | human gut metagenome | biome: ENVO:00009003; feature: ENVO:2100002; material: ENVO:00002003... | reverse complement strand
TTCTGTAGATCGTTATACTGCTAATCTGAATACAACGTATAATATACTGAAAAATCTGAATATCAACTTAATTTCCAGTGCTTCTTATCGTAAACAGAAAGCTCCGGGGACATTGGGACAGGATATAGACGTTGTAAGCGGGCAGGTGAAACGTGATTTTGATATCAACCCGTATTCATATGCTCTTAATACTTCGCGCACATTGGACCCTAATGAATATTATACAAGTAATTATTCTCCTTTCAACATCTTGAATGAATTGGAGAATAACTATATGGACTTGAATATCGCAGACGTGAAGTTCCAGGGAGAGTTGAAGTGGAAAGTGATTCCAAGTCTGGAGCTGAGTGTATTAGGAGCTGTGAAATATCAGGGAACATCGCAAGAACATAATATTAAGGACGATTCTAATCAGGCAGGAGCTTATCGTGCAGGTCTGGATGATAAAACAATCATGGATCGGAATCCTTTCCTGTATACTAATCCTGATAATCCGTATGCATTGCCTGTTTCTATTCTACCCGAAGGTGGTATTTATCAACACCGGGATTATAAGATGCTGGGATATGACTTCCGGGCTACCGCAAGTTGGAATCATGTATTTAAAGAGACTCATATCACGAACTTCTTTGCCGGTATGGAAACTAATTCTACCGATCGTTCCAGAAGTTATTTCCAAGGTTGGGGAATGCAGTATAGCATGGGTGAAATACCTTACTATGTTTATGAATTCTTTAAAAAAGGGATCGAAGACGGTAGTAATTACTATTCTCTGAATCGTACGCGTAGCCGGAGTGCAGCTTTCTTTGCCAATGCAACTTATTCTTATAAGGGAAAATATACGCTGAATGCTACTGGACGTTATGAGGGTACCAACCGTATGGGTAGAAGTCGTTCTTCCCGATGGTTGCCTACATGGAATGTATCCGGGGCTTGGAATGCACACGAAGAGGCTTTCTTGGAATCATTAAAGCCTGCGCTTTCTCACTTCACGTTGAAAGCTTCTTATTCGTTGACTGCCGACCGTGGTCCGGCAGATGTGACCAATTCACAGGCAATCATCACAAGTTATTCTCCCTATCGTCCGTTTACTGATATTCAAGAAGCAGGATTGTATCTGAAGGAGTTGGAAAATAGTGAGTTGACTTATGAGAAGAAGCATGAATTGAATATCGGCGCTGATATGGGATTCCTTGATAACCGAATAAATTTTGCTGTTGACTGGTATACGCGTAACAACTACGACCTGATCGGTATTGTCAATACTCAAGGCGTAGGCGGACAGATTCTGAAGTTTGCCAATATTGCTACGATGAAATCTCATGGTATTGAATTCACTGTTTCCAGCCGGAATATCCAGAATAAGGACTTCCGTTGGAATACTGACTTTATTTTCTCGTACACAAAGAATGAAGTGACTGATTTGCAGCAAAATTCTAACGTGATGGATCTTATTTCCGGTAATGGTTTTGCCAAACAGGGATATCCGGTACGCGGTCTGTTCTCCATACCTTTCAAAGGACTGGACGAGAATGGTGTTCCTATGGTACTCAATGAGAAGGGAGTGGTAACAAGCACGGACATCAACTTCCAGGAACGCCAAAATACAGATTACCTGGTATATGAGGGACCTACTGATCCTACTTTTACGGGCAGTTTGGGTAATATGTTTACTTACAAGGGTTTCCGTCTGAATGTATTCGTAACTTATTCATTCGGCAATGTAATTCGCTTGAATCCGGTGTTCAGTGCAAGATATTCGGATTTGTCCTCTATGACTCGTGAGTTTAAGAATCGTTGGACTTTACCTGGTGATGAGAATAAAACCAATATCCCGGCTATCCTGAATAAACGCGATTATGACAGCAATACCAATTTGCGTTATGCTTATAATGCATATAATTATTCAACAGAGCGCATTGCTAAAGGTGATTTTATCCGTATGAAAGAGATTTCGCTTTCTTATGACTTCCCGAAATCGTGGATCTCGAACCTGAAACTCTCGGATTTGTCCCTTAAGCTACAGGCTACCAATCTGTTCTTGATTTATGCAGATAAAAAGCTGAATGGTCAGGACCCTGAGTTCTTTAATGCCGGTGGTGTAGCTTCTCCGGTTCCCCGTCAGTTTACATTGACTTTGAGATTAGGACTTTAACTAAAAAACAAGAATGAAAATGAAGAAATATATTATATTGGCAAGTATAGCCACAGCATTCATATTCGGTCTGTCATCTTGTTCGGACTTTCTGGATGAACTACCTGATAACCGTACGGAGCTGACACCGGACAATGTAAGTAAGATATTGTTGGCAGCATATCCGACTACAGCGATTTGTGAGATGGCCGAAATGGCATCTGATAATACGGATGCTTATCCGAATAACTTTTCTGCATTCAACCGCTTGCAGGAAGATCTTTATAAGTGGGAAGATTCTTCCGAACGGGAAGATGACTCTCCAAGTGCATTGTGGGAGTCGTGTTACATTGCGATAGCGGCGTGTAATCAAGCTTTGAAAGTAGTGGAAGATGCAGGGAGTCCGGCTTCTTTGGACCCTGTGAAAGGAGAGGCACTGGTATGCCGGGCTTATGCTCATTTCCAGTTGGCGAATATCTTCTGTAAAGCATATAGTAGTGCTACAGCAAAAACAGATTTGGGTATCCCTTACATGAAAGACGTTGAAACTACGGTGCTTCCGAGCTATGACCGTGGCACTTTGGAAGATGTCTATAAAAATATTGAAGCGGATTTATTGGCTGGCATGGATTTGATCAGGGATGATGTATATTCAGTGCCTAAATATCACTTTACCAGAAAAGCTGCTTATGCATTTGCTGCCCGTTTTTATCTGTATTATGTTCAGCCGGATCTTTCAAATTATGATGAGGTGATTAGATTTGCTGATAGAGTGCTTGGAAATAACGCTTCAGCCGTGGTACGTGACTGGGAATCGTTGGGAGCACTTGATTTGAATGGAGATGTGGCGCCTAATGCTTATGTGGATGCTAGTAACAGTGCTAATCTGTTGCTTGTAAGCGCACACTCTTATTGGGGATATGTGCATGCTCCTTATGGATTGGGCGAACGTTATGCGCATGGCCCGTTGGCTGCTATGGAAACTTGCCGCTCCAGCGGTCTTTGGGGAGATTATTCTTCAAATAAGGCTGCAAGTGTTTATTATCTGTATCCGTGGAGTAACTCCAGTGCATTGCCTACTAAAGTAATATTGCAGAAGGTTGCTCAGTATAAGGAAATGGTGGACCCTGTTGCGGGAACGATTAACGGGCATATTATTAATGCTGCTTTTACTACGGACGAGACGCTGCTTTGCCGTGCGGAAGCGTACATAATGAAAGGTTCCGGATTTTATCAGCAGGCTATTGCTGACCTGAATGTTTGGCAATCAGCTTTTACTCGTAGCACTACTCCCCTTACTGTAGAGGCTATTGATACTTATTATGGGAATATGCCATACTATACCCTTCCAGCGCCGACTGTGAAAAAAGAACTGCACCCTGCTTTCACTATTGCAGACAGAACACAGGAAAATCTCATTCACTGTTTGCTCCATGCACGACGCGTAATGACTTTGCACGAAGGCTTACGGTGGCTGGATATCAAGCGTTTTGGTATTGTTATATACCGTCGCTATATTACTAGCTCAGGTATGTTTGGGGCATCAGATGTGTTGGCGACTGATGATCCGCGGCGTGCCATACAAATTCCGAGTGATGTAATTTCTGCGGGAATGAAACCTAATCCAAGAAACAAATAAAAACGAAAGAAGTTATGAAGAAGTATTTTATTTATGCATGCTTGCTGCTTGTTGCCGGATGCTTCGTTTCGTGCAACAATGATGAAGATATTGATACGAAAAACAGTATTTTCGGCTCTACGGAAGAAGGCGTTACCGGATTTGACGAATGGCTTCTCAGCAATTATATATATCCTTATAATGTCCAGGTGAAGTATCGTCTGGATGATACGGAAACAGAAGTGACGTACGACCTTGTTCCTGCCGATTATGACAGATCGGTAGCGTTGATGAAGATTGTGAAACATGTGTGGATGGAGGCCTATGACGAAATATGGGGGATTGATATGACCAGAACCTATGTTCCGAAGCTTATCCAGCTAATTGGTAACGTTGCATATACGGAGTCCGGAATGATTTTGGGACAAGCCGAAGGCGGATTGAAAGTAACTCTTTTCCGAGTGAATGAAATCAATGTGGGTAGTATCAGTGCTGCCCAGTTGAATGAGTTTTATTTTAAGACGATGCACCACGAGTTTACGCATATCCTGAATCAGAAAAAGGCGTATGATCCCGCTTATGACCGAATCAGTGAGTCGGATTATGTAGGGTCCAGCTGGTATCAGGTGAGGCTGAATGACGCTTTGGCAAAAGGTTGTATTTCCCCTTATGCGATGGATCGCGCTACGGAAGACTTTGCAGAAATGATGTCGATTTATGTGACAAATACGGCTGCCGCCTGGGAGAGCCGGTTGGCTACCGCAGGAGCGACAGGACGCCCTATTCTGGAAAAGAAGTTTGAAATCGTATATAACTATATGCTGGATTCTTGGGGAGTTGATCTGGATAAACTTCGTGAGATAGTTCAACGACGTCAGAATGAGATATCGAAATTAGATTTGAGTACACTTTAAATAATGAAGGTATATGAAGAATATAAAAATATATAGCCTACTGGCATGTTTATGCCTGCTGACGCAATCTTGTTTGTTTAGCGAAGATGATGTGTTTGATGACTCTTCGGCACAGCGGGCAATGGCTTCTGTAGATGAATGCCATGCAGCACTGCAAAGTGCATCCAATGGCTGGCTGATGGAGTATTATCCCGGTGACGGACCGGAGTTCGGGGGATATAATCTGATTGCGAAGTTTGGTGATGATTATGTGGAATTAGCTTCGGAGATGACTACCGATAATTATGCGGCAGGTGAAGTATGTACTACTTTGTATAAAGTGGTATCTTTCCAGGGAACGGAGTTGAGTTTTGACTCCCACAACGAACTGATTCACATGTTTTGTGAGCCTAATGGTTATAATGATCCGGGATATGCGGGTGATTATGAGTTTATTTTCAGAAGTGTGTCAAAAGAAAAAATCGTATTGACGGGAAAGAAGCGGGGTAATACGCTGGTGATGACTCCTTTGTCGGCAGATACTGACTGGAAAGATTTTCTGAATGGCATTAACCGGATTAAGGATGACGCTCCTTACGCTACTTATAAGCTGAAGATTGGCGGGACAGAGGTGGTTAACATGTTCCGTTCGGAGCATGCACTGACTGTGACTAGCGTTGATGATAGAGGGCAGGCAACCACGGTGCGCTATCCGTATATTTACACAGAAGAAGGTATCAAGATGTTTGAACCGATGGAAATAAATGGGACGGTCATGACGCAATTTGTCTGGGATAGTGCGAAGCGTACTTTTGTATGTACGGATGAGGGAGTGAGTGCTTCTGTCGAGTTTTATTGTCCTGCAAACTATCCGAACTATGTGGGCACCTATCGGATGAGATATGGCAGTTCACAATCTACTGTTACTATTTCTCAAAAGATCGAGGGAGTAAGTTATACGCTTCGCGGACTTCCACAGTTCGATATTGAGGTAAGCTTTAATTTTGATACGGAGTGTATTGACCTGCTTTACCAATATCTGGGGAAATATGGTAGTTATCAAGTTTATCTCTGTCCTTGGGATGCCGCTGCAGGATATCTGACTTGGTCGGAGGGAACAGGACTATCCGGATATATCACTTCACAAGGGACTGATCCGATGACTATCGAATTTGAAGATAATGGAGTATATGGGTCGGCCAGTTCGCTTTTATATTATGCCTTTACTGGTTCCCCAAGTAGCGATACCGCTGCTGGAAGTTTATTGCAGATACCTTATCCGACTCTGCAGAAAATAAGTAATTAATAGCTTAAAAAATACGATTATGAAGAAGTTTATAAATATATTTATGCTATTGTTATGTGTATGCATCGTCTCTTGCGACGATTCTAATGACAATGATGCAGGACTTGAAATAGTGAAACGGGATGCAACTGCTACAGCTACCGGAGGAGATTTAACTGTAACTCTGTCTGCAGAAGGAGATAAAGCGGTTTCAGATCAGGCCTGGTGTACTGTCAGCCTCTCCGGAAAGGTAGTAAAAGCAACTCTTGAAGCTAATACGACTTTAGAGGGACGTACCGCACTGATAACAGTGATAAAGGGTGCGAACAGTCTCTCATTTCCTATTACACAGCCGGGAAACCTGATACCGGCTGCCGAGGATAATAATATAGCATTCGATGCTCATGGAGGAACTCAGCGAATCCATGTAAGTAATTCTTTGCCTTTTACTGCTACGCCTGCGAATTCCTGGCTTTCCGCTCAGGTAGACGGGAATACTTTGGTGCTTACGGCTCAGACAAACTATACTAACAATAATCTTACAACGAAGGTTAAACTGGTCAGTGGCAGTCTGGAATCAGAAATAACGGTGACGCAATCGGGGATTCAGCTTATTCCTGAAAAGACTACTCAGGTTATGTATTACACCGGTGATGAGGTCAATATTAAAGTAAACAGTACACTGCCTTTCACGGCTGAGTCTGATGAAGATTGGCTGACGGTGGCATACGATGAAAGTTCTCTCACTCTAACAGCTACGGATAACAGCGGACAGCCCAATCGAACTGCAACTGTTACTCTTACTTCTGAAACCTTGACTGCCACTATAGCCGTCACGCAAAGACTCCCTGTTTACACTGATTATTTGGGAAGCTGGACACTAGCAGGAATGAACAATGGTGCTCAATTTACTTATGATCTTACCATTGAACAGGCTACAGCCAATTCAACTTATAATCTGGCGGGTTGGGGAAAATCTGTTTTGGGTGCTAGTGCTGAATATGCGATACGAGCTAACTTTGATGTGACTAGCGGATTGATTTATATTACTGCCCAAGAGGATATAGCTGTATATATTGATACTGACGACATACCATATAATGTGATGTTCTACGGACAAATAGAAATAGGTGGTAGTGTTTATTACGTTGGTGGTAGCGGATACATTTGTTATATAGGTATGCTTCAGCGCGACGGTAGTGTACAGTGGATGAATGGCCTGGTGACGCTTCAAGGGGGAGCTCAATATGAAGTGGTCGGAGGTAAATACTACATTGAGTCTCAGGAAGATGGTAGTATGCTCAGCTTTAATGCAGATACGCCATTCATGAGAGAGCCTGTTATGACGAAGGTGGGTACTTCTGCCAGAACCAGGAGTTTTATGCAAGTTGGGAAAGGAATGACGATTGAAACAAGTAAATTGCATGCCCGATAATCACAAAAGAATGTAGCTCATCGTTTTACAGGACAAAAGCTGGTGGTTGACTGGCGGCTGTAAGTGGATGAAGTTGAAATAAGGATGGTATAAGTCTATACGGTAAGTTGATTTATACCATCTTGATTTGTTCTAAATGCTTGATTTTAATGTTATATGGCTATTTCGATAATAGTTATTCAAATTTAATAGTTTGGAGAGCATTTCTTTGGAAGTGCAATAGCTAATATGAAAAAGATGAATGAATCGCCTGAATATTACGTATCAGTCCATTATACTTGGCTCTTTTCACCGCACTACCCTTGAAAACGTTTTTATATTGCTCTTCGCTCAGCGAATGCCAATCGTCCTTTCTCATACTCAACAAAGAAGGGGATGGTTGAAATTCCACCGTCCTGCAAGGACGGGCGAAACGATTCCAAGGACAAGCTTTCAGGCACTCGTCGCAGCCATATATCTTATTCCCCATTTTTTTGCCCGTTTCGGGCTTTAAATCCCCGCGGTATTCGATGGTAAGATACGAAAGACATCTTTCGGAATTGAGTCTGAAAGGTCCTTCTAATGCTTTTGTCGGGCAAGCATCCAGACAACGTGTACACGAGCCGCATTGGTTGCGCTGTGGAGAGTCATAGCTGTCAGCTTCCAGATCAATGATAATTTCTCCCAAAAAGAAGAAGGAACCGGAGCGGGGGATGATGAGCTGGGTATTCTTTCCTATCCAGCCTAAGCCGGAGCGCCATGCCCAATAACGTTCCAGTATAGGAGCTGTATCGCAGAATATACGACCTTGAACCGGTGGTGTGGTAATCTCAGCTTCGGAGGATGAAACTTCTTTCTGTATAAACTCGAAAAGTTCCTTCAGTTTAACCTTCATGACATCGTGATAATCTTTTCCATATGCGTACCATGCTATCTGATACTCGCCTTCGGGAATCTTCGTTGCCGGATAATAATTAAGCGCAACGCTGATAACCGTACGTGCCCCTTCCACCAACAAGCGCGGATCGAGCCGTTTATCCTCATAATTCTGCATATACGCCATCTCTGCCTGGCAGCCGTCCGCCAGCCATTGGCGGAAGGCGGTAGCCACAGTTTCATCCACAGCTTCGGCAGGCGCCAGTCCACAGGCGGAAAAGCCGAGACGTAGTGCTTCGGCTTTAATTCGGTCTGAGGAGAGGAGCTTTTTCATAATGGATATGAACGAAAACCTTATCGGTAATTAAAATACTTTGAACGTATACCCTTCCGCTTTCAGAAACTCGATGGCACGGGGGAGGGCATATTGCAGGTTCCCGTTGTTCCATGATTTCAAGGAGTCGTGGAAAGTGATGATAGAGCCGTTGCGTACGTAACGTTTTACGTTGTTCAGTACCTGTTCCGGGCGCATTCGCTTACTGTAATCACGGGTTACGAGATCCCACATGATGATACGGTAATGGTGGCGAAGGGTGTAATATTGCCGGAATCCCATGTGCCCGTGTGGTGGACGGAACAGGTCTGAGTGGATCATTTCGTCTACTTTTCTGGTGTTTGCCAGATAATCCGGATTCGAGTATTCAAAGCCGCGGATGTGGTTGAAGGTATGGTTGCCGATGCGGTGTCCGTGTTCTACCACCATCCGGTATTCGTCCGGGTGTTTGCGGATATTGTCACCTACCATAAAGAAAGTAGCTTTAATATCGTGTTTCTTCAGTAGCTCCAGTACCCAAGGGGTAACTTCCGGTATAGGGCCGTCGTCAAAAGTCAGGTAGACTGCCCGTTCGTTCGGGTCCATCCGGAAGATGGCTTGTGGATACAGCGCTCGGAAGAACCAAGGTGGTTGTTCTATAAACATGCTGTTGATAGATAGTTAATTATAAAAATGTTGAGAACTTTTTAAATACGGATGACGCGGATAACGCGGACTTTTTCTGATGTAGAATCCGTGTTATCCGCGTCATTCGCGATTAAGAGATGGGCATAGACTTCTGATACATGCTTATCCTCAACGTTAGTTATTTCCCTTTCATTCTCGCAACGTACTCGCTGTATAGCTGGTCGAGTTGTTCCGAGTAATGTTTTGCCAGATCTTCTGATTTGTATTTCTCCATCAGGCGTACTTCCGCGTCGAGCAGTCCTGCATTGTACATGAAGTTTTCGCTGGCGATGGAAAGCTGATAATCAGTCAGGCTGAGATACCAGACCATGTATTCGAGAGACTTGTTGGCAAGCTCGTCGATGATCTTGTTCGCTTTCTCGTTTTGTCCTAGCTGGTAGTAGGCTTCCGCCATTTGGAAAGCACCGTTTGCCCAGTCGTATGGTACGTTGTATGACGGAATCATCTTCTCGGCGTAGTCGAGGGCGGCGAGTGCCTTGTCCTTCTTGCCTTCCTTGATGAGTTGTCCTACAAGTTGTGTGAAGATGCGGCGGTGTGTGTAGCACATACGCATCACGTTTTCGTCGATATAGATGCCCGGTTTCTCGATGCCGCCAAACTTGAACTTGTTCATCAGGTTGTCGTACATCTTTTCGCTGTCGATCTTGCTGTTCAGCTTATCCGTATCGAACGGAGTGAAGCGGTATGCCAGTCCTTCCTGCATGAAGTGGTTGTCCATGCCGAGATGGTTTTCGCTGCCTACGGTGATGGCCATGTAGATAGGACGTTCCCAGTTGGCATTGGCAAGCATTTCGAGCATCATCAGTTCGCTCTTGTAGAGGGCGCGTTTCGGGCTGCCGTTGGCGTCTCTCAGCAAGATAGTCATGTATTCGGGGATGGAGTCGCCCAGTGCTTCCGGTATTTTCATGCCGGAACGGCGGACAGCTTCCTTGTCGATCTTCATTACGATGCTGTCGGTAGGGATGACACGCAATCCTTCCTTATCCGAGCGTACCCAGTATTTGAGGATATTCTTCAGTTCGTACGGGTTTTCTCCGAACTGTTCTTTCAGTTCGTTCATTACTTCCGGATTTCCGTTTTCGAGCGCGCTGTCTGCTTGCGCATACATCTGGTCGATGTTCTTTTTTACTTCCGGACGGATGGGGATGTATTCGTTCTGTCCCTCCACGTATTCCACACGATCCCAGGTGATCGGGAGCGAAGGAGAGTCGTAGGCCGGACGTTTCATCTGGTCGATGTACCAGTCGGTCTGCAAGTAACTGAGGTTACAGGTACGTGCGTCGGTACGGAAACCTTCTGTTTCCTGATTGTACCACAACGGGAAAGTATCGTTGTCACCGTTGGTGAAGATGATCGGATTCCCTTCTTCCTGCAATGTCATCAGGTAGTTCTGACCGAAGTCACGGGCTACGAAGCGACCGCTGCGGTCGTGATCGTCCCACGTTTGTCCTGCCATCTGAATGGGAACAAGCAGGCAGAGTACTGATGCGAGTGCGGCAGCCGGAACCTCTTTCATCTTGCAGTAATCCTGCAGAAGACGGATGATACCCGCGACTCCCATACCGACCCAGATGGCGAAGGCATAGAACGAGCCGGCATATGCGTAGTCACGTTCGCGCGGCTGTGCAGGTGTCTGGTTGAGGTAGAGCACGATGGCGATGCCTGTCATAAAGAACAGGAAGAATACGACCCAGAACTGCTGGATACCCCGTTGGCTGTGGTAGGCTTGCCAGAAGAGTCCGATCAAGCCGAGCAGCAGAGGCAGGCAGTAGAATACGTTGTGTCCTTTGTTGTTTTTGAGATCCTGCGGAAGCAGTCCCTGATTGCCCACCAGCAGGTTGTCGATAAACGGGATTCCGGTGATCCAGTTGCCGTGTTCTATTTCTCCGCTGCTCTGGATATCGTTTTGTCGTCCGGCAAAGTTCCACATGAAGTAGCGCCAGTACATGAAGTTGAGCTGGTAGGAGAAGAAGAATTTGATGTTTTCCCATTGGTTTGGTACGTTGACCATTACCATTTCACCGCATTGGTCGTAGGGTACGTCATGCCCTTTGATGTCTACCCACTGCTTGTAGAGGGAAGAGTGTGCCGAGCTGTACATACGTGGGAAAAGCATATTCTGAGCGTATTCGTATTCGATACGTCCCGGAAGTTCGATGTATGAGTCTTTTTCGTCCGGTGAAGTCTTTTCTTTGCGGACGTATTTGCTTCCCGTCTGTGATTGGCGGGGAACGCAGTATCCGTCTTTCACGTCAAGCGCTACCTTCGAAGAGAAAGCGGGACCGTAGAAAAGGGGACGGGTTCCGTATTGTTCACGGCCCAGATATTCGCCCAGCGTGAAGATATCTTCTGGAGAGTTCTGGTCCATCGGAGTATTGGCGGTAGAACGGATCACGATCAGTGCATAAGAAGAGTAACCGATCACGATCATCATCGTACACAGCAGTGCTGTATTCATGGTACGGGCAGAAATGCGCCATTTCTCTTTGATCTTTTCCTGTACCTGCGGTGCAAGGTAAATGCCTAATAAGGCGATAACTACAATACCGATCAGAATACTGCTCACTCCATGACCGTAGAACGGAATACCCAGCAGGGCAATGGTCAGGATGAAGGAGATCGCCATACGGAGTCTGCTCTTTTCGGTGTAGCTTTCGTACACACTCCAGATAAGGATTGCGGCAAGCAGAATGATATATACCACTACGCCTGAGTTGAACGACATACCCAGTCCGTTGACGAATAGCAGTTCGAACCAGCCGCCCACTTTTACGATACCCGGCACGATGCCATAAAGCACGGCAGCAACGAGTACACCCGATCCGAGGAGGGCGAGCAAGGAGCCTTTAGCGGTGGCGTTCGGCGTTTTCTTGTAGTAGTAAACCAGTACGATTGCCGGCAGGCAGAGGAGGTTCAGCAGGTGGACACCGATACTCAATCCGGTCAGATATGCGATCAGAATCAGCCAACGGTCGCTGTGGGGCTGATTGGCTACGTCTTCCCATTTCAGAATCAGCCAGAATACAACGGCTGTGAACAGGGAGGAGAAAGCATATACTTCGCCTTCTACGGCAGAGAACCAGAAGGTATCGCTGAATGTATAGACCAATGCGCCGACCAGTCCGCTACCCATCACTGTGATAAGCTGGCCTGTCGTGATATTGTTTTCGTCGGTGATCACCAGTTTGCGAACCAGATGGGTGATGCTCCAGAAAAGGAACAGGATACAGGCACCGCTCATGAGGGCACTCATGTAGTTTACCATCTTCGCTACGGTGGTTACATCGGAGGCGAATTGAGAAAAGAGATTCGCTACCAACATAAAGAAGGGTGCGCCGGGCGGGTGTCCTACTTCCAGTTTATAACCGGTAGTTATAAACTCGGGACAATCCCAAAAACTGGCAGTAGGTTCTATCGTCAGGCAGTAGACCGTTGCCGCAATAATGAAGGTAATCCAACCTACAAGGTTGTTTATAGTTCTGTACTGTTTCATTAGCACTATCGTCGATTTTTCGTTAAAAACAGATTACGTGGGCGCAAAGATAGTGATTTGTAAGGATAATGAGGCAGAAAGTAAGAAATATTAAGTAACAGAAAGGTGATTTACTTTATCTTATGTCCTTTTAGTGAAATTGGAGAATCAACAAGAGGGTGTCCTGCCCTATGGGGTATTAAGGGTGACATCCTCTTTGGGAGGTGGGTCGGCAGGGCAACTTTCACAAGCCATCCTGCAGTCTGATGCCTCCATATTTAGTCTGGTTCGGATTATAGAATTGTTCTTTTGATGAAGTGATATTCTTCATTTCTGTACAAATTTGGCTCCAACTAGCATCAGGAATGGCTGTTTGTTGGTGATATCGTTCCAACGTGCAGGACATATAGATACAGCGTACAGCATGTATAGATCCAATATGCAGGCCATATATAGCCTGTATATTGGATGTTATACTTCTCTCGGTGACTTATTGTGCATTCATTCCTGATTTGTTTTGATCTTTTTCTTAGCATTATCAGAAAAATCGTAGCTTTGCAATAACTTAAAAAAGAGACTGATATGGAACAACAGGAC
>ENA-OZVQ01000469-OZVQ01000469.1-human-gut-metagenome-genome-assembly--contig:-NODE-469-length-13445-cov-5.185586_pt1 | contig 13445 bp, 10 predicted proteins | sample MGYA00243451_ERZ654057 | MGnify/ENA primary metagenome ERZ654057 (study PRJEB26926, sample SAMN06165013) | human gut metagenome | biome: ENVO:00009003; feature: ENVO:2100002; material: ENVO:00002003... | reverse complement strand
GCCGGACTCGGTCATCAGGAAGAAGCCCTTCTTGTTGTCCAGCAGCTCGATGCCCTTCCTGACGTAGTCGGTCAGCTGCCACTCGCCTGCGGCGGCGTCCATGGCGTAGTTCATGGCCTTGCCGTCGGCCAGTGCCTCGGCGATGATGAGGGTCTTGCCCGCACCGGCCTTGAGGGCGGCGGCGTCTGCCTGACGGGTGACGACGTTGTAGCCGTTCTGGGCGGCGATCTCGTGGTTATTGGGGCCGGTGCCGTCGCCGTTCACCTTCTGGAACTCGCCGCCTGCGAAGTACTCGAAGCCGGAGACGGCCAGCTCCTTGCCGATGGCGTAGTAGTTCTTGCGGGTCTTCTGATGTGCATAGAAGGCAGCGGGGGTGGCGTGGTCGATGTTGACGGAGGAGACGACGCCCACCTTGTAGTTCTTCTGGGCGTGGAGCTTCTCGGCGATGGTCTCATAGGGCACATCGCGGGTCCACGGACACATATTGATGACGCCGCTCTCGGTCTTGTGGCCGGTGGCGATGGAAGTGGCAGTGGAAGCGGAGTCGGGGCAGAAAGAAGTGCTGTCGTAGGTGGTCACGCTGCCCACCTCGGGGAACTGGGTGAAGCTCAGCTCGCCCTCGACGACAGCGCCGTTGTTCTCCACCGTACCCTTATAGAATCGGGCGGACTGTATCTGGGCCGTACCCATGCCGTCGCCGATGAAGAGGAAAACATACTTGGGTTTACCGCCGAACACGCCCAGCAGTCCGTTCTCTTCCTCTGCTGCTTTGGCGGCATTGGGGGCAGCGGCGTTGGCAGCGGCAGGCGCTGCGGCCAGCATACCGGCGGCGGATGCAAAGGCACCGGCCTTCAAAAAGCTGCGGCGGGACATTTTATTCTCTTTCATGCGAAAGTCCTCTCTTTCCATGAGCCTCATGGCTCCTTCTCTCTTTTTCGATTTACCGGGAACGGCCTTATTCTACCGCCGCAGCCGCCCGGCCCGAAACCATGCGGACGCAAAATCGGCGTAAAACCCCGGCGGCGGCTTTGGGCCGTCTGTAAAAAAGAAGACTTCTGCTGCGCAAAAAGCGCCCCTCCGGTAAAACGGAGGGGCGCTTTTGTATGTTACAGGTCAATTATGCGTTGAACTTTTCCTCGTCCAGCAGGCCCTCGCTCTTGGCCACGCAGATGCTGGCCACAGCGTCGCCCACCACGTTCAGGGAGGTGACGAGCATCTCGATGGGGCGGTTGATGGCGAGGATGAGGGAGTAGGCCAGCAGGGCGCTGTCATTCACGAAGCCCGCACCGGACAGGATGGTGAAGAGGATGACGGCCCCTGCGCCGGGGGCGGCAGGCGTCCCCACCGAGGCCAGCAGAGCCAGCAGAGCGACCACGACCAGCTGGGCCGGGGTGACAGTATAACCGGCACAGCCTGCGATGAAGACGGTGGCCACCACCTGCATGATGGCGGTGCCGTCCATGTTGATGGTCATGCCCAGCGGCAGGACGAAGGAGGCGATGGACTCGTCGACGCCAAAATCCTCGGTGCAGACCCTGATGTTCAGGGGGAGAGTGGCTGCGCTGGAAGAGGTGGAGAAGCCGAAGACGGCCACGTTGGCGATCTTCTTAATGAAGGTGATGGGGTTCTGCTTTGCGCCCAGCGCCACCACCAGAGGATAGGCCACCAGCAGGAAGACGAAGAGCAGGACCACCGTGACCACCACATACACCAGAGCGGGCTTGAGGTAATCAATGCCGTAGATGGCGAAGGTGCGGGTCAGCAGCACGAAGACTGCAAAGGGCGCGAAGTTTGTGACGACGAAGTTCAGGAAGACCACCACCACGTCGTTCACCTCGCCCAGCAGGCGGCGGAGGGTGGAAGTACGGCTCTCACCCAGCACATTCATGCTCAGGCCCACAGCCACCGCGAGGAAGACGGAGGAAAGAACAGCGTTGTTGCTGCCGAAAGCCGTGACGATGTTGGAGGGGATGACATTCAGCACTACATTCAGGGGGTTGGAACCGGTGGAGCCGGCGGCTTCCGTCAGGCCCTCGATGTGAGCGTTGAAGAGGCCCATGGAATAGGTGGCGTAGCCCACGCATCCGGCCAGTGCCAGCGCCATAAAGGAGCAGAGCAGGAACCAGAAGAGGGTCTTGGCCGAGATGCGGCCCATGGTGCTGATATCGGCAATGCTGCCGATGGCCAGCGCGATGGAGGTGAAGACCATCGGGATGATGACCAGCTGCAGTGCTTTGATGAAGAGCTGGCCGATGATGTAGAAGAGGCCGAGCGCACGTTCCGCGCCCTCTGCGGTGATGTCCTGGAAGAGCAGGTCGTTGATGGTCTGCCAGATGCCGCTGTTGCCGGAAGCCACGAGCTTTTCGCGCAGCATCATAAAGGCAAAGCCTGCCGCCAGACCGCAAACCAGAGACACCGCCATCTTTCTTGCCAGTGCCGCGCCGCTGTTCTTATTTTTTTCCATACGATTTTCCTCACTTTTGTCCATTTCCCAGTGTGTTTCGTTCACATTCGACCTATCCTACCACGGTAAACTATTGGACGCAAGGGAAAAATCGGCTTTTCAGGCGATTTTTTCGCAAAAGTATGACGCATGAAAATTCGATGTAAAAATTACGTTTTGGATAAAAAGAAACCTCTCCGTCACGCCGTAGGCGTGACGGAGAGGTTTGATCTTATGTATTGTCTGCGCCCAGCTCTGCGGCTTCCAGCACCTTGATGCCTTCGGCCTCGAACGCGGCGCGCAGAGTCTCGGCAAAGCCGGGGCGCGGCACCTTGTTCTTGACGCAGAGGGTGATGATGCCATGCAGGCTGGTGCATTCCAGACCGATGGAAGCGCCGTCCGCCGGCACCCAGGTCTGGAAGTCCTCGATGTACCGGGTCAGCTCCGGGCTGGACGGAGCGAAGGGGTCGCCCAGATAGCTCACCCAGAAGTCCGCCGGGAAGCCGCTGATGTACTCGCCCATCTGGAAGATGCGCTTTTTGATGCTGAGGCTGGCTTTCTGCTGGTAGACCCGGTAGACCCAGCCCATCTGCTCCGCGATACGGAACAGTTTTCGCTCAGCGGAAAGGTTCTCTTTCAGGTCAGCGTCCACGCCCACGGCCACCTCGGCCAGCGGGGCATCTGCCGTCAGCGGCAGCTTGCGCTGGAAGGATGCCACGCAGTTGTAGAGGGCGTTCGGCGCACCCAGCGCGTCGCGGGCGTCTGTCGAGTAGCTGTAGAGCACCTCGTCCTTGTCCAGATACGCCCGCACCGCCTTACAGAGCAGGGCCGTAAGGGTGCTGAAAGGCTTGACGCCGCAGCGGAGGGCGGCGTCCACAAGCCCGGCCTTTTCCAGCCGGACGCGGCAGCAGGTTGGCGTCTCTTCAAAGGTCTGCACCACGGGGCGCTGCATATCGTTGGCCACCTGACTCTCGGGGTACTTTGCAAGGATGTCCTCGATGTCGTAGGCAGGGTCCGTCTCAAGGGTCTGGCCCTCGAAAGCTGTGCCGTACCGCAGGTTGCAGTAGAACTGCAGCACCATGGTCATGAAGGGTGCTATGCCCCGGCCATCGGCCAGGAAGTGGAACCAGTCGAAGCAGACGACTTTCCCCTCATAGCTCAGGGCAACCGTAAAGCCGTTCTCGTCCGGAAATTCGGGCTTTGCGCTGCCCTGCCGCACCGGGCAGGGGGCGTCCGACGACTCGAGGTGGAGCAGCTTTTTCTCCCACACCGGCTTCTGGAAATAGTAGGGTGCCTTTGCCCGGGCCGCATCCAGAGCCTGCTGCAAAAGCGCACCGTCCACGGCATCCTTCAGCGTGACCTGATAGCGGCAGTTGACCATGTTTTCGCGGTAATAGTAAACGATACCCTGAAAAACAGAGCGCTGTTCGGCATCCATTCCTTATTCCCCCGCGTGTGCGGCCAGATAGTCGGCCAAATCGCTGACGGTGACGAAGTTGCGCAGCTCCTTTTCGGGGATGCGCAGACCGAAAGTCTCCTCCAGGTCGGCGACGACGGTCAGGATCTCCATGGACGACAGGTCCAAGTCGTCCATCAGGACGCTGTTCTCGTTGACATCCTCGGGGGAAATTTCTGCAACATCTTCCAGAATTGCAAGGATCTGGGACACGATCTCGGTTCTTTCCATAGTTTGAATCTTCCTTTCGTAGTTCCATTCAAGGCGGCTGCGGCTCTTTTCCAGTATTCCGCAGCCTGCCCGGTTTATTCTTACTTGCGCAGCAGCTTGCCGGTGCCGGTGCGGGGCAGAGGCTCGGTGCTGAACTCCACGGCGCTCATCCGCTTGTAGAGCGGCAGGGTGCGGTTGGTCTCGGTGATGAAGTCGCGGACGGTCTGCTGGTCGGCCTCGCCGCAGTAGATGACGGCACAGATCTTCTTGCCCTTCTCCCTGACGATGCATTCCTTGACGGCCTCGCACTTGGACAGCAGATTTTCCAGTTCTTCGGGGCTGACGTTCTCACCGTTGTCGAGGATGATGATATTCTTCTTGCGTCCGGTGATGTAATAGAAGCCGTCCTCGTCCACACGGGCCAGATCTCCGGTGTGGAACCAGCCGTCGGCGTCGAGGACTTCTGCGGTGGCCTCGGGGTCCTTGTAATAGCCCAGCATGACGCAGCCGCCGCGGATGCAGATTTCGCCCGTCTCGTCCAGCTTGTACTCGGCGTGGTCGTCGGGCTTGCCCACGGCGCGGATGTGCTTTTCATCCTGCTCGTAGTTGATGATGCCGTCGCCGCAGGTCTCGGTCATGCCGTACACCTGAGTGATCATCATGCCCTGCTGTGCCAGCTCGGCCAGCATGGCGCCGTCAAACATGGCAGAGGAGCCGCAGGGGTTCCAGATGCCGTTCAGGCGGGCGCGGCGGCCCCGCTTGACGTCTTTGTAGATGGCCTCCATCAGCATGGGAGCCACAGCGATGGCATCGCTGTGCATCAGGCCCAGGTCGCGGTAGAAGTCGCGGATGTCGGCGGAGAGGTTCAGCGCCCAGCCCTTGCAGGCCCAAACGAAGAGGCAGATGAACGTACCCAGATGGAACAGGGGCAGGATGGCGAAGTTGCTCAGGACGTCGTTTTTGTCCTCGGGCATATGCTCGTGCTTATAGTCCAGCATGGCGTCGCCGAATTTGACCTGGCACTCCACCGTGGTAAAAAAGTTGCGCTCCGAGAGCATGACGGCCTTGCTGCGGCCGGTGGTGCCGGAAGTGAACATCAGCACCATCAAATCATCATGGCCCACGCAGTCAACAAGCTCTGCAGGCGCGCTGTCCTTGAAGGCGTCCATCGGGCGGAGTTTATCGCCGTAGGCGGCCTCGATGTCGGGGCGGCAGCCATAGTCGATGCCGTCGTTGACGATGAGGGAAGGCTCGACAAGGCCCAGCTCATATTCCAGCTCGGGCCAGGTCTTTTTCTGGTTGATGGTCACGACGACGGCCCCGGCAAGGATCGCGCCGAAGCTGTTGACACCGTACTCATAGCAGTTGCGGCTCATGATGCCGACACACTTGCCCTTGATGTCGGGGATATTCTCCTTAAAATAAGTAACAGCCCTGCGGATGTCCTGCACATACTGGGCGTAGGTCTTTTCCACCACAGTCTTGCCATCGGCGGCCACATAGCGGAAAGCCACCCGGTCGGGGTACTGCTTCGCCATGACGTCTGTGATGAGCTCATATACAGTATTTATCATTTTTGTCGCTCCTTGCTGTTTTTCTTTCTTGCAGCGAAACGCCGGCAGCTGACATTTTCTGCCTCAGAGTAATAATACCTGTTTCGACAGAGAAATGCAACCACGCGGCGTATCCTTTTCACTGTTTCTTCTTCCTTGTTACTTCCGCAGCAGCTTCCCCAGAGCGTTGCGGGGCAGGGGCTCAGCGGTGAACTCCACAGCACTGATGCGCTTATACAGCGGCAGGCTGCGGTTCACCTCGGTGACGAAGGCTCTGACCTCTTCCTGCTTATCCTCAGGGCAGTAGACGACGGCACAAATTTTCTGGCTCTTCTCCTTCACGATGCACTCGATGATGGCCGGGCAGAGGGCCAGCTTCTTTTCCAGCTCTTCGGGGCTGACGTTCTCGCCGCTGGCGAGGATGATGAGGTTCTTCTTGCGGCCGGTGATGTAATAGAAGCCTTCCTCATCCATCCGGGCAAGGTCGCCGGTGTGGAACCAGCCGTCGGCGTCGATGACCTCTGCCGTGGCCTCGGGGTCCTTGTAGTAGCCCAGCATCACGCAGTCGCCCTTGATGCAGATCTCGCCGGTCTCGTCCAGCTTATACTGAACGTGGTCGTCGGGCTTGCCCACGGCACTCATCTGCTTTTCGACCTGCGTGAAGTTCAGGATGCCGTCGCCGAAGGTCTCGGTCATACCGTAGCACTGGTTGACGACGAAGCCGTTCTGGGCCAGCTCCAGCAGCATCTTGGGGTCGAGGGCAGCGGAAGAGCAGCACAGGTCCCACAGGCCGTTCAGGCGGCTGACGCGGCCACGCTTCATGTCGTTGTAGATGGTCTCCACCAGCATGGGAGCCGAGGCCATGACGTCGCTGTGCATCAGGCCCAGGTCGCGGTAGAAGTCGCGGATGTCGCCGCAGAGGTTCAGGGCCCAGCCGGCAGGCGGGTAGGACATGACGCAGACGAAGCAGGCCATGTGGAAGAGGGGCAGCAGGGTCATATGGCTCAGCGGCAGCTTCTGGCCTGCCGGGAGGCGGTTGGTGATCCAGTTCTCTGCCACCTCCGAATAGGTGTGCAGGCTGGCGCACATATTCCGCTCCGAGAGCATGACGCCCTTGCTGCGGCCGGTGGTGCCGGAGGTGAACATCAGCATCATCAAATCATCGTGGCCCACGCAGTTGGTCAGCTCGCCGGGGGCAGTATCCTTATAGCAGTCCATGGGGCGGAGCTTCGGACCGTAGGCGGCTTCCAGCTCGGCGCGGCAGCCGTAGTCGATGCCGTCGTTCAGGATGAGGGCAGGCTCCACGAGGCCCAGCTCATATTCCAGCTCGTCCCAGGTCTTTTTCTGGTTCAGGGTCACGAGGACGCCGCCGGCGAGGATGATGCCGAAGGACGCCACGCAGAATTCATAGCAGTTCCGGCTCAGCAGAACGATGCGCCGGCCCTTGATGTCCGGCACTTCGGCCTTGAGATAGGCCGTCATCCGGCGGATGTCCTGCGCATACTCGCGGTACTTCTTCTCCACAACAGTCTTGCCGTCCTCGGCCACATAGCGGATGGCCACATGATCGGGGAACTCCTGCTCCATGCAGCGGGTCACCATGTCGTATACGCCTGCGGGTACTTTGATGTATTCAGCCATCGGTCTTTCTCCTTCTTTGTCAAATTTTCAGCTCTGCACTTTTTTCATTCACTTTCCAGAGTCATTCCGAATCTCTGGCATTTCGAGGAAAACTTTGGCACGGCTCCTCATGGCAACAGTATACCGCAAGCAGCGCGTAAACGCAAGATTTAATTGCACAAATATGCAACTTGAGCTTGCATTCAATTTGTGCAGGCAGATGTAATTCTTTCCTTTTGTTGCGATGCGCGAAAAGCTGTGATACACTTTTTTTCGTCAGGACGAAACTTCACCCGGAGGTCGAGTCCTTATCAAATTGACAGCAAGCCCAAAAAGCATTATACTGTTTATATCATTTGGCAAAAAAGCTCCCCGCCGAGCTTCATATTTTTATTTATCGCGCCTAAAACACGGCCTTCCGGGGCCTCCGGGACGAATGGCGCACAAGGAGGACCCTTTTCATGGAAGGCACCAAGCCCCGCACTGTAAGCAGCCTTGGCATGTTCGACCTGCTGAAAGGCATCGGAATGCTGGCCATCGTCTTTGCCCACACGGCAGAGCTTTACCCCCTCGGCACCAACGACGTCACCCCTTTCGCGTTCGCGCTGTTCGCTTACCGCGAAGCGCTGATGGCCGCCTTTTTTATTGCCAGCGGCTACGGCTTCCGCAAGCGCTCCATCCACAAATGCATCGAGCAGCAGCTCAAGACCCTGCTCAAGCCTTACCTTTATACTGCACTGGCCACCACGGTGCTCCACGCTTTCATTCACCACGCAGCTTTCGGCTCGTGGGATGCTGCCATCTCAGAATCGGCCAAGGTCTTAGGCGGTTTCCTGTTGGGCCTGCCCCACACGGCCACTTACTTCGGGCATCAGTTTTTCTCCTGCGGACCCATGTGGTACTTAGTGGCCCTGATGCTGGCGTGGGTGCTTCTGGACGTGCTGCTCGAGATCTTCCCCGAGCGGTACATAACCCCCGCAGTCGTCGGCGTCACCCTGCTTGGCTGGGGCGTCACGCTGGTGTGGGAGGCTCCTTTCTGCATCGCACAGGGCATGGTGTCGCTGCCCTACCTTTACATCGGCTATCTGGCCAAGAAGCGCCGCCTTTTCGAAACTCCCCTTTCCGGCAGAGCCAGAGCCGGACTCATCGTGTCCGCGCTGGGCGTCGTCGCGGGCGTTTTGCTGACCCAGAGCACCGACTGCGTTTCGCTGGGTGAGTGGACGATGGGGCCGCTGAGCATCCTGCTGGATGGCGCAGTGGGCTACGGCATCATCCGGCTCTTTTTGAAATGGCAGCGCCGAGTGGACGGCCCCATCTCCCATGCCATCGAGTGGGTGGGCCGGCGCTCGCTCTTCATCTTCTGCATCCATACTGTGGAGCTGACGGCCATCCCGTGGTATCTGATGGCTGCAAAGTATGCTGACCATCCGGTGCAGGGGATGCTGCTGCAGTTCGTGTTCTCGCTTGTGTCCATCTTCGCCGTCACCGAACTTCTGATGCGCCGCAAAGAGCTTGGCCGGAAGCTTCGGGGCGGCAAGCCCGCGGACAAGCCCCGGCAGCGGAGCCGGACCCGCCGCTATGCGGCAAAACACTGAAATTCCTGCGCTTTGGTATCCAGCCATTTTGAGGGCAGACTATAGTTACTTTTGATGCATGGGCTTGCAGCGCGGGTTGTACGCCTTGCGATAAATCGGAGGAGGCCCCGGTAATGATGAACGAAACTCCTGAAGCGGCTCTGCGCAGCCGCATTGCGGACCTTGAACAACAGCTCAAACTTGCAGACGAAGGCACTTCGCGGCTGGCCCAGCGCTGCCTCGAGCTGGAAAAGCAGCTGCAGACCTTCTATGCTGCCCACCCCCAGAAAGAGAGGCAGACCGACTCGCCTGCTCTGGTGCAGCCGCTGCTTTACTATGATGCCGGGTTCGGCTTTTCCCAGAAAGACACCGTCAAAGCCCCGGACTACGAATACGACGAGCTGAACGGCATGGTGACAGCGACCTTCGAGCTGCCGGAGACCGCGTTCAATCTCCGTTTCGACCCCGGCGAACTGCCCTGCTGCATCACTGATTTCGTCTTCTCGGATGACCGCATCCTCTGCCGCCCGGTGAACGGTGTGCCGCTCCACGGCGACGGCATCCTGTTCCTCAACGACGACCCGAATTTCATGCTGGAAGGTCTGAACCGTTTCCCCGCCGGGATGGAGCTGGGCGTGAGCTACTGCTACTTCCCGCTGGAGCCGCTGGCTGACGACCCATTGTTCGCCGCCGTTCTCGAGGGCGTACAGTATTTCCAGAAGACCCGCGTCTGCGAGCAGAAGCACCTCGACCAGCTGGAAAAGACTACGGCTGACCAGAAGCAGACCATCGAGGCCCTGCAGAAGAATCTCTCCGAGCTGCATCAGGCCAACGCCGAGCTGAGCGCCCGGAGCAAGGCCTACGAGAACTCGCTGGAAAACGTCCTCTCTTCCAGCAGCTGGAAACTCACGCTGCCCCTGCGCCGCCTGCTGGGGCTGTTCCATCGCAGCCATTGAGCCTGCCTGCGGAGAGGAGGATACGATGTACAGCAGTTATACCACTCTGCAGCGGGTTCAGCTCGCCAAACAGGAATATCTCGACACCCAGGAAGTTTTTCTCGGCGTCTATGCGCCGGGGCGGAACGCCGCCCTGAAAGCTTCCCTGCAGGACCAGCTCCACCGCAAATTTTTATTGACGGACAGCCTCCGCCCCGAAGCCCTCGGCAGCGCCGTCGGTGTGCTTCTGGTCAGGGAAGACCTTTTCCTGATGCCCACGGCCCTTTCCTGCTTTGCGGACGCACTGCGCAGCGGCGCAGACTACGTCACCAGCGACGCCGTCTTCGGCTACTCGGGCGTCACCACCCTCTACCACAGTCAGGGCTTTGCAGCCTGCCCGGGCTGCGCCCTCGTCTCCCGGGAGCTGCTGCGCCGCTGTCAGGCGGAAGCCCGCGACCCGGAAAATCCCGTCGAACTGCTGACGCTGGCGGCGAAGCTCAGCCGCAGCCATGTCTGCCTCCCGCTGGCGCTGGCCCACTATGAGCGGGACATCTGCGCCGAAGACGTCTGGTCTGTAAAGGGGAAGCGCGTCTTTATCATGAGCCACCTGCTGGACATGACCGGTGCGCCCATCGTGCTGGTGAGCGCCGTGCCGGTGCTGCGCAGCATGGGCTACGAAGTGGTCGTCCTCGGCCCTGAGGACGGCGGCTCCATGCCGCTCTTCCTCGAGGCGGGAGCTACCGTCATCACCCGCAAGGGCTGTGTCCAGTCGCCCCTGCTCTGGGGGCTGGCCCTCTGCGCCGACCTTGTTCTGGCCAACACCGTCGTGGAGGCCCGGGCCGTCCGCGCCCTGAGCGGTGCGCGGGTGCCGGTGCTCTGGTGGCTCCACGATGCCTTTGCAGGCTACCCCCACATCGCCCACCAGATCCCCAGAGAGCTGGGCGAAAACATCCGGCTCTACTCCGTCGGCAGCCACGCCGCCAACGCCATGCACTCGGTGCGGCCGGAGTTCAACATCCGGCCCCTCATCTACGGCCTGCCGGACTACGCCGCCGAGAAGTTCTCCCACTACGATCTGAGCTATGCGGGCGGGCGGCCTCTGTTCGCCACCGTGGGTTCCTTCGAGAACCGGAAAGGCCAGGACATCTTCTGCAAGGCCATCCGGCTGCTGCCGCCTGAGACCATGAAGAAGGCATCCTTCCTCTTCGTGGGCAAGGCCGCAGAGGCTGAGATGATGGACGCCGTGCGGAGCCTGACCGCTGACTGCCCCGACAACGTCTTTTACGTCAAGCGGCTCACCCGCGACGAGATCAAGAGCCTGATGGCCCAGTGTACCTGCCTCGTCTGCGCCTCCCGCGACGACCCCATGCCTACTTTCGTCACCGAGGGCCTCATCTTCGGCAAGCCCGCCATCGTGTCGGAGCACACCGGCACCGCCGGGCTCATCACCGAGGGCGTGGACGGTTTCGTCTACGAGGACGACGACCCCGAAAAGCTGGCCGAGCGGCTGGCCTGGGCCATCGAGCACCCGGAAAAGCTGGCTGCCATGCGCCCCGCCTGCCGTGAGCTTTACGAAAGTCATTACTCCAAGCAGGCGTTTTCCGACAGTTTACAACAAGCTGTAAAGGAGCTCACCGGCGAATAAGCTCCCCGTTCTTTATCACTCTGCCGAAACTGAGGCAAAAAATTTGGCAGTTGTTCACAAACACATCTCCGGACTGTGATATACTCTCCTAAGAGTTTATCCCAGTCCGTTTTTTGTTGAAATTTGAAAGGAGTCCCCGCATGAGTTCGTCCGCCTCCCCCGCCCCTTCGCGCCGAAAGACCCTGCTCTCGCTGGGCGTTCTGGCCCTGCTGACCGGCATCGTGGTGTTCATCTTCCGGGAGCACTGGGCCGAGATCTCCGAGGCGCTGAGCCGGCTCACCCTCGGACAGGGGCTGCTGGCACTGGCCGTGGGCCTGAGCTACCCGCTTCTCGAGGGCGTATCCAGCTGGCTCATCGTCCGCAGCCGCCTGCCCCATTTCCCGCTGCGGCAGGGCATCGATAACGCATGGATGGGGACCTTCGGCAATGTGGTGGGCCTCGGCGCAGGGTCGGTGCCGTTTCAGACGTGGTATCTCCACCGGCGCGGGCTGGACGTCGGCCCCGGCGTGGGGCTGATGACCCTGCAATACGTCTTCCACAAGACAGCCGTCCTGCTTTACGCCACCGTGCTGCTTCTGGCGGGCCGCCCCTGGATGGCGGCCCACTCCGACGGCGTGCTGCGGTATCTGCCCGGGGCCTACGCTGTCGTGGCGGGCGTCATCGTGGGGCTCATCGCCCTCTGCGCCCTGCCGGTGGTGCAGCGTCTGGCCCGCTGGCTGCTGCATTTTCTGCCCGACACGGGCCGCTGGGCCGAGCGCCGGGAAAGCTGGCTGGAGCAGCTGGACACCCTGAGCACCGAGAGCCGCCATCTGCTGGCGGACAAGCCCCGCTGTGCCGCCATTCTGGGCGTGCATCTCGTCAAGCTGTTCCTGCTCTTCTGCCTGCCCTGGATGGGGCTGCGGTTCATGGGGCTGGATACCGGACTGGCCTTCTGGCAGGTGCAGCTCCTGACGTCGCTGACCCTCTTCGTCTCCAACGCCCTGCCCAACGTGGCGGGCATGGGCTCGGTGGAGACGGCCTTCCTGCTGGTGTACAGCAGCTTCCTCCCCGATGCTTCGTCCATGAGCCTGCTGATGTTCTACCGGCTGGCCAGCTATTACGCCGTCTTTGCGGCAAGCGCCGTCGGCTTTGGGCTGGCGCAGAGAAGATTATCTCGTGAATAACAAAAAACCAGTGCATCTTTGATGCACTGGTTTTTGCTTTTACAATATCAGCCCTTCATGGGGACAAAGCCCACGAGGTCCTTCACCACCTCGCCGCCGATGATGAGGCCCACGACCGACGGGACAAAGGCGTTCGAGCCGGGAACAGAGCGGCGGATGGTACACTTGCGCTGGGTACCCGGAGGGCAGATGCAGTGGTCTTTGCAGCTGATGGAGTCATCCTCGATGGGAGTCATGACAGGCTCCCGGGAGTAAACGACTTTCAGGTGCTTGATGCGGCGCTTGCGGCACTCGGTGCGCATGACCTTGGCCAGCGGGCAGACGGAAGTCTTATAAATATCCGTGACCTCGAAGCGGGTAGGGTCCATCTTGTTGCCTGCACCCATGGAGCAGATGATGGGGACACCCGCCTCCTTGCACTTCATGACCAGCGCAATTTTACCGGTGACAGTGTCGATGGCGTCCACCACATAGTCGAACTGGCTGAAATCGAAGCTGTCCTGCGTCTCGGGGCCAAAGAAGGTCTTGTAGGTGGTGACCTTGATGTTGGGGTCGATGTCGTGGACGCGCTCTTCGGCCACATCCACCTTGAACCTGCCCACCGTCTTGTGGGTGGCGATGATCTGGCGGTTCAGGTTGGTGAGGCAGACTTTGTCATCGTCGATCAGGTCGAGAGCCCCCACGCCGCTGCGGGCCAGCGCCTCGACGGTGTAGCCGCCCACGCCGCCCACGCCGAACACGGCTACGCGGGAATCGTGCAGTTTGGTCATTGCTTCCGCGCCCAGCAGCATCTGGGTGCGGGAATACTGGTCTTGCATATCATTTCTCCTTTAGGTTCTGCTTTTT
>ENA-OZVQ01000438-OZVQ01000438.1-human-gut-metagenome-genome-assembly--contig:-NODE-438-length-13939-cov-4.053515_pt1 | contig 13939 bp, 10 predicted proteins | sample MGYA00243451_ERZ654057 | MGnify/ENA primary metagenome ERZ654057 (study PRJEB26926, sample SAMN06165013) | human gut metagenome | biome: ENVO:00009003; feature: ENVO:2100002; material: ENVO:00002003... | reverse complement strand
ATCGTCAATGCTGCCAACACGTCCCTTTTGGGCGGCGGCGGTGTGGACGGCTGCATTCATCGTGCGGCCGGACCGGAACTGCTTGCAGAATGCAGTACGCTGCATGGCTGCGAAACCGGCAGTGCAAAAATTACAAAGGGATACCGCCTGCCCTGCAAATATGTGATCCATGCAGTCGGCCCGCGTTGGCGGGATGGCAAGCATCGGGAACAGGAGCTTCTGGAATCCTGCTATCGGACATCTTTGAACTTGGCAAAAGAAAATGGTTGTCAGTCGATGGCCTTTCCGCTGATTTCCTCCGGCATTTACGGCTATCCTAAAGACCAGGCTCTGAAGGTTGCAGTCGATACCATCAGTACATTCCTGCTGGAAAATGAGATGATGGTCTACATCGTTATCTTTGACCGAAAGGCATATCAAATTAGCGGAAAACTGTTTGCTGATATCGCGGCGTACATAGATGACCGGTATGTGGAGGAACATACCGACAGACGGGCAGAACAGAGGCGGCGGCTCGAAGTATTGTCAGAGGAATCCTGTTTTGAAGCTGCACCTGCCCCGCTGCCGTCCGAAGCAATCTGTAAATCTTGCAGCAGTCAATCCTTGGAAGAGGCACTGGGCCAGATTGATGAGAGTTTTTCGGAAATGCTGCTGCGGAAGATTGACGAAAGCGGCATGACGGATGCCCAGTGTTACAAGAAGGCAAATATTGACCGGAAGCTCTTTTCCAAAATTCGCTCTGATAAATTCTATAAGCCATCCAAACCTACGGCGCTGGCATTTGCCCTGGCTTTGGAACTGCCGCTTGCCCAGATGCAGGAGATGCTCGGCAAGGCAGGGTTTACCCTTTCCCATTCGAGCAAATTCGATATCATTGTAGAATATTTTGTCGAACGGGGAAACTACAATGTGTATGAAATCAACGAGGCACTGTTTGCTTTTGACCAGAGCCTGATCGGAGCATAAGGACAAGGAAATGTCGCTTTCCATGCGACCACTCCACAAAAGAAAATCGCTATACTATGGCTGTAAGGTACGAAGACCGAGCAGCCATTTTCTTTTGGGAGGACAAGCATATGAGAAAGAATTTAACAGAGATCGTTTTTATCTTAGACCGCAGCGGTTCCATGAGCGGATTGGAACGGGATACCATCGGCGGATTCAATTCCATGATTGAGCAGCAGAAAAAAACAGAGGGCGAAGCACTGATCTCAACGGTGCTGTTTGACAATGTGAGCGAAGACCTGCACGACCGTGTAAATGTAAGGGACATCCGACCGATGACTGACCGGGATTACACGGTTCGTGGATGCACAGCACTTTTAGATGCCATCGGTGGTGCGATTCATCATATTGGAAATGTTCATAAGTACGCAAGACCGGAGGATGTGCCGGAACACACCATGTTTGTAATTACTACGGATGGAATGGAAAATGCTAGCCGCCGGTACAACAGCGAAAAAGTGAAGCAGATGATCGAGCGGCAGAAAGCGAAATACGGGTGGGAGTTTTTGTTCCTTGGTGCCAATATTGACGCAGTAGAGACCGCAAGTCAGTTCGGAATCGGCGCAGATCGTGCAGTCAACTATCAGTGCGATGGTGAAGGAACCGCGTTGAATTATGAGGTGGTCAGCGAAGCAATCAGCTCTGTCCGGTGCAGTGCCCCGCTGAGTGCAGACTGGAAAAAGCGTATAGACGAGGACTACAAAAAGCGTGGAGGCCGCAAGCACAAGTAAATATTTTTGAAGCCGGGGTGATAATTCACTCTGGCTTTTTCTATGGCAGGAACTACCGTTAAAGCATCCGGAATGGATGCGCAGCCCGATGCCGCAGGCAGCGTTCTATGGGGATTGGGGAGTTTCCCCAACAAGCAGAAAATCGCTTTCGTGTCACGAAAGCCCTGCTTGCAGAAGAGCAGAACTTGTGAGAAGTCACCATTATTGATTTACTTAGCAAAGCGAGTGTGCTATAATTTTATCATGAGTTTTTATAGTTGCAAGCGTTGGTATGAATAAAGAAGGCGGTATGATATGGCGGTTTCCTACAATAGATTATTCAAAATGCTTATTGATCGAAAAATGATGAAAAAGGAATTATGCGAATTGGCAGATGTGAGCCCAAGCACGATAAGCAAAATGGGCAGAGGCGAAATAGTTTCTATGGAAGTCATTGCACGGATTTGTCTCAAACTGAATTGCACAGTAGATGACATATTAGAAATTTTACCGGATAGTCCAGATTATGGGACGGACGAAAAGATAAAATAAGATTGATTGGACTGGAGGAGGAATACAGATGGCTACTATTTTTAATGAAGATAATACCATTGAGCAAATGATGCTTTCTACTCTTCAGATGAATGGGTGGAAATATATTCCTGCCGAGGAACTTCCTCGTATGTATTCGGATGTACTTGTTGAACCAATGGTAAAAGAGGCCCTCATTCGCCTTAACCCGGAAATTGCGGAAGATCCATCCCGGGCAGATGAAGTTATTTATAAACTTAGGACACTTATTTTGTCTGTTCAACCACATAACCTTGTCACTCAGAATGAGATTTTCAAGAAAATGATTTTTGAGGAAAACTCCTATCCTTTTGGTAAGGACGGACGCATGGTTCCGATTCGTTTCTTTGGTACTATGCGTAAAGAAGATCTTGCTCTCAACGAATATGTTGTGACCAATCAGTGGATATATCCTCAGGCCGAAGGCGGCAAGCGCTTAGATATTGTTCTTTTGATTAACGGTTTCCCGATTGCAATCGGCGAATTGAAAACTCCGGTTCGTAGTGCTATTACTTGGTTGGATGCAGCTGGCGATATTTCAGCTTATGAAAAAAGCATACCCGCCATGTTTGTAACCAACGTCTTTAATTTTGCTACCGAAGGCAAATGCTATCGCTATGGTTCTATCAACATGCCCATTAACATGTGGGGACCGTGGCACACAGCAACTCATAAGGCAGAAGGCAGTCTTGCTGATGTGAAAATCAGTGTTGAGGACATGATTTCACCGAAGAATGTCATGGATATTTTTCAGTTCTTCACGATGTTCGCTACTGATAAAAAATATCGCAAATATAAAATCATCTGTCGTTACCAGCAGTTTGAAGGCGCTAATATGATTGTGAATCGTGTTATCGCTGGCTACCCTAAGAAAGGTCTCATTTGGCATTTCCAAGGTTCCGGTAAATCTCTTCTGATGGTCTTTGCAGCACAGAAGTTGCGAATGATTCCGGAACTTAAAAATCCAACTGTCGTTATTGTGGATGATCGCATTGATCTGGAAACGCAGATTACTGCAACCTTTAATGCATCAGATATTCCGAATCTAACCAGTGCAGCCACAAAAGAAGAACTTCTTTCCTTCTTCCGTGGTGATATGCGAAAAATCCTTATTACTACGATTTTTAAGTTTGGTGAGGTTAGCGGTGAGCTGAATCCTCGTGATAACATCATCGTCATGGTCGATGAAGCTCACAGAACCCAGGAAGGTGATCTGGGTGAAAAAATGAGAATGGCTCTGCCGAATGCTTTCTTCTTTGGATTGACCGGTACGCCTATCAATCGTGTTGATAAAAACACTTTTGCAACCTTTGGTGCCGAGGAAGATCGCACTGGCTATATGAGCCGCTATTCTTTTTCTGACTCCATTCGTGACGGTGCTACGCTTCCTCTTCACTTTGAGCCGGTTCCTGTAGAGCTTCATGTGGATAAGGAAAAGCTAGATCGTGAATTTGAGGCTATGACCGATGAAGCTGGACTTAGCAAAGATGAAAAAAACGAACTTTCTCGCAGGGTGAACATGAAAGCAATCATGTACAACCCGGCTAGAATTCGTAAGGTATGTGAGCATATCGCTAAACATTTTAAGGAAAAAATCGAGCCTAATGGCTACAAGGGTCAGGTCGTTGTTTATGACCGTGAATGCTGCTTGATGTATAAGGCTGTCCTCGATGAGCTGCTCGGCGAAGAAGCCAGCACCATTGTTATGGATACCAACAACGATAAAGAAGACCGTTATAAGAAATATCGCAGAGATCGTGATGCCGAGGGCAAGGTTTTAGACACCTTCCGAGATCCTGCAAGCCCGTTAAAACTTGTTATTGTAACAGCTAAACTGTTGACCGGTTTTGACGCACCGATTCTTCAGGTAATGTATCTGGATAAACCCATGAAGGATCATACCCTGCTACAGGCGATTTGTCGTACCAATCGTACCTATGACCAGGGCAAAACACATGGTCTGATCGTTGATTATATCGGTATTTTTGATGATGTCGCGCGTGCACTGGATTTTGACGAAAACAGTATGCGTAAGATCATCACCAACATTGAAGAAATCAAGAAGCAGCTTCCGACACTCCTAAAAAAGTGCCTGGGATACTTCTTGGGTGTTGATAGAACAATTGAAGGTTGGGAAGGTCTCATGGCAGCGCAGGAGTGCTTACCAACAAATAAAGAAAAAGACGCGTTTGCTGCTGACTACCGTGTGCTGAATCGTGCGTGGGATGCTTTATCACCAGACGGTTTCCTGAATGCTTATAAAGCCGATTACCAGTGGCTGTCTCGTGTATATGAATCTGTGAAGCCGACGGATGGCCGAGGTGGATTGATCTGGGCCTCTTTGGGCGCAAAAACGATTGAGCTTGTTCATCAGAACCTAACCGTTGGTGAAGCGGATGAGGACGTGGAAATTCTGGCAATGGATGCCGACCTGATTGATGAGTTCTTAGAAAAGCAGAAAGATTTGAAGAAGACCACCAAAAAGATCGAAATCAATCTCGTAGCCAAAATCATGAATCACACCAAGGACCCGAAATTCATCAAGCTTGGTGAAAAGTTGGAAACATTGCGAGAAAAGCACGAACAGGGCCTGGTGACCAGCATCGAGTTCTTGAAACTTCTATTGGAATTGGCGAAGGAAGCAGCACAGGCTGAAAAAGAAGTAGTGCCAGAGCAGGAAGTTGATAAGGGAATCGCTGCGCTGACGGAACTCTTTAACGGTTTGAAAAACCGAAGCACTCCTGTTATTGTTGAGCGCATCGTTGCTGATATTGACAGCATTGTAAAAATTGTGCGTTTCGATGGCTGGCAGAGCACTACTGCTGGTAAGCAGGAAGTCAAGAAAGCCCTTCGCAGTGTTGTTTGGATCAAATACAAAATCAAGGATAAAGATGTCTTTGATAAGGCTTATAGCTATATTGAGCAGTATTACTAATAACAAAAAAGAAAGCGAGAAAACGAGATGATTGGAGCAATCATTGGCGACATCGTCGGTTCCAGATTTGAATGGGATAATCATAGGTCGAAAGATTTTGATTTCCTTACGCATAAATGTTTCTTTACCGATGATTCCGTCATGTCTCTGGCTGTATGTGATGCTTTGATGCATTGCAAGCCTGACTACAGTGATTTAAGTAATATAACGATTGAATCTATGCAGCGAATTGGACGGCCCTATCCACATTGTGGTTATGGTGGTTCCTTTTATCGTTGGATGTATTCGGACAATCCTCACCCATATAATAGCTACGGAAACGGAGCAGCAATGCGTGTCGGCGGATGTGGCTATGTAGCTAATTCTGTTGCTGAAGCCGCAGCACTTTCAAGAGCAGTTACCGAGACAACCCACAATCACCCAGAAGGAATTAAGGGGGCGGAAGCTACTGCCATTGCAGTCTATCTGGCTCGTACTGGCAGCAGTCTGATGGAAATTCAGGATCATATTGTGAAGAACTACTATCCGATTAACTTCACATTGGATTCCATTCGTGATACCTACCAGTTTAACGAAACCTGCCAAGATACCGTCCCTCAGGCACTCGAAGCATTCTTTGAGTCTACCAGTTTTGAGGATGCTATTCGCAACGCCATTTCTATTGGAGGTGACAGTGACACCTTGGCGGCTATCACTGGTGCTGTTGCCGAGGCGTACTATGGTGTACCTACTGATATCAGGAAACACGCTCTTACATTTTTGGACGAGCGTCTCCTGAAAATTCTCCTGGAATTTGAAAATGAGTATCCTGCTAAATTTGAGAAAATTCAGGAAAGTGGTAGCGTAGGTGTAAAACCTTCCACAGGTAAAAAAGTAAAGACAGGAGGTCGTGCTGAGATGATGCAATCCGCTATGGATATAGCTGATATGGAATTGGAAGCCAGTGCCGCACATCCGGAAGAAACAACCAGTCAGAAGCTGTTTTCTCACCTGTTTGAAGCCTGCAATATTCTGCGTGGCCCCATCAATCAGGACGAATATAAGAGTTATGTAACGCCTATTCTTTTCTTCAAGCGTCTCTCCGACGTTTATGATGAAGAAACTCAAGTTGCTCTCGAAGAATCTGGTGGTGACGAGGAATACGCCAGCTTCCCGGAAAATCACCGCTTTGTCATTCCGGAGGGCTGCCACTGGAAAGATGTTCGTGAAGCAAGTGAAAATGTCGGTGTAGCTATTGTTACAGCCATGAATGGAATCGAACGTGCTAATCCCGATACGCTGAGTGGTGTGTTCAGTAGCTTTGATGATGCAAACTGGACTGATAAAACAAAACTATCTGACGAGCGTCTGAAAGACCTGATTGAACATATGTCCAAAATCAAGGTCGGTAATAACAATTATTCCGCAGATGTAATGGGTGACAGTTACGAATTTCTGATTAAGAAATTTGCTGACCTCTCCAAAAAGAATGCCGGTGAATTCTACACGCCGCGTTCGATTGTCAAATTACTTATTATGCTGATGGCTCCTAAGGCCGGAGAGACCGTTTACGATCCAGCCTGCGGTACGGGTGGTATGCTCATTGAGGCTATCCGGTATATGCATGATGACAAGTTGACCTATGGAAAAATCTACGGTCAGGAAAAAAATCTGGCAACCTCTGCTATCGCTCGAATGAATCTGTTCTTGCATGGTGCACGAGATTTCAAAGTGACACAGGGCGATACCTTACGCTCCCCGAACTATCTGGAACGTGGATCATTGCAGACCTTTGATTGCGTAGTCGCAAATCCACCGTTTTCGCTCAAAAACTGGGGAGCTGAACAATTCAGCAGCGATATTTACGGTAGAAATATTTGGGGATGCCCGACCGATTCCAATGGTGATTTTGCATGGCTTCAGCACATGATTAAGTCTATGAATCCGAAAACTGGTCGTTGTGCTGTGGTGCTGCCGCAGGGAGTGCTCTTTAGAAGCGGCAAAGAAGGTGAGATTCGCAAGCACCTTGTGGAATCCGATAAACTGGAAGCTATCATTACGATGGCCAGTGGTGTATTCTACTCTACTGGTGTTTCTGCCTGCATTCTTTTCTTAAATAATGATAAAGCTCCTGAGCATCGTGGCCGTATTTGTATGATTGATGGCTCCGGAATTTATACTCCCCAGAGAGCACAGAACATTATGACCGAAGAAGATATCCAAACCGTATTCAACTACTATACGGAATACGAAGATGTTATCGAAAAGGTCAAAATCGTTACGATTCCAGAAATTCGGGAGAAAGACTTTTCTCTTGCGATTAACAACTATATCGAAAAGAAGGAGCAGGAAACTGTTCCTCCGGCAGAAATCCGTAGACAGTATTTTGAGGCTTACAAAGAAATGATTGCAGCCGAAGAAAAGATGCGTAAACTCTTGCTGGAAGGAGGTTATATCAGTGAGTAAAAGAATAACCATTGAGGAACTGCAATCCTATCTTTGGAACTCCGCTGTCCTCCTAAGAACTAATATTGATGCTGGTGCTTATAAACAATATATTTTTCCGCTGCTGTTCTTCAAGCGCATCTGTGATGTATACGATGAAGAAACTGCTCTTGCTATCGAAGAATATGGTGATGACGCTGCCGAATTTGATGCTGACGAAATCCATACCTTTGTGGTTCCCAAGGGGTATCACTGGAACGATGTGCGTGCCGTATCCGAAAATGTTGGTGTGGCCATTGTTGAGGCATTCCGCAAAGTGGAAAATGCCAACATTGACAAGTTACAAGGTATTTTTGGTGATGGTGCCTGGACAAATAAGAACAGGCTCCCTGATAGGTTGTTGAAGGATCTGTTGGAGCACTTCAGTACCAAGACACTCTCTATTGCTAACTGCCCGGAAGACGAACTTGGTCAAGGATACGAATACCTGATCAAAAAGTTCGCTGATGACAGCGGTCACACAGCACAGGAGTTTTACACGAATCGTACTGTTGTGCATTTGATGACTGAGATGTTGAAGCCGGAGTCGGGGGAATCTATCTATGATCCGACCTGTGGTAGTGCAGGTATGCTTATTTCTGCTATTGCGTACTTAAAAGAGCAAGGTAAGGAATGGCGAAATGTGGCTGTTTACGGTCAGGAAATCAATGCGCTTACCTCTGCTATTGGCAAGATGAATCTGTTTCTGCACGGAGTTAAGGACTTTAATATCGTAAATGGAGATACTTTGAAAGCACCGGCCTTCGTTGAGAATGGTAGACTGAAGCAATTTGACCTTATCCTGGCAAATCCGCCGTACTCAATTAGTCAGTGGGATCGCGCAGCATTTGAAAGTGATAAATATGGTCGTAACTTCTTGGGTGTGCCTCCGCAAGGTCGTGCTGATTATGCATTCCTTCAGCACATTATCGCAAGTCTGAAGGACAATACTGGCCGATGCGCTATCCTGTTCCCGCACGGAGTTCTTTTCCGTAATGAGGAAAGTGCAATGCGTGAAAGACTGGTGCGCAGCGATAAAGTAGAATGTGTTATCGGTCTCGGACCGAATCTTTTCTACAACTCTCCGATGGAAGCTTGTATCATGATTTGTCGGATGAATAAGCGCCCTGAACGTCGTGGACAGGTGTTGTTCATCAATGCGGTAAATGAGGTTGAGCGCAAAAATGCGCAGAGCTATCTGGAAGAACGGCACATCGCTCGAATTGCTGCCGCATATGACAGCTATGTTGATGATGCTGATTTTGCAAAGGTAGCTACTATTCAGGATATTGCAAATAATAACTTCTCCTTGAGCATTCCTCTGTATGTGAAACCAGAGGTTAACGAAGAAGATATAGATAATCGTAATGTTCAGGAGCATTATGATAGTTGGCTAGCTGCTTCCGAAATGATGAAACTGAGCTATGAAAAATTGAACGCACTATTAGTAAAGGAGGCAGATGTCAATGAATAAAGTCCTTCTTGGCGATGTCGCTGTAGAACATAAGGAGACATGCAAAGGCAGCAAGGATGGCTATCCTATCGTTGGGCTGGAACACCTGATCCCGGAAGAGATTACATTGACTGCTTGGGATGAAGGCAGCGAAAATACGTTCAGTAAGATGTTCCGCAAGGGGAATGTCTTGTTTGGCCGCCGCAGAGCCTACCTCAAAAAGGCTGCTGTTGCTCCATTTGATGGCATCTGCTCTGGCGATATCACTGTTATCGAAGCAAAACCTGACCGTATTCTGCCGGAGTTGCTCCCGTTCATCATCCAGAATGATGATTTGTTTGACTTTGCTGTCGGCAAATCCGCAGGCTCCCTTTCACCTCGTGTAAAATGGGAACACTTAAAGAATTACGAGTTCAAGCTCCCTGATATGGAGAAACAAAAGGAATTGGCCGAACTACTCTGGGCTATGGATAACACGAAGAAATCCTACCAGAAGCTGATTGCGGCCACGGATGAACTGGTGAAATCTCAATTTATCGGGCCAGCTGGCCACAAGGATTTCATCGGTTATACCGCTTCCGCAAGGAGGTGTGCATAATGGCGAAATATCGGTTTGAACAGATTGCAATCAACAGCACTGAAAAGAAAAAGCCTGTTGAAGAAGATCGCTTCACCTATCTTGGTCTTGAACATCTTGATTCAGGAAGCCTCAAAGTTACTCGATTCGGTTCGGAGGTAGCTCCAATCGGTGAAAAACTGGTGATGCACAAAGGAGATGTGCTCTTCGGAAAACGTAGAGCCTACCAGAAGAAAGTTGCCATCGCTCCATTTGATGGTATTTTCTCTGCACATGGAATGGTGCTGCGACCTAGAGAAGACGTAATTGACAAGAGTTTCTTTCCGCTGTTTATCAGCTCGGACTATTTCTTGGATGCTGCCATCAAGATCTCCGTTGGATCGTTATCACCAACTATTAACTGGCGCGACCTTAAAACGCTTGAATTTGAATTGCCTGATTTAGCGACTCAGCGCAAGTTGGCTGAAACTCTTTGGTCAATCAATGATACGATGGAGACCTATAAAAAGCTGATCGCCGCTACTGACGAACTCGTTAAGTCTCAATTTATCGTTATGTTCGGAGAACCCAAGAACAGCCCAGACGCAGTGAGTTTTGAGACTGCCTTTACGATCAGAGATGACCTTCGAAAGCCAATCAATGACGCTGTTCGGTCTGAAATGCATACGGGACAGCTTTATCCCTATTACGGTGCAAATGGTCAGGTAGACAGTATCAATGATTACCTTATGGACTGCGATGCGATATGCCTTGCGGAAGATTGTGGTGCTTACGGTGCTGGAGAGCATACATCTTACATTGTTTCGGGGAAATGCTGGGTGAATAATCATGCTCATGTCCTGATCCCGAAAGAATGCTGTGACATTGAGTTTGCAAACATCTATTTCCGGATTCTGGATATGACGGAGTATGTGACCGGGACAACACGACTCAAACTCACACAAGCAAAGATGAAAACGCTGCCAATGATCCTGCCCTCATTGGAGCTACAGCGAGAGTTTGCAGCCTTTGTCCGTCAGAGCGATAAATCAAAATTATTGATTTCAAGATTAGAGGAATTCACCTTGATGGACTATCGGGGGCATGGGAAGATGTAAAGGAATATTAGGAAACAAAAGAATGCGGTTAAAGCACAGATGGAGGTTTGGCTATGGGCAATAATATTATACTTGAAACGAAATTCGTGGCTGATATAAGTGGCTCTTTTTATATTCCGTCATATCAAAGAGGCTATAGATGGAGTGAAACAGAGGTTGTACGTCTGTTAGATGATATATATCAGAATGGTAAGAAAAATTATTGCCTGCAGCCGGTGGTCGTTCGTAAAAAAGAAGATCAGTACGAACTGATTGATGGACAGCAGAGGCTCACCACGTTATATCTCATCTATAAGTATATGAAGAACGTGAATCCGTTCTTCAATGAACCAGCATTTACGCTTTCTTATCAGACAAGAGACCAGTCAGAAGAGTTTTTGAAAACTCTGGATATGACGAAACAGGATGATAACATCGACTTTTGGTTTATATCCAAGGCATACAACACCATAAAAGAGTGGTTTGAGCAGGACTTACAAATTCGGGTCATGCATATCTTTGAATACTTAAAAGAAGATGTCAAAATCATCTGGTACGAGGTTGGGGAAAGTGAAGATGCAATTTCACTGTTTACCCGTCTGAATATCGGAAAAATTCCGCTAACAAGTGCAGAACTTGTGAAAGCGATGTTTCTTAGCCGGGATAATGCAGAGAATATGCGCAGGGAAAAACAGGAAGAGATATCGCTACAATGGGATGGCATCGAGAGGGAACTTCATAATGAATCTCTGTGGTTCTTTTTGACAAACAGCGTCAAAGGTGAATATCAGACAAGAATTGACCTTGTTCTTGACCTGATTGCCGGTAAAGATGAAAGTACACGAGAAAAGTATTATACATTCTTCCGATTTGATGAATTGCGTAAAGAAGTATCACTGGATGATATCTGGAAAAAAATCTATCAGACTTTTCTTACTTTGAAGGGCTGGTACGAGGATCATGATCTGTACCACAGAATCGGCTATTTGATTACATCTGGCACTTCTCTGCATAAAATATTTGCTCTGTCAAAAGATAAAAAGAAGAGCGAGTTTAATGAATCTCTCGACGAACTGATTAAAAAGAGCGTTGCGATTTCTGGAAATTATGCTGAACTCAGTTATGAGAAGCCGTTGGATTATAAGCGGATTAGTACATTACTGCTTTTATTCAATATCGAATCGGTAAGAAGAAGTGATGGACATGCTCAACGGTTTCCATTTGATCAGTTTAAGCACCATAAGGGCAGCAATGTTACATGGAGCCTAGAGCATATACATGCCCAGCAATCGGAAGGTATGAAAACGCAAGATGTTTGGAAAAAGTGGCTGGAACTTCATATCCCATCTGTTGAAAGTATCGGCGGTGAACATAGTGAACTGATTGATGAAATGCAAGGCGCGATAAATGCAGATAAACTAGAGCGCACTGTATTTGAGAGCATTCAGCAAAAAGTTCTTGGTTTATTATCTGTTTCAGGTAATACAGAGTATATGCATTCCATTGCAAATCTTGCATTACTTAATACGGCGGACAATGCTGCTCTTAATAATTCGACATTTGATGTGAAAAGAAATGATATCATTCAGATGGATAAAAGGGGACAGTATATTCCGTTCTGCACAAAGATGGTATTTCTGAAATATTATACTCCATCTGCTGAAAATCAGCTGCACTTTTGGGGACAGGCCGATAGAATTGCTTATATTAAAGCAATCAATGATGTTCTGAGCGACTATATAGAGCCGATTGTTTTGGAAAAGGAGGAAACAAAATGAGTACGACGCTTCACTCATTTATGGATATCTTCGAAACAACGATTGAGGATGGAGATACTTCAGTTCAGCTTAATAAAATTGTAATTCCCCTTATTCAGAGAGACTATGCTCAAGGACGTATTGATAAAGACATCAATAGAGTGAGAAGCCGTTTTCTTCAGGCACTTTATAGGGCTGTTACTGGGGAGCCGATTACACTTGACTTTGTTTACGGTGACATTGATGAAGAAGGAACTATGACGCCTTTGGATGGTCAGCAGCGTTTGACAACGTTGTTCCTCTTGCATTGGTATGCGGCTAAAAAGGAAAAAATTTCTGATGACAAGTACGCATTTCTCAGCAGGTTCAGCTATGAAACACGTTATAGTGCAAGATATTTCTGTGCCGAGCTTGTGAAGTTTATGCCATCTTTTGAAACTACGCTTTCTGCTGACATAAAGAATCAGGCATGGTTTCCGTTTGACTGGAAAGATGATCCTACTATCAGCTCCATGCTTGTAATGTTGGATGCGATTGATGAGCGCTTCAAAGATGTACCGGATATATGGGAGCAATTGGAAAATAAAGCGATTACCTTTTATTTCTTGCCAATAAGAGATATGGGTCTTACTGATGAGCTTTATATTAAAATGAATTCCCGTGGGAAGCCGTTGACAGTATTTGAACATTTCAAAGCAGAACTGGAGAGGGAAATCAGAACTCTCGATGAAAAAAATGGTCAGAATACGGCAGATCGTATTGTTGGAAAAATAGATAAATCCTGGACAGATTTATTGTGGAAATATCGCAGCGGCGGCTCCAGTGATGCGGATGACAATATTATTGATGATGAATTTCTACGATACTTCAAGTTCGTTTGCGATATCATTTGTTGTCTGAGGCAAGAATTTGTGCAACAGGTTGTTGCACAAAACCACACATAAAACAGCGGGGAAGCGATGGAGTGACACGACAAGAATTATTTACATGGATACGCCAGCAGTACGGCACAGAGCCGGAATACCCCTGGCATGACTGGAATGCGGTGCTGCGGCACAACGACAATAATAAATGGTATGGTGTAGTTCTGGAAGTATCTGCTGATAAGTTGGGATTGACGGAGGCAGGCATCATTGATGTCCTTAATGTGAAAAGCGATCCGCTGTTGATCGGCTCTCTTCGCGGACAGGACGGTTATTTTCCGGCTTATCATATGAACAAGGAAAAGTGGCTCAGTATTAAGCTCGGCAAACCGGAGCTGGATGATGCCATCAAAGACCTGCTTTCTTTGAGCTATGAGTTGACGGCACCGAAGAAGCGCAAACCAAAGTCATCAGCAAAAAATCCGGGAGATTCCGCAAATGGCAAAGAAAAAGAAACTGACGAAGGCTGA
>ENA-OZVQ01000373-OZVQ01000373.1-human-gut-metagenome-genome-assembly--contig:-NODE-373-length-15595-cov-6.075933_pt1 | contig 15595 bp, 9 predicted proteins | sample MGYA00243451_ERZ654057 | MGnify/ENA primary metagenome ERZ654057 (study PRJEB26926, sample SAMN06165013) | human gut metagenome | biome: ENVO:00009003; feature: ENVO:2100002; material: ENVO:00002003... | reverse complement strand
TTATTATTTTTTCTGGATTTGATGAATTTGAATATGCAAAAGAGGCAATTAAGATCGAGGCGGAGGAGTACATTTTAAAGCCGATCAATTCCAATGAACTGCGGGAAGTGTTTGAGCGGATTAAGACAAACCTTGACAGAGAGCTTGATGAAAAACGTAATATCGAAAAACTGCGCGCTTATTATATGGAGAGTCTTCCGGTATTGCAGGAAAACTTTTATACATCATTGATTGAGGGAAGAATTCCGGCATCTGAGATTGAAAAATATTTGAAACAATACCAGATACCGTGGAGCGGACCATATTATGTGGCAACTATATTACATATCAGCACGCCGGATCCACAGCTTGAACTCGATCCGTTTTTGCTTGGAATGTCCGTCAAACAGCTTGCTGAGGAACAGTTTGTGGACAAGTGGAGATCGAACACATTCTTTTATCTCGGAGACATCCTTGTGATCACACAGTTAAAAGAAACGGAAGAAATCACGGCATATACCAATGCAATGGATCGGTTTTGCAAGCTGGCGAAACGTGTCTGCGGTGCGAAGGTGACGGCAGGAATCGGTCCGGTCTGTGATGAGATCGCAGAGCTGCCGGCTTCCTATCAGGGGGCGCGCAATGCGGTTTCCTACCGTGTGATCTATGGAAATACAAGAGCCATTAATATTGCGGAGATCGATCCGCAGGGCAGTGCAGAGGAACCGTGGGAAGAGCAGTCAATCGGGAATATTTTAAAAAAGATTAAGACCGGGGATGAGCAGGCGCTGAAAGAAGCGGTCAAAGAAAGCGTGACACAGCTTTCCGGACGTGGAGCATCACTGCAGAAATATCAGATATTTATCACGGAACTTATTGCGGAAATCTTCCGTTTTGGTACATTAAACGGGCTGAATCTGGACGAAATTTTCAGTGGTACGGGAGATATCTACCGGGAAGTTCTTCAGATGGAATCGCCGGAGGCACTGGAAAACTGGCTGCTAAAGACCGGACGTCAGATGCAGGAGATAATCCAGAATGGCAGACAGGACACGACGAAATCATTTGTCACAAAAGCGATCGAGTATGTCAGGGAACACTATGCAGATTCAGGACTCAATGTGGAGAGTGTATGTAAAAATCTTTCGGTCAGCACGGCGTACTTTTCTACCGTGTTTAAAAAGGAGACCGGAAAAACTTTTATCAATTATCTGACAGAGTATCGGATGGAACAGGCGCTTGATCTACTTTTGAATCAGGATGAAAAAACATATGTGATTGCAGAAAAAGTGGGCTATTCCGATCCGAATTATTTCAGTTACGCATTTAAAAAACAGTTTGGAATGTCACCTTCAAAGTACAAAGCAGAAAAAAGAAAATGAGTTTGTCAAATATCAAAGATAAAATAAGAGAATTAACTGCATATATCAGAAAAATGACAAAACCGCACAGTATTCAGATGACGATATCGATTTCGTTTACGATTCTGTCCATATGTAGTATGGCCTTCCTTGGCGTCACACTTTACCGGCAGTTTTCAAACAGAGCAGAAGCAATGACGATTGAGAGTACGGGGCAGCTTTTAAATCAGACAGCCATCAACCTTGAGGATTATCTCCGAAACATGCGCCGTATTTCTGATACTATGTATTACAGTGTCATCAAGAATAAAGATCTTGCCAGTGATACCATGGATGAAGAAATGAATCTCTTATATGAGGCGAATAAAGATAACCTGATCAGTATTGCCTGTTATACGGGAGAGGGACAGCTTGTGGCAGCAGTACCTGTTGCGAATGAAAAAAGTCAGGTAAATATTGTGAAGCAGCAGTGGTTTACCGATGCGGTCGGTCAGATGGAAAACCTTCATTTTTCGACACCGCATGTGCAGAATCTGTTTGGCGATCCATCTTACCGTTATTACTGGGTCGTATCCTTAAGCCGTGCCGTGGAGCTGACAAGTAATGGAACATCGACGCTGGGAGTACTTTTGGTCGATATGAACTACAACAGTATTGAACAGATCTTAAAAAAAGCGAATGTTGGAAATTCTTCGGAGTATGTTTACCTGATCGACGGAAAGGGTGAGATCATTTATCATCCGAGACAGAAGCTGATCTATACCGATCTTTATCAGGAGAATAATATCGAGGCAGCAGGGTACGAGGATGGAAGCACGGAAGAGATTTTCCAGGGGGAAAAACGCCTTGTTACGGTAAAGACGGTCAGTTATACCGGATGGAAGATCGTCAGTGTTGTGCCAATGAGTTCCTTTGATATGGGAATGACAGGCACAAAATATTTTGTGATCATGCTAGTGACAGTATCTATGCTTGCGGTGATCCTTTTAAATCAGCTTGTGTCTGCAAGTATTGCCATGCCGCTGAAAAAATTAAATAATTCGGTCAAGGAGTGGGAGACCGGAAATATGAACCCGTCTATCTATATCGGCGGATCTATGGAAGTGGAACATTTAGGGTGTACACTCCGTTCCACGGTGGAACAGATCAGGCAGCTGATGCAGGATATTGTGGTCGAGCAGGAAGAAAAAAGAAAAAGTGAACTCGATGCGCTTCAGTCGCAGATCAACCCTCATTTTTTGTATAATACACTTGACTCGATCGTCTGGATGATCGAGGGAGAACGGTATGAGGATGCGGTATTTATGATCACACAGTTAGCGAGTCTTTTCCGTATCAGTTTAAGCAGGGGAAAAACAGTCATCAGTGTGGAAGATGAGCTGAAACATGCCAGAAACTATATGAATATCCAGAAAGTACGCTATAAAAATATTTTTGAGGTACGGTTTGATATAGATCCGGAGATCCTGCAGTGCTGTACGGTAAAACTGGTGGTGCAGCCGCTGCTTGAAAATGCGATTTATTATGGCGTGGAATGTATGGATGGAGACGGAGAAATTGATGTCAATGGATATCGCAGGGAAGATGATATCTATATTGAGGTCAGAGATAACGGACTTGGAATACCGGAAGATGAAGTGGAACAGCTTTTGAAGGAAAATAACCGTGTACACAAACGTGGATCTGGTGTGGGACTTTTGAATGTACATAACCGGATCAGGCTGCGTTTCGGTGAGGAATATGGTCTGGAGATAGAAAGCGAGCCGGATGAGGGAACCACAGTCAGAATCCATTTGCCGTATATCGTCTATACGCCGGAGGAGCAGGAACGGTTAGAGTCAGGGAGAAAACAACTATGAAGCGGACCGGAAAAAATAATTTGATCTATTTAATGGCATTGATTTTAGTGATCATTGCATTTATTGCGTTTGCGACATATGGGATGCTTGATGGCAGCAAGGATGAGGAATGGTATCCGGTATCCGTGATCGTAGAAAACAGCAGCAGTGACAGATTTACATCTTTTCGGGAAGGACTTGAACGAGGAGCGGAAGATTATCATATCCGTTTAAATGTGGTTTCGACAGGCGCATTTTCCGGTATTGAGGAAGAGTACCAGATCATTCACAGGGAGATCGATAATGGAGCAAAGGGCGTGATCGTTGAAATGTGTGACAGCAGCAATTATACGGATGATTCTGCTGTGGAAATCGGTTCTGATAAGATGATTCTGGTGGAAACGGATGTGGAAGCTGAGGGAATGTATGCAGCAATTCTGCCGCAGTCTTATGAGATGGGGGAGGCAGTTGCCGAAGCTGTTATTGCGGATTATGGGGAAAAGCTTGAAGATACGGACATTGGGATTCTTGCCGGTAACTTAAAACAGACTGCCGGACAGCAGTGCCTGAAAGGTTTTATGGACAAAATAGAGTCTGCCGGGGCATCCATTTTATGGAATCTGTCTGATGAAGACAATGTAAATAATACATTTGAATGGTGCCTTGAGAAAAAGAGGGTAGACATCGTGGTATCATTAGATAATGACAGAACGGAACAGGCTGTTGATTATCTGCAGGCGCAGGAACAGACAGAATTTGGACTGTATGGAATTGGCTGCTCAGAAAAAAATGTGTATTATCTGGATAAGGGTGTGATAGGAGCGTTGGTCGTACCGAATGAGTTCAATATCGGATATTTAAGTGCGGCAGCGATCGCGGGTCAGCTGCGCGAGCCGTTATCTTCGGCAAAAACAGAAAAAGTCGGGTTTCTTACGATCACAAAAGATAATCTGTATGACGAGGAAAATCAGAAAATTTTATTTCCTATCGTGCAGTGATATACAAATGGGGGGCAGATGTAAATGTGTGGAGCAGAAAAAGTCCGGCACATGTTGATGGGGGAACAAGTCTTGAAGAAATGGAAAAAAAGTAAAAAAATGACCGTGGCTTTTGGTGGAATTTTAGTCATGAGTGTGGTAATTGGCGGCTGCGGCGGCAGGGAAGATGCCAAAAAGAGCATTAAGATCGGCATATCTGTTTATGATCAGTATGATACATTTGTATCAGAAATGATGAAAGATTTTAATGATTATGCGACAAAAAAAGAAGAAGAGACGGGTGTTGCGATCAATATCGACACTTACAATGCATCGGCAAGCCAGTCGACGCAGAACAGTCAGGTTGAAAACATGATCACGGAGGGATGCGATGTGATCTGTGTCAATCTGGTGGACAGGACGGATCCTACCGCAATCATTGATCTTGCGGAAAAAAACAATATTCCGGTTATTTTTTTCAATCGCGAACTGGTGGAGGAAGATTTAGAGCGCTGGACGAGGCTTTATTATGTCGGAGCGCAGGCATTTGAGTCCGGTATCATGCAGGGAGAGCTTGCAGCGGAAGCATTTCTGACCGATCAGTCACTGGATAAAAACGGAGACGGGATTTTTCAGTATGTGGTGTTGGAGGGCGAAGCCGGTCATCAGGATGCTATCGTCCGCACGGAATATTCGGTCAGCACAATGATCGACAGTGGAGTGGAAGTAGAAAAGCTGGGATATGCGATCGCAAACTGGAATCGTGCACAGGCGCAGACGAAAATGGCACAGCTTATGTCACAGTTTGGTGACAGCATTGAACTGGTCATTGCCAATAATGATGATATGGCGCTAGGTGCGATTGATGCACTCAAAGCGTCTGGTCTTACAAAGGATGAATGGCCGGCGGTCATTGGAATCGATGGGACTGATGTAGGATTAGAGGCGGTCAAGAATAAAGAGATGATCGGAACGGTCTATAATGATAAAGAAGGCCAGGCAGATGCAATGTTAAATCTTGCATATGAGCTTTCCACCGGAGGTGATCTGTCGGATCTGAATCTGATCGATGGAAAATATATCCGTCTGCCTTATGCGAGAGTGACCTGTGATGATGTGGATTCGTATATGGAAGGAGATACAGAGTAAATGCTTTTGAATAATGAAAACGTGGACTATCTTTCGGAATGGCCCGCCCATTATTATGAGATTGAGGATATTAATGAACGTGAACGCATTCTGCAGCTTGCAATTGAACAGAAGTTAGATCCGGCATTGGATGAAAAACGCCTTTTGATTTTAAGAAAGCGCTTTGGAGATCATCCGGCAGAAAAACGTGCGGATCTTTTTCTGCGCGCATGGATGATGATACAGGCAGCCAGTGCAGGTGGTGTATCCTTTTTTCAGAAAAAAAGACAGAAAAAAGAACTTTGTGGATATCTTATGCAGCTCGGTATCCGGACAGATGAGAAACAAAATGTGGAAAAGGATGCTGATGTGGAAGATGTTTGTGGATATATACTTGAGGAAGAGTGGAAAAATTTTGCATATACCTATCTGGCATCCTGTACCGGAAGCAGGGCGTACTGCTCCACATTGTTTGGTATCGTGCCGATCAAAGATGCAGCAGTTGCAGAAAAGATCGCACAGGACATTGATCTTGTGACGAAAGATTACCCGGCAGCATTCGGACTCGAAGAGGCGGTCCGCCCGTTCCGCAGTATTATGGTGGATGCATTCTGCCAGTATATTCCAAATGGGGAATCAGTCTGGAAATCGATGCATGAATAAAAAATGTCTGAACGGCCATCTTTGATGGGAAACACTGGACTTTTTTTTCATATCATAGTATAGTAAAGCATGTTGAACCTTGAAAATTGAATAAAAAGTATATTATTTTTATGTTCAGATACGCGGTCTTTGCGCCCGTATACCGGATACATAAATGTGACAGCAGATCTGCCGGAAGGATATGCAGTCTGTTGTCTCCTTATTAGCGCCATGCACCTGTGGAAAATGCATAGGAAGGTTCTGTGAACAGACATTGTGATATGTTCAGGAATTACCTGTGTTTCAATCAGCAGGTTAACGAGGAGGAGAGTGATCGAAGATTCGGCGGATGCTCTCCCGTACACTCCCGGTGCGAGATATACCGGCAAATATGCAGGTGACTGCAAAACAAATACGGTATAAGGGAGAAGATAACCTGAAAAATATTTTTGCTGTCAGAAGAGGATCTTCTGACAGTGGAACTGGTCAGGAAAAATGAGTGTACCGGCGGGATTGTGCCGGAAACAGTTGATAGATAGAAAAGAGGAAAATTTATGTGTGGAATTATTGGTTATACAGGTAGTGAAGATGTAAAAGGAGTGTTACTTGATGCGTTAGAGCTTCTTGAGTACCGCGGATATGACAGTGCGGGAATTGCTGTGGCAGATACCGGCCTGAAACAGACGAAGGTTTATAAATGTGCGGGAAGAGTAAAAGATTTAAGAGCCATCTGTGAGTCAGAAAAACTGATCACAGAGTGTGGAATTGGTCATACCAGATGGGCAACACACGGCGGTGTCAATGATACAAACGCACATCCGCACCAGGTTGGAAAAGTGACTCTGGTACACAATGGCATCATTGAAAATTACAGAGAGCTGATCGCCGACTATGAACTGGAAAGTGTTTTAAAATCAGAGACAGACAGTGAGGTTGTGGCTGCACTTTTAAATAAGTTTTATACCGGTGATCCGGATGAAGCCATCAAAAAGACAGTTTCCAAATTAAAAGGAACATTTGCATTAGTGATCTTATTCGAAGATCATCAGGGCGAGATATACTCTGTCAGAAATGTCAGCCCGATCGTCGCAACACTTTGCAAAGAGGGGGCTATGCTTGCATCTGACCTGACAGCACTCTGCCGTTTTACCAACCGCTATTTTGTTGTTCCGGAGTATCATATTTTAAAACTGGCAAAAGATGCCATTGTCTTAAAAGATTTCAATGGCAATCAGGTGGAGCCGGACTATCTTGAAGTAGACTGGGAACTTAATAATGCCGGAAAGAACGGTTATCCGTTTTATATGGAAAAAGAGATCATGGAACAGCCGGATGCGATCGAGCGTACAATCACAAACCGCATCACAAGTGGAATGCCGGACTTTACGGCAGACGGTGTGCCGGATGAGATCTTTACACAGTGTGAGCGTGTCAACATTATCGCATGTGGAACTGCAATGCATGCCGGTCTTGTGGCACAGGCACTGATAAAGTCGATTCTTCATATGCACATCGATGTCGATATGGCATCCGAGTTTATGTATTCGGATCCGGTCATCGATGAGAAATCATTAGTCATCGCAGTTTCACAGTCCGGTGAGACGATCGATACCTTAGAGGCAGTCAAGTATGCAAAAAAACGTGGAGCGAAATGTTTATCCATCATCAACGTAAAAGGATCTTCTATTGCGCGTGAGAGTGATTATGTGCTCTATACCAACGCAGGACCGGAGATCGCCGTTGCAAGTACCAAGGCATACACGACACAGCTTGCTGTATTTTATCTGATCGTGGCAAAAATGGCACAGCTTCGCGGTGTCTTTTCACAGGAAGAGACACAGAGTTTTATCCGTGAGCTGCAGCGCACGCCGGATGTCATGAAAAAAGTGTTAGAGGGACGGCAGGAGATCCATAAACTTGCCAACAAGGTGTTAGAGGCGAAAGATCTGTTTATGATCGGCCGTGGACTTGATTACTCTATTTTGTTAGAGGGTTCTCTGAAGTTAAAGGAGGTATCCTACATTCATTCTGAGGCGTATGCGTCCGGCGAATTAAAACACGGACCGATCGCACTCATCACGCAGGATACGCCGGTCGTTGCAGCAGTGACACAGGAAAAATTAATGTCAAAAGAGCTGTCAAATATCAAGGAGGTACGGTCAAGAGGTGCGGACATCGTGCTCTTTATCAAGGAAAGTCTTGCAAAAGATATCGACCGTGCATATGATACCTTCCATCTGCCGGATATGCAGGATGAATTTATGGTAATGCCGGCATCCGTGGCACTGCAGTTACTTGCTTATTATGTTTCTTCCGACAAGGGATTTGACGTGGATAAGCCAAGAAACTTGGCGAAAGTAGTGACGGTGGAATAAGAGAAGCAAAATAAAAAGATATGTGGAAAAGTGTCCGGAAAGGGGAAAAAGACCGCGTATCTGAGCATAAAAAAAGATTGGGGGAAGCCGCACAAAGTATTTGGTGTGACTGCCCCCATTTGCATTTAGACCAGTTCCGCGATGCGCGACACTGCCACATAAATTTCAGAAATTTTATACCAGGTACGGTAGTCAATGACGCCGGTGACCGGCAGACCGAAGACACGCTGGAAGACCTCGACAGCCTCTCTTGTGGCAGGTCCGTAGATTCCGTCCGGTGTAACTGTCGGAATCGCCGGATAGGATCTTGAAATCCGTGCAAGTTCCTCCTGGATCTGACGCACTTTTTCGCCGGTCGAACCGATCGTAAGGTCGACTCTCGGCCAGGAAGCCGGGATGCCGGATACTTCTTCTGCCGTGTTGATGTACATGTTGTTTCCATAATAGTAGCGCAGAATTTCGATTGCCTCATAGTTCTGGTCACCCAGGTATTTGCTGCCCCACTGACTCAGCCAGTTGCTGCAGGTCACACGTTCCCCGTCGCAGTACTGCGTTAAGATCGGCTGGCTGACGTTTGGCCGGGATAAAAAGTTCTGGAACATTTCATCCACGATGTCGGAGATGCTCTGGAAAATGTTCCTGCCGTAGGTAAATTTCTGGTCGTAGGCGGTGGAGGAGGTGATCGTGAAACTGTAGCCTTTGTTCCGGTACCACTCCGTGTACACCCGGTTTAATGTAAATGACATGATTGCAAGGATATTTGCGCGCAGCGTCGCATCCGGCCAGGTGGAATAGATTTCGCTGGACGCTACATTTTTGATGTAATCCTTGTATCGCACATAATAATCGCGCGCAGTCGTATCGTTTGGCGGACCGTCATGTACCACGACATATTCCGGTACAACGACTCTGCTTAGGACGATCTCGCCGGTCTCGGAGATCGGCTTGATCTCAGACTCTGCGATTTTCGGTGGAAAATCGCCCCAGAGGGTATTGACCGGGATCACGATCGTGTCTACCGGGTTCCCCGGTGCATCCACCTCATCCATTCGTACTTCCTGAAGCGACAGCTGCTTCGAAAACAGTTCAATTCCCGACACAGTAAACGGGCGGAATCCTTCAGCATCGACCTGAATACTATATTGCGAGAACGGCTGCTCTTCGCCTGGCTCCATTGAGAATTCAAGCGGAGGCGCAGGAAGCGTAATTTGTTCGGACATACCGGATGCATCTGTATTCACCTCCTCAACGATACTGTCCGGATCACCGGAATAGGAGATCGCTACACGGGCGTTTGTGATCGGACGGTTACTTCCTCTTGCCGTTACCTGGATCTTTAACTCACCCTGATCGGTATTATTTTGTGTATAGGCAATATCTGACATGAAAAACCTCGTAGATTCATTCATTCTATTATATGATGCAGTCTGTCAAAAGGTGTGTTTAAATTGTTTGTGTGAATTATAAAATAATGGAAGGAAAAATGTGGTTTATGATTTGTCAATTAACGAAAACAGAGGTATAATAATTATAATTGATGTACTGCCACAGGAAAACTATCTGTGGCATTATTTTTTCCGAAAATCAGATATAAGGTAACAGAGATATATGGCAAATTATAAAATGATCTTACAATATGACGGAACACGTTACCGCGGGTGGCAGGTGCTTCCGGCGGAACTTACGATACAGGGAAAGTTACAGGATGTTTTGAGCAAAATGGCAGGATACCAGGTGGAGGTTACCGGTTCCGGCAGAACAGATGCAGGCGTGCATGCAAAAGGACAGACGGCTAATTTTCATCTGAGAGAGGAATGGGATGAGGATAAAATTTTATTTTATCTGAATCAGTACCTTCCGGAAGATATTGCAGTCTGTGAAGTAAAGAGAGTGGATGAGCGTTTCCACAGCAGATATCAGGCAGTGGAAAAGACCTATCTTTACCGGATCCATACAGGAAAAATACCGGAGGTATTCGAGCGCAGATATGTTTATGATTATACGGAACCGCTTGATGTAAACCGCATGAGAAAAGCGGCAGAGTACCTGTGTGGAACACATGATTTTAAATCATTCTGCGGCAATAAAAAAATGAAAAAATCCACGGTTCGGACGATCTCCCGGATACAGATCAAAGAACTGCCGGGAGAGATACAGATCTATTATACCGGAAATGGATTTTTACAGAATATGGTGCGCATTTTAACCGGTACACTGATCGAGATCGGAGATGGAAGAAGAACTCCGGAGGATGTGTCAGAGATCTTAGAGGCAAAAAACAGGGAAAGAGCAGGATACACGGCACCGGCATGCGGGCTGACATTGCTTGAGGTAATATATGGAAAAATGGTTTGTAATAAATAAAGGCGCTGATTTTGCAGGAATTGCAAAACGTTTTGGGATAAGTCCGGTTACGGCAAGGCTGATCCGGAATCGTGAGGTTATGGGGGATGAGGCAATCGCAAGATACTTAAAAGGCGGAATTGGGGAACTTTACGATCCTCATTTACTTTTGGATTCGGACCGGTTGACGGATATATTGGTGCAGAAGATCAGTGAACAGAAAAAGATCAGGGTCATAGGCGACTACGATATTGATGGAGTAATGTCGACTTATATTCTGTACAAAGGAATCACACGCTGCGGTGGCAGTGTGGATTTTCAGATACCGGACCGGATGAAAGATGGTTACGGAATCAACGATCATCTGATTGAGCAGGCAGATGAGGCGGGAATTGATACGATCATTACCTGTGATAATGGAATTGCAGCGATAGGCGAGATCGCGCACGCTAAAAGTCTTGGAATGACAGTTCTTGTCACAGACCATCATGAAATACCATATACGGAGGAGAGGGGAGAACGCCATTATAAAAGAAGTGAGGCGGATGCCATTGTAAATCCAAAGCAGATGGAGTGTACATATCCGTATAAAAATCTCTGCGGTGCTGCAGTTGCCTGGAAAGTGATACAGATCCTCTATGAAAAATGTGACATTGCGGTGGAGGAGTCCTACGATTTTTTGGAAAATGTGGCATTTGCGACGGTCGGGGATGTGATGGATCTGACGGATGAGAACAGAATCCTGGTAAGGGAAGGATTAAAGCGGATCCATACGACCATGAATCCGGGGATGCGCGCATTGATTTTACAGAATAAATTAGAGCCGGAACAGATCAGTTCCTATCATTTCGGATTTGTGTTAGGACCATGCATCAATGCAAGCGGACGATTAGAGACAGCGAAAATTGCCTTAAATCTTTTCCTGCAGGAGGACGTAAAAAAGGCATCGGAGATCGCAGCGGAACTGGTCGATCTGAATGCGCAGCGAAAAGACATGACTGCAGAGGGCGTAGAACTTGCCATGCAGCAGGTGGAAGAGGGAAATACGGGTGAAAAAGTCCTGGTTGTCTATCTGCCGGATGTGCATGAAAGTCTTGCAGGAATCATTGCAGGAAGAATCCGGGAGGCGTGTCATAAACCGACTTTTGTGCTGACAAAGAGTGAGGATGGGGTTAAAGGCTCCGGGCGCTCAATCGAGGCATATTCGATGTATGAGGAACTGTGCAAATGTCAGGAATTATTTACAAAATTTGGCGGTCATCCGATGGCAGCAGGACTTTCCCTGCCGGAAGCAAATGTAGAGATCTTCAGGGAGAAAATAAACGCCTGCTGTGGCTTGACAGAAGAAGATTTTATTCCTAAGATAAAAATAGATATTCCCATGCCCGTCGATTATCCGGACATTCCGCTGGTAAATGAACTGTTGTTGTTAGAACCATTCGGGAAAGCAAATGTAAAACCTCAGTTTGCGGATAAGAATCTTGGAATCGATCGTGCGGTTGTAGTCGGGAAAAATCAGAATGTATTAAAACTGACACTTAAGACTGAACGTGGAAAATCCATATCTGCTGTTTATTTTGGAGGTGTGGAGAAATTCCGGGAATATTATGGAAGAAAATATGGGGAAAATGAAGTGCAGCAGGCATTCCTTGGCAGGACAAATGGAATCCGGATGTCTGTGGTATATTATCCCGAGATAAACAGGTATCAGGGAAATGAAAGCATACAGATTGTGATAAAGAATTATCAGTAAATGGAGGACATATATGTTTGGTGGAAAGAAAGAGAAGGCACTGCAGGACGAACTCTATACGATTAAGAAACAGATTGCAGAATACAGTGATGAATTAAAAGAAGATTCTGTGCAGATGACAGCATCCCGTGTCCAGATGGAAGAAAATATAGAAATTCTTGAGGAAAAGTTAGAATGTGTGGGTGAACTGGCAGAAGAGAGCTGCAGAACAGGAAAAGAACTGTACAGTACATTCGTTGAAGTACATAATGCTGTGGAATCTTTTGAGGCAAATCATTCCATTTTTATTGGACAGGTGGCAGAGCAGAATGAAAAGATCAAAGAAGTTTTTGAACAGCACAAGGCGTTAAAAGAACCGTGTGCACAGTTAGAAGAAAGTCTTTACCGTGCTTCGAAAGAGCAGGATGGTCTTGGAAATGTGACAGCTGAACTGGAAGATGATGCAAAAAATATGGGAGTGCTTGCATTGAATGCGGCAATCGAAGCAGCAAGAATGGGAGAGAATGGAGAAAAATTCCTTCATGCTGCGGAGGAGATCAAAAATGTGGCACAGCGGTATGAAGAAAGACTAAAGGCATTATCAGAACAGATCGACGCGATGGAAGAGGCGCAAAAAGAAATCAAAGAACAGACTGCACAGATCAATGAAATGCAGGCGGGTATTACATCGATGGTAATGAAACTGTACAGTGACAGTGCACAGAAACTTTCCATATATGAAAATGGACAGACTTCCTTAAGGGAGCACATGTCCGGCAACGCAGTATCGGCTGCGGATTTTATAAAACAGGCCGGGGAGGATTTCTTAAAACTCGGGGATGAGGCAAAAGTGCAGGTTACAGCACTGCGTGAAGAAATCAATGCAAAAAAATCTGCTGAGGATGAATTGGAAAAGATCTATAATGGATGTAAAGCACTTTTGAATATGGAGTAAGTAATCTGTAATGAAATATCTGCATGCAAAACAGTCAGCGGTATAGTAAAGAGCAGTATAGAAATGAGGGAAGAACTTATATGGCAAAAGAAGAACAGATGACGTATTTATCTGCGAATGGAACGACAAAGATCCATGCGGTAAAATGGATGCCGGAGGATGGAAAGTATAAGGCAATTTTACAGATCACGCACGGCATGATCGAATATATTGAAAGATATCATGAGTTCGCAGAGTACCTGACAGAGCGCGGATTTATGGTTGTTGGCCACGATCATTTAGGGCATGGCGCTTCGGTAAAAGATGAAACAGAGTGGGGATATTTTGCAGAAAATCCGAGTGATACGCTTGTTGCGGATATGCATAGCCTGCGAACAACAGTTCAGGGAGAGAATCCGGGGATACCGTATTTTATGATGGGACACAGCATGGGTTCTTATATGCTGCGAAAATATCTGTGTCTGCATGGTGAAAATTTAAGTGGAGCGGTCATTATGGGAACTGGGTGTGTGCCGGATGGCACCATGAAATTTGGTATGACGCTGTGTAAATTTTTAGCCTTTTTCCGTGGCTGGAATTACAGAAGTAAACTGGTGCAGAAACTTTCCTACAGCAAGCCATACCACAAATTTGACCTTTATGGAAAAGATTATACCAACAGCTGGCTGACAAAGGATGTGGAGCATGTCAAAAAATATTACAGTGATCCACGCTGCACGTTTCTGTTTACATTAAACGGGTACTATGGGCTGATGGAAGCGGTATATTTTGACAATCAGATGGATAATATAAAAAAAGTGCCGAAAGATCTGCCGGTTTTCATGGTTTCCGGGGCAGATGACCCGGTTGGTGACCTCGGTGAAGGGGTAAAAAAAGTTTATCATATGTACAAAGATGCGGGTGTGGATGATCTGACCTACCGTTTGTATGAGACAGACCGTCATGAGATATTAAATGAGACAGACCGCGATCAGGTTTATGCGGATATCTGTGCATGGATGAGTGTCAGAATTGCACAGATATAAAATATAAGATAGATTTACCTGCATAAAATATAAAGCAGGGATGGACAGTGTTAGTGAGGATTATTATGAGAAACAAAAAAGTAGTTAAAATATTATGTGTGATACTTGCAGCAGCGATGCCTGTTTCCTCCGGTGTGGGTGTGCAGGCAGCACAGGCAGGGGCAGTTGCAGCGACGGCAGATCAGACAGATGATGTGCAGAATGCAGCAGAAACTTCGGCAGAGGATTCTGCGCAGAATGCAGATAGTGACGATCTGGAAGGTTCCATTCAGTATTTGGATGATTCGGCTCAGACAAACAATTCTGATGCACAGCAGGATGGAAATATATCGTCGGATCAGACGCCACAGCAGGATGGAAATGCGACATCAGACCAGGCGTCACAGGATATCAACGGAACGATTGTGCAAAACGAGGACAGCGATAATGTCACAATCAAGGCAAGTGATAAACCGTACCTTGCGCTTGGAGCAGATCTTAATGATTCTCAAAGAGCGACGATTCTTTCTATTATGGGCATTGATGCGGCAAATCTGTCAAATTATGATGTGGTCTATGTGACAAATGCAGAGGAACACCAGTATTTAGATTCCTATATTTCATCCTCGCAGATTGGAACAAGATCGCTTTCTTCTGTTGTGATCGTACAGAGGGATAAGGGAAGCGGATTAAACATTTCCACAACAAATATTAATTATTGTACCGTTGGTATGTATAAAAATGCGCTGACTACTGCAGGGGTAACAGATGCAGATATTATTGTAGCAGGACCAACTCCAATTTCCGGAACGGCGGCTTTAGTAGGCGTATTAAAAGCATATCAGGAGATGACAGGAAAAGAGATCAGTGATTCGGTAGTTGATACGGCACTCAATGAACTTGTGCTGACCGGTCAGTTAGAAGATTCCTTAAAAGGTGTCTCCGACGCAGAAGTGGAAGAGTTTATTGCGTATATCAAGGCACTGATCGCTAAAGATGATCTGACAGATGATGCGGGAATCAACGGCGCAATCGATGAGGCGTGTGAAAAATATGGTGTGACGTTATCGGATGATGAGCGTCAGCAGATCATAGATCTGATCAAGAAGATCAATTCACTCGGAATTGATTTAAACGGACTTGTGGATTATGCGGAGTCTTTGTACAATTCGTTTAAAAACGGAGATGGAAGTTCAAATAGCGGTATAGCAGCTGTCTCTTATACACATCTCCGAGCCCACGAGACCGAGGCTGATCTCGT
>ENA-OZVQ01000372-OZVQ01000372.1-human-gut-metagenome-genome-assembly--contig:-NODE-372-length-15603-cov-6.243375_pt1 | contig 15603 bp, 13 predicted proteins | sample MGYA00243451_ERZ654057 | MGnify/ENA primary metagenome ERZ654057 (study PRJEB26926, sample SAMN06165013) | human gut metagenome | biome: ENVO:00009003; feature: ENVO:2100002; material: ENVO:00002003... | reverse complement strand
GTATTATACAGTAGAGAAAAATAAAGAGAGGATGAAGATTATCAAAACTTATTATTTAATTGATTATGAAAATGTAGGAAGTGAAGGCTTCAAAGGATGTGGTAAATTACGGGAAACAGATATTATCCATCTTTTTTATACAGACAACAGCAGAAAAATAGATCTTGATATTATTAATGATCACGGAGAGTCAAAACTGATCACACATAAAGTACCGACAGGAAATCAGTCAGCAGATATGCATCTGGGCTCTTATCTGGGATATCTGATAGGAAAAGAATGCACAGGTCAGGATGAAGAATGCAAAATTGTTGTAATCAGCAAAGATACAGGCTTTGACCATATTATAGAGTTCTGGAAAACAGAAAAAGATGTGAAAGTCTCCAGAAACGAAAAGATTTCCGGAAAACAGGTGCATACAAGGAAACAGGTAAAAAAACAGACCGGTAAAGAAAAAGACGGACAGATGACCGAACAATCCGGTCAGAAAACAGAAAAACAGTTGGATGAACAACCTGAAAAACAGTCTGTCAAACAATCAGAGAATCAGAATACAAAAAAGCCAAAACAAAAGATAATTGATATGAATGCCGGAACAAAGAAATTACAGCAGGAACTGGTATTGGTTCTCGACAAGGCAGGCATGCCAAAGGAAGTGGTAAATTATGTTTCAACAACTGTGGAAAAAAACGCAGAAGACAAAAACAGAAAACAGCAGATTTACAGATCTATCATTTCCAAATACGGACAGACAAAAGGACTGAATATCTATAACCATATTAAAAAGAAAATCTAATGGAATAAAAAATAACGGAATAAAAGAAGGAGGCCGGGAACCTCATCGATTCCCGGCAAAAGTATGAAAAAGAAAAAGTTTTATTTGCAATTACTCTTTGCTCTGTACAGGTAATAATATAACCGGAAAATGTGAGAAATATGTGGTGAGAATTTGAAAAAAATGTGAAATGGATGGAAATTTAAAATGAACAGGCAGGAAAAGAGAAAATATAGCAGGAACAATAATTCTTAAAAAAATGGGAGAAAGCATTAGACTATGAATATACAAATATTCGGAACAAAGAAAAACTTTGACAGCAAGAAAGCAGAACGCTATTTCAAAGAACGGGGAATTAAATATCAGTTTATAGATATGAAAGAAAAAGGCTTAAGTAAAGGAGAATTCCAGTCTGTCTGCCAGGCAGTTGGTGGTTATAACAAGCTGATAGATACTGACTGCAAGGATAAAGACCTGCTGGCATTGATCACTTATATCGCAGAGGAAGACAAAGCAGAGAAAATCCTCGAAAACCAGAGTATCATCAAAGTCCCTGTGGTAAGAAACGGAAAACAGGCGACAGTAGGATATCAGCCGGAGATATGGAAGAACTGGAAGTGATAATTATAGCCTTTTACAAGCTTTCAGATTTTACAATATTATATTGAATAAAATAGCTGTTTGACATATTTATATGTGTTATAATATAAAATTATTATAGAAGTTACTTTATATTGTCGTGCGACAGATATAATGAACTGATTTATAAAAATGGAAATATTGAGGTGATGGAAATGCCATTAACAAAGATTGCAGCAGAGAATTTTACGGTATTTGAAGATATAAAGATTCCTTTTTGTGAAGGATTAAATGTATTAGTTGGTGAAAATGGTGTGGGAAAGACTCATATTATGAAATTAGCCTATGCAGCATGTCAGGCTTCCAAACATGATGTGTCTTTTTCACAGAAAACAACTATGTTATTTCGTCCTGATCAGTCTGGAATTGGACGTCTGGTAAACAGAGGAAAGAGTGGAAGCAATAAAGCCATGGTTTCTGTGGAATCTGATACTGCCAAAATAGGAATGACATTTTCAACCAAGACACGAAAATGGGATGCAGAGATTAATTCAGAAGAGAAATGGGAAAAGCAGATGTCTGATCTCACAAGCGTATTTATTCCGGCAAAAGAGATTTTATCAAATGCCTGGAATCTGGATGCTGCAGTAAAAATGGGAAATGTGGAATTTGATGATACGTATCTGGATATTATTGCGGCTGCCAAAATTGATATTTCCAGAGGAGTGGATTCAACTGTAAGGAAAAAATATCTGGATATTTTACAGAAAATCAGTAATGGGAAAGTAACATTGCATGAGGATCGTTTTTATTTAAAACCTGGTACACAGGCAAAGTTAGAATTTAATTTGGTAGCAGAAGGATTACGTAAAATTGCTCTTTTATGGCAGTTGATAAAAAACGGGACACTGGAGAAGGGATCCGTTTTGTTTTGGGACGAGCCAGAAGCAAATATCAATCCGAAATATATTCCGGTGCTGGCTGAATTGTTGATCATGCTGGAGACAGAAGGTGTACAGATTTTTGTTTCTACACATGACTATTTTTTATCTAAATATATTGAAGTAAAGCGGAGACAGGACAGTAAACTGCAGTACATTTCCTTATATAAAAATGAAAACAACAAAGTATTATGTGAGATAGCACCGGAATTTGAATTGTTGGAACATAATGCAATTATGGATACATTCCGTCAGTTGTATCGAGAAGAAATTGGGGTGGCATTAAAGTGAGCGTTATACCAGAATCAGGAATGAATTTTGGAAAATATGATGAAAAAGATTTATTTCATATTGAGACATCTGAAATTTATAAAAAACTTGGCGATGGAATCCCAACAGTTGAGTTTATCCTGAAATATAATGGAAATAATATAGTGTTTCTGGAAGCAAAGAAAAGTTGTCCAAATGTGGCGAATCGATATGAATCGAAAGAAAAAGAACAGAAATTCGAAGAATATTATGGTTCAATAACTGAGAAGTTTATATCATCTTTGCAGATATATCTGGCGGCGATTATGAACAGATATCAGGAGACGTCAGAGATAGGAGACAATCTTCGATCAGTAAGCAATATGAAAGATGTAAAATTAAAATTTATTCTGGTTGTAAAAAACGCAGAAGATATTACGTGGCTAGCCGGGCCATTGGCAGAATTAAGAGCCAGATTGCTTAAGGTCAGAAAAATATGGGGCGTTGAGGTGGTTGTTTTAAATGAAGAACTTGCTGGAGAATATAATCTAACGTGTTCGAGTGTTTTTCTGGTTGCATGAAATAAGAACTATATGCTAGGAGATGATAAAATGGCAAAGATCAGAATCATAAAGAAAAATAATGACTGTAGCATGGAATACGAAGTAGGCGATATTTGTGAGGTCACAGGTACCTGGTATGGTGGTGTCCACATCAATGGTCGCTCCGGAATCCCGGTTTCCCTTGATAAAGAAGAATATATGGAACTCAACACAGAACCAGAAGAACCTGACAGCGCAGAAAATGAAAACACATCGGAACCACCGGAACACGATATCCATGCAGGCGACATTGTACAGCATTTCAAAAGAGAATGGGTATCCCCGGATACTTCCGAATATCTCTATAAAGTCCTTGCAGTAGCCCATCACACAGAAAACGGTGAAAAACTGATGATCTATCAGGCACTTTACGCACCTTTCAAAATCTGCGCCAGACCCTATGATATGTTCATGAGTGAAGTAGACAGAGAGAAATATCCGGATATTAAACAGAAGTACAGATTTGAAAAATATTCTGCAAAATAGATGATTGATATTTTATGGAATTGCTATAGTAAAACAGGCACTTTTGCCTGTACAAAAACACTTTGTCGTTGTATAGTAATAACAAATAATAACAGCATACGTTTCCAGAGATTTTATAGCATTATCTGAAAAAATGTGCAGAAAGAACGAAAGGGAAGGAAATATGCAGAAGGTATTAGTAGTTGTAGACATGCAGAATGACTTCATCGACGGAGCTCTTGGAACAAAAGAGGCAGTTGCCATTGTACCTGGTGTAAAAGAGAAAATCGAAAATTTTGATGGAGTTGTTCTTTTTACCAGAGATACCCATGAAACTTACTATCTCGACACCCAGGAAGGAAAGAAGCTTCCTGTACCGCACTGTATCCGTGACACTGAAGGATGGCAGATCAGAAGCGAATTAGATGCACTCAGAAAAACAGAACCTATTGACAAAGAAACCTTTGGTTCCACAGATCTTGCAGGAGAACTGGTGGCAATGAATGAGGATAATGAAATCGAAAGTATCACATTCGTAGGTTTATGTACGGACATCTGTGTTATTTCCAATGCACTTCTAGCAAAAGCATCTCTTCCGGAAGTTCCGATTATCGTAGACGCTAAATGCTGCGCAGGCGTAACACCGGAAAGTCATGAGAATGCATTGAAAGCAATGGAAGTATGCCAGATTCAGATTGACAGATAAACTGCAGAGCAGTTATTCAGTTATAAACAAGCAGTAAAGCAGATGATTTTATCCGCCTGACAATTCAGATATGAGGAGTGACAAAATAATGAAGACAATTACACGAGACGAGGCATTTACATTATTAAAAAAATACAACAAGGATCCATTCCACATTCAGCATGCCCTGACTGTAGAAGCAGTAATGAAATGGTATGCCAATGAACTTGGCTATGGCGAAGATGCAGAATACTGGGGAATTGTAGGGCTCCTCCACGACATCGACTTTGAACTATATCCGGAAGAACACTGTCTGAAAGCTCCGGAAATGCTCTGCGAAGCAGGCGTAGGCGAAGACATAATCCATTCAGTTGTATCCCACGGCTACGGTATCACAGTAGGATGTGGCGCAACCATTGACGTAGCACCGGAACACGAAATGGAAAAAGTACTCTTTGCAGCAGACGAACTTACAGGACTTATCTGGGCAGCAGCACTTATGAGACCATCCAAAAGCACAAAAGACATGGAACTCAAATCCCTCAAGAAGAAATATAAAAGTAAAGGCTTCGCAGCAGGATGCTCCAGAGAAGTCATCGAGCGAGGCGCCGAACAACTCGGTTGGGAATTGCAGAAGCTGCTCACTATGACACTGCAGGCAATGGCAGACTGCGAGGATGAGATTAAGGCGGAGATGGATGCGGAAGAGTAATGGAATGTCTGATTTATTGACTTATTACCAGAAATGAATGATGGCATCAGAGAACCAGACTGTATGTAGGGGAAGAAACCTATGTGCAGTCTGGCTTTCTTTTTTATATGGAAGTTGATGAAAGAGAAAAGATATCAAAAAAGAAATATGCAACAGTTTTGCGTATTATAGATAAGTGAATATAATAAAAAATGTCTGACGAAAATTGTTGCTGTTTATGTCAAAAAATTGTATAATATGTTACAAAGAAGTTAGATTTATCAGAAAAATTAAGGCATAAGAAACAAAACAGGTATTTTGCAGATAAAACAGGAGTGAAATCAGTGCTGGATGGCATTTGGTGAGTGAATATATGGCAGATATAGATAAAACATTAAAATATTACAACGAAAATGCGCAGTCTTTTGCCTCTGGGACTGTTTCGGTAAAGTTTACAGAAGTACAAGACAAATTTCTGGAGAAACTTAACCCAGATGCGTATATTCTCGACTTTGGCTGTGGCGCGGGAAGAGATACAAAGTATTTTCTGAGTCGTGGATATCAAATAGATGCAATTGACGGTTCAGAACAATTATGCCGGATTGCAAGTGAATATACGGAAATCAAAGTCAGGCAGATGTTGTTTCAGGAATTAGATGAAAAAGAAAAATATGATGGCATATGGGCTTGTGCATCTATTCTCCATTTGCCGAAAAAACAACTGCGTGAAGTTTTGGAAAATATGTATGCAGCATTGAAATCGGAAGGATGGATTTATACCTCTTTCAAATACGGAGAATTTGAAGGTGAACGAAACGGAAGATATTTTACCGATTTTACGACAGATACATTTAAAAATTTCATACATGACATGCATGGCCTTAAAATAGAAGAACATTGGATCACAGGAGATGTCCGACCGGGAAGAGGTGAGGAAAAATGGCTGAATTTACTTCTGCAGAAAAAGTAAACATCGGGTATGAAAACGAATATTCCACAGATGCAATGACCGGCGGACCGGATCAAAGAAGACAGTTATATTATCAGCTGATCCAGAGTATGAAAAAAGCGGAAAGCGTTGATATCATTGTTTCTTTTCTTATGGAATCCGGAGTGAGAATGCTGCTGAAGGAACTGGAACATACTTTGAAACGTGGAGCCAAAATCCGAATCCTGACGGGAAACTACCTTGGAATTACACAGCCATCAGCACTATATCTGATCAAAAGAAAACTTGGTGACAGAGTTGATCTTAGATTTTATTGTGAAAAAGGACGTTCCTTTCACCCAAAGTCTTACATTTTCCATTATACAGATTATAGTGAACTTTATATCGGTTCTTCCAATATTTCCAGAAGTGCGCTGACCTCAGGAATAGAGTGGAATTATCGGTTCAGCAGTCAGAAAGATCCTGAAAACTACAAAGAGTTCTTTCGTACATTTGAGGATTTATTTGAGAATCATTTCATTATCATTGATGACAAAGAATTAAAACGTTACTCCCAGAACTGGCATCGTCCGGCGGTGGCAAAAGACCTTGACAGATATGATTTTACAGAGCCGGAAACGAATGATACAAAAATAAAGCCTTTATATGAACCAAGAGGAGCACAGATCGAGGCATTGTGCGCATTGGAAGATACAAGAGCAGAAGGAGCACAGAAAGCACTCATTCAGGCTGCAACGGGCATCGGGAAAACATTTTTGGCTGCTTTTGATTCAAAAAAATATGAGAAAGTGTTGTTTGTTGCGCATAGGGAAGAGATTCTGAAACAGGCCGCAATTTCTTTTCAGAACGTAAGAAATTCCAAAGACTATGGATTTTTTATGGGAGCTGAGAAATGCACAGATAAACCGCTTATATTTGCCTCGGTAGCAAGCCTTGGGAAACCGGAATATTTGAATGAAAAATATTTTGCTTCGGATTACTTCGATTACGTGGTGATTGATGAATTTCATCATGCAGTCAATGACCAATATCGAAGAATTGTAGAATATTTCAGACCGCAGTTTCTTCTTGGACTGACGGCAACACCTGAGAGAATGGACGGCAAAAATATATATGAAATCTGCGATTATAATGTGCCGTATGAGATTTCACTGAAAGATGGAATCAATAAGGGAATGCTGGTTCCGTTTCATTACTATGGAATTTATGATGAGACTGACTACACAAAGCTACATATAGTTAAGGGAAAATATGCAGAAGAAGAACTGAACAGAACTTATATCGGGAATGCTTACAGGCATGAGTTGATTTACAAATATTACTGCAAATATGGCTCTAGTCAGGCATTAGGATTCTGCTGTTCCAGAAAACATGCAGAAGAAATGGCAAAAGAATTCGGTAAAAGAGGAATTCCGTCGGCAGCAGTTTATAGTAATGCAGATGGAGAGTTTTCCATGGACAGAGCAGAAGCGATTGAGAAACTGAAAAATGGAGAAATCAAAGTTATCTTTTCAGTGGATATGTTCAACGAAGGTGTAGATATTCCATCAGTCGATATGGTAATGTTCCTGCGTCCGACAGAATCTCCGGTTGTCTTTCTGCAGCAGCTTGGAAGGGGATTGCGCAGAAGTAAGGGAAAAGAATATCTCAATGTTCTGGACTTTATCGGCAATTATGAAAAAGCGGGAAGAGTCAGGTATTTGCTGATAGGGAAAAATAAAACAGGAAAAGAAACATATTATCCGGCAGATAAGGCAGATTATCCAGATGAATGCTTCGTTGATTTTGATATGAGATTGATTGATCTGTTTGCAGAAATGGACAAGAAACAACTGACAATCAAAGAACAAATCAGAAACGAGTATTTCCGGATCAAAGAATTGCTTGGCAAACAACCAACCAGAATGGATTTGTTTACTTATATGGATGATGATGTGTATCAGATGGCGGTCACACATTCGAATGAGAATCCGTTTAAAAAGTATTTGAATTATCTGGAAGAATTGGATGAACTCACAGATGAGCAGAAAAAATTCAGCCAGGGAATGGGAAAAGATTTTATAAATCTGCTGGAAAACACCAACATGAGCAAGGTGTATAAAATGCCGGTACTGATGGCTTTTTATAACCATGGGAATGTGAGAATGGAAGTGTCAGAGGTGGAACTTCTGGCAAGCTGGAAAAAATTCTTCTCTACAGGAACAAACTGGAAGGATTTGGAGAAAGAGATTACATATGAGGAATATCGCAAGATTTCGGATAAGAACCATATCCAAAAGATAATGAAAATGCCGGTACGCTTTCTGTTAAAATCTGGGGAAGAATTCTTTGTGAAAAAGGATGGCGCGGCGTTGGCATTGAGGGATGAAATGGAAGAAATTGTGAAGGAGCCGGTGCTGGCGGAACAAATGAAGGATGTTATTGAGTATAGGGCGATGGACTATTATCGGAGACGGTATAAAGAGCAGATAAAAGCACTTTTATAGTGATGGAGAAGATGCGTATGGAATCAGAAAATTATGTGTATAAAAAAGAAATAGACTGGTCTACATTGATGGAAGGCTTTACATTGCCGTTAGATAATCAGGTGATTTTTCTCCGAAATATGGAGAATTTTTTACAGCGTGGACAATCTAAAATCATTCATTTTTTTATGAATGGAAAAACGTATGATGCGAAAATCGTTAATATGAATAACTCAGTAGAAAAGAGAAAGAAGGATGCCTATCAGATCAGATATCCAAGAAATGGTGAGCTGTCACAGGCACTTCAGCAATACTTTTTCAAAAGCATGAGTTACATAAAGATGATTCGTGAAAACAGAGATCCAAAAGACAGAAGTTATATAAAAATGCCAGATGGACTAAAGGAATATCTTGCTATTTATACCACAGAATATGAAGATACTTTTCTTCTGGAGCCAATAGCACAGGATGATTTTCAGGTTATGAAAAAGGCAATTCAAGGAATGCGAGAGCGGACTGTGGAGAATGAAATAGAATATGAGATGGAAGATAAAAGCAGTGGAATAGAAAAGAAGTTACAGATTGTTAAGATTCGTAAACTGAACAGAAAAATTGGAGAAAATTTGAAGCTGTTGTACGGATACCGATGCCAGATATGCGGGCAGGTGATTGGAGAAAAATATGGTTCACATATCGCAGAGGCACATCACATTGATTATTTTGTTAATAGTTTGAATAATGATGCGAATAACCAGATGATTGTATGCCCGAATCATCATAGTGTTATACATGATGCGAATCCGGTGTTTGATCGGAGGAGGATGGTGTATAGGTTTGATAATGGGGTGGAAGAAAGGATTAGCTTAAATAAGCATTTATTTATATATGTGAAATAGTACATACAAATATAGAAAAATTGTTGCGGTCTAATATGGAGATTGTTATAATGGAAGACAGAGCGTAGAAAAACGTGGATGGATATTCACATATAGAACATGAAGAGGTAACATTAATCCGTATGGGAAAAAGAGGTGATATACAAAATTGATAAAGGTGGAAAATGTATTTACAGTGACGATATTGATATGTTGTGAGAACTTGATATAAACATGACTAATGATTCTGAATTATAAATATTTGTATTATCAGAATCTGGATTACTTGGAATGGAAAAGAATTAGAGTGAAATAGATAATTCCAACAAAGGTTTTATAAACAAAAGATAAAATGAAGGAGAGTTATGATGGAAATAATTGCACAGGCAGTCAGAGTGATTGATTATGAAAACAACAGTGTTCAAAGAAGAAATGTGAATATGATGCCAAAGTTTAAAGATTATATTGAACAATTGATTGTTCATGTGAGCAACAATGTTTCCATCAGGGAATATCATACACAGTCAACAAGAACCGAAGTTATTGCGGGAATTCTTGAGATTGCAGGAAATCTGGAAACTCCAGATGCGATTGAAGAAAAGATAGATTCAATTGCAGAAAGACTTGTCAGAAATGAACGGGAAGCTCAGGCTCGGATTGGGCATATGAACATCAGTGTACAGAAGGGAAGTTTGATTTTTGCATTGTTTGAGGATAATGGAAACAGAAAGTGTATTCTTGCTAAAATTGAGCATACAGGTTTCTTTGATGAAAGGGACTACAGTGAAAGATTTGGATTCTCAAAAGATACAAAGAAAATCTGGAAAACATGCATGTTTGATTTGAATAATCTGAATGCAGATCAGTTTCAGGCAAAAATATATTCGAATACGGTTGCAAAATATTGGTGGTTCGATTTCCTAGAGTTGGTGGAATGTCAGAATGACAGGGTAAATACGTACAAAACATATGATTCTGTTGAAAAGTGTTTAAACAGAAAATTGAAGAAAACAGCGCCTTATGATAATAGAGTTATCCAAAATGCCATGTACGCATATATGAACAATGCAAATCGGGAGATGTTCGATTATGATAATATGATTGAAAAAATATTTACGGGTTATATGCCTAATGATATGACAGGCGAGCAAAAACGAGAATTACATGAAAGACTAAATAGACTTCCAGAAGAAAAAGGATTTGACAGACAATTTCAGGCAATACCAGACGCCATAAAGAAAAAAGCAATAAGAACTTATAAAATAAATACAGGAATTATGTTAAAAATCTCAGATATAGGAAATGAAAATGATATCAGTGCATATGAAGATGCGTATGGAAAAAAATATCTTAAAATAAGGTTAAGCGATGACCGCACTTTTCAGACATTTGCACGCAATAATGAAGACAATAGAGAGGAGTAGTTTCTTATGTTGGAAAGAATCCGAAATCAAATTACAGAGCTGAGAAAGGAAGAAGAACGGAGATATACATATGAGGCAGAGTTCAGTTTCAGCAAAGAACTTCCGGTACAATATTCAGAATGGATGAATACGATTTGGGATATTTCTAATAGAGACAAAATAAAAATTTATCTAGTTTCAGAGGGGGGAGAATCCTTTGATTTAAAAGAAAATGTAGAGGAAGAGTATGCAGAATTTCTTAAAGGTCTTGAAAGTGATGAAACAGTTGAGGTTAGCCTTACAATAGACAAAAAAATAGTAAATGGATATTTATCTGTATACTGCTTTGAAAAATTTGCTGAAGATATTAGTTCATTACCAATAGACAAAGTTTTAACAGCATTTTCGAATTTTATGAAAAAAGCTGGTCGGAGTATAACCTTTGAATTATTTGACAGTAGAGATATGTTTTATACAAAAACAATGTTCTTTCTGACGGCAGGAAGCAGACCACTGGATTTGGACTTTGATAGAACAAACAGATTACTGGAATGCAGAGAAAATGCATATTTTTATAATCAGGACAATTATGAATTACTTCCAGATGATTTTAAAATAGAAATTGGATACGAAGGAAACCCGCTCAAAGACTTATTCCTGAAAATGGAAACAATTTTGTCTGCTTGTTTACTGGCTTCAAACTCATTCATACAGGATGGTAAACTGAAACTTCAGATAATGGGGCAGCGTTCAATGGAATATCATGATACTCTTGAAAATATACAGGGAAATAATAATCTTTATAAAATCTACAATTGGATTTATTCAGGCGGCAGTATTGTTGATAAAGTGATTATAGCTAGGAATATTATATGTCTCCATTGTAAATATGAATCTTTGTTAAATATCAGTGATGGAGTAATGGCATCCATTCAAACGAATTACAATCTTTATTTGAGAGATAATGTAACTCAATATTTGGAATTAAAAAATAAAGTTGCAGAATTTATTACGGATATTGTATCGAGAACTGGAGAATATGCAACGGAGATGTTAGATAAGTTCAAGACAAATCTTTTGGCTATTTTGGGATTCCTGTTTTCTGTAATACTTGCGAACATCGTATCTGATCAGCCTTTGGACAATATTTTTACAAAAGACATCACAATTCTTTCAGAAATTGTTTTGATAGCCTCTTTTGGTTATCTTTTTATTAGCTATCAACAGTCAAAATATGAACTACAAAAAGTATATAGTAGTTATGACAAGCTAAAAGATTCTTACCGAGAAATACTAACAGAAGATGATATAAGAGAGTGTTTTCAGAATGATGACATAAAAACAGAAATGAAACGAACGATTGATAGATCTGTGCGAATATATCTCATAATTTGGGGTGGTATTTTGCTTTCGCTTCTGATATTGGTAGAATATATGAGTAGTGAACCTTTTATATGGCCTATTTTAAAATCTTTATTCCAAATAACAAAAAAATAGTGTGATCATACCGGTATATACCCAAAAGAAACTAAGTAGGAGTATACTGAGGGTCTGACCGTGCGTTCAGCAAAGGGTATATAGTCCGGTGGGTGGTCCCATCAAATAAGCTGTTAACCACAGCATTTGAAGCGAGTCTTGAGTCTGTTACGGTAACGTGAAGGCTAAGCGTAGACAGCAAGATAGCAGGGATAGCTATGGAGCACCGAAATCCCAAAGTATCAGAGGGTCGACACCGTGGTCAGGGTGGAAGACAATATATGCACTTATCGTTATGGTGAGATTTTGCATGCCTCTGCGGTGTTGTTGAAACTATTCATGTCAGACAGGGACTATATGTCAACTGGAGAGGACCTGCATTTTCTTTTCAGAGTGTGTAAATGAAAAGTATGTCCGCCAACCAAAAGAAAAAAGACAAACGAAATGCAGGTAGTCGGAGGCCCGAACAGTACCGGTGAAGGTATGAACAAAAATAAATACTGGAGGGAAGTCGAGAGAGAACTGTGCCTCGCAGTTCTGGCCTGCGAAACTATATCAAAGAGGAAACATTAGCTATACACAGAGATAGAGGTACTAATGGAAACGAAATTGGCGAGAATATCACAATTATCAAAGGAAAATCCTGATATGGTATTTACGTCTTTAGGACATCTGATTAATAAAGAAATGCTTAAGAGCTGCCATGCCCAGATGGATGGAATGAAAGCTGTAGGAATTGATGGGATTACCAAAGAGGAATACGGGAGAAGACTGGAAGAAAACATAAGCGCTCTTATAGAACGTCTAAAGAAAAAGTCCTATAAGCCGAAACCGGCAAGGCTGGTGGAAATACCGAAGGATAATGGAAAGATGCGACCGCTCAGTATTTATTGTTATGAAGATAAGCTGGTGCAGGAAGCACTGCGCAGAATACTGGAAGCGGTGTTTGAACCCATATTCTATGATGAAATGATGGGATTCCGACCCAACAGGGGATGTCATAAAGCGATCCGAAAATTAAACCTGATGTTGGAGAGAAAACCAACAAGTTATGTATTGGATGCAGACATTAAAGGGTTCTTCCAGCATCTTGACCATGAATGGATCATACGTTTTATAGGATCAAGGATCAAAGACCCCAATATTATCCGTCTTGTCAGACGGATGCTGAAGGCAGGAATTATGAACAACTATGAATTTGAAGAAACCGAAGAAGGAAGTGGACAGGGTTCTGTCTGTTCTCCTGTAATCTCCTGTATCTATATGCATTACGTACTGGTATGGTGGTTTAAAGAGGTGATAACACCAAAGCTGAAAGGATATGCAGGTCTGGTCGTATATGCCGACGATTGTGCGCCACGAAGGCGGAAACTTGTGACATGATGTCAAACAAGTATAGCCATGCTGTGTGAATGATGATGGCAGGCCCATCGGAACCGCTATATAGGTGGAGGTTTCAAATCACTCTGAGGTGCTGTAGTCAAAAGCTATGGTACTGAGCGTCAGAGAAAAGGCTGTACAAAACAGTCAGGTGTGGACAGTGGAGATGAACGAAGCTGTGAACCACTTACGAAAACGTCGAAAGCGTAGAGACTCCATCAAAACCAGGGGGTCAGTCGTTAACCTGGGATAAGCATAACGGGAGCCTATTTACTGGTTATGCGGTGGACGGCGTAAAGGTGGCATGAACACTGTTCAGGCATTCATATGGAACGTGGGAACCTACGGGCTGGTGTTAAGGGAGAGTGCCAAGTGGACGAACCGCAAGGTACAGAGTACTGATACAGTCATAGGGGCAGAGTGGCTTGTAGTAGTGAAGAGGGTTTCTGAAAAGAAAACAGAGCGAAGAAGTCACAGTATCCAAGCAGAGTAAATAAGTCAACTTAGGAATAAGGAGGAGCTTATGAGCGAAGCAAAACAGTTTGATATTTCAAAGAAGGCTGTAATTGCAGCTTTTCAGGCGGTAAAGGAAAACGCAGGAAGTTACGGGGCAGATGAACAAACCATAAAAGAGTTTGAGGAGCATCTTAATAACAACCTGTATAAACTATGGAACCGGATGGCATCAGGAAGTTATTTCCCGAAGCCTGTAAGGGCAGTAGCAATACCCAAGAAAAATGGTGGAATCAGAATTTTGGGAATTCCAACAGTAGAAGACAGAATCGCACAAATGGTTGCGAAGATGTACTTTGAACCGCTGGTTGAACCAATGTTTTACAATGACTCATATGGATACCGTCCGAACAAATCTGCAATTCAGGCAGTAGGACAAGCAAGGGAAAGATGTTTTAAAAGAGACTGGGCATTGGAATTAGATATCAAAGGGCTCTTTGATAACATCAAACATGGATATCTGATGTACATGGTTGAGAAACATACGCAAATAAAATGGCTGATACTTTATATAAAACGTTGGCTTACAGTGCCGTTCATCATGAGTGATGGCTCGGTTGCTGAACGCAGGTCAGGAACACCTCAGGGTGGAGTTATCAGTCCTGTGCTTGCAAATCTATTTCTTCACTATGTATTTGATGACTTTATGACAAAAGCATATCCGAACATCTGGTGGGAAAGATATGCTGATGATGGAGTACTGCACTGCCAATCGTACAAGCAGGCTGCATTTATAAAGCAGAAACTGGAAGAACGTTTTCAGCAGTTTGGATTGGAACTGAATAAAGAAAAGACACGTATTGTCTACTGCAAGGATAACCGAAGGCCACAAAACTATAGTTGTACCCAATTCACTTTTCTGGGATATACGTTCAGACCAAGGCTAAATAAGAATAAAGAAGGAAAGTTCTTTGTAGGCTTTACGCCTGCGGTCAGTGAAAAAGCCAAAACTGCTATGAAACAGAAGATCAGAGAATGGAAGATACAGTTAAAGGCGGATCTCTCATTAAAAGATATTGGGAACATGATAAACAAAGTAGTGCAAGGATGGATTAACTACTACACACACTATTATAAGTCAGAATTTTATGAGGTGTTGCGTTATATCAATCAATGTCTGATTAAATGGGTACGACGAAGTTATAAAAAGAAAAACACGAGAAGCAGAGCCGAGCACTGGCTTGGTGCAGTAGCCAGAAGAGACAGAAACTTGTTTGCACACTGGAAATTTGGAATATTACCATCTGTTGGAGAGGGAGCCGTATGAGTCGAGAGGCTCACGTACGGTTCTGATGGGGACTCAAGGGGAGGTTCCTTGGGTCTACCTACTTTGTGGTAACATTCCAGTATAAATCGGATGCAGAGTGGTTCTATGAACATCTGAAACATAGAATGGGACACTTTGGATTAAGCCTCGAGGAAGAAAAGAGCCGTTTGATAGAGTTCGGGCGTTATGCAAAAGAAAGATGCAGAAAAGCCGGAACGAAACCAGGCACTTTTACTTTCTTAGGTTTTACACACTACTGTTCCAAAAGTAGGAATGGCAGATTCAGAG
>ENA-OZVQ01000355-OZVQ01000355.1-human-gut-metagenome-genome-assembly--contig:-NODE-355-length-16118-cov-16.196165_pt1 | contig 16118 bp, 10 predicted proteins | sample MGYA00243451_ERZ654057 | MGnify/ENA primary metagenome ERZ654057 (study PRJEB26926, sample SAMN06165013) | human gut metagenome | biome: ENVO:00009003; feature: ENVO:2100002; material: ENVO:00002003... | reverse complement strand
TCTATACATCACTGCACCTCCATGAAATGTTTACTTTTGGCATATCAATTATTCATGTAAAAATCAACGTATTTTTCATTTGTTTTTACACTAAATTGCATGAATTATTTCTAAAATTATACATTATTTAACACGATTCCCCGTATTACGATCAAATAATTAAAAAAGAAACCGGGCATCCACGTTGTAAACATGAACTCCCGGTTCCACTTTTTTAGTTAAAATTTAAATACTGCTACTCCGTAAGGCGGCAGCTTATATCCGATCGAATAATCCTGTCCATCGCAAGGCTTCTTTTCCGCCTTGTAGGAAACCGGACGTTTTGTATCCTCTGTGTCGCTTCCGCCAAACTGCGGATCTGCACTGTTTAATACCAGCTTATAGGTATGTCTGCCCGGCACACCTACCCGATAATCGTCACGCTCTACCGGTGTGAAACTGATCACGAAGAGCAGGTTATTCTTTCCATCCTTACTCTTTCGCACAAAGCTGAAAATACTGCGTTCATAGTCGTTGGCATTCATCCACTCAAATCCTGCCCAGGTCGTATCCTGCTCGTACAGGCATGGATTCTTACGGTACAAATGAAGCAATGCCTTTACCCAATCCTGCATATGTTTGTGTTTCGGATCATCCAGCAGGAACCAGTCCAGTTCGCGCTTCTCGCTCCACTCACGCTCCTGCGCGAATTCCTGTCCCATAAACAGAAGTTTTTTGCCGGAATGTCCCATCATGAATGCATAGCCAGCCATAAGGTTTTTAAACTTATCCCCTTCGAGTCCGGGCATCTTGTTGAGCATGGAGCATTTCAGGTGTACGACCTCATCATGGGATAATACCAGAATGTACTTCTCACTCTCATTGTAACTCATGGCAAAGGTCATCTTGTTGTGATTGTCCTTTCGGAAATACGGGTCAAGCTTCATATAGTCAAGGAAATCATGCATCCAGCCCATGTTCCACTTGTAGCTGAAATTAAGTCCGTCATCCTCTACCGTACCCGTCACTTTCGGCCATGCCGTTGATTCCTCTGCAATCATCACAGAACCCGGATTTCTTCCGAGAATCAGCGTATTGATGTGCTTGAAAAACTCAATGGCTTCCAGATTTTTATTTCCACCATAAATATTCGGAACCCACTGTCCATCTTCCTTCCCGTAATCCAGATACAGCATGGATGCAACTGCATCCACACGAAGTCCGTCTACGTGATAATTCTCAATCCACATCAGCGCACTTCCGATCAGGAAGTTCTTGACCTCATTCTTTCCGTAATCAAAGATTTTGGTTCCCCAGTCCGGATGCTCTCCTTTGCGCGGGTCTGCATATTCATAAGTTGCAGTACCATCAAACTCTGCCAATCCATGTGCATCTTTTGGGAAATGTGCCGGCACCCAGTCAAGGATCACGCCAATCTTGTTCTTATGGCATTCGTTGACCAGATGTGCAAAATCCTCCGGTGTTCCATAACGGGAAGTCGGTGCATAATACCCCGTTACCTGATATCCCCAGGAACCATCGTATGGATACTCGGAAATCCCCATCAGCTCAATGTGGGTATACCCCATCTCCCTGACATAAGGAATCAATGTCTTTGCCAGATCGCGGTAGGAATAAAATCCATCATCGTCCCGCCCCGGATGGCGCATCCAGGAACCCGGATGTACCTCATAAATTGCCAGCGGCTGCTCATATACTTCCTCTTTGGAAAGTTTTTTTCTGGCACTCATCCATTCGCTATCAGACCAGAGGAAATTGGAAATATCCGTGACAATGGAAGCTGTCTCCGGCCGCAGCTGTGCATAATTTGCATAAGGGTCTGCTTTGTACAGCTTTCTTCCGTCCTGCGCGATAATCAGGAACTTGTACATACAGCCAATCTGGACGCCCGGTACAAACAGTTCGTATACGCCCATCGTCTCCGGTGTCACACGTTTCATCTCGTGGGAAGTTTCATTCCATCCATTAAATTCCCCAATCACGTATACACGATCCGCATGCGGTGCCCAGACATCGAAGCATACTCCCTCTTCTCCTTCAATTGTCATTTTGTGAGCACCCATTTTGCGATAAATATCATAATGTGTTGCCTGTCCAAACAGGTAACAATCCATCTCTGTAAAATTACTCATAAATACCCTCCCTGTCTTCTCTTATCTATCTTACTCGAAATCCTTTTCCGTTAGTACAATTCTGTCATCATCCGTATAACGGCTAGCAGTCAGAATACTGATAGCTTTCTTTAACCCTCCATGTGCCTCCCGATGAATTGCTTCATCCACAATGTCTTTCACCTCTGTCAGGGTTGTCGCCTGATCCAGTCTCTGAATATTGCTGATCCGGTTATACAATGCCAGAACCGCCATGTCGTCAATTTTGTATCCAAGTTCTCTGGAATAAGAGCGTGCAAACGTGACCAGCTCATCATTTGTAAAAATCGGAACTGAGATCTGTTCACTGAATTTTTTGGCAAATGTTTCATTCTGCGCAAATAATCTCTTGATGCCCTTGGATGTGTCTTCGAGTATAACGAAAAGACCACTCTCATCTGCGTCCAGCAATCCGGATAACTCCGACACGGTCTTTTTCTCCATATCTCCTGCCTGTTCAATAATCAGGCATCCTCCTGCCACCTTATCCAGCAGCCCGCCGACATTTTTCTGGTTCAATGCTTCCGCATGGATCTTTCCAATCTTTCCATCCAAAACCCCGGTCTCCTGCTGCAGGACTTTGATCATGCTGGTGGCAAGTGTTGTTTTTCCACTTCCCTGTCCGCCTTTAATTACGAGATTCCCCCTCGATGCAGTTTCCTTATTTTTCAGATGGGACGAAGCAACTGTCAACGCTTTACAGAGCTGATCCTCCATGCCCTTCACCGGCATAAAATACGAAAAAATCGCTTTCTGTTCATCGGTCAGTTCTACAAGCGGAAGATTCTGTTTTTCCTCTTTTCCCAGATCCACCGGTGTGTCTACCTGTGGAATATGTACTGTTTTTCCTTTCCAGGAAGAGCGATCTGTTTTTCTTCTTACAAAAGCAAACTCTTCTTCCCTCTCCTGTGCAAGTGTTGGTTTCTGTGGCAGATCCTCGATCGGAACCTCCTCAAAATCCTTTTTCTTTGTTGTATCTGATTCTGTCTTTGTTTCCATTTCTTCTACACCACGATTCTCATTTAAGTTTTTGTCATCTTCTGTCACATCGGATGTCTCTTCTGCCGGTTTCTGTGCGGCAGCTTCAGTCTTCTTTTTCTGCTGGGAACGTACCATTTCTTCTAAAGATACTCCCTCTGGCCAAAGTTCTTCGGCATCTGTATCCCTGGCAGGCTGTTCCTCTTTTTTGTTCTCTTCCTCTTCTTCCTTTCGTTCTTCCGGCTCATTCGTTGCCGGCGGTGTTTCCCTTTCCGGCGTCTGTGGCGGTGTTTCCGTCGTTTCCTCCACAATATCCGCCTTCTCTGCCAGTACCGCATCCAGTTTTGGCAATACTCCTGTCAGGCGGTCCATAATATCGCCTGCCTCCTGCAGTGCACGCGCTTTGGCGGATTCGAGTTTCCGCTTTCTGGCATCTTCTAATGCAGCTTCCGCAGCCTTGCGCATTTTCTCCCACTCACTCAGCACTTCCTCAATTGTCATCTGGCCTGTGATCTGATGCTCAATCATGTTTTTCTCATTTGTCATCATGCTCATCTGACCATCGGAGTCTTCTCCCAACAACTCTTTGAAATTTGTCTTGAGTGAACCATCAATCTCCTCATCTGTCTCAATGTGCCGTGTATTCTGTTCCGGCTGTGCCTCAGGCTTTTCTTCCTCCATCTGCATTTTCAGATAAGGAACATCTTCCACCATACGGTTGATATTGTCCAGCGTATCCGTGACGGTTTCTTTTTCGGTTGCATCCATGATCTGCTGCATACCCTTTGCAATTTCCGCCTGAAGATTGACGGTATTAAACCGTTCTGTGTTTACTTCTACTTTTGGAATTGCGACCGGATCATGCACGGTCTCCCCGGCACGCGCCATCTCCTCCACATCAATGTGTGTCAAACCTGCTCTGTCATCTTTTGCCTGACAAAACGACCGATACTTTTCTTCCTGTGTTTTCGTCAATGGCTGATACAGCATTTTCAGTTCCAATGCACGCTCTACATATGGCCCGTCTCCAAACCAGAGAACCAGCTCATCACATGCATCAATACACTTCTCACTCATCCCTGCTTTGTGATACAGATAAGCAAGCTCATATGCCCACTCTTCCGTATATTCCTGCTCCTTGAGTTCTTCAAGAATCGGTATCAGTTCTTCATAAGAAGCCCCCTGTGCCTTCTGTATATCATAGCGAAGTACATATTTAAGGGTGTCATGAGGCGCAATCTCCACAAACTCATCATAATAATCCTGTGCCGCCTGAAAATCTTTCATCTTGACCGCCACTTCCGCAAGACGGTAAATAATCATTCTTCCGATCGGCGAGCGGTCATATGCCATCAGCAAAACTTCCCGGCTCTCCTCATAACGCTGTACTTTTTCGTACACTTCCCCAGCTTTTACCAGACCATTTACATTTTTAACCTTATTCCAATTGATAGTATCTGCAATATCTGCTGCCTCATCGTATTTCTCTTCCGCATAGCGGGATTTCATCTGATCAAGCTTCAGATTATATTCGTATTTGTCCAATTGTTATCTCCTTAAAATATCCCCAAACAGGTCTATCTGTCTATTTTCAAGTATACCATAGGCGGCAATTAGTGTCAAAAAATAATCCGAAAAAAAGAGCTGCACACAAACGCGTACAGCCCTTGAAATTACTGGTTTTTCTTTGTTTCGTCTTTCTTTCCGGAATCTTTTAAAGTTCTCTTTTTCTTTTGTTTTTCCCCGTAATATATGATCGCACCGGTTGCCTCATTCACACCGGCCGCCTCCACATATGCCTCCGTTACGGTTGTAAGGTTTTTCTTCCGTATGCTGTGGTTTACCAGTCTGCGGATAATATAGTAAATCATCGCAAACACCGGAACTCCAAGCAGCATTCCCAGGAATCCAAACAGTCCGCCTCCGATCAGAATCGAAAACATTACCCAGAACGCGGATAATCCGGTGGAATCACCTAAAATCTTCGGTCCGATAATATTTCCATCCACCTGCTGCAGAACGATAATAAATATCAGCAGATACAACGCATGCAGCGGACTCTGGATCACAACCAGAAGAAGTGACGGAATCGCACCGATAAACGGTCCAAACACCGGAATGACATTGGTTACTCCAATGATAACCGCAACCAGTATCGTATCCGGAATATGCAGGATCAGACATCCAAAATAACAGATTACTCCGATGATGGCAGAATCTATAATCTTTCCAATGATGAAACCACCAAATACTTCATCTGCCTTGTGGAAAACTTCGATAATAATGTTTCCATGTTTCGGTTTAAAGATCGCATACACAATCTTTTTGCTCTGTCCCACCAGGCTTTCTTTAATGGATAAGACATAAACAACGACAATGATCCCAATGATGAAGTTTAATATGGATTTGACCATCGTGATTACGCCGGAAGTAATCTGCAGCAGATATTGCTGCATCTGTGGCAGCAGATCCTTCGTTGCCCAGTTTTCCACCTGATCCGTCAGTTTTGTCAGCATATCACTGATGGTATCTGTCACTCCATAGGCTCCGAGTTTTCCACTTTTCACCATATGGATCAGGCTCTCCACATTACCAGGCAGTGCTTCCACCAGCCCGGTAACACTTGATACCACCGAAGGAACAATTGCCGCAATCAAAAGTACCAGAATCACCAGAAGAAACAGGATTGCCCCGGCAATGGACAATCCACGTGCCACTTTAGCCGCTGATTTTTCTGATTTCATTTTCTTTTTCAGAAACGGCAGCCAATGCCGCTCCTGAAATTTCATAACCGGGTTAAGCAGATAAGCAAGTCCCAGTCCGATAATAATCGGCTGCAATGCACCTGTAATCAGATGCCAGGTATCTGCAACCCCCTTGTACCGGAGCACCAGGAAGAAAAATACGGTACAACAGGCAAAGGTGAGAAATACCATCAATCCGATTTTAATCAGAAGAACCGTCTGACGCATGCCATCCTCACTCTGTTTGATCTGTTCCATCTGTTTTTGTTTTTCCACGTCTGTCATACAAGATCTCCTATCCGCGGTAATAATTGATCAGGCAGCCTTTGAGAATAATATCTTTCTCATCCGGTGTCAGTTCTCCCATACGCAGGGTAAATGGCTTTAAAGCACCATCCTTTACCACATATGCCTCAAATTCTGTTTTTCCGTCTGCGATCGCCTCACGGATTTTTGGAACAAACAGGTAATCCAGATTGTGGAACGGAAGCTCTCCCTGATCAATAACAAACGGAATCATACCCCAGTTAATCAGGTTGGAACGATATCTCTTGGTCGCATATTCATTTGCAATGTTTGCCCATCCGCCAAGTACCTTCTGGCAGGAAGCCGCCTGCTCACGCGCAGAACCGTCTCCCGGTTTTACTGCAAAAATCGTACTTCCGAAACCAACGTTTGAGCGGTTGACATCGGAGAACGTTGCACGGATGGTATCCATAACCGGATGAATCTCCGGAAGTGCATCCCCCGGACAGGTATCTGCCTCGACAGCCTTCTGTGCCTTCTGTACTTCCTTGGCACGTCCAACATATTCCGGATCCTTTCTGGAAAGTGCAAACTCTGCCAGTCCCAGTGGGTTGGAACGGAAAGAGGATGTCTCTCCGGAAGGAATCAGCTCGTCCGTTGTGGTCACCGGATCGTGAATCTCGGAAACAACTTTCAGCACAAGATTCTCCGGAAGCGGGCTCATAGCCGGCCAGTCCTTGATATTTGGTCCAAACTGGATCTCTACGTCCGGATCTGCCACACCCTTGCTGTCAAATACACGGTTTTCATAAATGGTCTTATCAAAGAAGTATTTCGGCTTGCTGTAGTTTACATCAATATCGGTAGCTGCGGTAAGGAATCCCTTATTTGCAGCGGTTGCAGCGATAGAACGCGCATCCATCAGTGCTACGGAAGCAACCTGTCCGTTCTGTACCTTAGAGCCCTCACGGTTCGGGAAGTTACGTGTAGAATGACGGATGGAAAATGCATTATTTGCAGGTGTATCTCCGGCACCAAAGCACGGTCCACAGAATGCAGTCTTGACAATGGCACCTGTCTCCAACAGATTGGCAACGGCACCGTTCTTAACAAGTTCCATATAAATCGGAGTAGACGCCGGGTATACGCTCAACGTAAACTCGTCCGCTCCAATGGAAGAACCCTTTAAGATATCTGCTGCATCGCAGATATTTTCAAATCCACCACCGGCACATCCGGCAATGATACCCTGATCTACATACAGTCTTCCGTTCTTTACTTTGCTCTTTAAGTCAAGGTCTACTTTTCCATCAAAACTTACCTGTGCACGCTTCTCACAGTCATCGAGAATATCCATCAGGTTTGCATTTAATTCCTCGATCGTGTATGTATTGCTTGGGTGGAACGGCATGGCGATCATTGGCTTAATCTCGCTTAAATCAAGTTCGATAAAGCTGTCATAGTATGCAGTTTCTCCCGGATTCAGTTCCTCGAAATCTCCGGTTCTTCCGTGAATCTCATAGAATTCCTTCACCTGGTCATCGGTTCTCCAGATAGAGGACAGACAGGTGGTTTCTGTTGTCATAACATCAACACCGATACGGTAATCAACACTCAGATTGGACACGCCCGGTCCGACAAACTCCATCACTTTATTTTTTACAAATCCGTTGGCAAATACTTCACCGATAATGGCAAGCGCGATATCCTGCGGTCCGACACCCTTCTGCGGGGTACCTGTCAGGTAAATGCCGACAACTCCCGGCATATCAATATCGTAGGTTTTATTCAAAAGCTGCTTTACAAGCTCCGGACCACCTTCTCCAATTGCCATGGTTCCCAGTGCCCCGTAACGGGTATGGGAGTCTGATCCAAGGATCATCTTTCCGCCGCCTGCAAGCATTTCCCTTGCGAACTGGTGAATAACTGCCTGATGAGGAGGAACATAGATTCCGCCGTATTTCTTTGCACATGTCAGTCCAAACATATGGTCATCTTCGTTGATGGTTCCACCGACTGCACACAGACTGTTGTGACAGTTGGTGAGTACATAAGGAATCGGGAACTTCTCAAGACCTGATGCCCTGGCGGTCTGGATGATGCCGACAAATGTAATATCGTGGGAAGTCAGCTTATCAAATTTGATCTGCAGTTTTTCCATGTTGCCAGATGTATTGTGGTTCTTTAAAATTCCGTATGCAATGGTTTGTTTCTTTGCATCTTCCGGTGTAACAGTCTTTCCTGTCTTTGCATTGACAGCAGATGCCGCTTCCGGTGAATTAATGACAACATCCCTGCCGTTGACCAGGTATGCGCCGTTCTCGTATAACTTCATAGTTTCCTCCTTGTTTTCGAAATCATAGTTAATGATAATTATATAATAAAATGTATTTTTATGCAACGACTGCAAACGTAATGGATGCCGCAAACAGATCGCCATCTACCAGGATTGCAAACTCACCGCCCATCAGCTGTGTAAGATTCTTTGCAATGGACAGTCCAAGACCGCTTCCCTCTGTCGTGCGGGATTCCTCTCCCCTCACAAAACGCTCCGTCAGGTCTTTCCTCGCCGCTCCCTGTTCCGGCAGCGGATTTTTCGAAATATTTTTGATACGGAAAACCGCATTGTTCTCCTCTACTTCCAGATCTACATAAACCCGGGTATTTTCGAGTGCATATTTTGCCGCATTGGTATACAGATTTTCAATTGCACGGTAGAGCTGCCGTCCGTCTGCCCGGATCATCACTGAATTGTGCGGCAGTTTCGTCACAATGGTCAGCCCCCGTGCCTCAAAACGTTCATTGAACTCACCACCCGTCTGGTACAGCAATTCTACCAGATCGATGGTCTGCATATCCAGCTGGATATTTCCGGAACTGATCTTTGATGCTTCGACCAGATCCTCCGTCAGCTGTTTCAGCCGCTGGGATTTTTCATCCAGAACCCGGATATAATTACGTGCATTTTCGTTTTCCAGGTTTTCACGTTTGAGCAGATCCACATAATTGACAATGGAAGTAAGCGGTGTTTTGATATCATGGGAAACATTCGTGATCAGGTCTGCCTTCATCCGTTCATTCCGGATCCGCTCCTGAATGGCTTCGCTCAGCCCTGCACGGATATTATTCACAGAAGCTGCAATGCCTCTTTCCTGTCCGTGAAACTGTTCCACATCCAGTGTCGTATCCAGTGCCCCTGCCGCAATTTTTTCAATTGCATGCTGGATCTCATATCTTTCGCGCGCCTTACGCGTACACAGTCTGGGATTCTGTCCGGAGATAAACACCCGTCTAAGGAAGCTTCCTGCCTGATAGATCAGACTGTGTGTCAGAAGGGTATTGTTTTTGACCCGCCGGACAATGCTCATATAAAACAGCAGGAATACAACATCGACCAGATACCCGACTGTTCCGACCGCTACCATCAGTCCGGACAGTTCAAACTGGATGTCATGGAGATTTCTCCCCAAAAAAAGCACAAGATAAATGAATGCCACAAAAAGCACCATCTGGATATCCGTATAAATTTTATCGATCCAGGTCAGGTAAATGGTTGCATCCTCCTCCGACCGGCGCCCTGCAACACCTGTCAGATAGGCAAGGAATACAAAGCTTCCGACCATGCCGATCACCATAAACAGGCTGAGAATCCTCAGCCCTCCGATATGTCTGCGCAGATTGTATCCGATCCCATAGATTCCGCAAAGCATCATAATCAGAAACATCTGATGCATGACAATGGCTGCGCCCTTTTTTCCGCTGGAGAATTCTTTCATAGACAGCTACGCCCCCGCTTCGATTTTATAGCCGACACCCCAGACCACTTTCAGATACCGCGGTTCTTTCGGATTGATTTCAATTTTTTCCCGGATATGCCGGATGTGGACAGCAACTGTATTGTCAGCGCCAATTGCTTCTTCATTCCAGATTTCCTCATAAATCTGACTGATGGAAAATACTTTTCCTTTATTTTTCATGAGAAGCAGAAGGATGTTGTATTCGATCGGAGTCAGTTTGACCTCTTCCCCATCTACCGTAACTTTTTTTAATTCATCGTTAATAACCAGACCGCCGGCTTCATAAACGGCATCACCGGAAGGGGTGCTCGAAAGTGTGGTATAACGCCGCAGCTGTGACTTCACACGGGCAACCAGTTCCAGCGGATTAAACGGCTTGGTCACATAATCGTCCGCCCCCACGTTCAGCCCCAGAATCTTATCCGCATCTTCTGTCTTGGCAGACAGGATGATAATGGGAATGCTGCTTGTTTTACGTGCCTGGAATGTCGCACGGATTCCATCCAGTTTCGGCATCATCACGTCGATCACCATCAGATCAATTTTCTTTGTGCGAAGCATATCCAGAGCCTGTTCCCCATCATATGCTTTTACTACCTGGTATCCTTCCTGAATCAGGTAAATCTCAATTGCGTCTACAATTTCCTTGTCATCATCACACACCAGAATCGTCATGCGGATGTCCTCCTATCAGGTTCTTGATCTTGTTCTGAAAGCCGGCGGATTTTTCTTTTTCTTCTGCTGCTTCCTGTTCTTCCTGTTCATCTTTCCACTTAAAATAATCAGCATCCAGATTCACACGCAGTTGTTCTTCCAGCTGCTTTAACTCTTCATCGTCATCTTCTACCGTAACCGGTGCCGGAATCTCCGGCTTCGGCGACAGCTTCTTTGGTTTTTCCACCGGCTTTTCCACTAGCTTTTCTACTGGTTCTTCCGCAAGGTCTTCTACCGGTTCTTCCGGTACGGAAAGTCCCAGCTTATCCAGATATTCCTGGTTAATCTTAATATCGGTCTGCCGGTTTGCGTAAATTGCTTTTTCTTCCCGCTTCTCCTGCTCGTACTCCGGTCTTCCTTCCATCTTTTCCTTCTCAATCTCGCGGTTCCGTTCCTCGATGATCTTTAAGTACTTTTCGGTATCAACCAGATCCTGCAGCTGTCCTTTGAGTTCGGATTTGTTGGTTCTTAATTCCTGTTCTTCTTTCTCCATCTGTTCTTTAATTTCCTGATAGATGGCACCGACCTTTTTGTCCGCCTCCTGCATAATATCCTGCATACGGTTTAACGTTTCATCCATATACATGACAGATGCCGCATAAATGTCCTCTGCCTTACGGCTTGCATCCCAGATGATCTGATCTCCCTTTTTATGGAAATCGCGCTCTGCCTTGTCACGGCTTCGAATGGTCAGCTCGTATTCATCCATAATCTGATAAATACAGGTATTTAATTCTGCCAGCAGATCAATCACCTGCTGCTTATCTATGATAACTTTACTCGGCTCTTTCGGATACGGCTCACTCTTCGACAGCAAAACGTGAAGACTGCGCAGTACCTTTTCCGTATTGTCCTGTGCTCCCATGTGTCCTGATTCCTTCCATAATAGATAATTCCGTACTTTCTATTATAATCAATCCCCCTATAATACGCAATATTTTAGATTCTTAGGTTTTTCTAAATTTAATTACACAAAACTTTATTTTTTACAGACACAAGGTTATAATAATTTTTTGAAAATGAACCTGTTTAATAAAGGATATATACTATGAATATCGTCAAAACTTACGGAAATTATATTAAAAAATATGCCGGCACCCACCCGGCAGTTTCCCGCAAAATGATTGACATCGGATTACATCTCGAACAGTTCCGGACGGAACATTTTGCAGAAAAAACAATGCCGAAAGCATATCAGAAGCTGAATACGCTCGGCGTAAAAAATACGCTTCATGCGCTGGAATACCCGGAATCCACGGTCTGGTGCAATCTGTTTGCACCCGTGGAAATTTTCCAGTGCTTCGGACTCAGTGCGCTTTCCATGGAATGTCTTTCCTCGTTTCTCTCAGGATTTACGTGTGAAGACTATTTTATCGACCGCGCAGAAAGCCGGGGAATTGCCTCCACGCTCTGTTCCTATCACAAAGATTTTATCGGTGCCGTAGACTCCGGAATTATTTCACCTGCCAGACTCGGTGTGACAACTTCCATGATTTGTGACGGCAATATTAACACATTCCGCTATGTCAGCCGGCACACGGATCTTGACACTTATGTGATCGATGTGCCGGACAGCTGTTCTCCGGAAGCCGTGGAATATGTGACCATGCAGCTGAAAGAACTGATTCAGAAACTGGAAGCACTGACCGGAAAACGTCTGTCCATGGATGACCTGTCGGAAACACTTGCCCGCGAAAACCAGTCGAAAGCTTATTACAAAGAGTTTTTAAAACTGCAGGCAGAGCGCTATTACCCATCGACACTGACTCTGCAGATGTACATGCTTTTTGCCACCCACTTAAACATCGGAACACCGGAAACCCTTGACCTGTTCCGCAGTTTTGCCGAGGATATCAAACAATATCCGAAATATGACGGCACCCGGATTGTGTGGGTACATCTGCTTCCTTTTTATCAGGAAACACTCAAACACTATTTTAACCTGAACAGAGATTACCAGATCCAGTGTACCGAAATGAACCTGGATTACATGGACGAACTGGATACCACCCACCCACTGGAAGCACTTGCCACTAAAATGCTAAACAATCTCTATAACGGTCCATACGAAAAAAAAGCAAATATGGTCGTAAAACTGGCAAAAGAAATGCATGCCGATGGCGTCATTAACTTCTGCCACTGGGGCTGTAAGCAATCTGCCGGCGGAGTATTCCAGCTTCGCGAAACACTCAAGGCCGCGGATATTCCACTGCTCGTTCTGGATGGCGATGCCATGGACCGCCGGAACAGCCATGACGGACAGATCAAAACCCGTCTGGAAGCTTTTCTAGAAATTCTGGATAAAGAGAGGAATTCATCATGTTAGGTTATGTATGTAAATATACCCCCATGGAATTATTTGAAGCCATGGACACGGAAATCACACGTCTGGAACCATCCGTTACGGATTTTAACCATGCGGATACCCTGATGCACGCCAACATCTGTTCCTATACCAAGGCCGTGCTGGAAGATGTGATGGAACATGACTATGAGGGTGTCATTCTGACTACCTGCTGCGACAGCATCCGGCGTCTGTATGACACATTAAAAAGCCAGTTCCCGGATAAATTTTTCTTTTTGCTGGATATTCCCCGCAAATTTAATGATTTCGCAGTAGCACTCTATGAGCGCCAGTTAAAACAAATGCTCACGGAGTACGAGGCTTTCTCCGGAAAAACACTGGATCTGAAACGTTTTGTTTCCATGATGCAGAACAAAGCGGCTCTGAAAAAACAGGAAAACACCCGCATGTCTGCCAGCGCAGTGTCCGAAAAAGGAAACGGACAGAAACTCAATATCGGAATCATGGGTGCCCGATGCAACAATGAAATCCGTCAGCTGCTTGTCGACCGCGGTGCCAATCTGCTGTTTGATTTAACATGCACCGGACTTGCACGTGATTTTTCCATTACAGAGGATCAGATCCTGCATTCTTATGCTGCCGCGCTGCTAAACCAGATTCCATGCATGCGCATGTTAAAAGCAGCGAACCGTGAACATTTTCTTGACGGTTTTACCGACCGCCTGGATGGAATTATATATCATACCGTCAAATTCTGTGACTCTTATTCTTATGAGTATGCGGATTTCCGCCAGCGGCTGGATCTGCCGATTCTGCTGGTAGAAACCGATTCCACCAGACAATGTGCCGGACAGGTTCGGACCCGTGTGGAAGCCTTTATGGAAGAATTGAAAGTGAAAAAAGGATTGTCCCTGACCGGGGAAAAACAAATGATAAAAAGAAAGGGTGATACTGTGTATACATTAGGAATTGACAGCGGCTCTACCTCTACAAACGCCGTAATCTTAGACGAAAACAGACAGATCAAAGCATTTTCAGTTGTCCGCACCGGAGCCAAATCTTCCCAGAGTGCAGATGCCGCACTGGCAGACGTTCTGAAAAAGGCCGGACTTAACCGGGAAGATATTTCCCTGATTGTATCCACCGGTTATGGTCGTGTCAGCATTCCATTTGCGGACAAAAATGTAACCGAAATCAGCTGCCACGGAAAAGGTGCGCATCTTCTCTTCCCGGACGTTCACACGATCCTCGATATCGGCGGTCAGGACAGCAAAGCCATCCGGCTGAATGACAATGGAGAAGTTGCCGATTTTGTCATGAATGATAAATGTGCCGCCGGAACCGGCCGCTTTCTGGAAATGATGGCGCGCTCCCTGGAAATCAGTATCGACGAACTTGGTCCGGTATCCCTGCAGTCCAAAGAAAATATTGAAATCAGCAGTATGTGCAGTGTTTTTGCTGAATCGGAAGTTATCTCCCTGATCGCACAGAACAAAGAGATTGCTGATATTGCACATGGAATTCACAAGGCAATTGCCGGGAAAGCAATGTCCCTCCTGAAACGTGTCGGTCTGAATCCGGGATATATGATGACTGGCGGTGTTGCCAAGAATCCGGGTGTCGTCGCCGTGCTGGAGGAGCAGCTTGGAGAAAAACTACATATCTATGAGGAACCAGAGATTGTCGGTGCACTGGGTGCGGCATTGTATGGGCTTGAGGAGATCCTATAAACCAGAAAATAATTTTACAACAACCATCGTGATACGATTTATTTTCCAATCGTATCGCAATTGTTGTTTTTCTGTTACTGTTATAAATCATTTGACTTCTGTCCAAAAATACGATATTCTGTTTTTACTGGGTTTATAAAATTATATACCACAATTACTTATGCGATACATCGCCATTGTACCGCAATCACCACTCATGGAGAGCATTTCGCTCATAAATTTCCATTAGAACCACAATTTCATAGAACTGGTCATAACAGCTCTGTTTTTTATACTTTCTATATTGTAAAAGCAGATGCTTATGATATATACTAAAGGAAAGGTAGGACACTACATGGGGAACACTGACATTTTGACAACTTCGTTGCCAGATGCCGACACAGAAAACACAACAGAACACAGCACGATTTTCGACGATGTATTCCGAACCATCGCGCAAAAAATGCCGCAGCTTCTCATTCCGCTGATCAATGAAGTTTTCCACACTTCTTACAGCAAAGAGGAACACTTTGAACAATTGCGAAACGAACATTACGAAAAGTACGGAACCGTGATCACGGACTCCATTATCCGGATTGGTGGACATATATACCATCTGGAATGCCAGTCCTCTAAGGACAGGACAATGGTTATCCGGATGTTCGAGTACGACATTTCGATTGCACTTGAACATGCTTCTTTGGGGGAACATGCAATTTGGGAGATTGCGTTTCCTCAATCGTGCGTGCTTTATATCCGCAATCACCGTTCGCTTCCAGATTATCATGAGGCAATCGTAACGTTTGCAGATGGTCAGAAAGTACGTTACCGCGTTCCGGTTTTGCAGGCGAAAAGATACACGGTGGATCGGATTTTTGAAAAACGGCTGCTGATTCTGCTTCCGTATCATATCTTACGGTATGAACATTTTTTGAAGCACAATGGAACGAATTCGAAAAAAGTGAAGCATCTGCTGGACGATTTCCGGGAGATCAACCGAAGGTTAGAGGACGCGTCCGAAAAAGAACAAAAGTCACATCTTTATATGGATATGATTGTTTTAATTGAGAAAATCGCAGATTATATTATCCCAGAGGATAATGCTATCAGGAAAGGATTGGGTGAGATTATGGGTGGTAAAATTTTGAAGTTACGATCCGAGGAATTACTGGAACAAGGCGAAGCCAGAGGAGAAGCCAGAGGCAGAATCGATGCAATTCAAAATATGATCAAATATAACGTTCCAAAAGAAAAAATTTTACTGGATTACACTTCAGATGAATACGAAGAGGCATTAAATTCTATGCCAGTAAAAGTATAAACACACACCAAAAGGGGCTCCGAAGAGTCCCTTTTGATTTGTAATGACCATATTTACTTTTACTGTAACAGAGAAAGTACACCCTGGTTAGACTGATTAGCCTGTGCGAGCATAGACTGTCCAGCCTGTGCAAGAATGTTGTTCTTGCTGTAGT
>ENA-OZVQ01000341-OZVQ01000341.1-human-gut-metagenome-genome-assembly--contig:-NODE-341-length-16518-cov-6.537387_pt1 | contig 16518 bp, 10 predicted proteins | sample MGYA00243451_ERZ654057 | MGnify/ENA primary metagenome ERZ654057 (study PRJEB26926, sample SAMN06165013) | human gut metagenome | biome: ENVO:00009003; feature: ENVO:2100002; material: ENVO:00002003... | reverse complement strand
GCTCGGAGATGTGTATAAGAGACAGATACATGACTTCCGAAATCATAAACTGTTTCTTGGCAAGAAGCATCGCAGCCTTTTTCATCCGTATACCTTTTATATATTCAACTGTGGTATAGCCGGTCAGTTGTTTGACACGGCGATAAATCTGTTTTGAATGATAACCTGACAGTTCTGACAGTCTGGTTACATTCAAATCGGAGTTTGAAAGATTTTGCTCAATGACCTCCGTTATGTAAGTCAGGAACTTCTCATCCGGAGATTCTGTGATTACCGTATCTGTTTCCAAAGAAATGCCTTCCTCTTTCAGTTTACGCACTAACCGGTACTTATTACGGAGAATCCTATCGATATGCGCTACCAGCTCTTTGATATCAAAAGGCTTGGAGATAAATGCCTCGATTCCCAGTGACAACAGATTATATTCGGTCTTCTTGTCATCTTTTGCCGTCAGCATGATTACAGGGATAGTAGATGTCGTCAGGTTCGCCTTCAGTTGCTTTACCATCTCTACCCCGTTCATTACAGGCATCATAATGTCCGCAATGATCACATCGGGAGAATACTGCAGAGCCATCTCCATCCCTTTCTTGCCATTGTAGGCCAACAGGCATTCGGCATTATGCAGGCTATTCTCTCCCGAGTGATGATAATAATTCTCATCTGCCACATACAGTTTTCCTTTTTGGGAAAGCAGTTTCTCTTTATTGACTACGAAAACTCCTCCGCAATAAGCTACCAGATATAAATTACTATGATTATCGCCATTGATATAGTAAGTCCAGTTTGCATTCCGGGTATGTGTAGAATCTGCTATCTGATAATTCTCAAAGGTTTCCGTCGCATAGTCAAATCTGTTTATTCCACCATATGCGAATTGTAATACAGAGAAATGCCCGATCCTGTACCCAGCCATATATTCCCATCCCTGTCCTCAAAAATATGCCATATTATATTGTTTACCAGTGATTTCGTATTCTGAGAACTATGAACCGCATGCTCATAACGATTCAAACTTTCATCATAGATATACAATCCATTGTCCGTACCCAGCCACAACAAGCCATCAGCACTGATGTGCATATTCTTAACAGGAGTATGGGGGAACGGTGTGATGCGGGTAAACTTCCCCGACGAAATATCATATTTCCACAGTCCGTTCTCCCTGCCTATCCATACCCACCGGTTAGCGGAATCGACTTCTAATGAAAGTATTAAAGAAGATTCTTCGGAAGGCACAGACAAATATTCATAAGTATCTGCGGATTCATCATAAAGGTACAGCCCTTGATAGTTGGCAATAAGGAAGCGACTTTTGTCCAGCCTGACAATCGGATTAGTAGGCAATTGAGGTATTTTATCGACGGGCTGAAACGTATTCCGCCCGGTATCATATTTAATGAGACCGTTCAATGTGCCTAACAGAATGACCGAGTCATTCATCTGCTCAATGGCTCTTATGGACATAGTGGGAGAAGAAAGCAACTGACACGTATCTGACTTCAGATCCAGCAAATAAAGTCCTTTTTCTGTTCCCAAATAAAAATGGACATCATCTTGTTTCAGCGTACAATAAATGAAAGTTCCTTTTAAAACGTCACTGCCATCCAGCACCTTGTGTCTGCATACTTTCTGACCATCAAACATACTCAATCCGTTGGAAGTCCCCATCCATATAACGCCTTTCTCGTCCTGAAAAAAACAGTGGACAAATGCTCCTCCCTTATCGAAGTTCACAAACTCACGTGTCCTTTCTATCTGGGCATAAGAAGAGATACATAGCTGCAACAGCAAGAGGGAAACCAACATGTGTTTTATCATAATATTCAAGTATATATTCGTTTTACTCCTACAAAAATAGTACATTTGTACTCAATTCAAAAAGGAATCTATGACGAAAGCTTTATTTTTTGATATAGACGGAACGCTGGTTAGTTTCGAAACACATCGTATCCCGTCTTCTACTATTGAGGCATTGGAAGCCGCCCACGCAAAAGGGCTTAAAATATTTATCGCTACCGGACGTCCGAAAGCGATTATCAACAATCTTTCCGAATTGCAGGACCGGAACCTTATCGATGGATATATAACCATGAACGGGGCCTATTGCTTTGTCGGAGAAGAGGTGATTTACAAAAGTGCCATTCCGCAGGAAGAAGTAAAGGCAATGGCTGCTTTCTGCGAAAAGAAAGGAGTACCCTGCATCTTCGTGGAGGAACACAACATCTCTGTTTGTCAGCCGAATGAGATGGTGAAGAAGATTTTTTATGACTTCCTGCATGTCAATGTCATCCCAACGGTTTCGTTTGAAGAAGCAAGCAATAAAGAAGTAATCCAGATGACTCCTTTCATCACGGAAGAAGAAGAAAAAGAGGTGCTTCCCTCTATACCGACGTGTGAAATAGGACGCTGGTATCCGGCCTTCGCGGATGTCACAGCCAAAGGCGACACCAAACAGAAAGGCATTGACGAAATAATCCGGTATTTCGGTATCAGGCTGGAAGAAACGATGTCATTCGGCGACGGAGGAAATGATATCAGCATGCTTCGTCATGCAGCTATCGGGGTTGCCATGGGACAGGCCAAAGAGGATGTAAAAGCCGCAGCTGATTATGTGACAGTCCCCATTGATGAGGACGGCATCAGTAAGGCTATGAAACATTTCGGTATTATCTAATTTTATTTATCCGGTCGGTATCTCTGCCTATCCGTCACAAGTTTTATGAGCGTAGACATTAATAACGCAGCTTTTCAGGACGCCCTGAACCTTATCCAATATACCCGCCAGTCGGTTTTCCTGACCGGAAAAGCGGGTACAGGTAAATCTACATTCCTACGTTACGTCTGCGAACATACCAGAAAGAAACATGTTGTACTCGCACCTACCGGTATTGCCGCCATCAATGCCGGAGGGAGTACAATGCACAGTTTCTTTAAACTCCCTTTCTATCCGTTACTGCCGGATGATCCGAACTTAAGTCTTCAGAGAGGACGCATCCATGAGTTCTTCAAGTATACCAAACCGCACCGGAAGCTGTTGGAACAAATAGAACTGGTCATCATAGACGAAATCTCGATGGTACGGGCGGACATCATTGATGCTATCGACCGTATTTTACGCGTATATTCTCATAACTTACGGGAACCTTTCGGCGGAAAACAGTTATTATTGGTAGGTGATGTTTTCCAGCTGGAACCTGTAGTTAAAAACGATGAGCGGGAGATTCTGAACCGTGCCTACCCTACTCCGTACTTCTTCTCTGCAAAAGTATTCAGCCAGATCGACCTGGTATCCATCGAACTTCAGAAAGTGTACCGACAGACTGACCCCGTTTTTGTCAGCGTTCTCGACCATATCCGTACCAACACTGCCGGAGCCGCTGATCTTCAGCTGCTGAACACCCGATACGGAAGTCATATAGAGGAATCGGAAGCCGATATGTACATCACACTTGCCACCCGAAGGGATACAGTCGATTCGATCAATGAAAAGAAACTGACTGAACTTGCGGGTGATCCGATCACTTTTGAGGGAAACATTGAAGGAGATTTCCCTGAAAGCAGTCTGCCAACCTCACAAGAACTCGTCTTAAAAACGGGTGCTCAAATCATCTTTATCAAGAATGATTTCGACCGCCGATGGGTAAACGGCACTATCGGAGTGATCGCCGGTATCGACGAGGAAGAAGAAACGATATACGTCATCACCGATGACGGCAAAGAATGTGATGTAAAACGGGAATCATGGCGTAACATCCGCTATCGCTACAACGAAAAGACGAAAGAGATTGAAGAAGAAGTCCTAGGCAGTTTCACACAATACCCTATCCGGCTGGCTTGGGCCATTACCGTTCACAAGAGTCAGGGACTGACTTTCAGCCGTGTAGTCATTGACTTCACAGGAGGGGTGTTTGCCGGCGGACAGGCGTATGTAGCCCTCAGCCGCTGTACCTCACTGGATGGTATCCAGCTCAAAAAGCCTATCCACCGGGCAGATATCTTTGTACGACCGGAGATTGTAAACTTTGCCGGACGGTTCAACGACCGGCAAGCTATTGACAAGGCACTAAAACAGGCGCAAGCGGATGTTCAATACGCTGCTGCCGCACGTGCATTCGATAAAGGGGATATGGAAGAGTGCCTGGAACAATTCTTCCGCGCCATCCACTCCCGTTATGATATAGAAAAACCTGTTCCCCGCCGTTTAATCCGCCGGAAACTTGGTATTATCAATACTTTGCAGGAACAGAACAAAAAACTGAAAGAACAAATGCGGGAACAGCAGGAACGTCTGCGACAATATGCACACGAATACCTGTTGATGGGAAATGAGTGTATCACCCAAGCTCACGACGCCCGTGCCGCCATAGCCAATTACGATAAGGCGCTTAGTCTCGATCCTAACTATATAGACGCCTGGATACGAAAAGGAATCACCCTGCTCAACAGCAAGGAGTATTTTGATGCGGAAAACTGTTTCAATACGGCTGTCAGCCTCCACCCGGCAAACTTTAAAGCGGTATACAACCGTGGCAAACTCAGACTAAAACTGGAAAATACCGAAGGAGCCATAGCCGATCTGGACAAGGCAACCAGCCTGAAACCTGAACATGCCGGCGCACATGAACTTTTTGGTGACGCCCTGCTGAAAACCGGAAAAGAGGTAGAAGCCGCCATACAATGGAGAATAGCGGAAGAACTCAGAAAGAAGAAGTCATAAATAAGTACAAACATCCCTTTCGGAAAAGATACAGTTCTTTCCCCACTCAAAATGCTTCAGAAGCCTTCCGATTGTGAAAGTTGCTGAATATCACTTTACATCAAAAACTTTTTATTAACTTTGCCTTCGTATGTACGTCAAACTCTTAAAAGAAAAGCAAATGAAAAAAGGTTTGAAAATCGCAGCTATCATCGTAGGAGTAATTATCATTCTGATGCTCCTCCTTCCTTTCGCCTTCCAGGGAAAGATAGCAGGTATTGTAAAAACGGAAGGCAATAAGATGCTTAATGCACAATTTGACTTTAAGAAACTTAACATTAGCCTGTTCCGTAACTTCCCACAGGCTTCTGTCACTCTCGAAGATTTTTGGCTGAAAGGTGCAGGAGAATTCGCCAATGACACGCTTGTACAAGCCGGAGAAGTAACCGCCACCATCAATCTGTTCTCTCTTTTCGGAGACAGCGGCTATGACATTTCCAAAGTATTCATAGAAGATACCCGCCTGCATGCCATCGTTCTGCCGGACGGACGTGCCAACTGGGATATCATGAAACCCGATACAGCAGCTACACAGGAAACACCTGCCACGGAAGAAGAAGCTTCTCCTTTCAAAATTAAGCTGCAACGTTTCGTTATCAAGAACATGAATCTGATCTATGATGATCAACAAGGAAAAATGTATGCTGACATCCGTGATTTCAATGCGCTTTGTGCCGGAGATTTAGGCAGTAACCGCACGACTCTGAAATTAGAGGCTGAAACTAAATCACTGACTTATAAGATGAATGGAATTCCATTCCTCGCAAATGCCAATATCTCCGCCAAAATGGATGTGGATGCCGATCTTGCCAACAACAAGTATACTTTGAAAGATAATGTTATCCGCCTCAACGCTATCCAGGCAGGTATCGACGGCTGGGTAGAACTGAAAGATCCTGCGATCGACATGGATCTGAAACTAAACACGAATGACGTAGGATTCAAAGAAATTCTTTCGTTGATTCCTGCTATCTACGCAACCGAATTCTCCAGCCTGAAAACTGACGGAACCGCCACTCTTACCGCATCGGCAAAGGGTATGCTACAAGGTGACACCGTTCCTGCCTTCAACATCGATATGCAAGTCAAGAACGCCATGTTCCGTTATCCGGCATTACCGGCAGGAGTCGACCAGATCAATGTCAGTGCCAATGTTCAGAATCCGGGTGGAAACATCGATCTGACCACTATCAAGATCAATCCGTTCAGTTTCCGTCTGGCAGGCAATCCGTTCAGTTTGATTGCAGATGTGAAAACCCCGGTCAGCGATCCTGACTTCAAGGCTGAAGCAAAGGGAGTACTCGATCTGGGAATGATCAAACAAGTATATCCACTGGGGGATATGGAACTGAATGGTACCATCAATGCCGATATGCAGATGGCCGGACGCCTTTCTTATATAGAAAAAGAGCAATATGACAATATGAAAGCATCCGGAACGATCGGCCTGACCAATATGAAACTGAAAATGCAGGATATGCCGGATGTGGATATCAAGAAATCGCTCTTTACCTTCACTCCGAAGTATCTGCAGCTAAGTGAAACAACCGTCAACATCGGCAAGAATGACATTACCGCCGACAGTCGTTTCGAAAATTATATCGGCTACGTCCTGAAAGGTACTACGCTGAAAGGAACGCTGAACATTCATTCCAATTATTTTAATCTGAATGATTTCATGACGGCTTCTGCAGACAGTACTGCAACTGCCGACGCTGCAACTACAGACTCCACTACTGTTACCGGTATCGTTGAAGTTCCTAAGAACATCGATTTCCAGATGGATGCCAACCTGAAGCAAGTATTATTTGACAAGATGACATTCAACAATATGAATGGTAAACTTGTGGTGAAAGACGGAAAAGTGGACATGAAGAATCTTTCTATGAGCACTATGGGTGGCAATGTGGTGATGAACGGTTATTATTCTACCGCCAACGCCAAGAAGCCGGAAATGAAAGCCGGGTTCAAACTGACCAACCTCAGTTTCTCACAAGCTTACAAAGAACTGGACATGGTACAACAACTGGCTCCTATCTTCGAAAGCCTGAAAGGAAACTTCTCCGGAAGTATCAACGTACTGACTGATCTGGATGCCACAATGAGTCCGGTACTGGATACCATGCAAGGAGACGGCAGCCTGTCTACCCGCGACCTCAGCCTAAGCGGCGTGAAAGCGATTGACCAGATAGCCGATGCCATCAAGCAGCCGAGTCTGAAAGAGATGAAAGTGAAGGATATGACGCTGGACTTCACCATCAAAGACGGACGAGTGGAAACCCAGCCGTTCGATATCAAGATGGGCGACTACAATCTGAATCTCTCCGGTAGCACAGGACTTGACCAGACTATCGACTATACGGGTAAAATCAAACTTCCTGCCTCTGCCGGCAATATATCTAAAATGATGACCCTCGACTTAAAGATCGGTGGTTCATTCACTTCTCCTAAGGTCAGTGTCGACACCAAGAGTATGGCAAACCAAGCTGTGGAAGCCGTAGCCAACGAAGCAATCAGTAAATTAGGAGAAAAGCTGGGACTCGACTCTGCAACCACTGCAAACAAAGATTCTATCAAACAGAAGGTTACAGAAAAGGCCGCTGAGAAAGCTCTGGAACTCTTGAAGAAAATCAAATAAAAGAAAGGAGAAGAGATTATGCTTCTGAAGCTGTATGATAAAAACAACAACCCGCAAGACCTGCAACGGGTAACCGACATCCTGAACGATGGCGGACTGATCATCTATCCTACGGATACGATGTACGCCATCGGCTGTCACGGATTGAAAGAGCGTGCCATCGAACGTATTTGCCGTATCAAGGAAATCGATCCGCGCAAAAACAATCTGTCCATCATCTGCTATGACCTGAGCAGTATCAGCGAATACGCCAAAGTAGGCAACAACGAGTTCAAGCTCATGAAGCATAATCTCCCCGGTCCGTTCACCTTTATCCTGAACGGAACCAACCGGTTGCCCAAAATCTTCCGCAACCGGAAAGAGGTAGGTATCCGCATGCCGGACAATAACATCATCCGTGAGATTGCCCGGTTATTGGATGCCCCCATCATGACGACCACGCTGCCGTATGACGAAAATGAAGACCTGGAATACATGACTGACCCTGAACTCATAGACGAGAAATTCGGAGATATGGTGGATTTAGTTATCGACGGAGGAATCGGAGGGATAGAACCCTCGACAGTAGTCAAATGTACAGAAGACGAGCCGGAAATCGTCCGACAAGGAAAAGGATGGCTGGAAGAAATCTAGCATCGGGGAACAGTTAACATATAGAAAACATATAAATTAGGCACGGATGACGCGGATTTCACGGTTTTTAGAGATTAAGTTGAGTATCTAAAACCGTGTTAATCCGCGTCATCCGTGCCTAAAATCCTCTTACTTGATCAAAGATTCGGGATCTAAGTGTGTAGCCTCAATATCTTTGAAGTAACGGTAAGTACCCACTTTCAGTTCTACAGTAGCAGCATCGTCACAAACGATGATACCTTTTTCATGCATCTGCAATGCACTGATAGTCCACATCTGTGTGATAGCACCTTCTACTGCATGATACAAAGCACGGGCTTTGTTATGTCCGTTTACAATGATCATCACTTCTTTTGCAGAAAGTACCGTACCGACTCCAACTGTCAGAGAAGTCTTTGGAACCTTATTGATGTCATTGTCGAAGAAACGGGAATTAGCAATGATAGTATCCATCGTCAATGTTTTCTGACGAGTGCGGGAAGTCAGTGAGGAACCCGGTTCGTTGAAAGCGATGTGTCCGTCAGGACCGATACCACCCATGAAAAGATCAATGCCACCGTAAGACTTAATCTTTTCCTCATAACGTGCACACTCTGCATCCAAGTCAGGAGCGTTACCATTCAGAATATTTGTATTCTCCGGTTTGATATCAATATGACCAAAGAAGTTATTCCACATAAAAGAATAGTAGCTTTCCGGATGTTCCTTCGGCAAACCAACATATTCATCCATATTGAATGTTACTACATTTTGGAAAGAAACAATTCCTTTCTTATTAAGGTCGATCAAAGCTTTATACATACCCAAAGGAGAAGATCCGGTAGGGCAGCCCAATACAAATGGTTTTTCGGGGGTTGGATTGGCAGCTTTTATTTTTGCAGCAACATAATGTGCAGCCCACTGAGATACGGACTGATAGTCCGGCTGAATAATAAGTCTCATAAGTCGATTGTTTTATAGGTTAGTCAATTAATAATTATCTCACTCATCGTTTTAACGGTCTTTCTTCAAACGGTCCGCCATCGCATGCGCTAAATTCTCGCACTGGGTATAGGTAATGTCTTTCATCGCCTGCTTCATCTCTACCGGATCGCCCACCAGTTCGAACTTGCTCTTTTCCGCAAATTCAGCCATACGCTTCACAGCAGCTCCTGCCCATGTGAAGGAACCGAAGTAGCCCAGATAACGTCCCTTAAGTTCGCGAACCAGAATCTTCGATAACAACGATTCCACTTCCGGGAAAATCTGATTGCTATATGTGGGAGAACCGATAATCAAACCCTTATAACGGAAAATATCCGCAATGATATAAGAAGGATCACTTTTACTCACATTGTGCATAACGATATTTTTGATTCCCTGTGCGGAGAGTTCTTCAGCAATAGCTTCCGCCATCTGCTCCGTATTTCCATACATGCTGCCATAGGCGATCACCACCCCCTCATCCGCATCGTAGCGGCTCAAACGGTCGTAAATTCCGATCACCTTGGCTATATTTTCTGTCCATACCGGCCCATGCGTAGAACAAATGGTAGTAATAGGCAGTCCTCCCAACTTTTGCAATGCTTTCTGTACCGGACTACCGTACTTGCCTACGATATTGGAGTAGTAACGAACCATTTCCCCCCAATACTTATCTACATTGATACGGGTATCCAGAAATCCGCCGTCCACTGTACCAAAACATCCGAATCCATCACCGGAGAAAAGGATTCCGTCTGTTTCATCGAATGTCATCATTGTCTCAGGCCAGTGCACCATTGGAGTCATATAGAAACGAAGCATATGCTTGCCTAAGGCAAGGAAATCTCCGTCTTTCACCAGATACTGCTCGCCGGTCACACCATAGAATCCTTCAATCATGCCAAAGGTCTGCTTATTACCAACAATGATAATATCCGGATAGTGCTGTTTAATCAATCGGATGGAGCCCGAGTGATCCGGTTCCATATGATTTATAATCAAATAGTTAATAGGGCGTTCACCGATTACTTGCTTGATTTTACGCAAATAGACTTCAAAATAACAAATATCCACAGTATCCACCAACGCCACCATTTCATCATCAATCAAATAAGAGTTATACGAAACTCCATAGGGTAATGGCCACAACGCCTCAAAACGGTGTTTATTACGGTCATTCACTCCCACATAGTGGACATTTCCTTTAATTCTTGTTTTCTGTTCCATTCTTCAACTTTAATTAATTTCTGCTCACCAGCTATGATTCCCTTAAAAACAGAGATTTACTCTGTGGTGAAGTTATCTTCCGCAAAAATAACTCTTTTTTCTGAATCCCTGTACTTCTTACCTTGATAAGCTCCCCTTTCTTTCATTCTTTTTTGCAAACGAGTTACAAATTCATAATTCTTCAGCCCCCAGTCCGGAGCAATCAGTAATTCCTTGGGAGACTGCGAGACAAAACGTTCCAGCACCAGATCCGGATGAAGATGCTCTACATAATCAATTACCAGGTCAATATATTCGTCTACTTCCCTAAACAGATGAAAGCCTGTCGGGTTTTCTTCGTATTCATGCGCCATACGAGTACCACGGATTAACTGTAACTGATGAATTTTGAGAGTAGACAGAGGAAGTTCGGAAAGCATTCCTGCCTGCGCCACCATTGTGTCATGTGTTTCTCCAGGAAGACCAAGAATGATGTGTCCGCCTGTCAATATACCACAGGCAGCAGTACGCTGAACCGCTTCTACTGTATCCGCATAAGTATGTCCGCGATTGATGCGCCGCAAAGTCTCATCACTCACACTCTCTATGCCATATTCCACCATCAAAAAAGTATGCTTATTGAGTTCTTCCAAATAACGGAGCAGGTCTTCCGGCATACAATCCGGACGTGTACCGATCACCAGTCCTACTACCCCATCCACCTGCAATGCTTCCTCGTATTTACGCTTTAATCCCTCTAATTCCGCATAAGTATTGGTATATGCCTGGAAGTATGCCAGGTATTTCATTTCCGGATATTTATGGGCAAAGAAACACTTCCCTTCCTCCAGTTGGGTAGCGACTGACTTTTCCGTCCGACAGTAGTCCGGATTGAAAGTCTGGTTATTGCAATAAGTGCAACCTCCCCATCCTTTTGTTCCATCCCGATTAGGACAAGTAAAGCCGGCATTTAATGATATTTTCTGCACTTTGTAAGGAAAATACTTTCGCAGAAAGGTCGGAAAATCATTATATTGTATTTGATGAGACATATCTATTTAATTCATTTGTTATTTGTGTGGCAAACATAAGAAAAAACAGCGAGTTACAGAAAGATGCCCCAAAATATCTTCAATATATTAAAAAAAACATAAAGTGCATAAGATAAATTAATATTTATTGCGAAAGCAGAAAGTATTTAGTTAGTTTTGTGTGATTTTAAGCATTGACGGGAGGATACTTGTGAAAGTCTTGTGCAATTATTCCCCAATTATGATTTCATCTCACCATACCCCATGCGACTCTCGTCAATAAACTATCCTCTTTATGTTCTAAAAACAGAATGTAAAGAGGATTTTTAGCATAAGTAAGCCGAAAGGATACCTAGAAAGAGGAAAAAATAGGCAAACTTTCGTATTATCTGTTCAATGTACCGCCCGGAGTTCTTGTTTTCCATCCTTTTGCTTATTTTTGTTCGAACAAAAACACCAATATTATGAAACACATATTGTTCCTCCTTATTTCTCTTCTCAATTATTGCATACTAGTAGCCCAACCTACCTATCAAATCAAACATTATTCCGTTAATGATGGAATGTCACAAGGAATAGTCCAGACTATTATACAAGATAAAAAAGGATTTTTATGGTTCGGAACCTGGAACGGTCTGAACAAATTTGACGGGTATACATTCAAAAACTATAAAACATCCTATAAAGATGCTTATATTCTAAATACCAATCGAATCAGCCAGATAGCGGAGACTAAATATGGAGATATCTGGTGTCAAGTCTATGACGGACGTGTGTATATGTTCGATAACCAAACGGAGAAGTTTATCGATGTCCTGAGCTCTGTGGCAGAATCCATGATAGTGAACAATTATGCCGACCATATTTATACTCTCTCAAAAGGTGTTTCCTGGATCACATTTCAAAATGAATGTGTCGCCGTCCGTATTGACGATCAACTTTGCAAACAGGGGAAAGGAATTACTTTATACAGTGCTTTTAAACAAAACCTAAAAGGAGACAAAATCTATACAGTTTTTGAAGATTCCGAAGGTGATGAATGGATACTGACCAACAAAGGTATTTCTATTGTAGGGAAAAAGCAGGTAGACAGCGATTTCCCGTTTCAATATATCAAAGAAGCGGATGGAATTATTTATTTAGTTTCCCAATCGGACAAATTGGCCTCTTACAATTTTAAGAGCAGACAATTCAAATTCATAGAGATTCCTTATCATGTTTCGATGATTAACGAAGTCAAGAAATTTGACTCCAATACACTTTTGCTGGCTACAGACAACGGACTGATTATTTATAAGATAAAAGAAAAAAAATTCCAGTTAATTGATATACGCACATCAACACAACCTTCCAGCGTCGTACAGTCTGTTTATCAAGACCATTACAAGGAACTATGGATATTCCCCAAAACGACAGGAGTAATCCGTTATAATCCATCTACCGAGGAAATGCAGCATTTGTTCACACCAGCCAACGAAGTGATCAGATATGAACGGAAAAACAAGAATGTAATCTTTGAAGACCAGCAACACACGTTGTGGATTCTCCCTCCTGAAGGGAATCTGTCTTATTATGACCGTGAAAAGAAAGAACTGAAATCCATGCTGAAGGACAGCAACAATCCGAAGTCTGTTTTCAGTCCGCTCGTCCGTTTTTATACATTAGACAATCAGGGTAATTGCTGGCTGACCAGTGCACGCGGCATTTACAAATTATCTTTCTTCCCGCATACTTATAATCTGGTGCATATTGACGATGGATTTGAGACCCGTGCTTTTTTATGCGACAGTGAAAAGAGGGTGTGGGTTTCTTCGAAGGCACAGGTCATCAGAGTGTACCAACCGGACGGACAGTTGGGAGGCTATCTGACACCACAAGGAAAAATAAGCAAAGACAAGCATAGCTTTACAAGTGTATATTGCTTTCTTGAAGACCATGAAGGCAATATCTGGATAGGAACAAAAGAAAACGGCATTTATCTGTTAAAGAAAAAGTCGCCGGATTCCTATTCCGTACAACAATTCACTCATCAACCGAATATGCCATACAGTTTGAGCGGCAACAGTGTATATTCCATTTTTCAAGATAGCCATAAACGTATCTGGATAGGCTGCTACGGTGGAGGAATCAATCTACTGACCTGCAACAAGAACGGAAAGACAGAATTTATACACAGCGATAATGAGTTGAAAAATTACCCGACCGGCTACGCTTCAAAAGTCCGCCACATATCCGAAGCACCGGGCGGTGTGCTGTTGATAGGAACAACCAACGGACTACTGACTTTCTCCAATCAATTTGAGAGACCGGAAGAAATCAAGTTTTATCGTAATTGTTGCGAGTCAGGAATAAGTACCAGCCTGAGCGGAAACGATGTGATGCATACGTACACTGACAAGCAAAAACGAACCTACATAGCCAGCTTTACAGGAGGTATCAGCCAAATCGTGTCCAAGAATCTACTCAGCAATAAGATTGAGTTCAAGACATATACAACCGATGATGGCCTTGCTTCAGACTTGGTACAGGCCATACAAGAAGACCAACAAGGTAACTTATGGATCCTTTCCGAGAATGCAATTTCCAAGTTCGACACACAAAGAGAGGCTTTTGAAAATTATGGACTGAACTCTCTACACCAGGAATTCAGTTTTTCAGAAGCAGCTCCAGTGATCAACGCACGAAATCAAATTGTATTCGGTACAGATAAAGGCTTCATTGAAATTTCTCCCAAAGAAATGCAGAAAAGTACCTATGTTCCCCCTATCGTCTTCACCGGGTTGAAAGTGCAAGGTCAATCTTCTGTCATCGCCATTGACGATCTGGAAGAATTACGCCTTAAACCTTCCCAGCGGAATGTTACTTTCCAGTTTGCAGCACTTGATTATGTCGATTCTAAAGAAATCCGCTACGCATATCGATTGAAAGGATTGGAAGAAGAATGGCATGACGGGGACAAAAATCGCTCTGCCAGCTACATCAACCTGCCGAATGGCAATTATAAACTGCAAATCAAATCTACCAACAGTGATGGCGTATGGATGAACAATATCCGCACTTTATCTATCAACGTACTGCCTACTTTCTGGGAAACGGGCTGGGCATGGCTTCTTTACCTTATTCTCTTTATTCTCTTTACAGGTACTATCGTATATGTACTCTTTTACATTTATCGTTTACGCCATCAAGTAGATATCGAGCAACAATTATCCAATATCAAGCTCCGTTTCTTTACCGACATATCTCACGAGCTTCGGACACCACTGACCCTGATCAGCAGTCCGGTCAATGAAGTACTGGAAAATGAAGATTTATCCGCCACAGCCCGTGAACATCTGGCTGTGGTACAAAAGAACGCCGAACGTATGTTACGTCTCATGAATCAGATTCTGGACTTCCGCAAAATACAGAATCAGAAGATGAAAGTGCTTGTGGAGAAGACAGACCTGATTCCACTTCTTGAAAAAGTAATGATCAACTTCCGCTTGATTGCAGAAGAAAAGAAGATTAATTTCCGGTTAGAGAGCGAACTTAAGTCAATATATGCATGGGTAGACCGCGATAAGTTCGAAAAGATATTCTTTAATCTGATATCCAACGCATTCAAATATACACCAGCTGAAAAGGCGATTATAATAGAAGTGACAAAACGGATGGATAAAGTGACGATCTCTGTTGTGGATGAGGGCATCGGGATTGAACCAACTAAACTACGCAATTTGTTTCAACGCTTTGAAACACTAGCCCAACAAAATATGCTCCAACCGTCTTCCGGCATCGGTCTGTCATTGGTAAAAGAAATGGTCGATATGCATCATGGTACAATCAAAGTAACAAGCGAACCGGAAGCAGGAAGCCGTTTCGTGGTAACTCTGCCTCTCCAAAAAGAAGTCTTCGAACAAGATAGTCAAGTGGAATTTATTCTGAATGACAGCCAAAGTCCGGCTACTCGTCCGGACAGTTGCCTCCAGACTGAGAAAAGACCAGAAGCGGAAGACAAAGAAGATATGGTAAATAATACGGTTCCGGATACGTTTACTATATTGGTGGTTGAGGACAACGAGGAACTAAAAGCTTTCTTAAAGAACATCTTATCTGAGAATTACACTGTTATCACCGCTCCGAACGGAAAAAAAGGATTGCAACACGCAGTTGATAATATACCCGATCTTATCATCAGTGACGTAATGATGCCGGTTATGGACGGTCTCGAGATGATTCGGCAAATCAAAGAAAACAACAACATCTGCCACATTCCCATTATTGTATTATCGGCAAAAGCCTCTTTGGATGACCGGATTGCCGGACTGGAGCAAGGTGTAGATGACTATATCACGAAACCTTTCAGCGCTACATATCTGAAAACACGTATCGCTTCACTGCTCCGCCAACGCAAATCCTTGCAGGAAATCTATATGGCCAAACTGACGGAAGGAAAAAAAATAGCTGTCGCAGAAGCTCTTACCCCGTCGCAACCGCAGATTACTCCTTATGACGAGCAATTCATGCAAAAGGTAATGGAGTTCATAGAAGAACAGATGGATAATGCCGAACTGACCATCGACGAATTTGCAGAGCATCTGATGCTTAGCCGTACCATCTTCTACCGAAAACTAAAGTCCATCATCGGCCTGACTCCTGTAGATTTCATACGTGAAGTACGCATCAAACGTGCAGCACAGCTAATAGACAGCGGGGAATATAATTTCTCACAGGTAGCCTATATGACCGGTTTCAATGACCCGAAGTATTTCAGTAAATGCTTCAAGAAGATAGTAGGTATTACGCCTTCCGAATATAAAGAAAAGAAATAAAAGAAGAAAGGCTTTCCGCAAAGTCCATATAAGAACAATTTCGGACTCTACAAGAATGAACTGAATTGTACGGTTATAAACTAATGTGCTATTACGGTACATTAGCCGACCATATGTATTCATTAATCATCATAATCAGTTGTTTTCTTTCGTCTCACCCAGGTGAGACGAAAGAAAACAACCAAAACCATAGAAGATTTTGACTAGCAGAATACGTATTTATCACTAATTTCCAACAAATTAGTAACAGTCCCGAATCTATTTGTTCCACTAATTGAGGTTGTGTCAAAATGCTGGCACAACTTTTTTTTATGCGCAAAGCCCAGACTTTCCCAAGCCCGGGCTTTGTTATTACCTAATTTTTTTGTAACTTTAGGCATTACATTTTCGTTATGGCAAAGTTACATTTTCGTCCTTACATTCCCAACCAAACCGTTCTTTTTCCACAAAGAATTGATGAAAACATAGCTGCGA
>ENA-OZVQ01000316-OZVQ01000316.1-human-gut-metagenome-genome-assembly--contig:-NODE-316-length-17211-cov-13.404173_pt1 | contig 17211 bp, 10 predicted proteins | sample MGYA00243451_ERZ654057 | MGnify/ENA primary metagenome ERZ654057 (study PRJEB26926, sample SAMN06165013) | human gut metagenome | biome: ENVO:00009003; feature: ENVO:2100002; material: ENVO:00002003... | reverse complement strand
ATCCCACAAATTGTGACGCACATCTTGCAGAAAGCCTTTTTCAGACACGCTCTAGTGCAAAATATGGAAAATGGAATTGACAACAGTTCAGAAGATATGTTATTCTCATCTTTAGTATGAAAAGACATTATCGTTTTCATGCAAATATTTGCTCACATTCAGAGACAGTTTCTGAATGTTAAGCCATACGGACAGGCGGGGCAGTTGCCGGGTGGGAGACACCACATTATTGATTGAGTTAGGAGCTCAAATTTTATAAGTTGATTACTTTATAATAATCAGTGCGTAAGCACACATCATCTTGTGAAACGGTCAATAAGAGCATAGCATATATTTGCCAGCGATTGAAGACGACAGCAGTCATGAATATTTCAGAATACGGGAACAGGCACAGGATACAGACGGATTTATACGGGAAATCCGGTCAGTATATAAAGAGACAGAGCCTGAGAAATTCTATAGATCATGAGAGAAGCAGATGGTGAATGAACTTATCTGCTTCTTTTTTTGTGCAGATATAGCAAATATAAAGGATATGGTTGGAGATAAACGCTTTGCGAGGATGTGTCTCACATGCGTTCGACTTGAATATATAGAGAAATAATTGAATCATTGTGCCGGTTTGAGGCAGTATACAATTGCTGAATGATAGAACTGTATTTGCCGGTACATGACGACAGGAAAAGAGGAACATGTCAAATGGATTATGAAAGACAACAGCATGCGCCCATATATGAAGCACTGGAACGTTTCCGAAAGAAGAGAGTCGTTCCCTTTGATGTGCCGGGACATAAAAGAGGAAGAGGAAATCCGGAGCTTGCACAGTTGCTGGGAGAGAAATGTGTGGGGCTGGATGTTAATTCTATGAAGCCGCTGGACAATCTCTGCCACCCGGTTTCGGTGATCAGAGAAGCGGAGGAGCTTGCAGCAGATGCTTTTGGCGCAGCGCATGCATTCCTTATGGTAGGAGGAACCACATCTGCAGTGCAGAGCATGATCCTGTCTGTCTGCAAGGCAGGGGATAAGATCATTCTGCCGCGAAATGTACATAAAAGTGCCATCAATGCCCTGGTACTGTGTGGTGCAATTCCGGTTTATGTAAACCCGGAGGTGAATGCGCAGCTGGGCATTTCCCTTGGCATGGAAGTCAGTCAGGTGGAGAAGGCTATGGATGAGAATCCGGATGCGGTGGCAGTTCTTGTAAATAACCCTACCTATTATGGAATCTGTTCGGATCTGCGGACTATCGTAAAGAAGGCTCATGCAAGAGGAATGAAGGTGCTGGCAGATGAGGCTCATGGAACCCATCTTTATTTCGGCAGAAACCTTCCTGTATCCGGGATGGCGGCAGGTGCTGACATGGCGGCAGTTTCCATGCACAAATCCGGCGGAAGTCTGACACAGAGTTCGCTGCTGCTTTTGAATAAGAGTATGAATGCAGAGAAAGTGCGCCAGATCATCAATCTGACCCAGACCACAAGCGCTTCTTATCTTCTGTTGTCCAGTCTGGATATCTCCAGAAGAAATCTGGCACTCAGGGGAGAGGAATCCTTTGAAAAGGTTGCAGGGATGGCGCAGTATGCCAGAGAGGAGATCAATGAGATCGGCGGTTATTATGCATATGGTATGGATCTGATCAATGGAACCAGTGTTTTTGATTTTGATGTTACAAAACTCTCCATTTATACACTGGGAAATGGGCTGGCAGGTATTGAAGTTTATGATCTTCTCAGAGATGAATATGATATTCAGATCGAGTTTGGAGATATCTGTAATATTCTGGCTTACATTTCCATCGGAGACAGGCTTCAGGATATTGAGAGACTGGTAGGGGCATTGGCTGATATTGAACGTCTGTATAAGAAGGATAGCACAGGTATGCTTTCCGGGGAATATATCGCACCTGCAGTGGTGGCGTCTCCACAGCAGGCATTTTATGCGGAGAAAGAATCTCTGCCCATGGAACAGGCGGCAGGCAGGATCAGCGGTGAATTTGTTATGTGTTATCCTCCGGGAATCCCAATTCTTGCTCCTGGAGAAATGGTGACACAGGAAATTGTAGAATACATTCTTTATGCAAGAGACAAAGGCTGTTCCATGCAGGGAATGGAGGATCCGAAGGTAGAATATCTTCAGGTTCTGAAAGGGGGTATCTGATCATGGAATTATGGTATTCCGAGTTCCATACAGGAAATGTAAAGCTTTCTGTCCGGATTAACCGACAGTTATTTTCAGGGGAAAGTGAATTTCAGAGAATCGATGTGTTTGAGTCTGAAGAATTTGGAAGATTTGTGGCTCTGGACGGTGAGATCGTATTTTCTGACAAGGATGAATTTATTTATGATGAAATGGTCACGCATGTGCCAATGACAGTACATCCCAATGTAAAAAATGTTCTGATCATCGGCGGCGGTGACGGTGGAGTTGCCAGAGAACTGATCCATTATCCACAGATTGAGAGCATTGATGTGGTGGAATCCGATAAAATGTTTGTGGATGTATGTGCGGAGATGTTTCCGGATATTGCCCAGGGACTGAAGGATGAGAGAGTCAACATTTATTATGAAGACGGCCTTCGGTTCCTGCGGAATAAAAAGGCCAGATATGACCTGATCATCAATGATTCCACAGATCCGCTGGGACATACAGAGGGACTTTTTACAAAGGAATTCTACGGAAGCTGTTATAAGGCTCTCAGAGATGACGGAATCATGGTTTATCAGCATGGAAGTCCTTTTTATGATGAGGATGAGGTGGAATGCAGAAAGATGCACAGAAAGGTTTTCCGGTCATTTCCGGTGAGCAGGGTTTATCAGGCACATATCCCTACCTGTCCCTCGGGATACTGGCTTTTTGGATTTGCATCAAAGAAATATCATCCGTTGGAAGATTTCAGACCGGAGAGGTTTGATAATCTTAATATAGAAACATGGTATTATACAACAAACCTTCACAGAGGAGCATTTATGCTTCCAAAATATGTAGAAGATTTACTGGAAGAGGAGGAAAACAGTTTATGAGCAGATTATTGGTAATCGGATGTGGTGGGGTAGCTTCAGTGGCAATTCGCAAATGCTGTCAGAACAGCGATGTTTTTACAGAGATTATGATCGCAAGCAGGACAAAGGAAAAATGCGATGCACTCAAAGAGAAGATTGAAGGTACAACGAAGACAAAGATTGAGACAGCAAAGGTAGACGCGGATAATGCAGCAGAGGTCGCAGAATTGATCAGAGCCTATAAGCCGGATGCTGTCCTGAATGTGGCACTTCCATATCAGGATCTTACCATCATGGATGCATGTCTGGAAGCCGGCGCGGATTATATTGATACTGCCAATTATGAAGCAGAGGATACAGAAGATCCCACATGGCGTGCAATCTACGAAAAGAGATGTAAAGAAAAAGGCTTTACTGCATATTTCGATTATTCCTGGCAGTGGGCTTATGATGAAAAATTTAAGGAAGCAGGACTGACTGCTCTTCTGGGAACCGGTTTTGATCCGGGTGTTACCAGTGTATTCAGTGCTTATGCCCTGAAGCATTATTTTGATGAAATCCATACCATTGATATTCTGGACTGTAACGGCGGTGATCATGGATATCCTTTTGCCACAAACTTTAACCCGGAGATCAATCTTCGAGAGGTTTCCGCAAATGGTTCCTACTGGGAAGACGGACATTGGGTAGAAACAGAGCCTATGGAATTTAAATCTGTCTACGATTTCCCTGAGGTAGGAAAGAAGGATATGTATCTTCTTCATCATGAAGAGATTGAATCACTGGCAAAAAATATTCCGGGAGTACAGAGGATCCGTTTCTTTATGACATTCGGACAGAGCTATCTGACACATATGAAATGTCTGGAAAATGTAGGAATGCTTTCCACCGCACCTGTGGAATTTAATGGACAGGAGATCGTGCCGATCCAGTTTTTGAAAGCTCTTCTGCCGGATCCTGCATCTTTGGGTCCGAGAACAGTGGGTAAAACAAATATCGGCTGTATTTTCACAGGTGTTAAGGACGGAAAAGAGAAAAGTATTTATATTTATAATGTATGTGATCATCAGGAATGCTATAAAGAGGTGGAATCCCAGGCAATCTCCTATACAACAGGTGTTCCGGCTATGATCGGTTCCATGATGGTAGTGACCGGACAGTGGAAGAAGCCGGGTGTATTTAATGTGGAAGAATTTGATCCGGATCCATATATGGAAGCACTGAACAAATGGGGACTTCCATGGAAAGTCTGCGAAGATCCTGAACTGGTAAAGGTCTGGAAAGCCAATGAAGATTGATCAACTGCAAACTCCCTGCTATGTGATCGATGAGAAGAAGATGCGGGAGAATCTGGAGATTTTGAAAAAAGTCCAGGAGGATACCGGGTGTAAGATCCTTCTGGCGCAGAAAGCGTTTTCCGGCTTTGCTCTGTATCCCATGATCGGAAAATATCTGGCAGGTACCACTGCCAGCGGTCTGTTTGAGGCAAGGCTTGGATATGAAGAGATGGGGAAAGAGAATCATGTTTTTTCCCCTGCTTACCGTACAGAAGATATAGAGGAACTGGATCATATCTGTGACCATATTATCTTTAATTCCACAGCACAGCTGAAGAAATTTAAAGAAGTGTGTACCGGAGCCAGTCTGGGACTCCGTATTAATCCGGAATGCTCCACTCAGGGGGATCATGCGATCTATGATCCCTGTGCGCCGGGTTCCAGACTGGGGGTTACCAGAGAGAACTTTGACGTGGAATGTCTGAAATGGATCGACGGACTGCATTTTCATACGCTCTGCGAACAGAATGCGGATGACCTGGAGAAAACATTGCAGGCGGTAGAGGAGAAGTTTGGAGAATTTCTGTCTGAGGTTTCCTGGCTGAATATGGGCGGCGGACATCATATTACCAGAGAGGATTATGATGTAAAGCTCCTGGAAAAATGTATTCAGCATATGAAGGAAACCTATGATCTGGATATTTATCTGGAGCCCGGGGAGGCTGTTGCCCTGAATGCCGGATATCTGGTGACAGAGGTTATGGACATTGTGGAGAATGGAATCAGAACGCTGATTTTGGATGCTTCTGCAGCCTGCCATATGCCGGATGTGCTGGAGATGCCCTATCGTCCGCCTCTTAAGGACAGCGGGGAAGCAGGGGAGAAGGCATATACCTACCGCTTATCTTCCTGCACCTGCCTGGCAGGAGATGTAATCGGAGATTATTCCTTTGACAGAGAGATCCGGATCGGGGACAAGCTGTATTTTATGGATATGGCGATTTATTCTATGGTGAAGAATAATACATTTAACGGTATGCCGCTGCCGGATATTGCGGTTATGCATGAGGACGGAGAGTGTGAGGTTATCAGACATTTCGGATACGAAGACTTTAAGAGCCGGCTTTCCTGATATCTGCCGGGCTATCAAAGAAAAGGAGACAGACATGGAAGTTACAGAGAAGAACAGAACAAAATATCGTATGCCCGGAGAATTTGAGCCTCATGAGGGATGTGTGATGATCTGGCCGGAACGTCCCGGTTCCTGGAATTATGGGGCAAGGGAAGCACAGAAAGCATTTGTGAAAGTTGCAGAGGCTATTGGAGAGAGCGAAAAGGTGTATATGCTGGTTTCCAAAGCTCAGATGGAGAATGCAAAGAATCAGCTTGGGAATGTTTCCGGTGTGACTTTGCTGGAATGCGAGACAGATGACGCCTGGGCCAGAGATGTGGGAGCAACCATGGTTCTGGATGAGAAAGGGGCGGTCTGTGGAGTTGACTGGCAGTTTAATGCCTGGGGAGGTACCTTTGACGGGCTTTACCGGAACTGGGAGAAGGACGACAGGGTGGCTGCCTTTATCTGCAGGACTCTTGGTTGTCCATGTCTGGATGCCAGACCTTTTGTGCTTGAGGGCGGTTCCATCCATTCTGACGGAGAGGGGACTCTGATCGTTACAGAGGCCTGTCTTCTGAGTCAGGGACGCAATCCTCAGATGAGCAGGGAACAGATAGAGGAACAGTTGAAGTACTGGCTCGGTGTCCACAAGATTATCTGGCTTCCATGTGGAATCTATCAGGATGAAACCAATGAGCATGTGGATAACGTGTGCGCTTTTGTAAGGCCCGGAGAGGTTGTGCTTGCATGGACAGAGGATGAGACAGATCCGCAGTATGCCATGTCTCTGGCTGATCTGAAGGTGCTGGAACAGGAAACAGATGCAAAAGGCAGAAAATTTAAGATTCATAAGCTTCCGATTCCTCAGAAACCGGTCTGCCTTACCCGGGAAGATGTGGATGGCTTTGTGTTTGAAGAGGGAGAAGACGAACGGGAAGCAGGAGAACGAATGGCTGCCAGTTATGTGAATTTCTATATTTCCAATGGAGGAATCATCCTTCCACAGTTTGGGGATGAAAATGACAAAAGGGCAGTGGAGATTCTGCAGAAGTGTTTTCCTGAAAGAAGGATTTATCCCATTGATGCCAGAGCCATCATTGTCGGCGGTGGAAATATTCACTGTATTACCCAGCAGATTCCCGAAAAAAATATCTGACCTTGATGCAGAAAAACTTTGAGAGTCATGTGTTTGAGGGTTATTACCTGAAAGTTATGAAAAAACTTACTTATGTAAACAGGAGCAGGAGGAACAGACAGGATGAGAAATGTAACAGTGGCAGCAGTTCAGATGAAATGCAGTAAAAGTGTGGAGAAAAATATTGCCCATGCAGAGGAACTGGTGCGTCAGGCAGCAGCAAAGGGAGCTGAGATTGTTCTTCTTCCAGAGCTTTTTGAACGGCCCTATTTCTGCCAGGAGCGCAGATATGAGTATTATGAATATGCGCAGACTGCAGAGGAAAACCCTGCAGTGCGTCATTTCAGCAGGGTAGCGGCAGAGCTGGGGATTGTGATCCCGGTCAGCTTTTATGAAAAAGAGGTCAATAATACCTATAACAGCGTTGCGGTTCTGGATGCAGATGGAAAGAATCTCGGCGTTTACCGGAAAACACATATTCCGGATGACCATTATTATCAGGAAAAATTCTATTTCACACCGGGAGATACCGGCTTTAAGGTTTTTGATACCAGATTTGGAACCATTGGAGTTGGAATCTGCTGGGATCAGTGGTTCCCGGAAACGGCAAGATGTATGGCACTGCAGGGAGCAGAACTTCTCTTTTATCCCACTGCCATCGGAAGTGAACCCATCCTGGAATGCGACAGCATGGAACACTGGAGAAGATGTATGCAGGGACACGCTGCCTCCAACCTGATCCCTGTGATCGCTGCCAACAGAATCGGTGAGGAAACAGTAGAGCCATGTCCGGAAAACGGAATGCAGAAATCTGCTCTTAATTTTTACGGCTCTTCTTTTATCACAGACAACACAGGTGCTCTCTGTGCAGAACTGCCCGGAGGGGAAGAGGGGGTGCTTGTAGGCACTTTTGACCTGGATGCATTAAAGGCAGACAGACTGAACTGGGGACTTTTCAGAGACCGCAGACCGGAGATGTATGCAAAAATTGTCGGGAAATGACATACGAGCCAAACTTCCATTGCCGCAGGCAATCTGGAATGAATTTTGGCTCAGTTACTGAGAACGGAGAGAGCAGTAGAGTTTTGATATGTATTTCTGGCAAAATGGAGTGTAGAAGATGAACAGAAAAGAATTTTTGGAAATCCTGAGAAGCCAGCTTGCCGGTCAGATGCAGGAGGGCAAAGCAGCAGCACATATCAGGTATTATGAAGATTATATACAGTCTCAGGTACGTGGCGGACGTTCAGAGCAGGAAGTACTGCAGGAACTGGGAGACCCGCATCTGATAGCAAAAACTCTGATCGATACAGATGATGGAAGTACACAGGAAGATTACGGAGAGTATTCTTCTTACGGAAGTAGTTATGGCAATGAGACAGAGCTTCCTTATCAGCAGGAGAAAAGATGGAAAAAAGTAATCGATCTTTCTACCTGGCATGGCAGGGCTGTTGTTATTGCAGCGGCGGCTGTTATAATTGTTTTACTGATACTGATAATCGGAGTTGCGATTCCGTTTTTTATTATTCTTGCAATTATTCTTTATTTTCTTTCATGGCTGAAGAAAAGAAATGATCAATGAAAATCTGTGCAGGGTTTCAGAAAAGGAACCCTGCGCAGAATCTTAAAAATCTTAAGTGGAAACGTTCTTGTTTCACGATATTAATTCCCCTTGAATATTTATAATCATACATTTCAACTTATTTCTATTCTTTAATCCTGCCAGGTGCAGGGAAAAATCCCACATTCATTTTTATATTTTTTGTTCGGAAAGGAGACGAAAAATGAAACACAATTTCAAACTGAAAGAACGCCTTGGAGCTTTGCTGCTTGCAATGCTTTTTATTCTGCAGGCAATTCTGGGGCTTGTGCCTGTCTGCGTAACTCAGGCGGCACCGTTAACTGTAGAAACATGGGACAGTGACAAGGTGGTAGATTATGGTTATCGCTTTAACATGAAGTTTCAGCCCGGAATTACCACATATGAATCTTTTGGGTGTGATAATCTGGACAGGGAAGCTTTTTCAGACAATGGAAAAAGCGAACGTGATACAGAGTGCGTTCGTGTAGGAGCGGACTATAAAGCCGGAAGCGCAGGGATGCGTTATAACAATGTAGGAAAAGATGGAAATGGAAATATTGTTGATGTCAGACTCATTCTTGTGGGAGTAGAGAATGCAGAACCCCGTTATGATCTGCGCACTGCAGAATCGATTGTTCAGAATAAAGGCGGAGCTACGTTTGCATGGAAAGATAATGAAGCTTATCCGATGGTTGGCTTTTCCAAAAACAGTATCGGTGTATTTATTTATTCTGTAGGATACGCAAAGGTTAAGTTTCAGTTTCTGAAGCATGGAACAGAAGAAACACTGCCGATCAGTGGTCATGGAACCATACGTGATATTGATGCGGGACAGGGAGTCCGTATTCCGTCAGACAGCAGTCTGGATAATGCATATGTTCTGAAAAACAATGATTATCTGACGGTAGATGGGAATTCTGTAAGCTCACCCCTTGGTTCCGTTGAGCCGGATGATCCGAGAGGATGGCTGAATCTTTTTTATGATACAGATAATTTTACGGTAGAGTTCTGTCATCAGTTCAGGTTGGATAAATGGGATAAAAGTCGTGAAGATGCTATTGCAAAAGCCGGTTCTCAGGAAAGATGGGCAGAGATTACAAGAAATAAATATCTGGATCCATCAGGCAACAGTTATTGTCCGAACTTTAAAGGACAGAAATACTGCAAAGCATATGCATATTTTGATTTTACATCCTATTGTTTCGGTGATGTTGAGATGAAAAAAGCGCCTGAGAAACGTGTGGGAGAGGCAAACTGTACATGGGAACAGGCAGCTGCCGCATCAAAAGAAAAACCTTTTGGCATTCGTCAGGGACAGGAATTTCAGTATATGATCCGGGCGGAGGTGACACCCAATAGACTGAGATCCTTTGTGGTACAGGATATACTTGAGGATTGTCTTACTATAGAGGATGCATCAAAAATCAGTATTGTGAATGATGCAGGGCAGACAGTGACAGACTGGTTTGATGTTGCTGTTGAAGGACAGAAAGTGACCTGCAGGGCCAAAGCAGAGAGCCTTCAGGATGAAGCATTTACAGATAATCAGACTTACACATTTACTTTAAAAGTACGCCAGAGACCGGAATCAGAAATTAACATTTCAAAATACCTTGCAGAGGATGGATACAGTATTCTTGTACCAAACCATGCATCCATGAGTTATGAACGTACAAACGGAAGCGGAGATACAATGGATACGGAAACAGTGTGGGTAAAGGGTGTGATTCCACCGGAACTGGAAGTAAAGAAAAATACTTCTCAGTATGAATGGAAAACGGGAGATATCATAGATTATGAGGTTCTGGTTTCTCAGACAAAACAGGATGTAAAAGCAGTAAATGTTGTTATTACAGATGAGCTTCCATCATGTCTGCAGCTTCTGGAAGGGCAGTATGCTGTAGAGACAAGTCAGGGAGGCGAGAACTGTACGCTTACCGGACAGGGAGAAAATGGATGGAAAGCAGAGTGTCCGTCCCTGAAGTATGGGGAGACGATCACAATCCGTTTTAAATGTCAGGCATCTGCGGATTCCAATGGACAGGAATGGGAAAATATTGTGACTGCAACAGCGGATAATCTGATCAATCCTGAGACAGGAGAACAGGAATCCAGAAAGGATATGGCAGAAGTATGGCCGAACAGTCCACAGCTTGAAATTGATAAAACAGCAGACAAATATGAATGGCAGGCAGGAGAGCAGGTAGCTTACCGAATCGTGGTAAATAATGTAACGGCAGGAACAATTGCAAAAGATGTAACTATTACTGATATTGGTCTGCCGCAGGGACTGGTTCTGGCAGGTGGTGCACAGAGCATGGAAGTACTGGGAGTTCAGCAACAGGTAAACTATCCCGTACCGGATAAGAAAACAGGACAGGCATATGAAGCGAGACCTGTGGATTCTCAGTTGAATGCAGATGAGAACAGATTTTCCTTTTATTGTTCTTATGTGCCATACAGTCAGCCTGTAACGATTATTTTCCATTGTATCGCACAGGAAGAGGCAAATGGACACGAAAGCGTAAATGCAGCAACTGTAAAAGCTGCTAATACAGATGAGAGATCTGATGATGCAGAAGTATATGTAAATTCAGGAGAATTCTGGATTGAGAAATCTGCAGATCATTATGAATGGCAGGTCGGAGAACAGGTACAGTACAATGTGGTGGTGGAGAATAAAAAAGCAGGTACAGTGGCCCGGAACGTAACTGTCTGGGATACCGGTATGCCGGCAGGACTTGCGCTTTCATCGGCAGAGGATGTATCGGTAAGCGGAATCCCACAGAATATTATGCAGCTGACAGCAGGGACCGAAGATGTTTTGAACCAGCTCAATCCGGAATTTTATAATGAGACATCAGAGAAACCAGTGAATTATGAATTTCTTCAGGAGGGAAGCGGATGGAGACTGAACATTTCAGATCTTCCGGCAAATACTCCGGTTATGATTTCTTTCCTTTGCACAGTTACGGAAGCGGCAAATGGAATGGAAAGCATTAATGTTGCCAATGTGCAGGCGCAGAATGCCCCTGTTTCACAGGATGATGCAGAAGTGTATGTAAATACAGCAGTTCTTTCTATTGAGAAAAGTTTTCAGAATCCATATCTGGCAGCCGGGGACGGACGTGCGGAAAATGAATTTCGGGTAGGAGAACAGGTGAATTATCAGGTTACGGTTAATAATCTTCAGAAGGGATCTATCGCAAGAAATCTTGTGATCAGTGATCTTTCCCTTCCTGAAGGGCTGGCTCTGGACGGAGCTGAAGATGCTGTTACTGTAAGCGGTGTTCCGGCTGTTATTCAGAATCCGGTGGCAGGAACTGATGATGCAGGAAATCAGCTGAATCCGGAAAATTATAAAGAAACAGTGGAAAAACCGGTCAGCTGTCAGGTTACACGTCAGGGAACCGGATGGATCGTGACGATTTCAGATCTTCCGTATCAGACACCTGTGACTGTTAATTTCCGCTGTACTGCGCAGGAAAGCGTAAATGGGATGGAGATTGTAAATACAGCGCAGGCGTATGCAGATAATGCACAGAAAGTAAAGGACTCCTCAAAAATCTGGGTGAACTCGCCTGTTCTTAACGTAGAGAAGACGACGGACAAACCATTTTACAAATATGGTGATATTATTACATACCGCATTGTCCTGACACAGGAGCAGACCGGATGTGTGGCGCGTAATGTTACTCTGCAGGATGTGATCGATACTCAGGGAGTACGTCTTCTGAAGGATTCGGTGATTCTGATGGATGAGAAAGGAAATGTGGCAGATGCTGATGTACAGATCAATGATGATAATACTTTCCTGATGTCAACAGGCAGGACACTGGTCAGGGACAGCAGATATAGTATCTGCGATAATGATAAAGGCGGTCTTTTTGAGCAGGTAATGTATAATCCTCTGGACTGTCAGGAACAGAAAAGTATGATCGTGGAATATCAGGCAGCAGTGATTGATGCAGCCCTGGCAGGACAGAAAGTGCACAATACTGCAGTTGCAGACAGCAGTGAAAAGATACCTGCAACCGGGGAAACAGAGACAGAGGTACACAGTCCGATTCTGGAAATTGTGAAGGAATCAGATAAGAAAGAGTATGCGTCCGGTGAGAAAGGATACTATAAGCTGACAGTAAGACAACTGCGTGAGGATGTCACAGATCAGAATATTGTTATCGAAGATAAACTGGAAACCCAAGGGGCTTCTATTGTAAAAGACAGCATTTTTGTGAAGAAAAACGGCATAGAGCTGAAAGATGCCAAAATAGAGGCAGATGATACAGGATTTGTAATTCAGACAGGAGCATCGTTGTCAGATATGGATAAAATTGAAGTCTGCTATGAAGTGGTATTTAAAACAGAAAGCACAGAGCCTGAAAAAATTGTAAACACAGCGAAAGCAAGAGGAGATATTTCACCGGAAATTGCGGCGCAGCAGGAGGTATATGTGAAAACAAAAGCAGAACCCACTGCCACACCAACACCGTCTGCAACACCGAAACCAACAGAAACACCAAAGCCGACAGAGACACCAAAACCTACAGAAGTACCGAAACCGACGGAGCAGCCAAAAGCCACACCAACACCATCTGTACCGGGAACCTGCCCGAAAATGACTCCTGTACCGACGAAAGCACCGTTGGCATCTTACAATGGTGGAAATAATGGAGGCACAACTTCCGGAAACGGAGGCAGCAGTTACGGAAATTCGGGTGGATACGGAAGCTATCAGGGTGGTTCCATGGCAGGAAGTTCTAAAACAGGAGATGTCAGACCGTTTAAAATGATGGCTGTTCTTGGACTTATCGGAATGGGACTGCTGACAGGAGGTGTGGTGATCTACAGAAGAACTGTTTCCGGGAAAAGAAATATAAAGGGTATGCCGCGGAAATGAAAAAACTCAGAACATTTGCAGTAAGTATGATCATAGCAGCAATTGGGCTTCTTATATATTGTGCCGGCTTCTATATAAAAAGTTATGAACAGAATCTTGCAGCAAGGCAGGAATATGCAGAGCTTTCCCAAATGGCAGGGGTGAAGAACAGAGAAGGTGCCGGATTATTGGCAGATGGCAAAAAAACTGATGAAGACAGCAGTACAAAAAACAGTGAAAAAAAACGCAGGAAAAAACAGAGAAGATCTTCTGAATCAAAAAACAAAAACTGTACAGATGAAATCAGGGAATCCTTCGGGATTTCCTGGGAAAATTTAAGAAAGATCAACTCTCAGACAGTTGCCTGGATTACTGTCCCGGGAGCCGATATTTCTTATCCTGTAGTTCAGGCGGCAGATGATGAATATTACCTGAAACATAATTTCAGAGGAGAGGAAGATCTGTTTGGATGTATTTTTCTGGAACATGACATAAAAAAGAACTTTACAGATTCCCACAGTATTCTTTACGGGCATAACATAGAAGGTAATATGATGTTTGCAAATCTGAACCGTTATGAACAGCCTGAATTTCTGAAAAAATGTCCTGAAATTGAGATCACAACACCAAAAAGAAAGTTTCTGTACAAAATTTTTTCTGTGGAACAGGCATCTTCCCAAAGCCCGGCATTTGAATATGGATACAAGTTGTCCAGTCCTGCATACAGGAGACAGTTATCTATATTGAAAAATAATTCCATGTATGACACAGGAGTAGAGCCTGATGAAAGGGAGAGAATGGTGACTCTGATCACCTGTAATTCACGTCTGGATAAAGAAATACGTATGGCAGTACATGGGATTTGCCATGAATGTTATGGTATAGAAAAAGCTGAGCCGAAGTAATGTTGAAATCAATCGGATATTGGTAACTTTCGTAAAGGATGAACTGTTACTGTTCACACATCACTATCCCTCGAGGCGTTTTGGAAAAAACTAATGAAAAATCCCTCGATATTTTGTATAATTTATGCATAAAAAACAACTTGTTCGTACGTGCGTACAAGTTGTATCCTAAATACAGGAGGGAAGAAAACATGACAGATAATGGAAAGCCGAAATATTTCTCACTGATGGAACAGCTCAGAAGTGATATTATGTCAGGAGCTATCCGACCGGGAGAGAAGCTTCCTTCAGAAAACGAGCTTTCACAGAAATATTCCCTGAGTAGACATACAGTTCGTAAAGCACTGGGAATCCTGGAGCAGGACGGATATGTAGAGGCATTTCACGGAAGAGGTACTTATTGCTCTGAGAATATGCGCCATATAAAGAATTCAAAGAATATTGCGGTAGTGACCACATATATTTCTGATTATATTTTTCCGAGACTGATACAGGGAATGGATAATGTCCTTTCAGAAAGCGGTTACAGTATTATCCTGAAAAACACAGCAAACAGCAGACAGAAAGAGGCCAGATGTCTGGAGGAACTTCTGAAGAAAGATATTGATGGACTGATCATTGAACCAAGCAAAAGTGAGATGATCTGTAAACACAGAAATCTTTATCAGAATCTGGATAAATTTGAAATTCCGTATGTGTTTATTCAGGGAATCTATTCAGAAATGAGGGATAAACCTCATATTCTTATGGATGATGCACAGGGAGGCTATCTTGTAACAAGATATCTGCTGGAACTGGGACATAAAAAGATCAAGGGTTTCTTTAAGGCAGACGATATGCAGGGACTGGAGCGCCACAAGGGATATGTGAAGGCCTTACAGGAGTCAGGGATTGCCTATGATCCTGATGATGTTGTCTGGTTTCATACAGAGGACAGGAAAGTAAAACCTGCACTGATGGCAAAAGAAATGGTACAGAGCGGACAGCTTCCGGATGGAATCGTCTGTTACAATGATCAGATTGCTGTTCAGGTTATGGAAGAACTGGAGAAAATGGGAGTCAGGATACCGGATGATATTTCCATTACCGGTTATGACAATTCACTGTATGCTCAGCGAGGAAGCGGAATCACAACGATAGCTCATCCGCAGGAAAAGCTGGGAGAAATGGCAGCAGAGCTTATACTTGAGAAGATCAACGGAGTTCCTGAAGAAGAAAGTAAGGTTGAAAGACTGATTTATCCGGAACTGATCATACGGGGATCATGCAGAAAAATATTGTAAACAAATGAAATAAATAAAAAATAAAAATAAATCCAGGAGGAATTTTATCATGAAAACAGGAAGAAACTATAAGTTCTGGTTTTGTACAGGTTCACAGGATCTTTACGGAGATGAGTGCTTAAGAAAAGTTGCTGAGCATTCCAGAATCATTGTTGAGGAATTAAACAAGAGCGGTGTTCTTCCATTTGAATTAGTATGGAAACCAACACTGATCACAAACGAACTGATCCGTAAAACATTTAATGAGGCAAATGCAGATGAGGACTGTGCAGGTGTTATCACATGGATGCATACTTTCTCACCAGCAAAATCATGGATCCTTGGTCTGAAAGAATACAGAAAACCGCTTTGCCATCTTCATACACAGTTTAATGAGGAGATTCCTTATGATACCATTGATATGGATTTTATGAATGAAAACCAGTCTGCTCATGGCGGTCGTGAATATGGTCATATTGTTACAAGAATGGGAATCGAAAGAAAAGTTATTGTCGGACACTGGGCAGATAAAGATGTTCAGGAAAGACTTGCTTCCTGGATGCGTACAGCAGTTGGTATCATGGAGAGCAGCCATATCCGCGTATGTCGTGTAGCAGATAACATGAGAAACGTAGCTGTTACAGAAGGTGATAAAGTAGAAGCACAGATCAAATTCGGATGGGAAGTTGATGCTTATCCTGTAAATGAGATTGCCGATTATGTAAAAGATGTAGCTAAAGGTGATGTAGATGCGCTGGTAGATGAATACTACAGCAAATATGATATTCTTCTTGAGGGAAGAGATCCGGAAGAATTTAAACGTCATGTAGCAGTTCAGGCTCAGATTGAGATCGGATTTGAGAAATTCCTGGAAGAGAAAAATTATCAGGCAATCGTTACACACTTTGGAGATCTGGGTGCTCTTAAACAGCTTCCCGGACTTGCAATCCAGAGACTTATGGAAAAAGGTTATGGATTCGGTGCAGAAGGTGACTGGAAGACAGCTGCAATGGTCCGTCTGATGAAGATCATGACAGCTGGTGTAAAAGATGCAAAAGGAACTTCCATGATGGAAGACTATACATATAACTTTGTACCTGGAAAAGAAGGAATCCTTCAGTCTCATATGCTTGAAGTATGCCCGTCTGTTGCAGATGGTAAGATCGGCATTAAAGTATGCCCGCTTTCCATGGGTGACAGAGAAGATCCTGCAAGACTTGTATTCACAAGCAAGACAGGCCCGGCTATCGCAACATCCCTGATCGATCTTGGAGATCGTTTCCGTCTGATCATCAACGATGTAGAATGCAAGAAGGTTGAGAAACCGATGCCGAAGCTTCCTGTAGGAAGTGCATTCTGGACACCACAGCCAAATCTTAAGACAGGTGCCGAAGCATGGATCCTTGCAGGCGGAGCTCATCATACAGCATTCTCTTACGACCTGACAGCAGAACAGATGGGTGACTGGGCAGCTGCTATGGGTATTGAAGCTGTTTATATTGATAAAGATACAAATATTCGTGATTTTAAGAATGAACTGAGATGGAATGAACTTGCATTCAGAAAATAATTATTACCATAAGTGATATAAAAGGGTTACTGTGAACAGTAACATAAAAGGCTGCCATATCAGACAGGAACAATGGATTGTGCATATATGTCAGAGGATTCATTGGATTACCTGAGATGGCAGCCCTAAAAATATATAAAAAAAATACATCAAAAAATCAGGGAGGTACATAAAAATGGGAACAGCAGAAGCAAAAGCAGCGATAATTGCAAATAAAACAGCACTTGGTATTGAGTTTGGTTCTACCAGAATCAAAGCAGTACTTGTAGATGACAAAAATCAGCCAATCGCATCCGGTGCACATGAATGGGAAAACCGTTATGAAAACGGTGTCTGGACATACAGTCTGGATGATATCTGGACAGGTATCCAGGACTGCTATCAGGATATGGCAAAGGATGTAAAAGCAAAATATGACATAGAACTGGAATCCGTAGGTGCATTTGGCGTCAGCGCCATGATGCATGGATATATGCCATTTAACAAAG
>ENA-OZVQ01000254-OZVQ01000254.1-human-gut-metagenome-genome-assembly--contig:-NODE-254-length-18908-cov-5.331088_pt1 | contig 18908 bp, 10 predicted proteins | sample MGYA00243451_ERZ654057 | MGnify/ENA primary metagenome ERZ654057 (study PRJEB26926, sample SAMN06165013) | human gut metagenome | biome: ENVO:00009003; feature: ENVO:2100002; material: ENVO:00002003... | reverse complement strand
AGATCAGCCTCGGTCTCGTGGGCTCGGAGATGTGTATAAGAGACAGGCATGGAAGCAGTGACTATCCATTCCAGTATTATTATGATAATCTGGAATTGTTTGATTTTCATTGTATTGAGTGGCACTGGCACAGAGAATTTGAGTTTTTATATGTGGAGTCCGGACAAGTTACATGCGGAATAGGAGAAAAACAGATTATATTGTCAGAAGGAGAAGCAATTTTTATTAATTCTAAAATATTGCACCGTTTTTACGCATCATCAGGTGGTATCATTCCTAACTTTGTATGTATGCCGGAATTTATTGCACCGGAGAACAGCCTGATCTATAAGAAATATATCTTGCCAATCATTTCATCGAATATATATTTCCAGCGTTTTCAGACTGATGAACTATGGCAGACAAAGATTATACAAACTATGATAAAAATAATGGAAATACAGGGGAATGAGAAAATAAGAGAACTTGCTACTTTGGCTTTGATGCAGGATTTATGGCTGACTTTTTATGAAAATGTAAAGTTATCTGATAAAGGAAATGTACAGACAGTTGATGAAGTTGCACAGAAAAGAGTACAGTTAATCATGCAATATATACATGAAAACTATAATCATAATTTGTCTCTGGATGAAATTTCCTCGCATATAGGAATCAGTAAAAGTACTGCACTTAATTTGTTCCACCGGTTTTTACATACTACACCGGTTAATTATCTGATAGGATATCGACTTCAGGCAGCTTCCTGGTTATTGAAAAATACGAATAAAAAAGTAAAAACAATTGCCTATGAAAGTGGATTTCATAACGTTGATTATTTTTGCAGATTGTTTAAAAAACGTTATCATTTAACCCCATCAGAATATCGTTGCACATGTTTAAAATTGTTGTCGGCAGATCCGAGTCTTCAGACCCATAAATAAAGCCGATGCGGGATTTTTGAATCCTGTATCGGCTTTGTTAATTTGCGAAGATTTTGAAAAATTTATTTTAATGATTCATCAGCGTTTTAATATCTTCTTCCGGTGTGGTGATAGGTGCAATACCATAATTTTCTACCAGATAGTTCAGAATATTAGGAGACAGGAACGCCGGAAGAGAAGGACCAAGACGGATGTTCTTGATACCTAAGTGTAAAAGTGTCAGCAGGATACAGACTGCTTTCTGTTCATACCAGGAGAGAACGAAGGAAAGCGGAAGCTCATTTACAGAACATCCAAATGCATCCGCAAGTGCCACAGCAACCTGGATTGCACCATAAGCATCATTACACTGGCCCATATCCATCAGTCTTGGCAGACCACCGATTTCTCCCATATCCAGATCGTTGAAACGGAATTTTCCACATGCCAGGGTGAGAACAATACTGTCAGAAGGTGTCTGCTTCACGAATTCCGTATAATAGTTTCGACCTGGTTTGGCACCATCACAGCCGGCAACCAGGAAGAAATGGCGGATAGCGCCTGATTTTACTGCTTCTACTACAGTATTCGCATGGGAAAGAATAGCTGCATGCCCGAAACCGGTTGTTACTTTCGTACCGCCGTTGATGCCTGTGCGTGTCTGATCTTCTTTGTAACCACCCAGTTCCAGTGCTTTTTCAATAACCGGTGTGAAATCTTTCTTCTCGTCGATATGAACAGCGCCTGGGAAAGCAACCACTTCTGTTGTAAATACTCTGTCAGCATAACTGCTTTTTGGCGGCATCAGACAGTTGGTGGTGTAAAGGATCGGAGCCGGAAGATGATCAAACTCTTTCTGCTGATTCTGCCATGCAGTTCCGAAATTTCCTTTTAAGTGAGAGAATTTCTTTAAGAGTGGATAGGCATGGGCAGGGAGCATTTCACCGTGGGTATAGATGTTGATTCCTTTTCCTTCTGTCTGTTCAAGTAAAAGCTGCAGATCCTTCAGATCATGACCGGTTACTACAATAAATGGTCCTTTTTCTACGGTAAGTGTAACTTCTGTCGGTTCTGGTGTTCCATAGGTTTCAGTATTTGCCTTGTCAAGAAGTGCCATACACTTCAAATTGATCTCTCCTACTTTGAGAACTGTAGAAAGCAGTGTTTCTGTGTTCTCTTCATAACCGATCTTAAATAATGCTTCGCAGAAGAACAGATTTACTTCATCATCTTCATGACCCAGAACAGCTGCATGATAGGCGTATGCAGCCATTCCGCGAATGCCAAAGAGAATGAGAGACTTCAGAGATCGGGTATCTTCATCTGCATTCCATAGTTGCTGCATATCATATTCATCTGTTTTACCACACGGAGACTGACATTTGCTGCAATCAGGAGCCAGCCTTTCTTTCTCTGCTCTGACTTTTTGTATCATGCTTTCAATTGAAGCATTATCAAAATTGACATTTGTAACTGTAGTAAACAGTCCTTCAATTATGACTTGACTAGTTTTTTTAGAAACAGCTGTTGTGCTGTCAACAGCTCTTGCCAGACCGATCAACGCACCTGTCAGTTCATCCTGTAATTTTGCTGTATCTGCCGTTTTTCCACAGACACCAGAATTTCCTGTACATCCACTGCATCCGATCGTCTGTTCACACTGAAAACAAAACATATTCTTATCCATTACTATATTCTCCTTTTATTCTAAGATCTTTTTTTATCATTTCCATCCTCTGTCAATAGTATACAACTTGGGTTTCTGTAAAAAATATAGTATAATAATTGCAACATGTATGTTTGATTTCCAACAGGAGGGATCATTTTGAAAAAATATTTGCCTATTTTAAAAAACAGTCCTTTTTTTAAAGGCCTTACGGATAATGAGATACTATCGATATTACATTGCGTAAATGCAACGACAATTTACAGAAAACGGGGTTCTTATATTTTCAGAGCTGGGGACTCTACCGAAGTTATGGGACTTGTGGTGTCGGGTTGCGTTCTTGTTATGCAGGAAGATCTGTGGGGACACCGGAATATTCTGTCAAAATGTCATGCTGGTGATTTTTTTGGCGAGCCATATGCAGCAAGTCCGGGAGCTGTTTTGAATGTCAGCGTGGCAGCAGATGAGGATTGTGAAATCATTTTTTTAAATGTTCAGAGACTTTTGGTTTCCTGTCCAACTGCATGCGAACATCATCAGAAGTTGATCCGTAACCTGGTCAGTGTCTTGGCCAATAAGATATTGATTCTAAACGACAAGATCACACATGTTGGTAAGCGAACGACCAGAGATAAACTGTTGTCTTATTTGTCAGCAGAATCTATCAGACAGTCATCGTTGTCTTTTGACATTCCTTTTGATCGACAGCAATTGGCAGATTATCTTTGTATTGATCGTGCAGCAATGTCTACGGAGATATCAAAATTACAAAAAGATGGTTTTATAAAAACGAATCGAAAGCATTTTGAGTTGATCGTTAGTGTTTTTAGATAACAAAAAGAAACTTATGGAGGAATATGATAATGTCAAAAGATGAATATTTGATCACAGATGCGCCCCTTAAAGCGCTGACTGTTTTTGCAATGCCCATGATCCTCGGCAGCTTCTTTCAACAAGTGTATAATATGGCTGATTCGATCATAGTCGGTCAGTTTGTAGGCTCTTCTGCACTTGCAGCTGTTGGTGCCTGTGCTGCCCTCACAAATGTATTTATTTGTGTAGCATTGGGTGCGGGTGTAGGTGCGGGTGTGCTTGTCAGCCGTTATTTTGGAGCTAGAGATTATGGCAAAATGAAAACGATCGTGTCAACATCATTGATCAGTTTTCTGGTCTTAAGTATATTTTTGGGTGTCTTTGGTTTTTGTTTTTCTCATTTGATGATGAGTGTATTACAAACACCTGCTGATATACTGAATGAAGCGGTATTGTATCTAAGAGTTTATTTTGTGGGATTTCCATTTTTGTTTATGTATAATATTCTTTCAACAATGTTTACTTCGATCGGTGAATCGAAAATACCGTTAGCTCTTTTAATATTCTCATCGATGTTAAATATATTGATGGATCTTTGGATGGTAGCTGGACTTGGACTCGGTGTGTTCGGTGCAGCCCTCGCAACTCTCATTGCACAGGGGATTTCCGCAGTGTTGTCACTTTTGATCTTCTTGTGCCGGATGCGTCGATATGAAAGTCGCTTTGACTGGTTTGACAGACAGGAGTTACATTCTATGCTTCAAATTGCTGTACCGTCAGTTCTCCAACAGTCCACAGTGTCAATTGGTATGATGATCGTACAGGCAGTTGTGAATCCATTCGGTACACAAGCACTCGCAGGTTATTCTGCAACGATGAGAGTAGAAAATGTTTTTTCATTGATATTTGTATCCATTGGTAATGCGATTTCGCCGTATGTTTCTCAGAATCTTGGTGCAAAGAAGATCGAACGTATCAAAAAGGGATACCATGCTGCATTGGTGTTAGATATATGTTTCGCAGTCCTTGCTTTCATAATCATCGAATCATTGCACACCCAGATCTCTTCACTGTTTCTTGGGAAAGATGGAACTGCTTTAGCATATCAGGTGTCTGGAAATTATATGAGATGGCTCGGTTATTTCTTCACCTTCATGGGAATCAAGATGGCAACAGATGGAGTCCTTCGCGGTCTTGGAATCATGCGGCCATTTCTTGTTGCTAATATGGTAAATCTTGCGATCCGCTTATCAGTTGCTTTGATTTTTGCACCGCGTTTTGGTATTGCATTTGTCTGGCTCGCTGTACCAGCTGGCTGGTTTGCCAACTTTCTGATTTCCTATGGGGCACTCAGAAAATCATGGCCAAGTGATAATTGTAATTGCGTAATCAATACGAATGAGTTATTATAATAACAGATAGGTTTTTAAACCAGCAGCGAAAGCTTCTGAAGCCATACGAAGAAGGTTCAACGGACCTTTCTGCCGACAGACGGCAGGAAAACGGGATATTCATCATTTATCAGAATTCTGAAAATCGCGATTATATCATAAGATACAAAAACGACGCAGACAGTAAAATCGCATACTTTTAAAATGAATGGGCAGTCCCTTAGGCAGGGACTGTCTATTTTTCTGTTGAATTAAAGTAGCTGCAATAAAAATTGTAACTATTGATCCAGATTATTATACGAGAATATCGTACAAGGAGAGAATTTATGTTAGGAATCATCATTGACAGCATCAGTACTTTTATGTACAGTAAATTGCTAGTAATACTGTTGATCGGAGCGGGAATCTATTTTACGATCCGTACAAAACTGCCACAGATGAGATTATTTAAAGATGCCTGCAAAGCCGTTGTAGAAAAGCCAGAAGATGAAAATGGAGTATCATCGTTTCAGGCATTAATGGTATCTACCGCATCACGAGTTGGAACAGGAAATATCATTGGAGTATCGTCCGCTATCTGCATTGGAGGATTTGGCTCTGTATTCTGGATGTGGATCATTGCGATCATCGGAAGTGCATCCGCACTGATCGAAAGTACGCTGGCACAGATTTATAAGAGAAAAGGAAAAGATGGAGAATGTTACGGAGGACCGGCATATTACATTGAAGCAGCACTTCACTGCAGACCATTAGCGATCATATTCTGTATTTCCATGATCGCAACGTATGCATTTGGATTTAATATGCTTGCATCTTATAATTTACAATCTACATTTTCAGGATTCTCATTTTATGATGTAAAATGGACGCCATGGATCATCGGAGGAATTCTTGCAGTGATCACAGGATGGTGTCTCTTAGGCGGGGGATCAAGAATTGTAAAAGTAACATCTACATTAGTGCCAGCTATGGGGGTTGCATATATTCTGATCTCTGTGATCGTTATGATCATCAACCGTGCATATCTGCCAGTTGTATTTTCAAAGATCATCAGCGAAGCATTTGATTTCAAAGCAATTTTTGGTGCATTTGCAGGATCAGCTATGATGCAGGGAATCAGAAGAGGTCTGTACTCCAATGAAGCAGGTATTGGATCAGCACCAAATGCTTCTGCATCCGCACAAGTAAGTCATCCGATCAAACAGGGCTTAGTACAGATGTTATCCGTATTCATTGATACCCTGCTTTTATGCACAGCAACAGCCATGATGTGTTTGTCATCAGGAATCGCCCCTGCTCAAGAATTACAGGGGGCACCATGGGTACAGGCAGCACTGCATGAATCCTTAGGAAACTTCGGACCACTCTTTATCACAGTAGCGATGGTATTGTTTGCATTTACAACACTTCTTGGGAATTGTTTTTATTGTGATAACTTGTTAAATTATATCCACAAAGGACAGCCATCAAAGACATTCATGAAAGGATTTCGTATAGTATCTGCACTGGTTGTGTTCATTGGTGCAGGAATGGAAGTTTCTATGCTTTGGAATATTTCAGATGTTTTGATGGGAGTTATGGCACTGATCAATATTCCAGTGATCTTGATTTTGTCAAATACAGCACTGAAAGCATTGGAGGATTATGAAAAGCAGAAGAAAAATGGAGAGAATCCAGTGTTTAAGACTGGGAATATTGGATTGGAATACGAGACGGATTATTGGAGCTAGATTTATATTTTTTACTTTTGATACTGATATTATCATGGTATAATTAAAGAAAGATTCTAGGCAAAACAGACGAAAGTCTGTGACGCAAAGCTAAAGGGCCTGTAAAATGGCAGCCAGTTGCAGAAAATGATAGGCACTGTCTGTTTGGCAGTGCTGTTTTATTTCATAGAGATTTCATAGGGAATTTGTAGGGGATTTTTATGAATTGAGGGAGGATAAAGTTATGAAGTTAAGAAAATTATTGAGCCTGTCTATTGCAGCTATATTACTATGCTTTACAGGCTGCGTGAATAAAAATACATTGAGTAAGCATGAGCCGATCACAATTCTGGCCCCTTATTTAGAATGTGATCGTTTAGTTGATCTGGTACATAAAAAATACCCAGAAATAAATTTGAAAGTTCTTTCTTATTCTGGTGCAAATACAACGACATATTTACAAAATATGTTAGCAGCAGATGATCTGCCGGATATTTGTACACAGACTATTTATGATCCTAATATTGACGATGTGAGTGACAAGATGATCGATCTTGCTGGTTATGATTTTACAGATAATTATGTGGAATCTAGATTGCAGGATATTTCAGATGATGGAGCTATTTATATGCTTCCATCAGCCTATAGTTGTATAGGTATCACATATAATAAGACCTTGTTAGAAAAACATGGATGGAAACTTCCAAAATCTTTTCATGATCTTGAAAAGCTGGCGAAAAAGGCGAAAAAAGCAGGGGTACAGTTGTGTCTGACACAGATTGAATATCCAGGCTATGGCTTTCAATATATGTGTAATATTGCAGATACGGCATTTTTAGGTACATTCCAAGGCAAGCAATGGCAGAAAGATTATCTGACAGGAAAGGCTAATGTGAGTGATACAAAGAAAATGATGGATTGTATGGATTATATTCAGAAATGGAAAGACCTGGGTATGTTTACTGCCAATAAAAAGAATCCACAGAGTGATGACGAGACTATAAAAGAATTTATGAAAGGTAATACATTATTCTTACTGGGAAGTAAAAATGGAATTGGAGAAACAGATGGCACAAAGGATAAGTTTGGGTTAATGCCATATCTTTCTGAAGATGGAAGCCAGAATGTATACATTTTGAACGTGACACGTTTTCATGGACTGAGTAAAAAATTAGAAAAGGATCCGCAAAAGCTTAAAGATGCATTAAAAGTTATGAAAGTGATCTCTTCCGTGGAGGGAACAAGTGCATTATATGAAGAAGCAACTTTAAAAGCGAACCTTCTTCCATTTAAAGATTGGAATGCAGATAATACGTATTATGGGGATATTGCTGATGAGATCAATGCCGGGAATACGGCACCGCTTATCTATGTAGGGTGGGAAAATACATTGGTCAATACAGGATACCGTATGCTAGAATACATTCAGGATAAGGCAACGATAAAAGATGTTGTGGATCAATTGGACAAGGATCAGGATCGTGTGGTCAACAATAAGCCAGAAGTTATCACAACTACGACAGAAGTTATCTCTCAGAAGAGTTGTGCAAAACTGATCGGCAGATGTTTTATGGAAGCAACAAAAAGTGATGCAGCACTGATTTCTTTAGGAAAATGGATCAAAGGAAATGGAAAAGAGCAGAATATGGCTGGTGTGAATGGAAAACTTTATGCACAGGATATTACGGAAAGTGATATTTGTTCTATTCTTCCAACAGGATGGTATGATACGATACAAACCGTACAATTATCAGGAAGAGAAATCAAACAATTATGTAAAGATGGTTACGATGCTGCTGGTACGGGCAATACCTATCCATATGTATTAGTGAAGGATAAAAAGCTTGAAGCAGATCAAACTTACAAAGTCGTGATCTGCGGAGCAGGTAAAGAGCTTACATTAAATGACAGTGGCATTGTGGGAATGAATGCAGCAAAAGATTTCTTTTCAAAATTTAAAACCCTAAGTGAGGCGGATGTGAAATGAGATTCAGTCAAAACAATATGTTAGAGAAGACAAAGAAATACAAAAAGATCATAGTTGTCTGTATTGTTGCAATCTTATTTATGGTCATTTCATTTATTTTCATATATCAGACATACATTCAAAAGATTATTTATGAAGAACGGTTAAATCAGATGGATGAAGTTACTCATCAGATGTTTTTAAATTTGGAAGATGTAATGGAAACAAAATGGGATTATGTCAAGGTGCAATGTAATATCATAGAAGCTGCTGATATACGGACTACCGAGGATTTGAGTCTGCATATGAAAAGAATAACTGATTTGTATGAATTTGCAGATTCAAAAATAACATTGCTGGCTGTTGATGACAGTGGAAAGTACTATACAGAAGAAGGAAATCAGGGGATGGTAAGGGATACATATCATTTTGAACATAGTCCTAAAAAGATCAACTATGTATCGAATTTTATGACGACAAATGAATCCCGTATGGTTTTTTTAAAGAAATTAGAGCATCCGATCAGGCTTCAAAGTGGACAGACTATCAATTATTATGGATTATATCAGGATATGCATGAACTGAATGAATATTTTGGATGTGATGCCTATGAAAATAATAACAGTGTCTATATTCTTGATGATAATGGTTTTAAACTGTTCAATAGTAATAAGGTGGAACTGATCAAAGGACATAATGTGTTCACGGTATTAAAGAAGATGCAATATCTACATGATTCTTCATTTGACAAAGCAGAAAAAGAATTAAAAGAAAAGGGTGTGAGTTATTCTAATGCCATACTCGATGGGACGGAATACTTTTATGTTTTAAAGAAAATGGATCATGCGGCATGGAACTTGATCTTTCTCGTTCCTGCAAAATATGTAGCGACCAATACGGTAAGGCTTGTGAAGTTGATCATATGGTTTATTATCTTGTTTGCAGTTGTTGCTGCTGGTTGTATGATCAAAGGAATCGTTACAGTTCTTAGAAAAAGCCAGAGCGAAGCAATTGAAATCGAAAGAGAAAATAATACAAGACTGGAAACAATAAATACAGAACTCACGCAAGCTAAACGGGCGGCTGAGCAGGCTTTTGAAGTCGCTAACAATGCAAGTCAGTCCAAAAGTGATTTCCTGGCTAGTATGTCTCATGATATCCGTACACCGATGAATGCGATCATGGGTATTACATCCTTGATCAGACATGATGCAGGGAATAAGGATAAGGTGATCGAGTATGTTGATAAAATAGATGTTTCTGCACAGCATCTTTTGGGAATCATTAATGACGTTTTGGATATGAGCAAGATTGAAGCAGGAAAAACTGTTTTCAGTTATTCTGATTTTTCTATTCTGGAGTTTATGCAGGAGATTCAAACGATGTTCTGTCCACAGACAGAGGAAAAGCATCAGTCTTTGGTGATTCATCATGAGAACATCGTGCATGAATGGGTCAATAGCGATTATGTTCATTTGATGCAGATTTTCAGCAATCTGCTTTCAAATGCAGTAAAGTATACACAGAAGGGTGGAAAGATCCAGTTTCTTGTAGAAGAATGTGAAACGAAATCCAGTGCGTATGCAAAGTATCATTTTGCAGTTATTGATAATGGTGTAGGTATGTCTGAGGATTTCAAAGACAAGATCTTTGATACTTTTACCCGTGAGGAAAGTTCCTTGACAAATAAGATACAGGGAACAGGGCTTGGAATGGCGATCACCAAGAATCTGATTGAAGCAATGGGAGGAACCATTGATGTCGATAGTGAACTGGGACTGGGAAGTTGTTTTGAGGTCTTTATGGATCTTAAAATTGCAGAAGAGTCTGTTTCGTCAGCATTGCAGGTAGAAGAAAGTGAGACATATGATGATATTATGAAAGGAATGAGGTTCTTGTGTGCAGAGGATAATGAGCTGAATGCGGAGATCTTGACGGAACTGTTAAAGATCAAGGGAGCTGAGTGTACTGTCTGTGAAAACGGTGAAAGGATTCTCGAGACATTTGAGCGATCTGCTCCTGGAGATTATGATATGATCCTGATGGATGTGCAGATGCCAGTTATGAATGGCTATGAGGCAACAAAGGCGATCCGCAAGAGTTCACATGAACAGGCAAAGACGATCCCGATCATTGCAATGACCGCTAATGCATTTTCAGATGACATTCATCATTCCCTGACCGTCGGTATGAATGCGCATATTTCCAAACCAGTTGAGATGAAGGTATTGGAAAAAACAATAAGTAGCATAAAATTCGGGGGGGGGTGAAGCGCAGATTACTGAACAATAAGGATGAGATATAAAAATGAGGTTATAAGATGAAAAAAAGAAAAATTTTTACTGTTGTATTGATATTTTCTATATTAATGGCAACTTTGGCAGGATGTGATAAGGCAGATAAAGTGTCTGACACAACAAAAAAACCTGTTATAAAAATTGGAAGTGACAATTATCCGCCTTATAATTTCCTGAATGAGGATGGTATCCCGACAGGTATAGATGTTGAACTGGCAACGGAAGCATTTAGAAGGATGGGGTATAAGACGGAGATTGTTCAGATCAATTGGGAAAAGAAAAAAGAGCTGGTAGAAAGTGGAAAAATTGATTGTATCATGGGATGTTTTTCAATGGAAGGACGACTTAACGATTATCGTTGGGCCGGACCATACATAGCAAGCCGTCAGGTGGTTACTGTAAATGAGAACAGTGACATTCATAAACTGAGTGATCTGAAAGGAAAGAATCTTGCAGTCCAGTCTACAACCAAACCGGAAGGTATCTTTCTGAAGCGGACAGATAAGAGAATTCCAAAACTTGGCAATCTGATCAGTCTTGGACACAGGGAATTGATCTATACATTTCTGGCAAAAGGGTATGTGGATGCTGTGGCTGTGCATGAGGAATCCATCATCCAGTATATGAAAGATTATGATACAAGCTTCCGCATTCTGAAGGAACCATTGATGGTCGTCGGGATAGGAGCTGCTTTTGCAAAGAATGATGACAGAGGGATCTGCGAGCAGATGAACCAGAAGCTGGAAGAAATGCACAAGGATGGTACCTCCCTGAAGATTATAAAAAAATATATGGATGATCCAGAGAAATATTTGGAGGTGGATGATCTTGGATATTAATGGAAGAGAAAAAGCAAAACGATTCTGGATAGTTGCTAGTTTGCTTGGCATCTGTATGTTTGTCACTGCAATTTTTTGTTTTTTTCATACGGAAAAAAACGAAGCTGAGAAAAGAATGGTGGAGATTGTAAACTATGTCAAAGTACAGTGCTCAACCTATACTCATTATAATGAATCTTCAGAATCAAAAAGTCTCCTTCGTGCGATCGAAAGTGCCAGACAGATGAGTACAAATATTGATATGGAAGTAAAGAATAGAAAGCAGTTAGACCGAAAGCTTCTGAAAGAGAATCTGCAGTCACTCTGGGTGGATGGTATTCTTGTATTGGATGAAGAAGGAAAGAAAGTCTGTGAATACAGTATGGATGAAGGTTTGATGGATGAGATGATTGATTATCTGCAAAAAGATATCATTATGGATTACACAGGATATAAAGAAAGATCTTATTCAGAACGGATTGTCAGAGGAGATGGATCATGTATCGATATCGCAGCCTGCGCCAGAAAAGATGCCCCAGGGATCGTTGCAGTTTACTATTACACATCTCCGAGATTTATCAGAAATTATACTTTAACGATCCAGAGTCTTTTAAAGGGGTACAATACTGAGAAAGACGGGACAATCATCGTTGCAGACAAAGGGAAGATTATTGCCAGTAACGATGAGAAATTATTGGCACAGGATGTCGCAGACAATGAGATTATTCAGAAAATGAAGAAGCATACAGATAGTCGGCATATCTTTCATCTGAAGAATAAAGGAACTGGATGCTATGGTATCATGCTGAAACAAAGGGATTATTATATCTACATGTATTTACCAGATAAAGAGGTATTCAGTAATCTGCCACTCAGTGTAACAGGTGTTGTATTCCTTTATCTTATCATTCTTAGTTTTTCATGGTCCTGGATATATATAACCAATCTGGCACATCAGAAACAGGAACAGGAAAAAGATGAAAAATATAAAGCAGAACTTCTGAAATCGGCAAAAAAAGCAGAGGCAGCGAACGAGGCGAAAACTGAGTTTCTCCAGAGGATGAGTCATGATATCCGGACACCGATCAATGGAATATGCGGTATGATCGATGTGGCGGAGCATTATGCAGATGATATGGAAAAACAGACAGAATGCAGGGCAAAGATCAAAGAAACATCTCATCTGTTACTGGAATTGATCAATGAAGTTTTGGATATGAGTAAGCTGGAATCGGACGAAGTAGTTCTGGAAGAAATTCCATTTAATCTAAGCAATATTTCCAAGGAAATCTTTGTTGTGATCGAACAGATAGCTGCAGAAGAAAATATTCGGATCGTGTGGGAGAAAGAAGAAATCACACACTGGAATCTGATCGGGAGTCCAGGATATGTAAAAAGGATCATGATGAATATTTTGTCAAATGCGGTAAAATATAATAAAGAAAACGGATATATCTACATCAGCTACCAGGAATTTACATCGGAGCAGGAGGGAAGAGTGACGATTGAATTTATCTGCCGAGATACAGGAATTGGTATGACAAAGGATTTCCAGAAACGCCTTTTTGAACCGTTTGCACAGGAGCATACTGGAAGCCGTACAAAATTTTCCGGAACAGGGCTTGGAATGCCGATCACGAAAAAACTGATCGAAAAAATGGGAGGAACGATCACGTTTGAAAGTGAGAAAGAAAAAGGAACGACCTTTGTGATCAGGATTCCATTTAAAATAGATCAGGATGCTGATCAACGTGAAGAACAGGAAGCTATATCAGAAAAATCTATAAAAGATCTGAAGATCCTTCTGGTGGAAGATAATGAGCTGAATATGGAAATCGCAGAATTTGTGATTCAGAATGAAGGTGCATCTGTGACGAAGGCATGGAATGGCCAAGAAGCTGTTGAGATATTCAAAAAAAGCAGACAAGATGAATTTGATGTCATTCTGATGGATATCATGATGCCGATCAAGAATGGTTATGAAGCAGCAAAGATGATCCGTGCACTGGACAGAGATGATGCAAAAACGGTTCCGATCATAGCAATGACGGCAAATGCGTTCACCGAGGATAGATTAAAGTCAAAAGAATCGGGAATGAATGAACATATCGCGAAACCTATAGATGCAAAATTATTAGTAAAAGTGATCAGTGAATTCGTGGAAAATAAAGAGGAGGATTCATAATGAAAAAGAGAAAATGGAATAGAGTTCTTTCTATATTTTTGGTGATGGTGACAGTCATATCACTTATGTCAGGATGTGATAGGAAGAGCGCAAAAAATGAAGAGAAAGATACGATCACTGTATATTTATGGAGCACAAATCTATATGAAAAATATGCCCCATACATTCAGAAACAGCTTCCAGATATTAATATTGAATTTGTAGTGGGCAACAATGATCTGGATTTCTATCGGTTTCTTAAAGAAAATGGCGGATTGCCAGATATCATAACTTGCTGTCGTTTTTCACTACATGATGCAAACCCTCTGAAAGACAGCCTGATGGATCTTTCCACAACCAATGAAGCAGGTGCTGTCTATAATACATACCTCAACAATTTTATGAATCAGGATGGCAGTGTAAACTGGCTTCCAGTGTGTGCGGATGCACATGGGTTTGTAGTTAACAAAGACCTTTTTAAAAAGTATCATATTCCTCTGCCAACAGATTACAAAAGTTTTGTTTCTGCCTGTCAGGCATTCAAAAAAGTGGGGATCCGTGGATTTACGGCAGATTATTTTTATGATTATACTTGCATGGAAACACTGCAGGGACTATCTGCATCAGAGCTGTCTACAGCGGCTGGACGTAAATGGCGTACTGTCTATAGTGACCCTGATAATACAAAGAGAGAGGGTTTGGACAGTAAAGTCTGGCCGGAGGCTTTTGAACGTATGGAGCAATTCATTCAGGATACAGGGTTGAACAAAGATGATCTGAATATGGATTATGATAATGTGATGGAGATGTATAAAAGTGGTAAGCTTGCTATGTACTTTGGCAGTTCTTCTGGTGTAAAAATATTTCAGGATCAGGGCATTGATACAACATTTCTTCCATTCTTTCAACAAAACGGCGAAAAATGGCTGATGACGACACCATATTTTCAGGTGGCGCTGAACCGTAACCTGACAAAGGATGAAACACGCCGGCAGAAAGCAATAAAAGTGTTGAATGTAATGCTGTCAGAGGATGCACAGAATCGGATCGTTTATGATGGTCAGGATATATTAAGTTATAGTCAGGATGTAGATACACATCTCACAGAATATCTCAAAGATGTCAGACCTGTGATCGAAGAAAATCATATGTATATTCGAATCGCATCCAATGACTTTTTCAACGTATCCCAAGATGTAGTCTCTAAGATGATTTCAGGAAAATACGATGCCAAACAGGCTTACCAGTCATTTAATACAAAGCTTCTGAAGAAGAAATCTGATTCTGAGAAGATCGTGCTCGATTCAAAGAAAGCTTATTCCAATCATTTTCATACCAGCGGGGGGAATGAAGCGTATTCTGTTATGGCACATACTTTGCGTGGCGTCTACGGTACGGATGTGCTGATCGCAACAGGAAACAGCTTTACAGGAAGTGTACGGAAGGCAGGATATACGGAAAAAATGGCTGGCAATATGATCATGCCAAATGATCTTTCAGCTTACAAACGGAAGATGAGTGGGGCTGAGCTGAAAAAGACAGTCAGAAATTTTGTAGAAGGCTATCAGGGAGGTTTCAATCCATTTAACCGTGGCTCTCTGCCTGTGGTCAGTGGTATTTCTGTAGAGATCAAGGAAACGGATGATGGTTATACATTAAGTAAAGTTACAAAGAATGGAAAATCAGTTCAGGATAAGGATACCTTTACTGTAACCTGTCTTGCGACACCACAACATATGGAATCGTATCCAGCGGGTAAAAACATTGTATTTGATGGAGAGGTGAAAGATACCTGGACAAAATGTGTTTTGAAGGGTGATGCCGTTCTCGCAAAGCCTGAAGACTATATGACTCTGAGGTGAGAAGAATGGATGTTAAGAATCATAATATGAACAAAGAGAAACCTATCATGAGAAAACGACTCAAGGTCATTGCTTTTCTTGCATTCTTTCTTGGAATCGTTTTGGCTGTTTCTCAATATTTTGGATTTGTATCGAAAACTGTATATGAGGAAAGTGTTTCTCATCTAACAGAAGTTTTCCATCAGTCGGATAATATGTTAAGGGAACTCTCAAATAAGAATCTGACGTATCTTCATATGTGGAGTAAGTATCTGCAAGATGCTCCAAGTGAAAGCAAAATTCGTGATTATATAGATAAAGCGCAGAAAGATGCGGGATTTTTATATTTTTATTTTCTATCAGCTGACGGTAACTATAAGATGACAACAGGTGAAACAGGGTATCTTGGATTACAGGAAAATATTGAAGATGAGATTCAAAAAGGCAATGATATCATAACCAATGCAGCAGTTCCCGGAAAATCCCAGATGCTTGTTTTTGCCAGCCCGAAGGCTCATGGAAGTTATCAGGGATTTAAATATGATGCAATTGCTATTGCCTATGAAAACGCTGATATAGTAAATGTACTCGATATCTCTGCGTTTAATGGAAAAGCAAAGAGTTATGTTCTTCATCCAGATGGTCGTGTTGTGATCGATCATTCTTTGGAGTCATGGGGAAATGTATATAACTTTTTTGGCATTCTGAGAGAACATACAGATATCTCCGAAAAAGAGATCCTTGAAATTTCGAAGAAATTTAAAGAGGGACATACAGGTGCGATGTTACTAAATCTGGATGAAAAGGATTATTATCTTGTTTATGAAAAATCAGGCATTCAGGACTGGGTATTTCTGGGACTTGTCCAGGCAGATATCGTCAATGCCAGTATGAACACTTTGCAACTTAGTACGATGCTTCTTGTGGGTGCAGTCGTGCTTTGTATTACAGCAGTCCTTATTGGATTTATTTTACGAAAAAACAGTGTAAGACTGAAGAAAAAAGACACAGAGATCTTGTACAGGGATGAGATGTTTCAAAAGTTGTCAATGAATGTAGATGATGTATTCTTAATGTTGGATGCAAAAACGTATCAGGCAGATTATGTCAGTCCGAATGTAGAAAAACTGTTGGGGATTACCGTAGAACAGATTCGGAAAGATATTTCTGTTTTAGGAGAACTGCATTCTGAGGATACGAAAGATCCGAAGAAGGATCATCTAAAGGAGATTCAGGTTCATGAACAGCAGGAATGGGATTTTGAGTATGTTCATCAGAAAACAGGAGAACGACGCTGGTTTCATAGTGTTGCAATGGGTAGTGAGGTGAACGGAGATAAGAAATATATACTGGTTATGTCGGATCGTACTGCTGACAAGAAAATGAATCAGGCACTTTCTGATGCAGTCCATGCTGCGGAGAATGCCAACCAGGCAAAGAGTACTTTTCTTTCTAACATGTCTCATGATATCCGGACGCCAATGAACGCTATCATTGGGTTTACGACACTGGCTGTGAGCAACATTAATAACAAGAAAATGGTCAGAGATTATCTTGGCAAGATTCTTTCATCCAGCAATCATCTGCTTTCACTGATTAATGATATACTGGATATGAGTCGTATTGAGAGTGGCAAGATCCATCTGGAAGAGACAGAGGTTAGTTTGTCAGATGTACTTCATGATCTGAAGACGATCATCAGTGGACAGATTCATGCGAAGCAGCTGGAACTTTATATGGATGCCATGGATGTTATGAATGAGGATGTGTATTGCGATAAGACACGGCTAAACCAGATACTGCTGAATCTTTTGTCCAATGCGATCAAGTTTACTCCTGCAGGCGGAATGATTTCTGTTCGGTTGAAACAATATCCGGGAACACAGCGAGAGCGTCAGTTATATGAGATTCGGGTAAAGGATAACGGAATCGGTATGAGTGAGGATTTTGTACAGAAACTTTTTTCTCCTTTTGAGCGGGAGAGAAGTTCTACAGTCAGCAGGACTCAAGGTACAGGACTGGGCATGGCTATTACCAAGAATATCGTGGATATGATGGGCGGAAATATTGAGATCCAGACAGAACAGGGCAAAGGTACGGAATTTATTGTACGACTGCCGTTGCGGACCCAGTCTAAGCAGCATCGTGTAGAGAAGATCGCAGCGTTGGAAGGTCTTAAGGCATTGGTGATAGATGATGATTTTAATACCTGTGACAGCGTGACAAAGATGCTTGCAAAGGTTGGAATGCGTTCGGAATGGACACTTTCTGGTAAGGAGGCGGTTCTCCGTGCAAGGCAGTCTATAGAGCTTGGTGATGCATTCCATGCCTATATCATCGATTGGCGCTTGCCAGATATGAATGGTATTGAAGTTACCCGACAGATCCGTAGTCTTGGTGATGATACACCGATCATTATCCTGACTGCTTACGACTGGTCAGAGATTGAAGCGGAAGCAAGAGCAGCAGGAGTCAATGCATTTTGTGCGAAACCTATATTCATGTCAGACATCAGAGATACTTTGATGACAGCGATCGGTCAGAAGCAGGATAGGACGAATGATGATATTCTTCCGGCAGTAAGTTCAGATTTCAGAGGCAGAAGTATTCTGCTTGTAGAAGATAATGAATTAAACAGTGAGATTGCGATTGCGATTCTTAATGAATATGGATTTCAGGTTCATACAGCAGAAAATGGAGCAGAGGCAGTGGAGAAAATCAGGAATTCAGCACCAGGCGATTATGAGCTTGTACTTATGGATATTCAGATGCCTGTAATGAATGGATATGAGGCTGCAAAGCAGATCCGTGCATTGGATGATCCAGCACTGGCAGAAATTACGATCCTTGCTATGACTGCCAATGCTTTTGATGAAGATAGAAAGAAAGCACTGGAATGTGGTATGGATGGATTTTTATCCAAACCAATTGTTATTGAGGAATTGATCCATACGTTACAAACCAATTTGAAATAAATGAAAGGAAGCGATATCTTTTTTATTCACAAAAATTTCGAAATCTCTTAAGAAAATCTTTGACAAAATGTAACAATGGAGAATCGAAACGTGATATAATAAAGAGCAAGTGTCTATAGAACTCACATGACACAACATAAGACAAGTTTACGAAACATAAGAAGATGAGGAGGGCATAAAGATGCCTGGTATTATTTTAGAAGGAGGAACATTTCGTCCGATCTTTAGTGCAGGAGTGATGGATGCACTGTTGGATGAAGATATCATGTTTCCTTATATGATCGGAGTATCTGCGGGAATCTGTGATGGTTTTTCTTATATCTGTCTCTTATACACATCTCCGAGCCCACGAGACCGAGGCTGATCTCG
>ENA-OZVQ01000230-OZVQ01000230.1-human-gut-metagenome-genome-assembly--contig:-NODE-230-length-19890-cov-12.476178_pt1 | contig 19890 bp, 24 predicted proteins | sample MGYA00243451_ERZ654057 | MGnify/ENA primary metagenome ERZ654057 (study PRJEB26926, sample SAMN06165013) | human gut metagenome | biome: ENVO:00009003; feature: ENVO:2100002; material: ENVO:00002003... | reverse complement strand
ACAAGCCGGACATGGGATGGGTTAAGGTTGTCCCATACGAGCATCTGGAAGAGGAAAAAGAAAAAGCTTTTGCAATCGGTGCAAAGGAAGCAGAGATTTCCGACCGGGAACTGGCAAACCAGAAGGAACGGTACCAGGAAATGCTTTCCGAGCAGAAACTGTTCCGAAAGCACAACAAAAAGAAATTGGAAGCGAAAAAACAACTTGCTGATCTTCTCCCGGAAAAGCCGGAATGTATCCAGGAAAAATACTGGAATGAGAAAATTTACGGAAAAACGGGAAAATATTTCATATATCTGGATGGAAATAAGGTTAATATCCCTGATGAGAAAGCAGCAGAATTGGAAGAATATCTTGGAAATATGAGGAAATACCGGGAGAAAAAGAAAGAATTAATGGAGAGGCAAAAAGATGGACAGTAATTTTCTTGAAATCGTTTTGGATGAGTGTGGCAGTGTAACAAAGGACAATGAGATTTTCGTTTACAACCCTTTGCAGCTTTGCAGGAATTTAATCACGGAAGGATACAGCATGGATCAACTTGTTCATTTCTTTTCTGAAAATGTTTACAGGATGGTTTTGGACAAGAAGTTTTTTTCTCAGTGGTGCAACGATATCGGATTGTATACTCCGAGCGATTTCTGCATTTTTCTATTTAAAGACTACAGTTTTAATGAATTTATTAAGGCTTTGAACGAGATTTATTCTTTAAGAATTGACATTAAGGATTGTAAAAAGGAAATTGCAGAAGGGAATCCAATGGATCTGGATGGAAGTTTTTTTTCTTGGAAAGATTTCTGCGATTGCAATGGGAAAAGAAGATATCGGACAAAAGAAGAATGGATCAAGGATGTTCAGCAAGTGATTGATGATGATATGTCACAAATTTCACAGGAAGAAGGATATCTGCACGATGAGTGGAAACGTTATACGGGCACAGCTAATGCGGATAAACTTATGAGCGCGGAACTTGGTCAGATTGTCAAATGGTGGCAGGAGTTCAAAAGACTGATTACTCTTGAAAATTAATTTTTATGATTAGAAAGAGAGGAAAAGAACATGTTTAAATTTAAGCACTACGGAATCGATGTAATATATCAGGAATGTGAACCGGGGGAGTTCGAAGAACAGTTAAGAAAACAAGGGATCAGGTATAAACATCTGCCTATACTTGATAAAAAGATCATCAAGTATGCAAAAGACGGCGAGGACAAGTATGCATATTTTGCACACAGCACAACATGTGACCGGATTTTTGTCAGTACAGAGATTCCGGAAGATATGAGATGGGAAAACATTGATCTGGATTACCGGATGCAGTCAGAAGGAGAAAAACCAATGCCACTTGTGACAAGAGCAAGACTCTTATATGACAAAGCGATTGACCTTGCGGCTGGCATTGAATTGCAAAAGAGGGAACTTTTTGAGGTAACAATGCCTCCGCATGTTTCAGATACAAACTTAAATATGGCGCTTATTTCCCTAGGCTCAAGCCTTGCGGAGATCAAAAGGATGGACCATCACGATGTGCCGGAACTGGATAGCAGTAGGGGAGAAAAATGTACGTAAGCGATGAGTTAATGGGGAAACTTTTAAAAGATACCAATATTGCCACAAAGGATGTCACGGATGACGAAATCCATGATAGATCGGTCAGATTTGTCAAGTGGCTGGAAACATTGAAAAATGAAGGAAAATGGGAGGATACGGACAAATCCGGAGCGGAGTATTATTTTTTGAAGTCTTTTATGACGCTCGAACTATACAGGGATTTCCAGCGGTGATTAACGATTTTGTCAAGCACTGCTCTGATAAGGCACAGAAATATATGGCAGCATGGTGGTACGGCGTGGACGAGTTCGACCTTTACACGATGGATGAGGCGGTCAAGCATAAGGTGTTCCGTGCAATATACAATGGTGCAAAGCTTGGGGATGACTACTGCCGGAAGCTGATCATATATCTGTACAAAACATATTTCAAGAAAGAATACAATCAGCTCAAACGGTATTCGAAACTATCCATGTATGACGTTTACGATCTGTGTGAAAACGAGTCTGGCTGTCAGAAGGGCTCGCGAATACTGCTTATGGCTGATTTCTTGAACATAAAGCACGACGAAACCTGCAGCTGTCTGTCCGCCGTTATCCGGGAGTCCATGGAAAGGGAAACACGTAATTACGAAAAGATTACGGACCCCGAGCCACTTAACGAAGATCTTTACCATGCAAGTGCAATACAGGTGAATGTGTGGTCTGACCAGGAACTCCAGCGACGCCGGAAATATCCTTTCAGGGAATACTGCAAAATCATGGAGTTTGCCATACGCACATTGCGGGAATTTGGGCTTGACGAAGATTATATTTTCGCTCATCTTGATGATGACAATAATTTCGATGCAATTACACAAAAACTAACGCAGGCTCTTTATACGCTTTGGGAATTTTTCCCGGGGAAGGAATTTTCCTTCGAAGAAATACAGCGGGCGGCGGCAGTCCGGACGATCATGGAAGGGATGCATGGAGCCACGGAAGACTTAAAGTGCGAGATAGACGGATTGCTTGGAGATGACGGATATTGGAACCATACGCAGCAGAAATTCAACCCTGATTTTTACACAGAACTCAAAAAGAAGGAAAACAAACAGCCTGCAGAACCGGTCAGGGAAAATAAGGAGTCCATCCCGGAAAATACCGCAGGTGATCTTGAAAAATACGCAATAGAAAACGAAGAATTAAAACGGAAAATCAACGAACAGGAAAGAATGATCCATGACCTGCAGAAACAGTGTAGAGAACAGGAAAAGGAAAGTGGTAAGATTAACCAGCAACTTCTAGCATGGAAAGACGAACGGACAGAACTTGTTGCTCTCCGGAACTTTGTTTATCAGATGAAGATCGAAGATGGTAGTCCGGTTGTTTCGGACGATAGTATTGATTCCATGAAAAAAGCGATCATGGATAAGGACGTAATCATTATCGGCGGACATATTAACTGGCATAATAAGCTGCGCCGAATCTTCCCGAAGTGGACATTCCTTCTTACGGAAGAATTTAAGACGGTGGATGGGAAAATGCTGGAAAACAAGGATAAGGTGTATTTCTTTACCGACCACATGAACCATACGGCATACGAAAAATTCATCGTGGCGTGCAGAGAGCGCAACATTGAATTCGGATACCTTGCAACCATTAACAAAAACCAACTGATCCAGAGAGTGTACGAAGATCTCTGCGATTAGCAGAAAAAATAAGAAATCCTGCATATGGGTGGCTTTAAGCATATGGATTTTGCTTACAGCCGCCCGTTTTTTGTATACTGTCATTTTTTTCGTTCACAAAAGATACTGTCATATTTCTTTAAAAGAAGAGAAATGGAGGAAATATAAAATTATGAGCAACATCCGTATATTTGATATTCCGGACGAAGTTCTGGAAAATGAAAGCTATAAAAGAATTTCAAGAAGGCTGAATGCAACAAAAAAGACCGACAGAGATCTGTGCAACCATATCATATCTACCGCCAACTTCGTCTATATGTACTGTACGCAGTATGAAAAAGAGGATACGGTAGACAGGTCGGATGCATTTGTGGCAGCGCTTCTTTTCAATTTCTGGAAAATCATTGCGCCGAAAACAGAGAATCGGGAGAAAAACCAGGAAGAAGAAAGAAAACTTGCGCAGATCAGCAGTGCCGCACAAAAGGACATCGTAAGAAACACACCGGAAAACATCACGAATATCCTGTATGTGAAAGACGAAGTAGGGCAGCACATCCATGAGATCATCTACACCTGCAATGCGCTCGACAACATCATGTGCTTAAAAGGGAGTGATGGAAAACCGTTCTCGATTCCAACGGTACTTTCCATCATGTCATCCAGTAAAAACTTCCGGCCATCAATCGTAAAGAACCTCCGGAACTTCTTTATCCGGAATATCGAGGCATATGCGGAGGAATTCAAGGTATCATTTTCAAGCAAAGACGAGATGCGTGCATTTGATGAGTTAAGCGGGGATGCAAAGGAAGCACTGTTTGCAGCGGTATCAACCGTGCTTAAGACAAATGGCCGTCCGGTCGCAATCAAGGAGCTGAACCTGTCGGCAGCCAGTGATTTAAACCAGGTGGTGATGTTTACGTCGGATCCGAATAAGGTAGTCAAGTTTTACGACAGGAGAACACAGAGTCTGTACGAGATCTGATCCATTTCTGGTCTGCTTTCTCTTGGTACAAAAAATTTCATTTCATATTCTCTATGTAAAAAATTGTTATTTTGAAAGGAGAACGAAACATGAGAAATTTAGAAAAATTAGCAGAGGAAGTAAAGGCAGCAATGGAGGAGATGTCTGGTAAGAAAGTAAAGATTTACCATGGCTTAAACCGTAACGGAAAGTCGATGACGGGATTAACCGTTCATGATTCTTCCGTCAATATATCACCGGTGGTATACCTTGACCCGGAGAAGGACTTTGATGTTCCGGTAGTAGTGCTGGCTAAACAGTTTCTTGAAGTTATTGAAGCAAATATGCCGAAAGCTGATTTCGACACAAGCCAGTTCACGGACTTCGAAAAAGCAAAAGAAAGGATCATTATGACCCTCATTAACAGAGAACATAATAAAGATCTTTTGGAAAAAGTTCCGTACATTGACATTACAGGTGATCTTGTGGTCATCTTTAAGTACAATGTCATGAGTAAACTGGGACAGGCTGCAAACATTGTAATCCGCAATGAGCATGCGAAAAAATGGGGGGTATCTCCAGAAGCGTTATATAGCATAGCGGAAACAAATACAGCCCGGCTCTTTCCACCGGAAGTTATCAAACTGGCTTCCTTTGTGTCAGAAAGACTGGACGCACCGGTTGCGGATGTTGGATATTACATTCTGACAAACAAGCAGCATTTAGCAGGTGCGACAACGCTTGCGTATCCGTCGCTGATGAAGCGGCTGTGCAGAGCGTATCAATGCAAGAAACTCCTGATCCTGCCAAGCAGCGTGGATGAGCTTTTGATTTATCCGGCTAAGGATGAAGAAGACCTTGACGGGATGGTGAAAGAATCCATCAACATGGTCCGCGAAGTAAGTGCAACACTGGACCCGAAGGATTTCCTGTCAGACAGCGTGTACGTGTATGACAGCCAGCTGGACAATTACACAGTCTGCAAGTAGAAAGAGAAAACGGAGGATTACCCCTCCGTTTTTTTGTGCATCAGTATTCCTCATCTTGCACACTTGCTTCCGCTTCTTCCATTACCTTCCCGGTTGTCTTCTCGGAACAGAGTCATCTCATCTGCTGTCTCAAAAGATCCCTTGTCGTTATCGATTCCAGCTTTGCGTGCTGCGAGTCCTGCGGATCCGCGGATCACATCGTTGAACGTACCACTGTCGACCAATTCAAGGATGTCGCTGTCTTCGCGGCACGAAAGAAACTCATACAGCCTGATCAGCCGATCTGTTCCGGTTCTTTGCTTGCCTGGTATTTTTCACAGATTTTTCCATAAGCTGACTATAAGAAAAGATGGATATCCGCGCAGAACAAAAATTTTATTTCATATTTGTGATGTAAACAATTTCACATATCGAAGGGAGAAAAAATTATTATGAATAAGAATGAAATAAAAAATAGAGAATTCGAAACACGTATGATGCATTGCGGTTTAATGGCAGAAATTATTGCCTACCGCAGCTGCAACGACATGGATGTCCGGTTTGAAACCGGACATATCCGCCACGGAGTCAGATATTCTGACTTTAAGAAGGAGAAACTGGCCGAGTTCTCTAATGAGGAAAAAAGAGCAATGCGTCTCGGAGAAATCCGTACCATGCATTGCGGAATGGACGCAGAGATCACAGATTACCCACGGAGTACAAATATCAGTGTGGAATTTGAAAACTCTACAGAAAGATCCGGGGTTAATTATGATTCTTTCAAAAAGGGATCCGTAAGCCCACGTCCTCGCACACGCGTAGGTGAGAAAAAGATGATGAACTGTGGGGTAATGGCAGAAATCATCGCCTACCGTGGGAATAAGGACATTGACGTTCGGTTTGAGGGTAAAACCATCAGAGAGCATATGACTTATGATGCTTTCAAAAGAGGTTCTATTGCTGTAAACAAACCGGAAAAGTCCAAGAGACGGATGAAGGACGAGCAGAAATACGTTGGACAGAAGAAAATGATGAAGTGTGGTCTGGAAGGCGAAATTGTTGCTTTCCGCGGCTATGCAAACATCGAAGTCAAGCTGTCCAATGATGAGATCTGTTCCACCGATCTCCGTTCCTTCAACGCAGGTACGGTTAGTCCTACCAGGGTTTACCTTGGGGAGATCCGTACCATGCGTTGCGGACAGGAAGCAAGAATTGTTTCTTTTCGTACAAAGGACGATATCGACATCGAGTTTGTTGACACTGGATTTGTACGCAAGAAAGTAACTTATAGTGCTTTCTCCGCAGGACAGATCAAGGCTCCTGTTCTTGATCATCGGAACAGACCATTCAATAGCATGGTTGAGATGTGTGAGCACTATCATATTAAGTACCAGACATATCACCGCCGGATCATGGATGGCTGGACACAGCGTGAGGCTTTGACGATACCGGTATGCTGTTAATGCCGGCACCGTCAGAATTAAGAAGAACCTTCGGGTTCTTCTTTTTTTGTTGGCACAGGTCTGCCTTTTCCGTTTGCAAAACGGCATCGCATATTTCTGTTAAAAGAGTAAGAAGAAGGAGGATGAAGATTTGCAGATCAGACAGCAGTACAATGCAGATATTATGAATGAACTTGGAATCACTGGGGAAAAACAGTCGGATTTTGAGCAGAAAATAAGAAAAATAAAGATGGATACAGATGACGCACTCGGGCACCGTCAGGAAAAGATGCATATTGATCTATGCGGGTTGTCTTTTTACCTGCCGCTGTCCCTGTACCGCCCAATCGAAATTTTGTGCAAACAGCAGGACACGGATTACCCGTTCCTGCATGAGAAATACGGGAAGGACTTAATCCGCGCACTGTTATCCCATTACCTTGCCGGGGATGCGGAATTAAACAGGTACAGTAAGGATTTTGTCTTAAAACAGGCGCAGAATGCCTGCGCACAGCTGGGGTTCCCGGAACCGGAGGATGAACCAGATGGGGAAAGTAAATTTGTCGTGCAGTGGCTGACGTACCAGTGCAACAAGATCACAAACAGCTTCTTCTGTTAAAAGGCGGACTTCTTTGCATGTATTCTTTTGTTTCATATTCCTATATGGAAACAAAAGTCATCGAAAGGAGAAAGAAATGGAAGGAAAAAGGAAAATCCAGTATTGCGAGGATGGTGTATTGTGCCACAGCTACGTCCTCGATGGAGGCAAAACATACAACCCGTGTGGCTGTGGATCGAATGTGTACCATCTGGAATACGATGGAAAAACAATCTTCGGCGTGTGCAACGCGTGTGGTAAGGATATTTACGAAGTTAAGCCAGTCTATATCCCCCAAAAGCTTAACGAAGGCATATGGAACTGACAAAGAAAGGCTTGCAGCAATGCAGGCTTTTTTTGTTTCATATTAAAGACGTAAACCGGATTTTTAAACATCGAAAGGAGAACAACATGGAATATGTATTAACAGAAGAAGGAAAAAGAAAGGTTGCAGTATTTATTAAGGAATGCGAGGCAAAGAGAAAGGAAATTCTGGATGCCGGTCTTGATACCGCGGAGGACACACAGATTCCGACAGAGGCGGATATTCTGTCGGACTTGAACAACGGAGTTGAGGTCGACGAGGACGGGGATTACTACAATGCGTGGGGAGTTACGGACAATTACTGCTCCGACCGGGCGTGTGAGTTGGCAATCGGCGAGGATTTCGTATCGAACACAACCCGCGTGCAGGTTACGCTCCGGAAGACCATTGAGGTCACGGAATACTTTGATGCAACTCCGGAAGACCTTGAAATGATCGAGCGCGGAGAGAACCCGTTTTTTGACAAGATGGAGGATATCTGCAATGAGCAGTGTGGGGAAGAGAAATTCGACTACCAGATCGTGGACAAAGATACCGGGAAAACACTTGTCGACTGGGATTAAGGAAAACGAAAAAAGGACGGAAATTTTTCCGTCTTTTTTTGCGCGTCTGCATGGATATTTCCTTGGGCTGATATTTCGTTTCCATTTTTCATTCCATATTGATGCTGACTACTTCCAAGTTTTGCCCGTAACTGTAACCATTACGCAGGCAAAGACCGTATTCCATGGAAAAGACTATTAGGATGACATTAGAGAAACAGAGGAAGCAATGAGAGTATCCCAAACAGACACAGGCACACAGATTGCCGCACAGGGATTAAGCGACGGTGCACGGAACGGTACCTTCAATTTTACGATCACCCAGCAGACTACTAACAGCAAGATGTATCCGATTCGTCCGATGCGTTCAGCACAACCGAACAGATAAGATATTCTTTTTGGAATGCAGACAGATATGCCAGGAAAACTCCGTTGCTACAGGAAAACGAAGTCTCCCGGCATATTTTTGCAGAAATTTCCGGTTTTCTTTTGACAAAATCCAATACAACGCAATATATAAAGTAAAAGGGAAGTCCAGGCATGTTGAGCAGTTTCTTAAAAATGCCGGAAGAACCGTACCCTTTAAAACCGATTTTTGGTATACTGTTTACAGAAATTAACGAAAAAGAAAAATTTCCACAATCATGGAAAAATAAGAGGAGGATTTTACCTATGGCAGAATTAAAGTGCCCGCATTGCGGACAGGCATTTACAGTGGACGATACGGAGTTAAGTTCGATCACCCAGCAGATCCGGGACAAAGAGTTTGAGAAGGATTTAAAGTCCCGCATATCCGAACTGAAAGCGCACTTACAGGAAAAACACAGGCTTGAGATGGAAAACCTGCAGAATCAGCTTGCACTGCAAAAAGAGGAAGCACACGAAAAAGAGATCCGGCAGGAGAAGGAAACACATAAGAAAGAAATCGAGAAATTAAGGGAACAGCTTAAGAAAGAAGAGGAAAAGAACCAGAAACTGCAGGCAAAGCTTGACAGCAGCGAGGACAAAAAGACAATTGCCGTCATGGAAGCTGTCAAGAAAGTTGAAGATGAGAAGAAGGACCTTGAGACCCAGCTGACACAGGAAAAAGACAGGGAGAAAATCCTACTTGAGCAGAAGGACGAGCAGATCGCCTACTACAAAGACCTTAAGACAAAAATGTCAACAAAGATGGTCGGGGAGACACTGGAACAGCACTGCGAGATCCAGTTCAACCAGTTAAGAGCCACGGCATTCCGGAATGCATATTTTGAGAAAGACAACGATGCAAGAACCGGAAGCAAGGGAGACTACATCTACCGGGAAACCGATGCGAATGGCGTGGAGATTATTTCGATCATGTTCGAGATGAAAAACGAGATGGATGAGACGGCCACAAAGCACAAAAACGAGGACTTTTACAAGGAACTGGAAAAAGACCGCCGGGAGAAGAACTGTGAATATGCTGTACTTGTGTCCATGCTGGAAAGCGACAGCGAGTTGTTCAACGCAGGCATCGTGGATGTATCTTACAAATACGATAAGATGTACGTTGTCCGCCCGCAGTGTTTTATCCCAATCATCACACTGTTAAGAAATGCAGCCATGAACGCGCTTTCATACAAGCAGGAGCTGGCTGTAGTCCGCAGCCAGAATATCGACATCTCGAATTTCGAGGAAAACCTGATGAATTTCAAGGACAATTTCGGACGCAACTACGATATCGCCCATACTCATTTTGACAAGGCAATTGATGAGATTGACAAGACGATCGATCATCTGCAGAAAGTCAAGCGGGAACTGCAGGGGTCTGACAACCAGCTTCGGATCGCCAACAATAAGGTGGACGACATCAGCATCAAGAAGCTTACCAAGGACAACCCGACCATGCAGGCAATGTTTGAGGAGATTAAGAAGAGAGAAGAAGAATAGCAGGAATATGAAAGGACATCATGCGTACGTATTGGCATACGAACAATTTGTGGTACCGGGAAGAGGTTGGGCGGTATGCCCCGTTTCCCTCCGTTAACTTTGGAAAGGCTGTGGGTCTGCCGGAGAAATGAGAGAAAGATGGGAGAAAATACAGGAGTTCCAAAGAGAGTGCCCCTTTTTCTCAGAACCTTCCCGAATGGATCTTGAAACCACGGTTAATATCGCTATATATGGTATCCACGCACCCCATAAGGGGTGCGACTTTTTTGTGCATTACTTTTCGCTATCATCCTTGACAACAGCATCTGCACCCTGGACGGTAACCCATCCATGTTTGTAACGGGCTTCTGCTTCTTTCATGCGGATCAGTTCGTTTGTAATGGAAGAACTTAATTTCTTATTGGCTTCTGCTTCGGCCTTTGCTTCAATGAGTCTTGCATCGGCATCCGCCTGTGCTTTGGTTTTCTTAACCTTTGCGTCCGCTTCTGCCTTGTCGATTGCAGTCTGATTCTTGATTGCCTGTGTTTCAGCTTTCTGCTGTGCCTGGATCTTAGAGTTGATTGCCTTCTGGGTTTCCTTGTCCACGCTCGCATTGATCATGGAAACATTCGAAATGGAAATTCCATATGGGTCGAACTTGTCTGCAAGGTATTTTGTTAACGCTGCATTAACATCCGCCCTTTTTTCACCAAGAACATCAGAGACCTTGTAGCGTGCGATGACTTCCTTGGTCCAGCTGATGATGTTTGGTTTTATGAAGCTGTCCCGTACAGTCTTTCCTGACTGTCCTTTGAACTTTGTAAATACTTCGCTGACCTTATCGTGCTGGTAATTGTACGTGTAAGTCAGATCAATCTGGATGGATTTTCCCTCAGATGAGGACGCAGAGAAACTGTCGTCATCCGGTGAATCCCCATTCTTTCCGGAAGTAAGGTAACTCTGTTCGATACCAACCGTATACAGCGTTACCTTAACGGTCGGAGATTTAAAATGCCATCCCTGATCCAATACATCCCCTTCAACACCGCCGTTCATATTGTACTTGACACCAACATATCCGGCGGGAACTTTTGTGATGGACATTGACAGGATGACTAATCCGATGATCACAATTACTGCAACATTGACTGCACCAACGATCCATGAGTTGGTATTATTTTCTTTTTTTCGACATCTTCGTTTTCCTTTCTCTCTTCACTCTGAAAAATATTTCTAATTTTTTCAATTACATTACCGCCAATTTTTGAAAAGAGTGGCGATAACAGCAGCCATAAAAGAATAGCTGCCAAAATAACCAATATCGTAAATACTGGCATACAGGTATCCTCCTTCCCTGTTAAAGTGTTAAAGCAGATAAGATGTCGGACTTCTTGCCTCTGGTATTAGATCTCCCCCTCTCTCTTTTGTATGAATTTTTTGTCTGAAAGCGAATATTTTCGTCTCATCTTGTATATTGAGCCATTTTGTAATTCGTCAAAGAAAAAGGGAAACTTTTTAAAATTCCAGATCAGTAATCTGAATTTTTTTGTGCGAAACCAAGGTTACACAAGTGTAACCTTGGTTTGTTTGTTAACAAATTGTTTATTGCGCCACCGCAGCTTTCCGGCGGGAAATATTTTTCCATCTCATATTAATGGATGTAAATAAAAATTCATTAACGAAGGGAGAAAAACTATGAGCAAAAGATTAAACAATGAAAACGCTTATGCAATCTTAGAGGCTGGCGAAACATACAGATTTGCCGGGTATAGCTGGACAGCCTGTGAGCTTGTTAACGATGGAAGGGTAGCTGTAATCCAGTCCCATGGTGTAACCCATGGTGCATGGCCAGGATTTGTAATGTCTCAATTTGGAAATGGCAATTACTATTCCAAATCCATTGATGGACAGGATATCAGCGGTTATGACAACAAGATGAAAGAACTGTACGTTACCATCAAGGATGCAGAAAATACATCTGCTTCTTATGGCAAGGGTCTGTACCTTATCTCCGAAGAAAAAGCTGGTTTTACGGAATGGGGTCATCCTGGCTCTGGCAACTACCGGCAGGCATTGAAGGCAGCAGCGGAAAACGCCTGTTCGTTCGGGTCTCCCGACAACTATGCGTGGCTTGGTACCGTCTACGGTAGCGGCGGTGCGTGGTATGTCAACTCGAATGGCGGCGTCTCCTACAACGATCAGAGCGACGACTATGTGGTCGCCCCCGTTTTCAACCTCGACTTATCCAAAGTTGAAATTATTGGTGATGAAATTATTAAAAAGGAACAGCCTGCGTCTTCACCATTTGATATTGATAATTTAAACAAAATAAAGAAAGAGATTGTAACATCCATGAAAATCATGGATGTTACAATTAAAGGCATTAAGGAATCTGATGAATATAAAATGGCTCAGGCTTATAATCAAGGATTACGAGATGCTATGAGTATCTTTGAAAGAGAAAGTGACCACATCGATTAGTCTGAAAATCAGCCAAATTCAGCCCCATACCGTTCCATCTGGGAATACGGCATGGATTTTACAAAAGATGGTGAAACATTTCATCTTAATCCGGAGATGGTAAGTAAAATTTATGATTCCATTAAGGAAGATTTTGGCCGGGATTATTTTTCAGAGTTTACAGACAAGGAATTTACCCGTAAGCAATATATTGCTGTTTATGAAGAGTGTGCGAGCTGGTTCGCGACCCAATCTGAAGAGACAAAACACCTTGCATGTGAAAAGGTACTGGGAGATGATTTCGACAAAGTAGAGACTTGGGTCATTAAAACTATGTTTACTGCAAACCATGAATCGCGTACCGTAGAACATCCAGAAAAATTTTCATCCGAACAGGAAGCATGGAATAAAGTTAAATCACTTGTCCTTGCAGACCAGGATGGAAACGAAATTACGGAGGTTAAATATGACCGGGATGCATGCCAGGTTACAATGATCCATGCAAACAAAACTGTTTGCTGGATTTCCGCAGAAAAGAAGTAATATTTATCATCCCGATGCACCGGGAACTAAAAATTGAGGTTCCCGTGCATGGGAGCTTCCGAATGGAGGAATCATGGCAAAATATTTGGATAAATCAAAAGAGAAGTGGGACGAATTGGTGGATCAATGGCATAGTGATTCATCATTAACATGTTCACTTCAAGAATATCTTGAGTTGGATGATATCGAGTATCTCAAATTTGCACATGGCATTGACGATCCGGATATATCTGATACGGAAGTATTAGAAAAATCAGCAGGGATTGCGCGAGATGTGGTTACAGAACTTGTTATAAAACCAGCTCTTAAAAAAGCAATACAGGTGTTAAACCCCGATGTACCGGGAACCAATAGTTGAGGTTCCCATGCATGGGAACCTCTAAATATAGAGGAGGAATAATAAAATGCCTGAGAACATACGAAAACAGTTAAAGGATTTCAAAGAAGACGGAAAACCCTTAAAGTATCTTATCAATTATATTCCTGATGATTATTTTGATGGACAGAGAATAATCGCTGAACTGACAGAATTGGGATATGATGTGGAAGAGATCGTAAAGTGTTTGGAACACGACTTTGGATTAGACATGACGCGGCAGTATTAAGAGAATGGGATTGTAATACTCCATAGGCGATCAGAAAATGTATTTATGGAAAAGTGTGGCGCATGCCGCACTTTTTTCGTTTCATATTGGTGTTGTAAACAAAACATCATCGAAAGGAGAAAATAACTTATGGAAGAAAAGAAAATTAAACAGAAAGATATGTGCAGAACAGTTGATTGCGACAAGCTTGCGGTTACAATCTTTGATGCATTCAAGGAAGATCGGGAAGAATCTGGAATCAATGAGATAGCAAAAGGGATGGATACTGTTTTGCAGGACTATGTAGATCCGGAGAAGAAACAGGCAATTGATCATGTATTTATGGCACTGACGGGATATATGCTGGAAACACTTATTTCTATGAGTGTGTAGGAGGGATGGATATGAGTAAATCAAGAAGCTTATACGACAACCCATACAAATACGCCTGTGTATGCAGCGTGCCATTAAAACTGGCGAAAATTGCCTGTAAGAAACAGAGGCATCTGGAGAAGGAACAGAAGAAACATCCATGCCGGTGTCCAGCCTGCGGTTCTAAGCATCTGTATTACGAACATGGATCCTATGAGGAAGGCTATGGAGATTTTGTGGAATGTACTGACTGCGGAGAGACTTACGATCCGGGCGAAATTCCAAACATTGAATACGGCAGCCTTACACCATTTGAGGACTTTGATCCCGTCATTTACTTTTCCCTTACGGAAAATAAATTAGAGGGTTGGAAGGAAGCCTGCGGAGCAGAAACACATGAGGAGTGGATTCATTTCGCAGAAAAGATGATTGCAGGGCGGATTTTGTCAGAGGATGCTTCTGGATCAGAAGTGGATACTGCTAACTGATCTGCACGCGAAGACGCGGCAGCTTCCAGCTTAGTTTTTTTTGTGATATAAGACAGAAGTCAGACGAAGTCTCTGTAGGTTTCCCGTCCGGAAATGAAGGTATCAAGGATTGCCAGATGCAGTGCGTGGACAAATTGGAACAGGCAATGCAGAGTGCAGACTTTTGGGTCGAACTTGCGGATACATCTTTTGGTAAAGTTGTGCTCCATGGGAAGAATGCAGATCGCGATACTGGAGAGTATTACGAGGTCTCAAGCGAAATTAACACGGATGGAGATTTCGCTATCACATTCTTCAAAACGTATAACAAAATGAAGAAATGGTTTAATGACTGGCAGGGCGAGGGCTTTTATGAGTACCTTGTTGAATTGTATGAAAAGCAATTAACCCAGTAATATCGCTATTTCTCCAAACTGATCGCTTAAAGGCACGGCTTCGGCTGTGTCTTTTTTTATCTCATATTACTGTTGTAAACAAAATTCATTCATGAAGGGAGAACATTACTATGAAAAAAACAAACAGTGAAAAAACTTATGCAACTCTTAAACCTGGTAAGACCTATAAATTTGCTGGGTATAGCTGGACAGCGTGTGAGGTGAATAATGACCGTCATGTTGCTGTGATCCAATCACACGGCATAACCCATGGTATGTGGCCGGGGTTTGTAATACCGAAATTCGGTAATGGAAACTATTACGGAAGAAGTATTGATGGTCAGGATATCAGCGATTATGATGAAAAAATGTCTGCATTGTACAATGCCATCAAAGATGTTGAAGATAAATCTGCATCTTACGGCAAAGGTTTGTATTTGGTTTCCAAGGAAAAAGCTGGTTTTACGGAATGGTGTGAACCGGGTTCTGGCGATTACTGGCAGGCTTTGAAAAAAGCAGCGGGAAACGCCAGTTCGTTCGGGTGTCCCAGCTACTGTGCGTGGCTTGGTGCTGTCGGCGGTAGCGACGGCGCGTGGTATGTCAGCTCGAATGGCAACGTCTACAACTACTATCAGGACAGCGACTGTGTTGTTGCCCCCGCTTATAATCTCGATTTATCCAAAGTTGAGGTTGTTGGTGATGAGATTATCATTAAAGATATTTGTAACTCCAACCAAAGAAAAATCACGACTGATAAGCAGAAATCGATGGCGAAAATTGAGAAGCAGAGAGAAAATGCAAGAAAATTAAATAAGTTGGTATGTCATTTAGCTAAACTTCTTGAATCTGATGACAAACGATATTCATTCGAATTTGCAGCTGGGGGAACAATGGAAATTTTTGACAAAATTGATAAAATCGGATATGCGGTTCATATTGAACCAATTGAATATGATGCAGACGGAAACGCAACAAATTTATAAAAAGACAATTCTATTGCGAATTTAATTCAAAGACATGGCTCCGGCTGTGTCTTTTTTTTCATCTCATATTGTAAGTGTAAATAAAACACAATCGAAAGGAGAAAAACTTATGACTATTATGAACGAGGGAGAAATCATCATTAACGACAAGACTCGTGCAGGAGAGGTTGCACAGATTTTTGTGGCTGCAGGAATTTATGACAGCGTGGAGAAAGTTCCGGTTTACGAAGACGATGGAACAACGCCGGAGGAAGCAGGAATCAGCGTCCATGAAGTATTTGGAGATATTGAACCGGCTCTGCAGGAGGTTGCCGACAAGTGCAAGGAAGCAGGCATCATCCTTAATGGACAGATCTGCTACTCCGGTGACTATGATGGCCGATATTACATCACGGACAACGAGGTGGAGGATCTGACTGCTGATGAAATCGGCGTAAGGGAAGCCTCCAATGAGGAGCTGATCGCAGAGTTACAGCGTCGTGGACTGGATGTAATGGTTCAGGAAAGCAAACCTTCTGAGAGTTCCAAAATGGAAGATCTGCCTGCCCTGTATGCTTATGACATCAAATGGGACACAGACGGAGATCAGGAGATCTTAGATAGTCTTCCAAAAGAAATTCGGATTCCGGATGGAATGGTGGACGATGAGGAGATTTCTGATCACCTGTCAGATGAAACCGGATTCTGTCATGCAGGATTTAAACTCGGAATTTATTTCCGTGGAAAAATCATGCCTTGTAACACAAACTGGCTGGATGACGATACCTTCCAGATGTGGTTCGGGGAAGGCATATTCAAGGACTACGAAGGAGACAGTTACCTGATCAAATTTGAGAAGCATCTCAACGACAATGAATGGGTTGTTGAAATTATCTGGGAAGATGATTGCACGACCATCGACCAAATCTGCTGCAATGCGGATGATTACATCACTGCAAACGAAATCTGGAAAATCGAGAGAATCTGTGAAAAGATGATCCAGCCAGATTCAGATGAAGTTCCTGATACAGATGGAAAAGAAAATTCTGCCGTTGAACTCGGAAAAACATACCAATTTGCTGGTTATAAATGGACAGCCTGTGAGCTGATCAATAAAGGTAAAACCCTTGTGATTCAGTCCCATGGGGTAACCCATGGAAAATGGCCGGGCTTTAAAATGGAGAAATTTGGCAATGGTAATTACTATGCTGATTCCATTGATGGACAGGATATCAGTGCCTATGACAACAAGATGCAAGCACTGTACGATGCCATCAAGGATGCTGAGGATTCATCCGCTTCCTATGGAAAAGGATTGTACCTCATTCCAAAAGAAAAAGCCGGTTTTACGAGATGTGGAGAACCTGGTTCCGGAAATTACTGGAAGGCACTAAAGGCAGCAGCGGAAAACGCCAGTTCGTTCGGGGCTGTCAGCTACAACGCGTGGCTTGGTACTGTCTACGGTGGAAACTACGCGTGGTATGTCTACTCGGGTGGCAACTTCTACAACAACGGCAGCGGTCAGAGCAGCGACTATGTGGTCGCCCCCGCTTTCAATCTCGACTTATCGAAGGTTGAAATTGTTGGCGATGAGATTATTATTAAGCCAAAAAATTCGCAGAAGCTGGAAATTGACAAGATGCTTACCATAAGTTCTCGTCATGTATCTGCAGATACCAAAGATCTTCTGGATCAGGCTGCTGATGACAATGAAGAAGATCCGATGCCTTCTGTATATGAGAAACAGGGATACGGATGGTTTGTTGCGTGCAATCCAGACAATAAAGAAATATGGGACAATTATCCTGCTGATCTGGTTCAGTGTATGAAGCTGGCCAGAGATAATGGATGTTTCTGGTTGTGCCTCGATGCAGACGGTCCAAGAGTAGAAACTCTTGAATTTTTCGATTAACATATCAGCCCGGCGCACCGGGAACTAAAGGTTTGAGGTTCCTGTGCGCAGGGAACCTCTGTTTTATATTCTGCGGAAATGCGGGAAGAAAGAGAGGAAATTATGGCAAGAGGATATTTATATGTAGTTAATACTGATGAGAATGAATCCATGCGTGTGTCAGAGGAAGAATTGTATAATCTTACAGGCCACCAGTTTGATTATATCGAGAATCTGCCAGATGAGAAATCAGAAACATTGGTTAAAGATCTGGTGCAGAGATTTGCAGCGTATGGAGCAACAACCGGTACAGAAGAAATGGATGAAGGAAAAATCTCTTATGCATTCCTTACGCAAGAGATTGCAAGAAAGTATTTTGCACCAAGACTGCAGACCCTTAAGGATATGATACCGGACATGACGGTTGATGATCTTATTGACAATGGCTACAAAATCAAGCAGCTGGTCGAAGACCCGTATGGGGATGCCGTGTACTGGAATGGCTCCTTTTATACATTGGACTACTTCATGCGGAATGTCGGTAATGCAAAAGTGTATTTCGGAAATGTTTTGTATATGAATTAAGAAGAAAAAAGAAGGACATGGCTTCGGCGGTGTCTTTTTTTTATTTCATATTGGTGATGTAAAACAAAATTCATCATCGAAAGGAGACATGAGACTATGAAAAAAGAGAAATGTAAAATCATCGAAAAACCTCCTCAGTCTTGAAATTTTTGTGTAAACAAGGAAACAAGAGTTTTAAAGAAAGAATGGAGGTAATATTATGGGACAGAGAAGCCAAATATATATCAGATACAACGTGAATTATGTAAGTGGAGCGGCAACACCAAATCCAAAAACATATAACTGGAAGGGATTAATTGCAAGATATTTTGGATGGAATTATGGCGAAAGAATGATAAGTCGTGCAAGATATGTTATAGAGGAAATCCAGAATGAATTTATGAAATATAAATGGAAGTTTGGAGAAAAAGAGGAACTTGAAAAATTAAAACGATTTTGCGAGACGAATTTTGATATGAAGGATATTGTACTTAGCTCCGATATTCTCAAGGAAGTTGAAGATTATAATGAAGGAGATTTACAGTATTTATTCGATCAGGATAATAATGATGGGCAGCTTTTTATTGATGTGACGGATGTTGGAATTAAATATTGCTTTATGAGCTTTTACAATAAAGGCGAGCCTATGGATGGTGAACATTATATGAAATGGAATTGTGAATGCAAAAATCATCCAGATTGGCATGTGCCATATAAGTACATGAATCGTAAAACAATATCGTATACGGAAAGAAATATTAAAAAGATTGATCAAATGGCTACGCTTATGATGCCAGGAGAAATTAAGTCTTTTGTAGAAGATGATTATTCTTATTTGCTTACATCAGTGTTGTAAAAATGATATTGAAATTATATCACAAACAAAACAAAAGCACAGCTTCGACTGTGCTTTTTTTATTTCATATTGAAGATGAAAACAAAAACGTTTTTGAAAGGAGAGAAAACAAATGGTAACAGATGGAATTTTATGTGCAGTACAGGGAATGACAGACCGGTTCGATACAACGGAGGCAAAGAATGCAGGAAATGCGATTTTCGAGATGCTTGCTGATTTTGATGAAGGCATGTGGGAGAAACTTACAAATTCATATGCTGTGGATGCATGGTTGAGTCAGCATATCAAAAAAGCATTTATAAGCAATCCCTTGAGAGAGATTTACGTACGGAGAAGAAGGACTTATTACAAAAAGCGATATCTTGCGTGCAATGAATACGGGAGGGATTAAGTTTGCAGAAAATGCGTATGGATGCTGTGGTATCTGTTGTGTAATTAATGACCATGCGTTTTGTTTAAAAACCGATTCGGAGACATTTAAGGAATTCGAAGAAAAGAATTCGAAAGAGGATATTGCCGATATTATCCATAGCTGCATTAAGACTCCGGAAGCGGCACAAGCTTACGGTCTGGAAAAAACAGAATGGGTGTATTTTTACTCGATGATTTCGGTTGCTTTCCCGTCAGGCGAAAAAGATATTCCTGCAGATGTACTTATTGAAAACATGAGCCCAAAGCAGAAAAAGGACATGTATCAGATATTACGGAAAGAAATGGAATAAGAAAGAGGAAAAGTGTGGCATATGCTGCACTTTTTTCTTGTGTAAATTCTTGTGTAATCCTTGTTTTCCATTGTCTGACTACTCCCACAGGCAAGCCTGTGGGGTTCTTACTGCCAAGTTTAGCCTGT
>ENA-OZVQ01000002-OZVQ01000002.1-human-gut-metagenome-genome-assembly--contig:-NODE-2-length-84147-cov-14.817093_pt1 | contig 84147 bp, 78 predicted proteins | sample MGYA00243451_ERZ654057 | MGnify/ENA primary metagenome ERZ654057 (study PRJEB26926, sample SAMN06165013) | human gut metagenome | biome: ENVO:00009003; feature: ENVO:2100002; material: ENVO:00002003... | reverse complement strand
TATAAGAGACAGGAATATAGCATTATTAATAGCAGGCGGTTCAGGAAATCGTATGGGACAAGATATCCCTAAACAATTTATGCATGTCGATGGAGTTCCTATTATCATTCGGACAATGCAATGTTTTCAACAACATCCTGATGTTTCTGCAATAGCAGTGGTGTGCTTGAACGGTTGGGAAACTGTTTTACAATCGTACGCTAATCAATTTATGATTGATAAATTAAAGTGGATATTTCCTGGTGGAAACACAGGTATGGAAAGTATTCATAATGGAGTTTACGGATTGAAAGAAATGGGATGTAATGATGAGGATCTTGTTCTTATTCATGATGGTGTACGCCCACTGCTTAGTCAAGAGATAATTTCCTCAAATATCGCAATTTGCAAAGCTTATGGCTATGCTATTACAGGTATTCAATGCCGAGAAGCTATATTGGAAAGCGGAGATGGATTTACTTCTACAACAAGTATTCCGCGTGATACTCTTATTCGCACTCAGACTCCGCAAACTTTTCGATTGAAGAATATAATTAGGGCACATGAATCAGCTTATAAAAAAGGTATTGTAAATTCTGTAGCTTCTTGCACTTTGTTGGCGGAACTTGATGAGAATATTGAAATGCATATTGTGCCTGGTTCTGAGAAGAATATAAAGATTACGACAGTAGAAGACTTGGAAATCTTAAAGGCTTTGATGCATACAGATAAGGATAAATGGTTGAAATAGAAATAATATGGCATACCAAGATGATATAAAGAAAGCTGCCGCTCTTTTGTTGCCGTGGAATAAGTTGAGTGGCTGTAATATTTTAGTAACCGGAGCAACAGGCTTGATTGGGGGATGTCTTGTGGATGTATTGATGGCTCATAAAGGCAGAAATTATAATGTATATGCATCTGGAAGAAATGAGGAAAGAGCAGGAAGGCGTTTTCTGAAATATGCTGATGACAACTCCTTCCATTTTGTGAAATACGATGTGGCGCATCCTTTGGAATATGATGTAAATTTTCAGTATATTATTCATGCTGCTAGTGGAGCATATCCGGAGGAATTTATTAAACATCCTGTAGAAGTCATAAAAGGTAATATTAACGGGGTGGATAATTTGATGGGTTATGGCATACAACATGGTATAAAACGTTTGCTCTACATTTCTTCGGGAGAAGTATATGGTGAAGGCGATGGAAGAGTATTTACAGAGAATTATAGCGGATATGTTGATTGTACTTCACTTCGTTCATGCTATCCTTCAAGTAAAAGAGCGGCAGAAACATTGTGTATATCTTATGGCGCAGAATATGGCATAGATGTTGTAATAGCACGTCCTTGTCATGTTTACGGACCAGGATTTACAGAATCCGATAACCGTGTGTACGCTCAATTTATTCGTAATGTGCTTCGAAAGGAAAATATTGTGATGAAAAGTACAGGAGAACAATATCGGTCATGGTGTTATGTTGTAGATTGCGTATCTGCTTTACTTTATATTTTATTAAAAGGTGAGACTCAGCAAGCATATAATATAGCGGATGCCAGTTCCAATATTTCTATTAGAGAATTGGCCGAATTAATTGCTCAGTTGGGTGGAGAAAAGGTGATTACAATTCTGCCGGAAGATATGGAAAAGAAATCTTTTAATGTTGTAACAAAATCTGTCTTTTCTACAAAGAAACTGGAGGCGTTGGGTTGGCAATTGAAGGGTTGTATGAAAGATAAAATGTTAGCAACAATCAAAGAAGCAGGCAATCTATGATTTCTAATCCAAAATTGAAAAAGATTTTTCAGACCTATGTATTTGGGGTGGTTTCTATAATCAATAAGCGAATCAGACATGACAAACGAAAAATAATATTGTATTCTAACATGGGATTTCGTGATAATGTCAAGTCGCTTTATGACTATTTGATAGAGCAAAAATATAATGAACAATATGAAATAATTTGTTGCTGTAATGATTTTAAGCGGTGGTCTTTTGTTAATATCCCCAATGTGAAATTTGTTAGTTGCGTGAAGGGATTTTTTTATTATTTCTTTGCAGGATATGTGTTTTATAGCTTTGGGAAGATACCTATAGTGCCAGGAATCAACCAAAAGACTATTCAACTATGGCATGGAAGCCCTTATAAGGCGGCTGATGCAGGTATGTTGAAGGGGCATTCTTGGAAACATCAATATTATTCTTTTTCTGTAGCTACTTCAAGAACCTTTGCCAAGATATGGAGCAGATATTTCTCTATGCCATTGGATCATGTGCTAATAGGAGGACAACCTCGCAATGACATTTTATATAAATCATGGCCCGAATATGATTTTGGGGATTATAAAAAGTTGGTATTATGGGCACCTACTTTTAGATATTCTAGCAAAATGGGCTATCAAGATGTAGAAGACGCTAAGATAGTTCCGATATTGCATAGTGAAGATTTTATTAAGATTAATGATTATTTGAAAGAAAAGGGAGTAAAGATAGTTGTAAAGTTACATCCAGTTCAAGACTTAGATAAATATGATATGATGGAAATGAGTAATTTCATACTGCTTAGTCATGCAGAATTTGTAAAACGTGGTATGGATCTTTATAAATTTATGACTCAATGTGATGCATTGATCACAGATTATTCATCCATATTTTATGATTATTTACTTTTAGACCGTCCCATTGCATTTACAGAAGATGACTTGGAGGATTATTCAGATGTGCGTGGGTTTGCTGTTGATGATCCGCAAGGTTACAAGCCTGGATATAGGATTCGGAATTTGAAGAATCTTTATGAGTTTATAGATTGCCTTTTGACGAATACAGACTTTTATAAAGAAGAGAGAAAGCGGGTGAATGAATTGGTGAATGAATACCGTGACGGAAATTTCTGCCAACATATATTAGATTTGGTAGGCATAATAAAATAAAAAATGAAGAATATTCTTGTTGTGATTACTACAGCTTTTGTTCCTACAGGGGGGCTGACTACAGTGATGATGAACTATTACCGCATGATGAATAAAGAGGAGGTGAAGATAGACTTTGCTTCCACTAATAATCCGCCACAAGTTCTGCTTGATGAAATACATGCCAGTGGTAGTGAATATTATCAGTTGTCTGATCGCAAAAATGTTTTGGCATATTTTTTTGCATTGAAGAAATTATGCCGAGGCTATGACGCAATACATGTGCATGCCAATAGTGCTATGGCAGTGATGGAATTACAGGCGGCAATATGGGCAGGAATAAAAATACGGATTATACATAATCATAGTAGTAGATCTCAACATAATCTTTTAAATCAGTTGTTTTTGTCTCTCTATAGACGTTCTTTTACTCAAGCTGTTGCTTGCTCTGATGAAGCTGGAGAATGGCTTTATGGCAAGAATGGGTTTATTACATTGCGTAATGCTATAAATGCGAAGCGTTTTAAATTTGATGTAGTGAAAAGATTAATAATGCGCCATAACTTTGGTTTTGGTGATGATGAATATGTGATAGGGCATATTGGTAAGTTCATGGAAGCAAAAAATCACTCCTTTCTTATTGAAGTATTTGCTAAATATCATGCCTTGCAGCCAAAGTCAAAATTATTGCTGATTGGTGATGGTGAGTTACGTCATCTTGTAGAAGCGGCGATAGATAAGAACAAAGTGAATGATTGTGTAATATTGGCTGGATTGCGTTCTGATATCTCAGATGTGTTACAAGCAATGGATATTTTTCTTTTTCCTTCTATTTATGAAGGTATGCCATTATCTGTGGTAGAAGCACAGGCATCAGGCCTACCATGCATTATTTCGGATGCTGTAACTAAAATGGTAAACATAGGTGAAGATGTAATTCAATTACCTTTAAGTAAAGGTGCTGACTATTGGGCGGAATATCTCGGTAATGTTAAATACGAATTGTCTCGTCAAGAACGTTGCGAAAGAAATACTGAACTTATCACTAAAGCGGGTTATAATATAGAAACGGAGGCGGAAAACCTCATGAGAATTTACAAAAACTTGTAGTATAAAATATGACATCTCTCTTAGTCAATCACATCTTGCAAACAGAGAAATGGACGTCTCCCGAACTTTTCGAAACGAAAAACAGAATTTACACCTTTCTCAACCCCGTATCTTACCTCATAGCTTTAGAAAACAAATCCCTATTTGAACAATTCGATGGTATTTTTGCCGATGGCTCTTTACTGGTTTCTGCCATAAGATTAGTATACGGAAAGCGAGTGACCAGACGTAGTTTTGATATGACCTCCCTTGCTCCCGAATTGTTGAATTACCTCATGGAAAGCCGTAAAACGCTCTATATCGTAGCCTCGGGTCAAGAACAAGTGGAGTGTTCTGTGAGGATATTTCAAGAGCAGTATCCGGAGTTACGCATTGCAGGGTTCAGGAACGGATATTTCTCTTCGGATGCTGAAATGAATAAGGAAGCTTCTCATATAGTCGAATTAAATCCGGATTTTCTGATAGTAGGTATGGGGGCCTTGATGCAGGAAAAGTTTCTGCTTAAGGTAAAAAAGATGGGTTACCAAGGCATCGGCTTTACGTGTGGTGGCTTTGTTCACCAAACGGCAATGAATAGGATGCACTATTATCCGAACTGGGTTGATAAGATGAATTTGCGTTTCGTTTATAGAATGTATAAGGAGAAACATACACGTACAAGATATCTGCAAGCTGCATTCTTGTTTCCGGTACGCTTTATCGGGGAAAGAATTTTCGGATGAAAGAGCAGACTTTGCTTATTGCCATGTAAATAATGGAGAATGGCAACAACAGGACGAAGATAGCAGTAGGAATAATTTTTCCGAGTATTTTTAATACATCTGTTTTCATGCTGCAAATATAAATTAAAATTCATAGAATAGTGAAATTAAGAACTCTAATATTTCTGGGGGGACTCTTTGGAGGAATGAATGTTATCAAAGGGCAGGCTTTTTATGGTACTACAGGACTACTTCATGCACCTACTGCCGTTATGCAGAAAGATAAAACCGTTATGCTGGGAGGAAATATGCTTGATGTAAATATACTTTCCCGATATTGGGTGAGAAGTGAATATCATCCCTATACCTATAATTATTATATAAATTGTACTTTGTTTCCTTGGCTGGAAGTAGCATATACTTGTACGTTGGTAAAGGGGATACATGGTTCTTCTTATTGGCCTCAGCAAACTTGGGGCAGGTTTACCAATCAGGACAGATCGTTTCATTTCCGGTTGAGGGCATGGAAAGAAGGCTGGTGGAAGGCTTGGACGCCTCAGGTAGTGATTGGTGCGAATGATCCGGGAAGCCATTCTTCAAATGGAGGTGGAGACATAGATTGGGGGGGCGGTGGTAGCGGAAACCACAATTACTTGACACGTTATTATCTGGCGGCAACGAAACATGTTGAATTTAGTGGAATAGGTACAGTGGGGGTTCATGTAGCTTGGGTTATCGGTAAAGCTATGAGTGATGTGCATTATAGCCGTCCTGCTGCAGGGGTAAACTTTCATTTTGGCATAAAGGGCGAAGGTTTCTGGCAGAAAGCTCTGAATGGATTTAATCTGATGGCGGAAGTGTGTCCCGGACATGCGGAAGATCTGCATACAGCAACTTATACTGTGAATGTGGGTGGAACTTATTCAATATGGAAAGACCATATCAATCTTATTGCTGAACTGAATGACGGTAAATTTTTTAGCGGAGGTATATTCTTTAAATTACATCTCAAATAACTGACTTGATTTCTAGTGGATGAAGCATTATAAGAATAGCCGGAATCACTTGGAAAAAGTAGTTCCGGCTATTCTTATATAACGATATTTGTATGTCCTGTTTTTATTATCCTACAATGTATTTAGCATTCTTGCCGCTTATTTTACGAATGAATACCACAAGCAGCCACGATACGCCAAATGCCACGACTGCGGCAGCGGGAATTTGTAAAGGCACGGGAACACCGATATTGCGCATCAGGACTACACCCGGACCTGTGAAAAAATAATGTATCATATAGATGCCAAAACCACATACGGTCAAGTTTGCCAGCATACGCTGGATCAGTTCTGAGCGTACTTTTACTTTCTTGGCTATGAGGAAGAAGGGGATAGTCATCATAATCACATTCAAAGAATTATAGGTGAAGAACAGTTCTAACATTTCATCAGTGCATTGTGGTAATGCGGTCATGTGGCGGAAACCGAAGAATGTGACCATGTAACCTGCCAGAAACATGGGGATACAGACTGACAGTGTCTTACTCCATGACCAGTCGTGGTTGCGCAGATAGTGTCCCAATAGCAAGTACCCGTTGAATCCGGCAAAATAATAGAGCATATTGAACGAGTTCCACGCACAGCCTCCCCAAATGTATGGGGATACGAACTGATAATAATAAGGTAACAAGCCGGTTATTCCCCATGCGACAAGAAACCATAGTTTGGCTTTCTCCGAGGCCTTTTCTACCCATGCGGAGAAAATAGGAAGGTATAGATATAATCCGATAAGCAGATAGATATACCACATATGTACGTCTAATAAAGAGAAATTGAGAGGCATTTCTGCTATATAACCCAATGATACGTTGAGTGACTGACGGGCGGCTTCTTCACCGCTATAAGGGAAAAAGTCAAGGATTATTTCAGGATTAAGTCCCAACAATCCTGTAAACCAGGGAAATAAATTATAAATGACACTCCAGATAAGGAACGGCCAGAATACACGGCTGATTCTTTTTTTGTAGAAAGCGGATATTTCGCCACGTACGGGGAGCAGCAATGCTCCTGTAATCATGACAAACAGTGGGACACACGGACGGAGAAAGGCTCCGTAGGCGGCTCCCCAGAATTTGATTTCATCAATGTTGGCTGGCGGTTCGCCGGGGTAAAAGTTGAACGGGTCTGCACTATGGCAGCAAACTACGGTGAACATGGCTACCAAACGAACGACATCCAGCCATACCACATGTTTTCTTGTGGTGTTCATAGCAATAGGTTGATTCATAATTTAATTTTTGATTTGACAGGCACAAAGGTACGCTTTCTCTGAGGATTATTTCTTGCTTTGGAACAAAAAATAAAAAGAACTATCCGCAATCATACTACAAAATGAGAATCCTCCCACTGCAAGAGTCACAATCATTTGTCTTTTGCAGGGGGAGGAATTCTATTTAGGGTTAGAGGGTTATTTTAGTCCTCTGTTCTTCAACAAGGGATCAATACCGGGTTCTTTGCCACGGAAATTGACATACATGTCCATTGCATCGTCAATGCAGCCGGGAGTGAGGATATATTTGCGGAACTTTCCTGCTACTTCTTGATTAAAGATATCGCCTGTTTCCTTGTATGCCTCGTATGCGTCACAATCCAGCACTTCTGCCCAAATATAACTATAGTAACCGGCAGTATATCCACCACCCATGGTGTGGTTGAAATAAGTGGTGCGATAGCGTGACGGAATTTGTTTCAGCAATCCGCGCTTACCTAATGTTTCTGCTTCGAACTGCATAACGTCCATATCATCGGGAATTTCTTTTAATACATGATAATCCATATCCAGCAGGGAAGCAGCTAAATATTCAGCCGTAGCGAAGCCTTGTCCGTATTTGCCACTCTTGTCCATTTTTTCAACCAGTCCGGCAGGAATAACTTCACCTGTCTGATAATGTTTGGCATATACATTCAATACCTCCGGTTCAAAAGCCCAATGCTCATCTATCTGTGACGGCAGTTCTACAAAATCACGCGGAACACTAGCCACACCATAATAATGTACATCTTTGAAAAGATTATGTAAAGCGTGTCCGAATTCGTGGAACAAGGTATTCGCTTCGTCTGCACTGAGCAAAGCGGGTTGTCTGGCTGCCGGTTTGGTAAAGTTGCATACCACGGTTACTACAGGAGCCACTTTCTTGCCGTCCTTGTAGGTCTGTGAACGATAGCTTCCGCACCATGCGCCACCTTTCTTGCTGGCACGCGGAAAGAAGTCCATATAGAGTACACCTAGATGAGAACCGTCTTTGTCCTTACATTCGAATGCCTGTGCATCGGGATGAGGGAGGGGAAGATTGTCCAGCTGGGTGAAAGTGATACCGTACAGTTTGTTGGCAACATAGAACACACCGTCACGTACGTTTTCCAGTTTCAGATAAGGACGTACCTGATTTTCATCCAAGTCGAATTTGGCTTTCTTGGCTCGGTCTGCATAATAACGCCAGTCCCAACCTTCAGCTGTGAAGGTTTTTCCGTCTTTCTTTATTTCGGCATTGATATCTGCCAGTTCTTCTTTGGCTTTGGACAGAGTAGGTGTCCAAATCTGATCTAATAATTTATATACGGCATCCGGTGTTTTTGCCATACGTTCTTCCAGTGCAAAGGAAGCATAGTTTTCATATCCCATCATCTTGGCTTTTTCCAGACGGGCCTTGAGCAGTTTGCGCACCACTTCCTTGTTGTCGTATTCATTTCCGTTATTTCCTCTGTTAATGTATCCTTTGAATATCTTTTCACGCAGGTCTCGGTTATCGGCATATTGCAGGAAAGGCATGACGCTGGGATTATGCAGGGTGAAAATCCATTTGCCTTCCATGCCTGCTTCTTTAGCTGTTTCGGCAGCACTGGCAATCAGGTTTTGGGGTAATCCGGCTAAGTCTTCTTCTTTGTCCACGATCAATTGGAAAGCATTGGTTTCCTTCTGCATATTTTGGCCGAAGGTGAGCTGTAACATGGAAATCTCACTATTTAATTCACGCAGTTTTTTTTGACTTTCGGCATCCAGATTGGCACCTCCACGTACAAAATCTTTATAGGTTTCTTCCAACAACTTCTTTTGCTCTTTGTCCAAATTGCCGGGATTTTCATAGACAGCTTTGATGCGTGCAAAAAGTTTTTCATTTAAGGCGATGTCATCACTGTGTTTTGATTGTAGTGGAGAGAGTTCACGGCTCAGTGCGTCCATTTCATCATTGGTATTGGCGCTTTTCAGTCCGTAGAATACGGTGCTGACTTTACGAAGTAACGCTCCGCTTTGATCCAGTGCTGCAATGGTATTCTGGAAAGTGGCGGGTTCGGGGTTGTTCACTATAGCGTCAATCTCTTTCTGTTGTTCTTCCATGCCCTGCAAAAAGGCGGGTTTGTAATGTTCCATCTTGATTTGGTCGAAAGGAGGAACCTGGAAGGGAGTTGTGTACTCTGAAAGGAATGGATTTCCGGTAGGGGCTGCCTGTTTCCCTTGCGAACCGCAACCGCTTAATATGGCAACCGCACAGGCTGCCAAAAGAATGTGTTTCATAATAATTTGTTTTATATAGGTGATAATGCAAAGATAGTAAAATAAGGCAAATTCCAATAAGTTTGAAGCGTAGAACTATTTGTTTGTTTTCATAGTCTGTCTAATTATCATACATCATTGTCTAATAATTAGACAGACTGTTTCTTTTTGTTATTTTGCAATGTGTTGTTAATCAGTTGTTTGTTTGCGTGGCACGGTTTTGGCATTTATATTATAGAGAACGAATTATAGAAACTTTAGTTTCTTATACACTTTATGGGAAGTAACGTTGTGAAACGGGACTTCTCTCTTTTAAAATAATAATAATTAAAAACACGAAATATGAAACAGATTTATTATGTCATTCAGGCTTTGATACATGGACGTGGAGCTAATATTATAAAAGTCGTTTCGTTAGGCTTGGGCCTGACTATGAGTATTCTGCTTTTCTCAAGAGTTGTGTATGAGCAGAGTTTTGATACTTGTTTTAAGGATCATGATAAATTATACCAATTGTGGAATATATGGACAGTAAATGGAGAGCCTTTTCCTCCGAGTGAGTTCATTATCGGTGCAGCTGCCGGAGGCATACTGGATGCAATGCCGGAAATTGTGGAATCGGCGGCAAGTACAGGCTCGTGGCCGGTTTCGGCACCTATTTATAACGGGAGTGTCCGCTTTGATGATTTTAAAGTTGCTGCTGATTCATTGTTTTTTCAGACAATGGGTATTGAGGTCTTGAGTGGTGATCCGGTACGTGAATTGCAGCAAAAAGATGTAATTTTCCTGAGTAAAGATTTGGCGGATAAAATGTTTGGCGGTGAGAACCCGATTGGTAAAATAATTAGTTTCAATAAGGAAATTGAGTTGATAGTCAAAGGAACGTATGCTGCTTTACCTGAGAATTGTACTATGCGACCGAAGGCTGTCATTTCCTTGCCTTCTATCTGGAGCCGCCGGATAGGAAATTATTCATGGAACGGTGGGGACAGCTGGAAAGAATATATCCGGTTGAAGCAGGATATTGATTTGGATGAATTGAACAAGCGTATTGATATGGTAGTACAGCAACATATTCCCAGAAGTGATAAGTTGGGAATCACTGTCATGGCAAAACCTGTTCGGGATACGTACCGTGGATATGATGAAGTGAAAAGAATGCGTAATATTATGCTTATTTTAGGTATATCTATTTTGTTTATCACGACATTGAATTATGTGTTGATTTCTATTTCTTCATTGAGCCGGCGTGCCAAAAGTATTGGTGTTCATAAATGCAGCGGAGCGGGAACGGGTACTGTTTTTGGTATGTTTATGTGGGAAACCGGTATTATTATTTTGCTTTCATTGTTTTTGATGGTTTTTTTAATGTTTAATTTCCGGGAATTTGTGGAAGATACTACAGCTGCTAAACTGGAGTCTCTTTTTGCGGTGGAACGTATTTGGGTGCCTTTTGGAGTGACTGCTGTCTTATTCCTCATTGGTGGTGTGCTGCCGGGACGAATTTTTTCAAAGATACCGGTCACACAGGTTTTCCGGCGTTATACAGAGGGTAAGAAAGGATGGAAACGTCCGTTATTGTTTATCCAATTTGCAGGAGTGGCTTTTATATGTGGATTGATGTGTGTAGTGATGCTCCAGTATCATTATGTTATTAATAAAGATCCGGGTTATAATCCTGAGCGGGTAGTGATTGGCGTTAATAATGCACCGGATGCTAAAGCCCGGCTTGCTGCCCGTCACTTTTATGAGGGGCTTCCATACGTGGAAGCATTGACTTCGGCAACTAGCTATCCGTCTAATGGATATAGCGGGCAGATGATACCGGATGAGAAAGGAACGAGTCTTTTTTCCAGCCGTTATGATTTTACTCAGGAGAATTATGTAGCTTTTATGGGAATGGTCATACAGCAAGGGCGTGTGCCTCGTGAATCCGGTGAGGTGGCTGTCAATGAGGAATTTGTACGGAGAATGCATTGGGGAAAAGATGTTTTAGGTAAGAGTATACAGACAGAAGAAGGCCGTGTCAAAATAGTAGGTGTGATTAAAGATTTTAATATTGGCGGATTCTACTCAGAGCTGAAACCGTTTGTCTTGCATCATCATCCCAAAGATTTGGCTGATCTTGTTTATCTCCGTCTGAAGGAACCCTTTGGTGAGAATCTTCAGAAACTGAAGCGTGATGCTACCGAAGCTTTTCCTAATCAAACAGTCGGCTTTGAAAGCTTGGAACAAAAAATGGCGGATAGTTATAATTCCGTTCGTGTATTTCGTAATGCGACTTTATTGGCGGCAATTGCCATTTTGTTTATTACTTTGATGGGACTGATAGGCTATATTAATGATGAATTACAGCGACGTTCGAAAGAAATTGCTATTCGTAAAGTGAATGGAGCTGAGTCATTTGCGATATTGGAAATGTTGGTGCAAGATGTTCTTTGGATTTCTTTCCCGGCTGTAGTCGCAGGTACACTAGGGGCATGGTATGTAGGTGGTTTATGGATGGAACAGTTTGCTGTGACTGTAGGTTCGCTTGTTCCTTATTATGTATGTGTAGCTATCGTGGTCTTGATATTGATTGTCAGTTGTGTCATTTCCAAAACATGGCGCATTGCCAATGAGAATCCAGTAAAGAGTATTAAATCAGAATAAAGATCAATAGAACAAACAATTAAAATTTATTATTATGATACAGATTGAAAATTTAAGTAAGGTATTTCGTACTTCAGAAGTAGAAACAATTGCGTTGAATCATGTAAACATAGAGGTGAAAGAAGGAGAGTTTGTAGCTATTATGGGACCATCAGGTTGTGGAAAATCCACCTTATTGAATATCCTTGGTCTGCTGGACAATCCTACTGAAGGCAGTTACAAGTTGCTGGGCAACGAAGTAGCCAATCTGAAAGAAAAAGAACGCACCCGCCTGCGTAAAGGTGTAATAGGTTTTGTATTTCAAAGCTTTAATCTGATAGACGAACTGAATGTTTTTGAAAATGTGGAATTACCGTTGACTTATCTTGGAATCAAGGCCAGTGAACGTAAGGAGCGTGTTCTGGAAATTTTAAAGCGAATGAACTTGAGTCATCGTGCCAAGCATTTCCCGCAGCAGCTTTCCGGCGGTCAACAACAGCGTGTGGCTATTGCCCGTGCTGTGGTTACTAACCCTAAATTGATCCTCGCCGATGAGCCTACCGGTAATTTGGACTCAAAGAACGGTGCTGAAGTAATGAATCTATTGACCGAACTTAACAAGGAGGGGACTAGTATTGTCATGGTAACTCACTCTCAGCATGATGCCGGATTTGCTCATCGTGTCATTCATTTGTTTGACGGTAGTGTAGTGGCGAACATTAAAGAATAATAATGAAAGGGTGGTTGTAATGAAACAAATCTATTATGCGATACAATCGACATTACACGGCCGTGGAAGCAATGTGACAAAAATCATATCGCTTTCATTAGGCTTGACTATTGGTGTGCTGCTTTTTTCACAAATAGCATTTGAACTCAATTATGAAAAATGTTACCCTGAGGCCGACCGATTGGTGTTGGTACGTGGAGGAGGAGAGAATGTAAAGACTGGAGAGAAAGGAGAAGGATATGATGATAGCTTGTTTGCTCCGATGGCAGAAGCATTCCGCAGTGATTTGTCACAATGGATTGAAAATGCTACAGTCATTTTCAATTTTGAGACATTAAATGTATTCAAGGATGGTCATAAGCTGAAAGACGTAAACTACGCTTATGTAGATACTTGCTATTTCCGTACTTTCGGCATCAAAGTATTGAAAGGGAATCCTGAGGAATTGCAAAGGGCAGGGAGCATATTCGTTTCTGAAACTTTTGTTCGTGATGTCTTTGGTGGACAGGACCCTGTGGGACAAAAATTATCTTTGGATAAACAGCATGAACTGACAGTCCGTGGTGTTTATCAGGATACTCCGGAAAATACGGCCTATCATTTTGATTTTGTAGCTCCCATTTATGCCGGAGGTGGTTATATAGGGGGTGGAACATGGGGGCGTAATGACATTTATTATACTATTCTCCGTTTGCGCGATGGGGTGGACAGGGAAGAAATCAATCGTCAGATATACAAGGCTATGCAAAAATATTATCCTGATTCTGCTGATGATGAATGGAGAAATTTTTATGATGCACAGCCATTGCCCGAAATTCATTTGGATGACTCAAATACCCGCACTCGCCTTTACATTTATGGTTTTTTGGGCTTTGCCATATTTTTTGTGGCAATCATGAACTATGTATTAGTAGCTATTGCTACCATGAGCCGCAGGGCAAAAAGTATAGGTGTGCATAAGTGTAGTGGTGCCAGTGCAATCAATATTTTCAGTATGTTCCTTTTTGAGACGGGGATTGTGGTATTGATGTCCGTTATAGTGGCCCTCTTTATTATTTTCAATACCAAAGACCTGATAGAAGATTTACTTTCGGTGCAGTTATCCTCACTCTTTACATTGGAAACTTTATGGGTTCCGATACTCATTGTTTTTGTACTGTTCATAGTAGCCGGAGTGCTGCCGGGAAGATTGTTTTCACGCATTCCTGTCACTCAAGTTTTTCGTCGTTACACAGATGGGAAAAAGGGGTGGAAGCGTTCTCTTTTATTTGTACAATTTATGGGGGTATCTTTTGTGATGGGGATTTTGTTAGTATCTTTGATGCAGTATCATCATCTGATTAATAGTGATATGGGTATCCGTACTCCAGGATTGGTGGAGGCGGAAACATGGATGTCACCCGAAGAAGCAGAGAATATGGTTAACGATCTTCGTCGTCAACCCATGGTGGAAAATGCCACCCGTTCTATGCATGGTGTTCTGGGAGAATATTGGACTCGTGGGCTGATTGATAATAGTGGCAAGCGAATAGAAACCTTGATGTATAATCCTTGTGATAAGAATTATGCTGAAACCATGGGGATTACTATTATTGAAGGGAAAGATATGCAGAATGAGGGAGATGTATTGGTCAACGAAGAAGTAGTGCGGCTGATGAAATGGACAGATGGGGCAGTAGGCAAACGGTTGAATGATTTTGATAAAGCCGGAACCATTGTTGGTGTATTCCGTAATGTGCGCAATACGTCTTTTCTTTATAAGCAGTTTCCCGTGGCTTTGGTTTATAGTCATAATACCAGTCACACTTTTGATGTACGTTTAAAGCAGCCATACGATGAGAATTTGAAAAAGCTGAACGAATACATGGAGCAGGTGCATTCCACTAAGGCATTGGAATTTATTCCGATAGATACCATGCTGAAGGAAATCTATCGCAATGTATATCGTTTTCGTAATTCTGTATGGATTACTTCTACTTTTATTTTGCTTATTGTTGTTATGGGGTTGATAGGTTACGTGAATGATGAAACACAACGTCGCAGTAAGGAAATAGCTATCCGTAAGGTGAATGGTGCTGAAGCTTCGACTATTCTTCGGTTGCTGTCCCGTGATATATTATATGTTGCTGTCCCATCGGTCTTGATAGGAATTGTAGTATCGTACTTTACAGGAAAGGCTTGGTTGGATCAATTTGCCGAAACGATAGATATGAATGCGTTGTATTTTGTCGGAACAGCATTGGTGATTATCGCTCTGATAGTGGTGTGTGTCGTTGTTAGAGCTTGGCGTATCGCTAATGAGAATCCGGTAAAGAGTATTAAAGTTGAGTAACTAAATAGATAGCGATGAAGCAATTATATTATGCAATACAAACGATATTACACGGTCGTGGAAGTAATGTGACGAAAGTCATATCGCTTTCATTGGGGCTGACTGTTGGCATCCTGTTGTTCTCGCAGATTGCATTTGAGTTAAGTTATGAAAAATGTTATCCTGAAGCTGGAAATCTAGGAATAGTCCGCGCATATTACCATAATTTGGAAACAGGTGAGTCGATGGGGGACGATGGGGATATCTATGATTATTCCGTTTTTGCTCCGATAGCGGCGGCTTTGGCTGAGAATATGCCAGGAGAAGTGGAAAAAGCTACTTGTATAAATTCTTACACAGCCAACGGTAATTATTATTATTATGAAAATCAATTATTGTCGGATGACGAACAGTGTCTTATGGTGGATACTTGTTTTTTCCAAACCTTTGGCATTCCGGTTTTAAAGGGAAATCCTAACGATTTGATTAACTCCAATACTTTGTTTGTGTCCGAGAGTTTTGCACGCCGTTTTTTTGGTGATGCAGATCCTATAGGTAAAGTGTTAATGTTGGAGCGGAAAACTGAAATGATTGTCCGTGGTGTTTATCGTGATATTCCGGAGAATACCATGTTTAAGGCAGACTTTGTAGTAAGTGTACATAAAGAAGGAGGTTATAAGGATGGAGCCGGATGGGGAGGAAATGATATTTTTTATGCAGTGTTCCGGACCGGAGAAGCTTCGGATATAGAGGTGGTAAACGATAACATCCAGCGGATGGTGGAGAAATACATGCCGACTGAACATAACGGTTGGAAACTGGAACTCAGTGTCATTCCATTGGCAACAAAGCATCAGACTTCTTCAGAAACAACAAAGCGTCTAGTTATCTATGGCTTTTTGGGTTTCTCTATCTTCTTTGTCGCTATTATGAACTATATGCTTATTGTAATTGCTACTTTGGGACGTCGTGCCAAGAGTGTCGGTGTCCATAAGTGCAATGGTGCCAATAATGGGAATATCTTCAGTATGTTTATGATGGAAACGGGCATTATTGTTCTGGTATCCATTCTGGTCTGTGCATTTATCATTTTCAATGCGCGGGATTTGATAGAAGATTTGCTGTCGGTGCGACTTGCATCACTCTTTACATGGGGAACTTTGTGGGTACCGCTGCTGGTTGTTGTACTTTTATTTTTGTTGGCAGGTGTATTGCCCGGACGTATTTTTTCACATATTCCTGTCACACAGGTATTCCGTCGTTATACTGATGGTAAAAAAGGATGGAAACGGTCACTGTTGTTTATACAGTTTACCGGTGTGTCTTTTGTCTTGGGATTATTACTGGTTACGTTAATGCAGTATAGTCATTTGATGAACAGGGATATGGGGATCAATACTGCCGGACTGGTAGAAGCCGAAAGTTGGCTGGACATTGAAATTGTTCCTCATATGCGCGATGAGATCCGGCGTCAGCCTATGGTAGAGAGCGTGGCTACAGCCAGCCATAGTGTATTGGGCCAATATTGGACAAAAGGATTGATGGGCAGTGACGGCAAGTGTATAGGTGTTCTTAATATGAACTATGTGGATTTTAATTATCCGGATGTGGTAGGCATTACGATTATAGAAGGAAAGCCGATGACCCATGCCAAAGATCTGCTGGTGAATGAAGAGATAGTCCGGCTTAAGAAATGGACGGATGGAGCCGTAGGAAAACCTTTTGATGAGATTAAGGAAGGAACTATAGTAGGTGTGTTCCGTGATGTGCGCAATCAAAGTTTCTATCAGGCGCAGCAACCCATTGTGCTGATAGGTGGTAATGCGTTTAATCATACCTTCAATGTACGGTTGAAAGAACCCTACGATGAAAATTTGAAGCGCCTGAATGAATTCATGGACAAAACTTTTCCACAAGTGGCTTTAACATTCCATACAGTGGATGATATGCTGTCCGAAATCTATAAAGATGTATATCGTTTCCGCAATTCTGTCCTTATCACTTCCGGTTTTATCCTGCTTATAGTGATTATGGGGCTGATAGGTTATGTAAACGATGAAACGCAACGTCGCAGTAAGGAGATAGCTATTCGTAAAGTGAATGGTGCGGAAGCATCAAACATTCTCCGTCTGCTGGTATGTGATATTCTATATGTTTCTATTCCTTCTATTTTACTCGGAATTGTTATAGCTTATTTTATTGGGAAAGCATGGTTGGAACAGTTTGCGGAACAGGTTGATCTTAATCCGTTACTCTTTTTGGCTACGGCTTTAGTTGTAGCGATTATTATTGTGGCTTGTGTGGTGCTTAAGGCATGGCATATCGCTAATGAGAATCCGGTAAATAGCATTAAGAGTGAGTAGTGTATTGGGAAAAAGGAGAGCGGGATGATATGTGTTGGGTATCATCCCACTTTTTTCTTTTTACCTGATTCCTGTGAAATTTACATTGACACCATCCAATGTGCCTTTTAAGAAGTTTCCGGCCAACCATACATTTTCAAAATATGAAATGTCACTGGGACCGTAAACCATACGGATGCATGTCTGTGCGCTGTTATCCCATCTCCATTCAAAATTGTACCTGTCTTCGGTTACATAGCCGTTCCGATGTTCTATTCGTATGATGTCTGTGCCTGTTCTATTTTCGTAAAAGTCTAGTCGTTGTGTGTAGTATTCACCGTCTTGTTCCCAAGTTTCCTGCCAGGTCCGGCTGCATAGTTCCCGAGTGGTTCTGTAATATATTTCGCTGTAATCATCATCATCGTACCAACTTTCTATGGATAATTCACAGGAGGTTAGGTTAACCATTATTATCAGTACAACTACCATTCCGAAGTATTTCAGTATTTTTGTTCTCATATCCGTTAATTTTAAAATTTGTTTTTCTTATGTCACAAAGATAAGTGGAGGGAATGATACAATAAACGGAATATTCCTATTTGTAAAGGAGAGTTTCCCTATTTGTAATAGGAAAATTCCTATGGTGAGGAGAGGGGAATAAGGTCTGTCTTATTTCTTTTACTATTAAACTGTAAGTTACAAAAAGAGGCTGTCCATTGGTGAAACAGCCCCGATAATTTCTGAAAAATGATAATAGGATATTTCTATATATTTTTAATTATCCTTGTTTGGGTATTATCTGCGTTTTTTTGAAGAAAGAAGTGGTGCTTCCTGTACTTGCTTCATTACTCTCAAGAGATTACCTCCCCAAATCTTCCTTAAGTCTTCTTCTGTATATCCTTTTTCAATCATTTTTATGGTCAGATTAATCAAGTCATTATCTCCATTGCATCCTTGCAAACCACCACCGCCGTCAAAGTCCGTACCTATTCCCACATGGTCTATGCCGGCTACCTTAATCATGTGGTCCAAATGTTCGGCAGCATCACAAACGGATGCGGCTTTTGGGTTTTTATTGATATAGGCATCAAGGAGACATAACTGTGCCACTCCGCCATTTTTCGCTAAGGCACGGAGTTGTTCGTCTGTCAGATTACGATCATGGTCGCATAACGCCTTTGACGAGGAATGAGAGGCGATGATAGGTTGTGTACTATATTTTATCACATCCCAGAAAGTACCTTCACTGGCATGCGATACATCTATCATAATTCCTAGGCGGTTCATTTCCTTCACCACCTCACGTCCGAACCGGGTCAGTCCTTCGGTCGCATCTTCCGTGTGAGTGGATGAATGGCAGATATCATTGTCATAAGAATGGCAGAGAGTAATATAATTAACTCCCATCTGTTTGTATTTTTTTATATTCTTTAGGTCCTTGCCGATGGCGTAACCATTCTCGATCCCTATAAAGAAAGCTTTCTTGCCTTCATTCTTTAAACGTACCAAATCCTCTTCCGTAAGGGCGATGCCGCAAAAATCTTTGTATTTCGCTACTTCGTCATAAATGGATTGAATCAATAGGGTGGTGCTTTCTACGGCTTTTTGTGAAGATACGTCATCCCGTTTCCCCTGCCATATAAATGCGGCTAGGAACTGTGCGTCCAATTTGCCTTCCTCCATTTTGGGGATGCTGACCATGTTGTCTTTTCTCAAGCCTACGCTGTAACCGTTTTTAAACCAAAGAGGAGTATCTGTATGAGTGTCAATGGATAGAATGCGGCTGTGAATTTTTTTAGCTAGGTTGAATGTTTCAGCCTTGTTCACTAGGAATTTAAATAATTTATGCATGGTGGTATCTCCGGCAGCTGTAAATATTTCCGGATGAAATTGCACACCTATCATTTGTCGTATGGGATAAGCTTCTATAGCTTCCGCTATACTGTCGGGTGCCCAAGCCGTGATTTTGAATCCCGGTGCCAATTTCCGGATAGCCTGATGATGGAATGTATTGACTTGCAGCACTTCTTGTCCTGTAATTTCTGCCAACTTGCTTTCCTTTATGATGGATATCGGATGGGTGGGGGTAGTGCCGGATTCTTTTTGGCGATGGTTGACACTTGAAGGATGTTGCGTGGGCAGATCTTGATATAAAGTTCCACCGAAAGCTACATTCATTAATTGTAGCCCCCTGCAAATTCCTAATATGGGAATATTCCGATCTGCGGCCATTTTCAGCACCATCAAGTCGAAGGTATCCCGGGCGGGGCTTACTTCTTCCAGTTTTTCATAAGGAAGGTCGCCATAATACATTGGTTGGATGTCTTCTCCACCTGTAAAGACAATTCCGTCCAGCTGGGATACAATTTGACGCAGTATTTCTACATTATCCGTTACAGGTATCATGTAAGGAATTCCTCCAGAGAGAATGACTGACTGTACATATGCCGTGTTTACGGCTGTCCGTTTCGGACTTATATCTGTGGAAATTCCAATCAAGGGAAACCTTTTTATTCCGGGAATCAATTCGGAATCCACTTTTTGATTCAACCGGACGAGTGCTTCGGACAAAGGATCCTTTTGACTTTTTTGTGCTTGTACATGGCAATATCCCAAAGCTAACAGTAATACTAAGAGGCATTTGTTTTTCATATGAATATAGATTTTGTCTTGCAGGCAAATGTATAAACTATGTTTTTATTGAAAAAATAAAATGCCATAAAAATAGAGTAGGAGGTACTTATTCCAAGCACCTCCCACCTTTATATTCAGAAAATATTCAATTTACTTCATATCTTCCACAGCAGCCTGCGCCACTTCGTTACCTCTTTGATTCATAGTATTTTGTATGTCCGCTGACAAACAAAATAAAAACAAAATAACGATTTAGACAGGTTTGTGAGGGTTTATTCCTCTATCGCGGCTTGTGCCATTTTAATACTATATTGATATTCAGCAGATTGGCAATTTGTGAAAAACATATAGGAAACGAATATCAATTTTGTATCAGTTATGAAGGACTCTTCCCTCTATAAGAGCAATCGCCACAACAATTTAATCTTTATAATCAGTTGGTTACTGTTCCGGTGTAAACATCCGTATTTACCCTGTGCAAATCCTCATATTTGCCACAGTGTTTTTGTTTGATGTTACATTTTTATCTCCTTTCTTTTAATAGTTCAATAATGGCGTCCTTATCCTTCAGGTTGGAATCAAGACGGTTTATCTGTGCATTCAAACTATCTATCTGCTCCTTCAAGAGCTTTATAGTTTCTTTTAGATTCTCTGTATTTGATTGCTCTTTCTCCAGCTGAACTGCAAGTTCGGCATTACCTATTATATTATGAGCGTTTCCCTGTAATGAGACTGCTCCCCAATTGGCGGAAATCGGTTGCGGAATGGGACAGAAGAAAGAGAAGAAATTACAATCCAAGGCCTCACTCACCTTAACGAGACGGTTTGTTTCCATGGTTTCCCTCTCCAAGATGCGGTTTACGTGCTGCTGCGGCACACCAATCCTGCGCCCCAACTCAGATTTGGAAAGTCCGAGTTCGACACGCCGTTTCTCGATTTCGGCACCTACATGCACATGTTTGATGTTCATTTCCATAGGTTTCAATCATTAAATAGAGATTAAACCAAAAAATATCAAATATTTATTTGGTTACCTAAACATTATTATGTTACTTTGCAAGCGTTATACACTTGATTAGTATATGCAAAGTTAAACATTAAACATTAAACATCCAAGTATTATGGTAGAAAATGTGGTAAAAATTCGTCCCGCTCTCACCGCCCTCAAGATCGGTGAATCAATCACCTTCCCCATTTCCAAGTTGAAAAGTGTCCGTACCCAAGCCTCCGAGTTGGGTGTCATCTATAACCGGCAGTACAAGACCCAAACCAACAGGGAGAACATGACTATCACCGTAAAACGTATTGATTAACGACCTAATTATATGGATATGAAAATACTCCAAGTATTAGACCGGTTGATTCCATACGATGCCTTCTTAAACGACCTTGCAGCCAGAATTGTCGGGATGATTAAAGCGGACAGCAACGACCCCGAATATGTTAGCCAAAGAAAGGCATACGAAATGTTTGGGAGGCGCAATGTCGAAAGATGGAGGCGGCAAGGGAAAATTGAATCCTACAAAAGACCCGGAAAGGTGGAATACAGGACTTCAGACCTTCGCATTTTACAGCGTACCGTGCAAGATTACATGGAGCCTCCATTAAAAGAAAAGATTGGCAATAACAGGAAAAGGAAGAAGATATAAACAATAATGTGGTTACTTTTAACCTAAAACAAGAACAATAGCGTACCGACAGATGAAGGAATTAAAGCCAACATGCGACCCGGAAGGTGTCTATTCAGTCAAACGCACATGTGCGGAACTGGGCGTAAGCCACAAGACACTCCGTAAATACAGGGATAATGGCTATATCAAGCCGCTTAATCCCCAAAACCTTTGCCGCCCCAAATACTCAGGGCAGTCAATCATCGAATGTTGGAACCTTCTCAAAACATTATGATAAGCGAATCCACCATCAACAAGGTCAGAAATCTTCCCATTGAAGACATCCTTAAACCCTACGTCAGGTTTTCAAGAAAAGGTCTGACGCTGATGGGGCTTTGCCCTTTCCATTCGGAACGGACAGGTTCGTTTGCGATCACTCCAAGCAAGAATCTGTTCCACTGTTTCAGTTGTAACCGTGGAGGGGACGGCATCGCTTTCATCATGGAGAAAGAGAACCTGACCTTCATGGAGGCTGTGACGTTTATCGCCAAGAACAACGGCATACCGGTAGAGTATTCTGATGAAGAACGCAGTGGAGAAGAACAGTTGGAAGCTAGGCATAAAGAATCACTTCTTGTCATCCTTGACCATCTGCAACGTTTCTTTGTAGAAAACCTGAGGATGGAAATGCCGGATGAAAGCCGGACTGCCCGTGAATACGCTTACGGCAGGTGGTCGGAAGAGTTCTGTTCCATCGCAGGAATCGGTTATGCTCCCAAAGATGGCAATACATTCATGAAGTATTGCCGGGTAAAAGGACTCAATGAGGAATCTCTTTTCGAGCTTGGAATGTTCAAGCGCAGTGAGGATGGCGGTATATACGCCATGTTCCGACAACGCATTATGATTCCCGTCCGTAACAGATGGGGACGCATCATCGCTTACACTGCCCGATATATAGGCAACAATGAGAGAGCCCCCAAATACATCAACTCTTCAACAAGCATTATTTATTCTAAAGGTGAAACCCTGTTCGGTATTGACCGGGCAAGCAGGCAACGGGATGCCGACTACTTCATTGTAGTAGAAGGTGCGCCGGATGTGCTAAGAATGCAGTCCGTTGGTTATGAGAATACCGTGGCAGCTCTTGGTACGGCATGGACGGACAGCCAGTTTGAACAACTGAAAAGGTTTACCTCTTCACTTTGCTTCATACCGGACTCGGACACCACAGATGGCAAACAATACGGGCCGGGATTTGAAGCGGTCATGGCAAACGGGGCTTCGGCAATAAAGAAAGGATTCCACGTGACGGTCAGGGAACTGCCATTTGCGGAACAAAACGGAAAGAATGATGCGGACAGTTACATCCATTGCAAGGAGGACTATTCTTCCCTGAAGGAAAAACATTTTATCGTGTGGCTGGCACAGAAACGCTTCTGCATAGCCGGTTCTTTGGTGGAAGAGCGAAAATACGTGGCTGAAATCGCAGACCTGTTACGCTACGTGAAAGACCAACTCGTTTTCGACCAGTGCATTGAACAACTGGCCAAACTGCACGGCAAGGTCAAGTTGTGGCGCGACGCTGTAACACAAGCACGTGGAGAAGCGCGAAAAAAGCAGGAACATGGTTCGTCCATGAACGAAATGCAACGTGAAGCGGAACTATTACGCCAGTTCGGGCTATTTATCCGGGAAAACTGTTATTATGCCATTGGCGAAGAGGAAGAAGAACCGGCAAGAATCTCCAACTTCATCATGGAACCGTTGTTTCATATCGAGGACGAGAACAACGCCACCCGAATCTTTCGGATGCGAAACATGTATGACGTGTGCCGGGTCATTGAACTGAAAGAGTCGGAACTCTGTTCGTTGAGCAACTTCCAACAGAAAGCCGGGTCATTAGGTAACTATGTATGGCTGGCGAAGATAGACAAACTCAACCGGGTTAAGGAGTATTTATACTCTAAGACCGATACGGCGGAACGTATCCGTAAGTTGGGCTGGAATGCCTCCGAAGAGTTCTTTGCTTTCGGTAACGGCATATTGCATGGCGGTTCATTCAAGAATGTCGATGATTTGGGTATTGTCCGCGGCATCAACGGCAAGGCGTTCTATATCCCGGCGACCTCCAAGATTTATCTACACAACCAGGAAATCTTTCAGTTTGAGCGGTTGATGGTTCATGAGAACCGCAATGGCGTAAAACTGTATGATTTCGCGTCAAGGCTGATTGGGGTGTTCGGCGAGAACGCCTCTATCGCCTTGTGTTATCTTCTTGCCACCCTGTTTCGTGACATTATATTCAGGCGCACCCGGCATTTCCCGATACTCAACCTCTTCGGTGAGAAAGGAACAGGTAAGACCACTTTGGCCACTTCGCTCCAGTCTTTCTTTCTGCACGGAGTGGATCCGCCCAACCTTGGTGTTACTTCCGTTCCAGCTATGAACGACAGAGTATCGCAAGCTGTAAATACGCTTGTGGTACTCGATGAATATAAGAACGACCTTGACATCCGCAAGATTGCCTACCTCAAAGGGCTTTGGGGTGGTGGCGGTCAGACCAAAAAGAACACCAATACGGACGGAATGGCGGCACAGACCATTGTAAGTACCGGTGTTGCCCTTTGTGGTCAGGACAAGCCTACGCAGGATATGGCACTCTATACCCGTGTCATATTCCTGGCATTCTCCAAGACATCGTTCAATCAGGTGGAGAAAAGGAACTATGAGGACTTGGTCGCGCTCTGCAATATGGGGCTGACCCACTTAACGATAGAGATATTAAATCATCGGGAACTGTTCGAGAAGAATTTTCCGGAAATCTATTCCATCACCAAGAGGGAACTGGCTGTAAAATTCGAGAATGGGAATATCCATGACCGTATTTTCGGGAACTGGGTCATCCCATTGGCTGCTTACCGAACTTTGGAAACGGTATTGGATATGCCTTTCAGTTATGCAGACTTATTTGAAACGGCAGTCAAAGGAGTCCGCAGTCAGAACGAACTGGCTCAGGAAAGTTCCGAAGTGGCTGACTTTTGGAATATGCTGCAAGGGTTCCAGACTTCAGGGAAATGTGTGGATAAGGCACATTACCGCATCCGCTATATGAAATCCTTCCGTCCCATTTCTGTCAAAGAAGATATTGAGTTCAAAGAGGCACGTCCAATCCTCTATTTGAATATGGCGGCAGTGGCGTCCTTGTTCAATAGCCGGAATATGAACGCCACCGCAAACCGTTCCAACTGGTCCACTATCACTTCATATCTGAAATCCCATTCGTCATTTCTTGGATTGAAGCAGGACAGATTCACGATTTTATTACCAAGTGGCTTGCCTGATTATTCGATTGAGATTGTCAATAATGAACAGATTCGGAAAGTAAAAGTAAACCGTCCGAAAGCATTATGTTTCGATTATCTGCAATTAAAGGAGGCGTTTGGTTTGGAACTGGAAACGGAAATGGTATCTGACGCACAAGATTCAGAAGGTGTATAAAAACTGTCATTTGACTTATAACGCTATCTTTAATGATAAAATAGAGTTGCATATAATGATAAATGAGAGATTTTCACAAAATATCACATCAGAATCGTTTTTATTCGTTATCTTTGTACGGATATTAAACAAGAATACAATGTTAGTAAACTTCACTTTCCAGAATTTTCGTTCATTCAGAGACGAAAAAACGCTTAGTATGGAAGCAGGTTCAATCAAGGAATTAAAAGAATCTGTTATCCAAAAGGAATCTTATCGCTTATTGCCGGCAGCAGTGATGTATGGTGCCAATTCCAGCGGAAAGAGTAATGTCCTATTGGCTTTAATGACAATGAGGAGTGTCTTGTTAGGCAGTGTCCGTTTGAACCCTACCGATGAATTATATTTTCAGCCATTCAAACTGGATTTGACCTCGGCTAATGCTCCGACTTCGTTTGAAATCCAGTTTCTGCTGGACGATGTAAAATATCGATATGGATTTGATTATGATAAAACCCATATTTGTAAGGAATGGCTATATGAAAAATGTGCCGGACAACGTGAGTTCAATCTATTCCTACGTGTAGATAATGAATTTGAGGTATCAAAAACCCGTTTCCCGGAAGGAATGGGTAAAGAAGGTGCCACTCCATCCAATCGTCTGTTCGTTTCATTGGTGGCTCAATTAAACGGTGCAAAATCCATGCGTATCTTGGACTGGTTCAACAACTGCAATTATCTTTCTGGAATGGATAGCCAGGGATATGAAGGTTTTACACTCCAGATGTTTAGCAACCATTTGGAGGGATGCAGACAGGCTTTGGAGTTTTTCCATCATACCCAACTCGGTTTTAATGAGTTGTTGGTTACAGAAAAATCATTCTCGGACGAAACAATTTCAGGGAAGATGCAAATTCCAGAAGCATTACGCTCCAAGTTGGTAGAAGAATTGAAGGGTAAAAAAATAATGGAAGCCAAAACGACCCATAACATCTATGACGAACAAGGTAATGTAAGCGGAATTGGTACTTTTGATAAGGACGAAATGGAATCAGAAGGAACAAAAAAGGTTATCGAAATGTCCGGTCCCATTTTTGACACGCTTCGATTAGGCAAAGTACTGATTGTAGATGAACTGGATGCCAAATTACACCCCCTTCTTACTCGCAGCATCCTTCAGCTATTTATGAACCCTGAGACTAACCCTCATGGTGCCCAGCTCATCTTTGCTACTCACGACACCAATCTGCTCAACCTTGCTTACCTGCGTCGCGACCAGATTTGGTTTACCGAAAAAGACAAGACCGAATCGACCGACCTTTATTCCTTGCTTGAATTCAAGGATGAAAACGGCACTAAAATTCGGAATGACCGCAGTGTTCAAAAGGACTATATTAACGGACGTTATGGGGCCATTCCATTCCTGAATTAAAATGATTTTATTATGGGACTATTACCAAAATATAAGATTGAAGCACTCAAACGTGAGAAACGGGAAGCCAAGGCAGCCAAGAAACGTAAAGAAAACACTCGCTCAAAAATTGTACGTTTCTTGATTGTATGTGAAGGTTCACGTACCGAACCAAACTATTTTCAGGCATTGGTCAGAGACAGGTATTCGGAAGTCAGGGATGAAAAAATAGTAGGTGAAGGCAAATCAACTTGCGCACTTGTAAAACGGACACTTCAAATCAAGGATGAGCTGGAGCGGAAGCGTCAGTTGCCATTTGACCGTGTTTGGGTGGTTTTTGACAAGGATGATTTTACAGATTTTAATGAAGCAATCCAATTAGCGACATCCTATTCGTTTCAAAGCGCATGGACTAATGAAGCTTTTGAGCTTTGGTACTTCTTACATTTTCAATATTTGGATGCAGGTATCAGCCGACATGACTATATCGAGAAATTGCAAAGTGAAATACGGAAGCATCCCGGATATGAAAACTATGAATACAAGAAGAATGACGCATCTATCTATAAGATGCTGACAACTATTGGAAATGAGGATTTAGCTAAACGATGTGCGGAACGCCTTCGTTCTTTCTTTGATGGCGATGAAGACTATAAGGAACATAAGCCATGTACTACGGTTGATTTACTAGTAATAGAATTGGAAAATCCTGAAAGATTTTTATAATAAAACAGCGCACTACCACATTCTCAACATAAATCATTTATAAAATGAGAAATATTTGATTACCAAAGGGGCGATTAGCCCCTTTGGTCGTAAATGTTGAGGTAAGCCGAACTTAATCATACAAAGAAGTGGAAGCCCCCACTCCATAGTGCAATGGTTATAAAGGCATTTGACCGAACTTCGTAACGATATGGCCGTAAGCGAAGATATGCAAGTGCCGTAGCGAAGTCTCGATCAACCTGCATATCTTTTGCGGTCTTATCGTGTTTGGTCCAAGGCAGACTGTCGTTCTTGGCAAATAGCAACTTGTTGCCATGCGACAAGAATGTCTGTATGCCTGTATTTACCAGACTATTTCATAGACACTTCTTCCCATCCTATTATGTCATCGGATAAATACCCATATCATAGACTTGTTCTTTGTGCATTTTCAAAAAATAATATGCACACATTTCACGGTTGACAGCGTTGACAAAGCATAAATCGCATTATATCAACGACTTTATATAAAAATGATGCGTTGACAAACGTTGACAAACGTAGCCACTTTTTTCCATTCCTCTTAAAATCAGGTGCCATGCGTTGACAAAACCATGTATATATACTTTTTAGTCTTTTGTTGAAGAAAAAGTATAATATATTGTATTACAACGGCTTTTGAACCTCATTTTTACGACATTCAGGCGTTGGCTCCTTTGTCAACGCTGTCAACCTTCAAATATATGCCTTTCTCATTCCTGAAAATATTATTCTCTAATCTGCTGAACATAGTACACAACTGAGAATTTGAGACGAGTCCAAGAAACTACGACATAATCCAATGAATTACAGTATATTCCATTGTTTAACGTCTTGTATCATCATCATTATCCACCTACCTTTACGAAAAAATAGCTATGATGATGCACAAAGATTTCACTGTAATAATCCCGGAACAGACCTACTCAGTAAGTGAGGCGGCACGATACTTCGGTGTTCACCGCTGTACCGTCTATGCCTATATCAATCATCCCACGAAGTCCTTGCCATTCGTAAGGTCGCCAGATAAAGTCAAGACATCCTTCCGTGGAGCCGATTTGATTGCCTACAAAGCAGCTGGTCTTCCGAAGAAAGGGCGCAAACGACAAGGGGGTGCCCATTGACAGGCATCCCCGCTGCCTTTATTCAGTTAAGCCCATTCTGGGTAAATACAGACCATATGGGCTTTTCGCCCGATAATTCAGACAAGTCGCAAGCTAACAGCCATGCCTTGCTTCTTATGTCCTTCATATCCGCCACAGCTTGCAGATACCAGGACGAATCCATCGCCCCGGACTTTATCATCCATTCCCAAGCACAAATGTCGGGATGGATTGCATCCACAAAAGATACAATCTCATTCATAAGGCTGCTGACCTTATCGTCTTTGACCTCAGCGGTGAAGCTAAAAGCCACACCGCTGAGGGTTTTCCGCTGAAAGTCATAACTGTGGATTCCGTTTTTCGCACTCATAGACACACTCCAGCCATTCTTGGCTGCGATACCATAGATTCTATTTTCTACCATTTGCCTTTTCATTAGCTGTTCATGCTTCATCAATATCTCTGATAGCGTCAAGCAGACTTTCAATATATCTCTCCGCTGCCTCCATATCTGCCAATACATCCCTCATTCTATATGGTGCACCATTTTTTCCGTGTCCGTTATCATCCAACCACAGATAGGCTTCCGAATCCACATCGAAATGTTCAAAGTATTCCTCTATATCATCCCCTAAAGAATCAAGGCTATTGTCTTTCATCGTTGCTGAAAAGGAAAAGTCCTGCCCTGCAGGAGTATATTTAGAGAACTCAAAAACGACAATGTCCTTCTCTTGTTCGGTGTCCATACTCACACTCCAGCCGTTGCTCTCGGCACAATCGGTTATCTTATCAATGATATTCTTGTTCATACTCATTATATATAATGGTTGTGTCATCCATAACGAAATTGCTACGGATGACTGATTAGTTACTATTCAAACCTTGCAAGGAAGTGTTGCAACCTGTCATCTTTTAGTTGGCTCAACTTGGCAGGTTTGAAATCCTCTTGTTGCCGGACTTGCAACTTGCCGAAGCCTTGTCTCGTTAAGTCAAGCTCCACTTCCGAAAGCTCGTCCAGTGAAATGTAGCCATATTCATCTTCCATCATTCCGATAACGATACCAAAGAGGATGGTGTCCTTACCCTCCGTTTCTCCTTCAAGGATGTACCACCGGATTGAACCGAGAGCGAATATCGCACGGCAAACAGCTTCTCTTCCCTTGCCGTCCTGGGAATAAAGTGGAAAATCCTTCAAGGCTTCCACTAATTGGGGTGTCATTAATCTGCACATATCAATCAAATTCTATTTCGTCCTCATAAACATCTATCTCTGCGCCACTACTGAACTGTACGGTAAAACCTCTTGCAGTTTTGGCTACTATCGTACCACGATGATAACCGCGCCACGGGGTTATCAGCTCACATTGCCGTCCATATTCCGGAAAGTCTTTCTCGTCCATATCACTCTGCTTTAGGGTTAGAAAATTCGGGGTCATAGATAAGCTCACACTTAACCAAATGTCCGTATGCCTCGGATGCAAGTTTGGATGCCCACTCATTACGTTGGTCATAACGTCCTTTCTGATAGTTGTATGCCAACTGGCGCATGAATCCAACAAATACTTTGAACATCTGTTGTTGTAGGTATCGGTGTGCTCTGGTCATTTCCCTGCCCGTCTGGTCAGCGGATGACATACCACCATTCACAAAGTTGGCAAACTCTAAGGCAAATGCCTTGTCTCTTTCGGAGGTCGTTGCTCTTGATAATTCTTGATAGTCCATATTGTTAAATTTTAGAAAGTTGCTTGATAATAGATTTGTGGTTGGGTGGTTACATTATAGATGTAGTTACCGCAACGCACCAATAAACAATCGTTACCATAAAACAGTCGTTTCATACCTCTGATGCTTCCTGTTGCGTGGAAGTTTGGGAAACAGTTTATTCTTACTCGCTTACCTTGCTCGATGGTCATTCTTTTTACTCGCATAATCCTTTATATTTTTAGGTTTCAATACTTTTCCCTTTTGTTTGAAGTCTTTTGGCTTCTTGGTCGGGAGAACCGTTTTTACGTGCGGTAATCCCTGCGGGCAATAGGGAGGATTAGGCAAGTGTGAGGTCAGAGAGCGCGGACGGAATACCCAAATTTTGGAAGAATGAGAAAATTTGCGGAAGGCTGTCGGCAAGCCCTCCGACTGAAAGCGAAGCGTCACTTGACGTTCCTCCTGTCCGCAGTACCTTTGCACGGGAAAATGGGTCTTGACCAAGAAAAGCCCTAACACGCTATCAATAATGACTAAAGATTTCTGTTTGGGATTCTACTCATATAATTTTCCAAGACACGTTTTGTGTTCTTAGTAATCATTCCCATAAAATCACACAAAAATCCAATTTTTCCCATATTTAAGTTATTTATTATCAGGTTATTTAGCTATATATTTACATAGTAAATCCAATCCGTTAGAGTAAAACAAGAGAACTTATTTAAATATATGGCAACAGTTAAAGTAAAATTCCGTTCCTCAACTGTCACTGGTCGAGAGGGAACTATCTACTATCAGATTATCCATGAAAGAAAGGTGCGACAGCTCCTGACAGATTACAAAGTATTATCCTCGGAATGGGACGAAAACCGCTCAATGGTAACTACCAATCAGAAAAGTGAGCGTAGTTCTACAATTCTCTCAATTCGGGAGAGGATTCGCTGGGATGTAGAACGGCTGACGAAAATTGACCGTAAACTTGATGCTAACGGATTGATATATACCGCTGATGATGTAATAGACGAGTTTAACCGTTATTCCAAAGAATACTCTTTATTCAATTACATGGAAAGCATAATTGCAAAACTAAAACAGAATGGCAAGGTACGAACTTCAGAAACTTACAGGGCTACTCTCAATAGTTTCAAAAAGTTCCGTAAGGAGGAAGATATTATGCTTGACTGCATCACTTCCGAAGTAATGGAAAACTTCGAGGCATGGCATAAAAGTCGGGGCGTTGCCCCAAACAGCATATCGTTCTATACCCGTATTCTTAGGGCAGTCTATAATCGGGCGGTAGAGAATGACATCATCGAAAATCGCAATCCTTTTCGTCATGTCTATACGGGTGTTGATAAAACGGTAAAACGCGCATTACATTTATCCGTCATCAAGAAAATAAAAGCATTGGAGTTGTCATTAACTCCAGCATTGGACTTTGCCCGTGATATGTTTATGATGAGTTTCTATCTCCGTGGCATGAGTTTTATTGATATGGCTTTTCTGAGAAAGACAGACCTTAAAAACGGATACATAACGTACCGTCGTCGTAAGACCGGACAACAGTTGATTATTGAATGGACAAAGGAAATGCAGTTGATTCTTGATAAGTACACCGAAAACAAAAGCGACTATCTGTTACCTGTAATTCGTAATCCTGACATCAATGAGCGATGCACCTATCGCAACATAGGCTACAACATCAATCATAACCTGAAAAAGATAGCAAAAATGATAGGTGTAACAATCCCCTTGACGCTATACGTGGCCCGCCATAGTTGGGCATCTGCCGCCAAAGCAAAAGGTATTCCGATAAGTGTAATCAGTGAAGGGATGGGACATGATTCGGAAATCACAACTCAGATTTATCTTGCCAGTCTTGATACCTCTGTTGTTGATAAAGCCAACTCCCTTATCCTTAAAAGCCTCTGATAATTGCCCCTTTACCGATTGGTATCGGGGCTTTTTTTGTTTAGCAACTATCCAAATCTCTTGGATAGAGATACTTATCCAAATACAAAGATAGAAAGAAAAACTGGAAAACGCACCATAATCTGTAGGAAATAAGACAAAAAAAGCAATTATCCACTCTTATATGATTTTATTTATGCCAATTTGTTGAGCAAATAGAGATTTTTCTTCTTTCAAGACACTATGTATTAGATACAAATAGGAACCTCTTATCTCTATCCAAGAGATAAGAGGTAATAACGTAATAATTTATAATGAAAATGACATCAAATACTAAAATATCGCTACTTGTAGTGGCATTGGGAGTCATCATAGCTGGTGTCTCGCTTGTGTCATGCAAAAATGATAATGTCCCGTATGACACAAAGCACATTGCAGATTTTCATAGACTTTCAAATAACGCAGAGGTAATAGATATTACCAATGATAAGTTGGCGTTATATGTAGATTATTCTAATTGTATTGCTAACGGCATGACTTCTTCGTTTTATCAGAAAATGGTTTCTCCATTAACTGCTGCCACGAAGGAATATTGGTCTATTAAAGGTAATGCCATTACTCAAGAAGATGGAGATACTTACCATCTTCTTAATAATGTGACAGAAGTTAATTATGCAGCTCTTGATAAAGCTATAGAGCAAATGGCTCAACGGGAAGGTGAATCAGTGATGCTAACCGATGGTGAACTTTTTACACAAACTGCCACCAAAAATAATCCCAACAATCCATACATGCACAACGCTTTTAAGAAGTGGTTGTTAAAAGGGCATGACATTCATATTATTGCTGAGCCATTTCAAGAAAAATATCATGGAAAAATCTACAGCAAAAAAAGATTCTACATCATCTTTACAGACGATAGAGTTCAGGGAAACATCTACGATAGAATAAAAGAAATAGTAGATATGGAGCAATTTCCACAGGTGGATGAGTTTCATTTAAGTGGTAATTATCCATGGATCGTTCCTGAGAATGGAAAGATTTCCGTATCTAATGAAATTGTAGCGGCTAATGTTACATCTTGTATGGCATATGAGATTCAAGATTGGCAAGTAGATTGGAAAAATATCATTAATCTTATCGTAAACGCATATGATGATAATGGCAATCCGTTACCTAATGGAGAGAAACTTATAGGCGGTCTGAAAATCAATAAAAATGCGTTTGGCTGTTATCGTATTTCAGACATTGATGTGAGAGTTATAAATATAAATGATGAGTATTTCAATCTTTATAATATCATTGAATCTAACGAAAAGGTAGAAAAAATTGGAAATGCCGGTTCTGCCATTGAGAACTTCTTAATTGTGGATAAAGATGAGTTCAAAAAGCATGGTATGGCAGATATTTACTTTGACATCAATAACTTCGCACCTAATGGTGATTTAACAGGTAAACCATACAATTATTTTAGAATAGACATTGTGATTAATAACCTTGAGAACATACTGGATAATAGTATTGATATGTTCAACTTTGATTCTATTACCAGTGATGGACAGACTAATATCTCAATTTCGGAAAGTTTGAAGAATTGTGTCTTTGATCCAGAACTTATTAACCAACTAAAAGGGAAGGTATTATATAGTATATACGTCAAATCAGATAAATATTAAATTCTATGAATACAGTTATCAGAACTCTGCCTCAGGTTCAGCAAGCACAAGCTGACGCATGGGTATATGGAGCGATTGTCGTTGTAATTGCTCTTGCAATAGCTATTCTCATAGCAAATGTTATTAATTGGAGATCAGACCGCAAGGACTATATTACCCGCAGAATATGGTTTATTGCTATTGGTATTATTGCGCCATTAGGATATTGGGCGTACAATATGCAGATTATTGTGCCTAAGATTCAGAATGCAGGATTTCAAAACATGTTTAAGGAAACGAACCTTTATGTTTTGTTGGCATCAATCGTTTGCTATACTGTCGTTGGTGTACTTCTCATGTTCTGCTTTAGAAATTCCAAATTAGGTTCCATTCTTGGAAAGAAAAAAGACTAATTATTATGGCTAAACAGTTTTTCGTACTTGGCATAGGTGGAACTGGCATGAGGTGTATCGAAAGTTTAATACACTTATGTGCTATGGGTATGTTTGACGACACAGACATTCATCTTCTTGCGCTTGACACCGATAAGAATAACGGCAACTTTGGAAGACTAAAAGAGCTTAAGGAAGCCTATGTAAATACCAAAGGTCTCAAAGCTGAAAATAGAGTATCTCATAAAGAAACTTTTTTCTCGGCAAACATTAAATACTACGAGTTCTCTCCGAACTACGAAACCAAAAGTACCTTTAAGGAAGTCTTTGGATATGGTGATACACAATACAACCATCGGGAAGAAACGGATTTAGCCGATTTGGTTTTGGATCGTAATGTTGAAGAGTTTAATCTTCAACATGGTTATCGTGCCCAGACCCATCTTGGTTCTATGATGATGTATCAATCAATCGTGGAAGCGGCTAATTCAAAATTACCCAATGGACTAAAAGAATTTGTCAGTGTCTTAATCACTGAAACAACATCAGGCAAAGCCAAAGTATTTATTTTGGGTTCTGTCTTTGGTGGAACTGGAGCATCTTCAATACCCATTATTCCACAAGCCCTTTCACGAGCAGCGCAAATCATTAGTAATGGAAGTGCAGACATTCTCAAAAACGCATATTTTGGTTCAACTCTTTTAACTGCATATTTCAACTTTAATCTACCGGATGCCGGTCAGTTGAATCAACAAAAAATTATTGCGACAAGTGATAAGTTTGCTCTCAATTCACAGGTTGCAATGATGTTTTATGATGACGATGCTACAGTTAGAAGCATTTATCAGCGTTTCTATATGATGGGAACAAGTGGTCTAAATTGGAATCCTATGCAAAGTGAAAGTCAAAAGACTAATAAAACATTGACTGGAGGCGCTGCACAAAAAAATGATTCTCACTATATAGAATTACTTGCAGCATGTGCGGCTATGGATTTCCTGAATAGTCGTGAAGATACGCTACAAGAAAACAAAGACAATTATAAAACTGAATATCTGTATCGTGCAGTAGAAGACAATGACAAATTTGATTTCCAAGATTTTGTAGGAAAAGATCGTCAGACTGAGTTCGCAAAGAAACTTGGATGCCTTGTCGCATTTGCCTTATTTAATAATGGAGATGATGACATAGTCGAAAAAGTTCGATCTGGAGAAGATAAAGAAATTATTGGTTTTGAGGAAATAGACCCTTCACAGGTAAAATACCTCAAGGATTATTTCCGATTGTTTTTTGCTCGTATGACGGAGAGTGGAGCCTTAGAAGAAGGTTGGCTTCGTCAACTGCATCGTTCTGCTGGAGGTGGAGATAAGTTTCTCCTCAATCCTAAACTTTTTGCGCCTCAAACAAAGAAAGAGCTTATGCGGTTTGATTGGAACAAAAACATCTATCGGAATGAAGGTATCGGTAAAGATAATAAATATTCTACCGGTTTAATTGGCAGCAAGTTCAATAGTTTCAAAAAGATGTTCATTCAAGAACTACACGGAGAGAGTAACAAAGGTATCACCAATAGAGGAGAACAATTGTACAAACTCATCTATGATACATTAATAAAACTTTATAATTTTAATTGATATAGGTTATGTCTAAAGCACTTCTCATACAGAGTTATACAACTCTAACCACCGGAATACAAGGTGACTGGAATGAGCTCAATATGGCAAATTCCTATATCCAAGGCATACAAACTGGAGATATACTTGGAAATGTGAATGCTCAGACACTGAGTGCCCTAATCTCAGGTGTTCCTTCCCCTTGGGCGAGAGCGAAACTTTTTAAGTATGCTCTTGACACTATTAATAACCCTAATCCCAATATTGACAATGGAGGATTACTGAATTTTTATCAGATATTGCACGGCGAATGGCGTGGTCTATTGGCGACAATAGCCCTGTATCCTGATAGAATCAGATTTTCTGCTCCTGTTTACATGAATATCAAGGGGGGTGATTATGACATTGCATCGGCATTCGGTCGAATGTTATTTGATGACAAGGACGTTTGGTGTAATCAAATGGATCTCGCCAAAAATCCGGATGCGCAGCCATTTATTCACCTAATATATTATCGCAATCAACTTGTTGGAGGAACTTCTCCTCTTACAGGTGTTTTCACAGGAGTAAATTATACAAATTTAGGAGACACAGCTTCTGATATTAACTGGTATAGAAACGGTAAGTTTGAAGACCCTACCAGATATCTCACTTCGCAGCAACTTCAAAAGGTTTATCTTTTTATAATGAACCTCAATCAGAATGTTGCTAAGTTTGAGAATATGATAAACTCTCAACGAAATGGCAAAATATCCATTAACTTGTCTGGTTTCAAAGGTATGGCAAGAGAATGGGAAAAAGAACTTGCTATTAGGGGAAATAACTTGCGAACTGTAGGTCCTGTTGCTCGATATAGTTCGCTACAACAGCCATTTATGGAATTGTTCAAAAGCGATGTTCCCGTATATTTGAAGCCTGATTTTACGTTTACTTATGTAAATGATGGCGACTATCAAACTATTGGCGACATACAAGAACTTCTCAGCTCTGATGAATATGTTGTTGGATGGATTGAGCCACAAAGCCAGCGGCCCAAGCTATCCGATGCACCTGTTTACTATCTTCAAGTAAAAGACATAGAAACAGGAGATACGGCATATTTTAGTGTGCCTCTTTCTGAGAAAGGAATTGACATATTCAAAAATAAACTTGATACTATTCTTGAATATGCTGGTAATGCCAACACCAAACTTACTGCACATATTACGGATGCAGGAATGCTTGCGGTTTCTCTTGTTGTTGAGATTGATGGCGAAAGTGTAACACTAAATGACCGTGAATACAAAATTCAATGGGTTCAAAACCAAGGAAAAGTTATCGCTTGGCCTAATTTCGTTTCAGAGAAATGGAATAAGTATTATCTCTTCTCTGAATATACAGATGGTGATACAGAGCAGTTTTTCCCAATTTTCAAAATTGGAGGTGAGATTGTTAAGACCATTGATGGTAATTTCCTTACTTCAAGGTATAAACCCACTCCGGAAGAAGAAAGACGCGTTGACATTAAACAGTTAGCGACTTACCCGTCTGGTCAAAGTGAGAATCTTCCTAAATACAACATCATATCATCTAATAAACCAATATGTGGCTTGTCTGCAATCGTTAAAATTGCAGGCAAAAACATTGGTGCAGGATATTTAATGTTGCGTCAAGATCTTGTTAGGGATTTAACAACGGTTGGCACTAATAGTGAAGCGGTAGTAGGTATCGACTTTGGAAGTAACAATACTTGTATGTATTATAATACTCCCAATCGAGGAACAAATCCAATTGTTTTCGGGAACTACCGTGCAGTTCTTGTTGGCAGGGAAAATAATAATCCAAAAGCAATTGCCGAGAATAACGAATTACTATTTTTCACGAACTATCCATCTGAAAATGGTCAGCTAAAATCATGGCTTCATGAACATGATTCTCGCTATGTCGGAGCTAATCAATCGTCAGAGGTAGCTGGAGGTGTCCCAGTAAATCGTCCGAATGTCAGAGTTCAGGAGATGAATGAATGGGAAATTAAGACGCAAGCAGGAATACTGCATTATAATATGAAATGGCTTGATGATGATAAAGGACGTGAGAAGAAACGTGCCTTTTTGAAATCTATATGGCTTCAAGCTTGTGCATTCCTATATACAAATAGAGTTCATCCTGAAGAAATCTTCTGGAGTTATCCTGGTTCAATGATGACTTCTGATCGCGATGAATTGGAGGGTATTTTTGAGGATTTATGTAAAATTACGCCTTTTGGACGAAAACCAGAGTTGGCAAACAAATTGTTTACCGAAGCCGAGGCTGTATGTAGCTATGCCATGTCTCAAGAATTTGGCTTAAATAGCAACAATATGTTCCTTGGAATAGACGTAGGTGGTAGTACAAGTGATATTCTGCTTATAGCAAAGAACCCACAGAATAATAACAGATACTCATTATTCCGTGAAAGTTCTGTACGACTTGCGGCGGGTGTATTCTTTGATGCTGTAAAAAAATCAGAGCAATACCGACAAGCTCTTGTGGATTTTCATGAGGGACATGATACTGCTGTCTATGTAGAGAATATCAAAGAGATAATAGATCATCCGGATAAGGCTCCATACTATCTTAATAGCATTTTTGACCAACTTAAGAATCAGGACGACTACGATGCGTTCTATGCTTCACTAAGTTCAAATGCAAAGTTTGTCTTTACAATTCCAGCCTATGTATGCGGTTTGTTGCTTTTCTATTCAGGAATGCTTATCGGAAAGACAATCAAGTTAAACCGTTTAGGAAATATAGAACGTATTGAGCTCATGCCATTTGGTAAAGGAGGCAGATTATTCCATTGGCTTCGTCACGCATCAAGTTCACGAACTACTAATGAGTTCTATAACAATTGTGTAAATGCCGGACTTCAGTTGATAATTCCAGATAAAACCGTAAGTATCAAGTATCACGAAGAAATCGAGAATGATAATAAGACAGAGGTCGCTCGTGGACTTTGTGAAAACAATGAGCTTGCAATAGTTGATGCTCTAAATGATTGTGACATCTGTGGTGAGACTGGTGTACGATTTATAAAAGATGGCAACACTATATCCATCGCTCCCGATGATGAAATCAGTGGAGAGCAATTCTCGGACGATATGAGCTATTTCGATTTTTCTGGTGTTCAAAACTTTGAGAAATTCATGGATATTTTCATCAAGTTCGTAAGCAAGGATACCAAATTATACCATAGAGCAGAAGATTCATTGCGAGATGAAATCTGTGAGCTTCCTACTCGTATAATCTCTTTTTGCACAAACGACCCAGAATATAAAAAAGCGTCTAAGAACAATAAAAATGGTGAAGGATTCCATTATCATCAGCCTATTATTATTGCAGAAGGTGCTTGCTTCTTAAAGTCCCTCATTTCAAAAGTATTCAATCAGTAGCAATAGAAAAATATGAAATCACTGTCCTTATACATTGACAAATGGTTTATCACAGTTGCCATCAATTACGATGGCAATGTGTTACCATTGTCTCTTCCGAATGGAGAGGATAGGATTTGGCTATATTTCCATGAGGACATAGCCAACAGCAGAGTAGAGTACGGCAAGTCATTTGAAAATAATTATAGAGACAAACTCCCGCACTACTTTGGTGACATATTCAATCTTATTGAGGAAGGAGAGCATTATTTCACTCGATATGAAAGACGGCGAGAAGATATGCGAGAAATCTTTAAGGTTGCTGGTATTTTTAACCATCTTCATCAAGCTGTGAATGAAGAGGGGGCTATTGATACTTATATATCGTTCTCAGCTGATATACCTGACGTGGCTCGTTTGCGTTTTATCGAAGAACTCGAAGAATCTAACTTTAAGGTTATTGAGAATGTTGCACGTATATCTCATCTTGCATTAGAAGAATGTAAAAAACGTAATGTCTTTACAAATCTCGGTACGTATCTTGTATTAGCCGCTACCAACGATAATTTTCATTTCTCACTGTATGAGAATAAAGGCAATATTTTCCTTCGTAAAAATGAAGGAAAACTTATAGGTCTTGGTTTGGATGTACGTCGCAGGGCTTTAGTTGAAACCATTGTTGAGAATATCAACAAAAACACTAAGTTACTGAGGAGTCGTGAGGAATTTGATCTGGAATGCGTAAGGCAAGATAGATTTGCTTCTGTGTGGCTTGACAAAATAGCAAAAAGCAAGCCATATATGCCAGTGGCATTTGATAACATAACTTTTGCTGTTGCTCCTAATAATCCTGCGATAGTACAGATTTTTCCTAATGTGTTGGACAACCGCACTAACGGAATAGTTGAAGATGTGGTTCGAAAAATAGCAGAATTTGTAAAAGAGAATCAGCTACAACCGCATGAAATAGAAGGAATTGTATTTATCGGAAATACTTTTACTAACCAAACCTTTACAAGAGCTATCAACAATCGGTTTATTGTTGATAATGATAAGATTGTGATTTATCGAGAAGAAGAACTGCCCAAAGTGGTAAGTGTCTATTCTCAGATAGATTGTGATCAATTTAGGGGAGCTACTGCAAATTTCTTGAATGATGCAAAAACTCAAGAAATCTTAAACAAGCAGGCAAGAGAAGAGGAAGACAAAAGACAGAAAGCAGAGGCGAATGCTCGACGTCAGCAAGAACTTATTGATAGTCAGAAAAAGGCGAATCAAGAATATGAAAATGCTGTAGAAAATATAGAACGTCATGAAAGTGACCACAATTATGAGGAAATGCTTGAGTGGGCGGAGATAGCTTTGACAAATAGACCCGATGATGAATTTGCAAAAGAAAAAGCGGCATTAGCTCGTCAACTCCATGCTGAGCAAAAAGCAGTTAATAAGCAATTTAATACTGTTCTTCTACGTGCGAAAACAGCTTTTTCAGAAGAACGATGGACTGATGCTGTTTCACAATGTGACATGGCACTTGAACTTAAACCCGATTCTGATGAAGTGTCTCGCCTGAAAAATGAAGCACGTCGTCGAATGGAGATTAAAGAAAAAGTTCAAACATTCTTAAATCGTGCCGATGTGTTTTTTGCACAGAAATTATATGCTGAGGCGCTCAAGGAAGTGAACAAGATACTTGCTCTTGATTCTTTTAATCATGATGCGAAGGAAATAGAAAGAAAAATTTCAGAAGTTCATGCTCAACATGAAGAAATCATAAATACTCTCGTTACGAAACTCAATGAGGCAGAACAAGCAAAAGACTATGTTTCTGCAATTAGTATTTGTGAGTCGCTTATAGAAGAAGATTCTGCAAATATTCGCAAATGGACAAGTCAAAAGGAGCGTCTAAATTCTCAACGAAAAGAAATTGAAGAAAACAAGCGCAAACTTGATGAATTAAAGAAAAACATCAACAAGGCGCATTTCGATGAGGATTGGATTCGATTAAAATTGCTTTGCGAGACTTATCTTAAAGAGGAATCTGACCAAGATGTTACTCTATTTCTTACGAAAGCGAAAAAACGTCTTGAAGAAACAAAGGTTAAGGAAGCTAAAGAGAAAGCGTTGGCTACAATTAATGGCTTAATCATTGATGGGCACATAAATGAAGCGAAAAAGGAACTTGACCGATTTGCGCAAAACTACCCTTCTGAGCATTCCGTAGTAAAAGACTTACGGAAGAAACTTTTTTCATTTGATTCGGAGATAATTTCGCAGAGAAATTCAAATCCTCCTCGTAAGCCAATCGGATTTGGTGCATCTAACATTAGCGGAACGAAAGAGGAAAATGACTTTTTTGAGATAGGAACAAAAGAAATCCATCCTCAAAAAAAGAATATAACGAAGAGAGAACCTACAAAAAAATATCCTAAGAAGGATGACTTTTTTGACAGTTCATCAACTTCAAATCCAGAGAAAAGTTCAATAGAACCTCAAATTACGAATAATGACTTTAATTTCTAACATTAAAAAATTATGGCAGAAGAAGTAAAACTTAAACGAAAAATTACCCTCCGTCGCAAGCAGGAGGAGGCCGCCTTTACATTTGGTGGCAAGCTCAAGGTCAATCTTTATTGGACCTCTGACACAGACCTTGACCTCTGTCTTTTCTTTCGCAAGAAAGATGGAGAAGTCGGTGGAGTTTTCTCTAACGAGTACCGCCAGAAAAAGAGCGATTTAGGTTCGCTCGAAAAGTTCCCCTACATGCTTCATCTCGGTGATAATAAAGAACCCGCACCCGGTGGTGAAGAAAGCGAGCAGATCAACATCGCCAAATTAGATGAAATCGATGAGGCTTTTGTATGTATCGTGAACTACGGAGCTGCAATCGAAGGCGAAGACGTAACCTATGCCGATGAAGGTGGACGTATCGAAGTAAAGAGCGATAGCGGTGACTATCTTGAAGTATTGGCAGATTCTGCCGATGAGGGTCATGTGTATTGCGTTTGTTCAATCAAGAATAAAGGCGGAGAATTTGCTCTGAAAAACGAAAGCCGAGTTATGAGCTTAAGCAAGGCCTTCGATGAAATTCCCGGTTTTGCTCTCATTTGTGAAGACTAATGGGTAATTCTGACGTAAGACTAAAACATAAAGTACAGCTTCGCAGAAAAGTAGATGACTCTAAATTGGCAGATAAGAGTTCAATAGAGAATTCAACAACGCGACCTACTTCGGATGCTCCTAAATCAAGAAAGATGATTTGGCTTATTATAGGAGTCATAGTGTTGTGCTTTCTTGGATACTTTATATTCTCTAAACCTGATAATGATGGTCAAAAACCTGTAGTTGTAGAAGACAAGACAGAAGTGGAAAACATTTCTGTTCCGTCTGATACCACTAATTCTAAAGAAGCGGTCAAAGAAGGTGTCGGAGAAACTGAATCCGAGGTAGTAGAAAACAGCAACAACAATGTTGATGAATCTACTGCTATGGTAGAGTCTGTCAAACCGACAGAAACTACAACAATAGATAATGCGAAAACTTCTGTTAGGACGACTAATGTTTCCAACGATGTTGAAGCAGAAGCTATGAAGGTTATTCGTGGCGATTATGGTATTGGTCAAGAACGCAAAAATAAACTTGGTGATAAATATCAAACTATTCAGAACCGAGTAAATGAGTTGAAGCGAGAAGGACTATTCTAAAGAATCGGCAAACGTTTATTAGGTGAGGAGGTATAGTTTTATACTAAGCTTCCTCACCTATGTAATAAAAAAACAATGGATATTGTCAAAATTATAATCGGTCTTATCATATGGTTTGTAGTTCCAATACTAACCAATGATGCAATTAAAAAGAAAGCTTATAAAAAAGCTGTTGCAATGTTATGTCAAATTATTGGCATAACAATAATTGTGATGTCTATAATCAACTATATAATGTCCCTATTCTCATGAAACGAATTAGTCGATTTGCCATATTAGTATCAATCGTATTGGGAACCATAGCGACAGGTTGCAATCACAATAGAATATCAACGAATCAACAAAATACATCGAAGATTTCTGAGGTTCAAGAGAATCTTATTAACGATGGATGGTACATACCCAAGTCTATTCCATTTGGAGAATTATCTAAGGAATATGGGGTTAAAAGCAAATTTGGACAACAAGATAACTATTTTGACATTGAAATAGGTTCCGGTTTTGATGTTGCAATAAAAATAGTCAATAAGGCAAACGAGCAATGTATTCGATATGTGTTCGTACCTGAAAATACAACTGCAAATATTCAGATGATTCCTCAAGGGCAGTATTATCTAAAATTAGCTTATGGCAAAGACTGGATGGAACATGATAACGGTAACGGAACTGTAGAAGGGAAATTTACGTCAAATGTTTCCTATGATAAAAGTGTAGATGTGTTTGATTTCGGTAAAAAAAATTCGTCTTCAATTATCAGTTATGTTCTTCAAATAAACATCAAGGATAGTTGTCTTCAGAATAATTTTGAAACCGTATCCATATCAGAAGCAGAATTTATGAAATAATTAAAATCAATCATATGTTACAAAACAAAAATTACACAGGCTTGACCGATGCCCAAGTGCTCGAAAGCCGCAAGAAGTATGGGGTCAATATACTGACACCACCAGAGAAAGAAACATTATGGGACACTCTAAAAGAAGCGTGTACGCATTGGATAACCAAATCGATGTTGGTTCTTTTGGTTCTGTCTGTAATTGGCGCAGCGATGCTGAGCAGTAGTCTGGGGGCTATTGTATGGTCTATGCCTGCTATTATTGCTCTTGCAACGGTGATGATATTGGCTGTTGGCTTCTTTGGAGGTTTCGGTGATCCTCTTTTCAAGATTCTCATAATGGCGTTTGTCCTTTCAATGGGTATCTCCATTTATGAGTTTATATGGGTCGGTGCTGGATTCAAAACTTTCTTTGAGCCGATAGGTATTATTGTTGCTCTGATATTAGCAACGAGTATCGCTTTCGTTTTGGAGAGAAAGAATGAAAAGACATTCCAGAGCCTTAATGAAGTGAATGACGACACGCTCGTAAAGGTGATACGCAACAGTAATGTATGTCAGGTGCCACGTAAAGATATTGTGGTTGGTGACATTGTGTTGCTTGAAGCAGGTGAGGAAATTCCTGCCGATTGTGAACTGTTAGATGCGTTAAATCTAAATGTCAACGAGTCATCACTTACTGGTGAACTTCAAGTTTACAAGACTACTACCCCAGAGGAATTTGACAAGGAATCAACTTATCCTTCAAATCAAATTATGAAGGGTACTATAATCCTTGAAGGCTATTGCACGGCCAAAGTGTTGAAAGTGGGTGATGCTACAGAGAGTGGAAAGGTCTTTGAGGCTGCACAAGTGGAAGAAGGAGGTTCAACTCCATTGAGCGAGGAACTTGATGGACTGGCGGATTTGATAACAAAAGCAAGTTATGTGTTTGCCGCCCTTATCGTCGTTGGACGTATCTTCATCTATTTCTATATGGGTGATGCCGACTTCTCTTCCGGCAATGGATGGATAGGATTTGTCACGTATGTACTTAACACCGTAATGATTGCCGTTACCCTCATTGTTGTGGCTGTTCCAGAAGGATTACCTATGTCCGTCACTCTTAGTCTAGCATTCAGTATGCGCAAGTTGATGAAGGAGAACACACTCCCCCGTACCATGCACTCTTGCGAGACTATGGGAGCAACATCTGTGATATGTACCGACAAGACCGGTACATTAACACAGAACAAAATGCAGGTGGCAGAAAGTGACCTCAACGAGGTTTCCGATGAACTGCTTGCAGAAATGATTGCACTCAACACAACTGCCAACCTTGACTTTACAAATAAGAACAACGTCAAGACCGTAGGTAATCCTACAGAATGTGCACTTTTGTTGTGGCTCAACGGCAAAGGACAGGATTATATGTCCATACGTGAGAAGTCTATGATTGTTGACCGTCTTCCTTTCTCTACTGAAAACAAGTATATGGCAACGATTGTTGATTCTGCAGCCTTGAATAAAAAAGTGGTTTATGTGAAAGGTGCTCCTGAAATTCTGCTCTCAATGTCAACTGTTGGTGAATCCCAAAAGCAGAAGTACAACGAAGAGTTGCAGAGTTATCAGAACAAGGCAATGCGTACTCTTGGTCTGGCATATGTAGAAGCTGACAATAATGAAGAGATTTTCAAGGATGGCAAACTCAACACAAAGAGTCTTACCTTCGTTGGTATCTTTGCTATTTCTGACCCTGTTCGCAAGGAAGTGCCTGCTGCAATCAAAGATTGTGTCAATGCCGGAATACAAGTGAAGATTGTAACAGGTGACACAACTGGTACGGCAAAGGAAATCGGAAGACAAATTGGTCTGTGGAATAACACGGATGGCGACAGAAACATCATGACAGGTGTGGAATTTGCAGCCATGAGCGATGAGAATTTGCTTACACGTGTAGAAGACATTAAGATTCTGTCCCGTGCCCGTCCTAATGACAAGGAAAGGTTGGTAAGACTGTTGAAACAAAAGGGACACGTTGTTGCCGCTACAGGTGACGGTACCAATGACGCTCCAGCGTTGAACGTCGCAGACGTCGGTCTGTCAATGGGTGACGGTACTGCTGTGGCTAAAGAGGCTTCGGACATGACCATCCAAGACAACTCGTTCTCTACGATTGCCAACGCTGTAATGTGGGGACGTTCTCTTTACAAAAATATCCAGCGATTCCTGTTGTTCCAGCTTACAGTGAACGTGACAGCTTGTTTCCTCGTACTTGTCGGCGCGTTTATGGGCACGGAGTCTCCGCTTACTGTTACCCAGATGTTGTGGATCAACCTTATTATGGATACTTTTGCAGCTATCGCTTTGGCTTCACTTCCGCCATCGCAGAAAGTTATGCAAGATAAGCCTCGCAACAGAAAAGCCTCTATCCTCAGTCATTCTATGCGTATCAACATTCTTGGTGTAGGATTCTTTTTCTTCTTCTTGCTTGTAGCTATGCTTTATATCTTCGAGCATGGTGAATATACAAGTATGGTAGATTTGCTGAACTTTCATATCGGTGAGCGTGACGGATTGAGTACATACGAATTGACTATGATATTCACCACGTTTGTTATGACTCACTTCTTCTACCTCTTCGATGCTCGTGCATTTGAAACGGGTCGCAGTGCATTACATTTCAAAGGATGTCAAGGTCTGCTTACGATAGTTGTCGTTGTATTCTTGGGTCAAATACTTATGGTGGAAAATCTGTTTGAAATTCTACATAAACTATTTAATACGCCTCTGTCTTGGACTCAGTATTGGCCTCTACAAGATTTCTTCAATGTCTGTGGATTGAGTCTGCAGGATTGGATAATTATTATCCTTGGTTCTTCACTTGTACTTTGGGTACATGAGGTATGGCATTTGATAACAAGAAAGTAAAACAATGTATAGGTATGCCTGATTCTTATTAAGGGCATACCCATACTTTTCAAAATAACATAGAATGGTAAGAAAGATAGCATGAGTAATAACAATAATCATCCCTTAGGTAAAGCACCTTGGTTTCATATAATCGTTTCCACAGGGTTGGGAAGCGGATTTTTTCCCGGAGCACCCGGTACTTTCGCAGGCTTTATAGCATTAGTGATATGGTATGCACTTTATCTTGTCTTATTACCACCAACTCTTTTTTATATTACATTTGCTCTAATCATAACCACAACTATTGTTGGGGTGTGGACTTCAAATGTTATGGAAAAATATTGGGGCACAGATCCACGTGCAGTTGTTATTGACGAATATGTTGGTACTTGGATTCCGCTTTTAGCAGCCCCATGCGGTGAATATACATGGATTCTTGCATTCATTGGATTTGCTCTCTTTCGTATAATTGACATCTTCAAGCCTTTAGGATGTAGAAAAGTAGAACAGATAATGCCCGGAGGATGGGGTGTGATGTTTGACGACATATTAGCTGGAAGTTATGCTCTTGTTCTTGTTATTATTATAAAATATATCTGTTTATGAAAAATTCCAGAATTATCATTCTCTCTAAAAAGAGCATTGATTTTTCTGTTCCCATAGCATTTCTCCTATCATAATATAATAAGGTTACTTGTTTCCTCTGCAATTTCTTCCTATGAATATGTAACATAATCATAATAGCCTCCTATATTCCAAACAACTCCGACCCACGCCTCACGGCGGAAGTCGAAGTTTCAACATATATAAAGGAACTTATGCGGATGCCCTCTTTGCCTCCAAGAAGCGGTGGGCATTATCATTAACCATCTTGATAATCCTATCGTGAAAATCTGTATTGCTGTTGCACACCCCATGGCTCTGAACCACTTTTCCCTGGCTCAAACTGAACTCAACGGTCTCAATGCGATTGCCCAAACGGTCGTGAGCCGACAGAATAACAGAGTCAGTCTTGGCATAGTATTCACATTGGAATACACAATGCTTCATCTTGTTGCCCTCTTCCTTATAAGCCTCCAATGAGTCCAACACGGAAATCTCTATATCTTCATCACTTATCACAATACCGAAGAAGCAAGACTTGCTCTTGTAAAATTCAGCTTCGTATGTCTTGGCTTTTGCCATTCGTTCCATATCCCTACGCTTTTGCTCTATGGCATCCGCTTTCTTCAACCAATGGTTGTGCTCGGCTTTCAAGTTTATCGGACAGATGTACTTGGCATTATGAATGTCCTTACCGCACTTGTCAAGCAAGCGGATGGTATCGCACCAAGTACCAAAGTCCTTAATCCGATAATGATGTCTTGAAGCTACCTTGTAAGATTGCCAACAACTATTGAGGTCTAAGGGATGGTAGGTAAAATACTCAACTGCCTTGTAGTCCTTTGCCTTCATCAGCGTTTCCATCCGATGGTCAAACAAAAGAGACTTCATCAGTTTAAGCGGATGACAGTCAGGCAATTTGCCTTTCATTCCGTTCCGTCTCAATTCGGGAAGGACTGAATAGTGGGGATAGGTATAAGTGTCGGATATGACCATATAGACATCTGACATTCTCCTTAACTCTATCAGACTGGCAAAACTAAAGCTGTCTTGATAATAACCTCTGGCTTTCATTCTTGAAGTAACCGCCACTTGTCCTTTGGCATTGAGCCACAGACGGCATACTTCATCATAGTAAAAATCCATCGGCTTCCCTTTGCTGTATAGGATGGTCAGCAAGAATACTCTCTGTACTTGTAAGTTCCCAATAACTTCAAGGGAAGAAAAGTAGCTTTTCTCTTGGTGTATGCGTTTCAACGTATCAGTCACTTGCAAACGGTGTCCGCAATGGGGGCAACGGACAGACTTGCCTTTTCCCTTATAGTCAAATTTCTTACCGCAATCGCCACACGTGCATTTGTGTTCGGATGTACGGAACGCAATATGCTTCACTACGTTTCTTACTGCCCACTCCACGGCTTTAGAGCCGATGACGGTCAGCTCCTTGTTGGAAGCTGCCACCAATTTCTCAAACTTGTTTCTCGGCTTCATACGCTTAAAAATCAAATAGTGATAACTCGGCTTGTTGGGGAACTTTGGGTTTGCTTGGTTTGGGTCGGGAGTTTCTGACTTGTATCTTGCGAAGCTCCTCCTCTTGGTAGCGTTTGAGGGCAATGTCCCTCTGTTCTGCTTTTTCCTCTTCGGTCAGGTCTATATGATGGTTCACGACAACATTACAAGATAACGGCTCACCAATTATCAATGTAGGTTCTTCTGCTGCGTGGACTGCCATAGAAAACACCTCCATATCGGAAAAACCGCAACAACCTGAATGTTGAACTTCATTGATGATATAGGTTACTATATCATCAATACTACGTGCTGTAGCTTCATATTTCACTCGGAAGAGTTCATCCTCCTTTGCCCTGTTGTCAAGATAGTTCTTGATAATTGCCTTGAATTGCTCTGTCCCTTTCATATATGTTCGTTTTAAGTTATTATACATTGACTACCATATCGGCAGCCTCTCCAAAAGTTCCTCCAATGGAATGGTATTGATGTCCTCACTGCGGAACAACACTTCCCACTCCGGCTTAACCAACAAGCGATGGAAACTCACCACCGAAAAGCCTGTATCATTGGAGTAGCAAGTAATGCAAGCGAAGTTCTTGCCGTCCTTGCGGATATGGGCATAATCGGGAGCCATACCGAAAGTACATCTGCGGATGTCCTCTCTGTTCCACAATAGGGTCAGTTCGTAAACATTCCCTCTGAGGTTTATCGTTTCCTTTCTGTCTTTAAGTGTGATGCTCATACGTTTTAATTTTTTCCCTTTTGTTTGAAGCCTTTTGGCTTCTCGCTTCCGGGTGTTTTTTACGATGCCCCACATACGGAGGGAACAAGGGGCGTAAGGCAAATGTGGCAAGCGGAAAGAGACGGAATACCCAATTTGGCACAAAAATTGCGGAAGGCTGCCGTCCGCTTTCCGTGCAGGCAAGAGAAACGGCATTTGCTGTCGGCACCGCCCTCCGTTACTTTGTATCGGAAAATCGAACCGGGAGCGCGGATGACCGAATGAAGATAACAGGCACAAAAATCCCCGACACCCTTGACCTCTTTGGTCCCGGATGCCGGGGATGAAGAAAAAGTATTTGCTGTATGGATTTACATCAAAGGAATCTCAAACGACTTGATGACACATTGAGCCTCCTTGTCTAATATGAACCAGTATTCGGAGTGATAAGGCTTGCCTTCCAAGTCCATACCTTCATATTCAATCTTGACCTTCCAACCGGTAAATGATTTTACAACATTATCATTAGCCTGTGGAGTCATGGAACGGAGAACCGACATCGCCTCCATCTGCCGCTCCATCAACACGGAAATCTCCTTGTCATCAGGATTGAAGTTCTCCAACCCGTCAGTAAGTTTCATTACCTTCTCGTTGATTTTCATCATTGCCATAGAGATAGACATCTTCTCGTCCATCGTGATATACTCCCTGCCAAACACAGAATCCGGCTGGCTGATACCGATAATCCTGACAGACTTCGGATTATCCACCGAAGCTTTCAATGCCAGTTCCGCCACCTTGACAGCACGCTTCTTCGGATTATCGCCACGGAATACCAAATAACCAACGACACCCCAAAACAGAATAATCGAAGCCAATATGATAGCTAATCTTGCCCCCGGTCTCATATCTTCACGATTTGGAGTTTGTCAGGAGAGACACCCAGACGCTTGCGGTACACCGCACCGTCCTCACGGTACATCTCCAGTTCTGCAGAAGTGATGCCTTTCTCGCAAAGTTCCTTGGCTTCAGCCAAAGTCACCTGATGCCCACCGATGTTTCGCCAGATGGCAAACGAACAGGGTGCTTCCTGATTACTATAATTGGAGCAGTTGAAGGCACGACTCCCCACACGGATTTCACCACCGCAATGAGGGCACTTTCCGATAACCGGCTGCATATTGATATTCCCGTCATCTGCCAGTTCAAGCACGGTAGGAAAGGTTTTGCCTTCCTTACTGGCGAAACCGTCCAGTAGAACAGAACGATTGGCAAGCAGTTCCGCTATTTCGTTATCAGCCATCTTGCGGTTTCCAAGAATGGCATTGATGTTCAATACACACGAGGGATTCTCTCCCATATTATTCTCACAGCGATACCCCTTGCAGGTCTTCACTACGTTGCCGCCACATAGAGGGCAGCTACCTATAATTTTCTTTTCTGTTGTCATCATACTCTTTGAATATTGCTTATTACGTTGTTCGATTATTATTCTAATTGCATTCTAATTCTATTCTAATTACCATTTAAGCAAGTAGCCTTGATTCCATTCCGACACAATACCATCAATGATATTCTTGCCGGACATCACATTTGCCCAACCTTCCGGGTCAAGAGAGAACCAAAGGTCATTCCAAGACAAGGTGCGAACCTGCCATGCCAGGATAAACAAGTCCGTATTGATGGCTTCCAACCTTGTTACCACCTCATTGGCGATATAGTATCGCTCAGAAGAGTTTAACAAGTTCACCTTGTGCTTCTCGTTCTTCCCATCCCCACCGGGCACATTGTAACTGCCCGAAGTCACCAACTGCTTCATAAAGGGATAGAGTGCTGCCATCTGTGTTGCCGCATCCGTCAATTCATCCGACACGATGGCGGCTATAGCCGTACCTTTCAGATTACGCCCGACCGATTTGGTCAGCAGGCTACAGTTCTTCGGTATCTCTGTTGTAACCAATTCCCCTGCACGTTTAATCTGATAGAGGTTCTGCATCGCACCCTGAGCATTGGAGAGGTATTCCAACATCTTGTTCTCCACAGAGTGAACACGGCCAAGTGCCAAGGTCACGGCTGTTTCGGCAGCGATAATCTGTTCCTGTCTTTTCTTACGTTGCTTGTGGATATTCTTCAATTCCACAGTCTGGGCAATCACCGCACCTGTCAAAGCCGGATCCGTCTGCTGGGCGAAGATAGGCAAGCCGTTCATCAGAAACACTGATAGAATGGCCAATGCCGCTACTTTAAAGTTTATTCTTATCATATACTTCACATTTTAAGACCTGCATTTCTGCGTTCAGTCAAGTTATGTTCACGTTCCTCCTTATGAGGAGAGATTATCGGTGCCATCGGTTTGTTCATCAGACAATCGTTCCAATCCTTGAAAGCCTTTGGCGGCAGCCATTGCCCCATCTTGTAACGGATGGATAGCTTTTCACTAACCTGTGCAGTCAGTGAACGTTCTGTATTCAGTTCAAAGGATTTACCTTTGGCTTCCACTTGGAGCTTATTGTCTATGCGACTGATTTTCATCGAAATGTCCTCTAAAATTGCCATCATACGCAATCCATAAATACGTCCGGCTAAGTCATTGTCGAAACAGTCAAACGCCCTCGCATTGGGAAAACGAGCCATTGTTCCGGTTATCTGCTTGTCAGAGAATGTACCACCCAATGAAACCAAAGCCACCTCCGTACCTAACTGTATCTTGTTCATCTGATAGAAAGCCATCGCATCAAAAGCTGACTCACAGAAGAACACGCTTCGTACAGCCTCACGATTGCCACCCGTTAAGTCAGCCACCCAAGCGGAAGAGGAAGAATCCGTACCAGCCGCCTTGGATTTGTAACCGCCATAGCCACGAATCTCGTAGCCGTTGGCTTCGTCATTATGTTCGTTGGTATAAGGAAAACCGATATTATATCCTTCAAACTTTCCATTTTGCTTGTCCCTGACAAGCAAAATGAAAGATGAAAGCTCTTTTACAGTATCATCTGAAATACCTCTTTGGGAGAATAATCCCGGTATCTTGTTGGTATCAATCGGTTTGACCTCATAGCGCGATTCATCAAAGACTGCATCGTGCTTGATGGATTTGATGTATTCTCTATCTTCCCGGTATTCGGGTTCGGGCATATTGGCGAAACGTGCCATTACCTTAGCAATCTTTTGCCAATCGTCCTTGCCCGATACCAGGAATGAATTCAGATTCTCACGAATGAGAGTGACCACATCACCTTTGGAACCGTCCCTGCGGAAGAAAGTCTGAGCCGCTTTGTTATGCGGATGGCTGACGATGATGGTGTCACGTCTGTCATTACCCTCACCAAGTACCAGCTCGATATATCGACCCACACCCGCTTTCCGGTCCAGACGATACCCCAACGCATAAGCGATGTCATCCACACCCACACGGGATTTCATGTCCTTGAAGTTTACTTTGTAATCACTCATCATTTGTCTGTATTAGTGATAAACTCCAATCAAAGAGAAACGCCCGTGCTTACCTTTTGATTTCTCCGCATAACTGTCAACTCCGGCTCGTATGTCTTACGTGCCGTCATATTCAGAAATGCCGTCTTATCCTTTTGGTCGGTAAGCTGGAAGAAGGTCTTTGCCGTATCTTTGGTAACTTTCTTCAATCCCAGTTCCACACCGTCGTAAGAGGCACGGATGGCATAATCACCGGAACGGGTCTTGATAATGGCGGCATTCTTGAAGGGTACTTCTTCATCTGCGCCCAAAGGGGCAAACGGGTCGTTCTTGGCAAGGTAAGGTTGTTCGCCCAATGCCAACCGTTGCTTGTCCACGTGGTCAAGTATGAGGTCGGATGCCTTGTTTACGTCTGCCATAATGGAAACAATGAACTTAGGTTCCTTCTTCAGGACACCAATCCACGAGTCCAAATAGGCGGCGGAGTTGTCCGTTATCTTGGAATCGAATCCCATCGAGTGGCTGATCATGGCAGCCGTCAGTTCCGCCACCAGTTCCTCCTTCGCATATTTCGGATCTCCAAACTTGCCACCTATCTCACGATTGAGTCGGTCTGCCGTCATGGTCGAGTGGGTCATTTCGTGTAGCATGGTCGAATAATACTCCATACCGCCACGATAGACTTCCTCCGGAGTTTTGCCGATATTGAACTGCTCCTTCATGGGAACAACAATCCTGTCTGCCAAGGGAGAATAATAAGCACCGTCCACTCGTTTGTCCGCCTGTATCGGACAGAGCCATCCCTGGGTCTGCACCATACGGTCAAGGGCGGCATGGGCATACATACCTTCAGTGTCTCTAAGCTCCGGCACTTTGAACTTCTCCAACAGCTTTTGCATACGCTCCGGCTGTATCTCTGCCAGATTGGTCTGTGCGACATTGTAAACCGGAAAAGCCTTGATAAAAGGAATCGCTTCCAAATCTTTCCGCTCCTCCCGACTCATGGCACGGTATTCATCCGAACTGATTTTCTGCCCGTTCTTGTCCTTTACCAGCATATCCCAATAGACCACGGGAAACGCCTTTTCTCCTTTCAAGACGTGGGCTTTGAGGTTATGCGCCTGCTTGAAAGTCAGATAGACAGGTAGGTCATACCCATTCGCCGCCGTATGTAGTTGCAAGAATAGCGAGTTGGAACCGGAATAGTTCCTGCCGCCCACGTTCTGCGGCAAGCCGGCATAACCCGAAGCACCACCAATCCAGCCTTTCTTCCAGTCGGAGGCTTTCATCTGCTCCATGCGGTCAATCATCATCGCCGCGAACTTATCCAGAGCGACCTGACCGGCATTGCCCGAAGCTGACGGATTGTAACTAGTTCCAGATGCCATAGTCCTCGTCATCCATTACCTGACGGTCCATCTGCTCGATGTCCGTCTGCTCGATATAAAACTCTGCGGATTCGTCCGAGGGGTCTGTACCGTGGGTACGGCACCACTCTAAATAACCCTGTTCGTTCTCACTCTCCAGGACAAAACGGAGATAACCGATTTTGCCCTCCTGAAGGAGTTCCACCAACTCCTCATGCTTCATCTTTTTGTTCATATATAGTTTTTCTTTTATCGTTAAACTGTTGTTTGATTAGTTACCTTTTCATGGATGCGGATTTCTCCACCTTGACACTCTTTGCAGCAAGCATACCGCTGATTTCCGTATTGAGATACTTCGCTGCAATCTGTTCCCGTGTGGCGGTCTTTGCCTTGAAAAGGGAATAGCCGTCATCAAAGGAGATTTCATGCTTGGTGGTGCGCCCCTTGTCGCCCATATCCACGGACACCTTCCACTTGTTGTCACCACGGTCTTTCGCCACACGCACACCTTTCGGGTCTATGCCTTCGGGAAGCTGGTACTTCTCGTAGGCTGATTTCAAGTGCAGGCGTTCCCCGAAGTTCTTTTCTACAAGTTGAGTAGGAGTCATCACCCGATCGAAGTAGGCGTTCAAGTCCTGACGGGAAGCGACAGCCGACATCTTGGAGTCACCGATTTGCGCATAGAACTTGTACTTGCCATAATCGGCACGCTGCTCGTCCTTCTCCTTATAGACATTGAACTTCTCCACGGAGATATTGCCTTCCGGTCCGGCAATGGACTTGGGCATCTTGAAGGATTCCTCCGACACCTTTGGCATCAGTTTGGTCGGATAATAGCGTTCCATCAACTGGGGCACCGTCATTTCCTTCTTCTGGTAGGCGGCTAAGTCGGTAGCGTCCATCCGTTGTGGCTTCAACTGTTTACCGTCCATCTTGGCGGTGAAATACCACTCTTCGGGGTTGGCTTTGCTTTGGTAAGCGTGACCGTGGGTCACTTTCTCGCCGGCAGCAGTTACCATCTGAGGCTCGCGTGGTTTCTTCTCCTGCTTCGCCTCGGCTTTCTGTTCACTCTTGGCTTCCGCTTGCGCTTCCACCTTTTTCTCCTTGGCAGGTTTCTCCCCGGCTGTGTTCTTCACAGTCTTGGCAGGCTCTTCCTGCACAGCCTTCTCTTTCTTCTCTTTACTCTTCTTTGCCATATTGGTATTGTTTGATAGGGGTGGTTCTTCGTTCTTCCTTACTTTCTCTACGACTTCAAGCTTGTCACAGATGGCGACCCGTTCTCCGGCACGGATGAGTTTGGGCAAATAAGTGTCCAATGCAACCGTAGGGAACTCAGCGGTCTTTATCTTCTTCTCAATGCCCGAAGTCAGCTTGTCTGCCGTGGCTATGCCGAGAATCAAGGCGGCTTTAACAGCATCCTCCTTGTAGAGCCGGTAGAAATCGCCCTCCCGAAAAAGGAGCATCGCATCGGGATGCTTTTGTTTCAGAGAGTCAAATTGTCTCAGGAGTCCGGCATCCAGCTCTTTGTCTGTTTTCTTAGCCATGACCGTCAGCGTTTAAGGATATTGTTTGCTTTTTCCTCACGGGAGGGTTTAAGGTGGATGGCACGTTCCTTGGATTGGGCATCCACGACCTTCTGGTATTCCCAACGGTTCTTGTCTGTCATTACCAGACCCAAGTATTCAGGATGCTGCTCGTCATAACGGAGCTTCTGCTGCCGTTCCCACTCTTTCATATCGCCTTGGATGACCTTGAAGCCTTGCGGTTCTCTCAAGTCCACACCCACGGAAACCTTCTCACCGCCTACATTGAGTTCGATGGGCTTGCCCTCACGAACCTGTTGCTTCTGCAGGGTGCCCAACTCGATGTCATTGACTTTTTCCATGTCTTTGAGTTTCTGCTCCAGTTGGATGTCCGTCACTTTACGATGGATGACCGATTTGGTTTCAGGGTCTAATTGGAGGTACTGCTTTGTCTTCTCGCCGTTTACCTCCACGGCTTTTTGAAGCACCTCGCCATTCCGTAGCCGGATGGCTTCCTGCTCGGTTAAGCGTAGAACCTTGTTACGCTCCACTTCAAGCGCCGCTCTGACCGGATAGGCGATAAGGGCAGGATTACCGTTTTTGTCGGCAGTAAGCTGTAACTTAACCGGCAAGGTGATGATGTCGCCATTACGGGCGTTGATAGAGACTTGCATCAGCGGTGTAACCTCGCCGGAAGCCAGTTTTTCCTTTACCTCCTGAGGCAACAAATCCGCTTTCTTACGGTCGATGCCCAATACCGCCAACTTCTCGTAGGGCAGCATTTCGGATAAATTTCTGTTGTGTAATTCCATTTGAATGATGTTGAACTGTTAATTTTGCGGTGTCGTTACCGCTTGGATGTCACAAAATTACCCACATCAAATTCCGGAAAAGAAATGCGCAACACTATTCTGACAGCGATGTTCTTGATGCTGATGCCGGGCATGGCATCGGCACAGTTCTATACGATAACGAAAGAGGCAAGAATTGAGTCGATTCGGGCAAACGACAAAGAAAAGGTTATTGATAATAAGAAGGATACAACACAAATAGGCTCAAATAATGAACCGAAAGATACATTGAAAGTTCAATCGTATATTAGAACAAACAAACGTCTATGTACCCAAAAAGTGGACGGTAAGACGTCCCAAAAATTCAAACGGGTTAAATCAAACGGGCATCTTCCTGAATTGACGATTCCCAACCTCTATACGGAAATCAAGAAGAACGGCATCCTATATCCGAAAGTGGTATTGGCACAAGCCATTTTGGAAACAGGATGGTTTACCTCACCACTGTGTAGGGATAGGCACAACCTCTTTGGGCTGACCAATCCACGTACCGGAAAGTATTATGAGTTTGCCCATTGGTCGGAAAGTGTCCGCGCCTACTATACCAAGGTGCAGTACAAGTACAAACGAGAAGATGGGAACTATCTGCTTTGGTTAAAAAAGATTGGGTATGCGGAAGCACCTGATTATATTCCGGCAGTTATCAGTGTGCTAAAAATGTTATAGCGCACCATATTAGTAGCAAGTGCATCGGATAGAAAGCATAAAATCCATACTTGGCTGCATTGCCCTTGATAAATCCCCTTGTGCCATCGTATAAGAAGATGACCATGCAAGCCAGCAAAGCACCGATGCTACCATAGTGCATCATCAATGGGAAAGCGCAAAGTATCTGCATTATCCGACCATAGGGAAAAGGAAGATTGGTATTCTGATTCCGTAACAAATTGAAAACAACAATCATCAATATCCCTCGCCACTCATAATCCGTTCCTAACCAGGTGGCGAAGCAGGCAATAGAGAGAATAGCAATCCCACAAAGGATGCCATTCTCTTTCAGCTTCTCCTGTATTGCCAAAGCCACCACACCTAAAGCCAACGTGAACATCACATTATGCGTACCTGTTCCGTTCAACAGATACCAAGGAACTTCGCTGATAACGGCAAAAGCCAAAAGCTGTGCAAAGTATCTTTTCTTGTTATGTGTATAAGCGAATCCTTCCGCAATCAAGAAGGCGAACACCGGGAAGGCGATTCGACCTACACAACGCATCGCATCATAAAGTAGTGTGCCGTCATTCATCTGGAAATAGGCACAATGGTCTATTACCATAGATACTATGGCGATAATCTTCAATGTACTTCCACTAAAGGTGGGTATCTTCGCAAGTCTATTCATACTTAACTCATTCCAAGTAGTTCCTTGACCATATCCTCCACCTCTTGATTGACACGCTTGAAGTTGCGGTTCAGCATAATCTCCTTCTCACGGTCATTCTTGAACTCATAGATTTTTGGGAGAGCCACATAGTGCTCTTCCTCCTCCTTAATCTTCTTCATATCAAAGTGCGTCTTGCAGAAATACTTCGTGGTCTTGAACTCCTCCGACTGCTCTATGTCGAAGTTGTCAAGCATCTTGTCATTGGTGGCGGTAAAGTCACGTGCCGCCTGACCAGCCAGCCATCCCGTAGCCATATCCGCTATCTTGGCTGCCGGAACAAGGTAGTCCATCTTCTCGGAGATGGTAGTAGATACCTTTTGGTCATTGATGGAGATGGAGCGTGAGGTCTGCTTCGCCTTGCCGAACACATCATTCTGCGCCCACTCCAAGGTTTCCTTGTTACGTGCCGCTCCCATAAAGATGTTACCGCAGGTAGTGATAATCTTCTGCATACCTACCTTGCCATAGTCCGCTTCCAACTGAGGCAACTCCTGAAAGCCAAGGGTCACGGCAACCTTATTGGAACGTGCCGTACCAATCAAACGGTCTATCTTATGGAAGTACAGAGTGGGCAGCTCATCCACGATGATGCTTACCGGGATGTTCCCCTTGGAGTTTACACGTGTAATCAGTCGGTTCAGCACCAAAGCGTTCAGCGAACCGATGACCTGTTCCTTTTCCGGGTCATTTGCGATGACCAAATAACTCGGATGCTCCTTGTCTGAAATCTTCAAGTCAAAATCATCACCTGTAAAGACCCAATAGGCTTCGGGAGATACCAATCTTGCGGCATTGACACGAAGCGTACCCACCATACCTTCCAACTGGTCATTCGCCTTGTTCTCGAAAGCACTCTTGAACGGAGCCATCAAGGATGCAATCTTATCATCCTGCATCAGGATGTTGAACACTTGGTCGTATGACCTGCCTAAGAATGATAGTACGTGCGGCATATCTGAGAACTCACCTGTGATGGTGTCCGGCTCAACCTCGTTTCCGTGCTCATCCTCATACCAACAGCGGTCTATTTTTCTAAGTGTTCTTGTCCGGTCTTTATAAGAAAACCCGTTCAAGTCCACAAACATCCTATCTTCATCGGTAGATACATCATTGCCGTTCTCATCCACGAAGTCCAGCACCACATTTCCCTTCTCGTCTATGGCATTGAAGTCATCCCAATTCCGAATGACAATCTCCAATTTCTTTCCCTCCAGCAAAATATAGCGTTTCAGTTTCTTTCCATTTCTGAACCCGACAGGGTGGAAGTTTACGAAGAAATAAATGATAGCCGCCAAGAAGTTCTCTGCCGAATTGGTGAAGAACGCTTCCGAACCGCCTTTCTTTTCTCCACCTCCCTTGTTTAAGGAAGCAAGTAAGGTAGCTGCCGTTTCCGAAGCTGCCGCCAAGTCAGGGATATACTTCCGTTGTATCGGATTGATGCGGTCAGAGTATTCCACATCCGTGAAGTTGATGGTACGGAACCCACAGTTAGCAGGAAGCCTTCCGGCTTTCCGATTCTTACAGAACTGATAGAATAGCGTTTTCGCCAATGTGGGGTACTTGAAATCGTACACCATCATGGCAAAACCTTTGGCGGCATGTTGCCGTATGAACGGGTCAATGATACCGAAGGACTTACCCGAACCCGGTGTTCCGAGAACAATCGTGCCACGGAACGGGTTGATGATATTGATCCATCCCTTGTGCATCTTCCGTTTCCAATAATAAATCATCGGTATGTTTACCGAATAGTCGTTATTGGCAAGTACCTCAGACTGTTGGAAGGACTCGTTCTCGAAATTGAAACGGTCATCACCAACCTTATAGTTGTAATACTTGGCAATGCCGTCCAATCCTTGATGCACCAACATGGTGCCAACTACTGAGCATACGGCATAAAGAATACGGTTGGCAGGGAATCCCATCCAACTCATTCCGAAGTCCATCTTGTGAAAGAGGAAGCAGAGTCCGACAAGGGTCAGACCGGCTAATACAGGATAAATGACCATTGTCTTGACATTGAACTTCAATGCTTTCTTCGCCTTTGTACCGATGCAGACCACACAGATGCAGACCAGTTCCACCATCTTACAACCCGAAACGGACGTGAACACGGGGAATCTGCCTAACAGGTCAAGAATGAACTGCGTAACACGGTTGTCTGCCGTAATGGGCAGGTTCATAATAATCTCAATGATGAGAAAGATGTAGATGCAGCTACGGAAGTAGTTATACATCTGCTGCTGTTCCCTTGTTTCTTCAAATGCCATAGCTCAAAATCAGTTAGTGGTTCAAAAAGGTATCTTCATACCAAGCAACAATCCATTTCTAAAAGTGTCCCCATGAACAAAATTCACGTTATTCTTTTGGGTAATCACAAACTCACAACCGTTTCTGAAAACGTAGCTGTATTCAAAGCTCGCTTCCAATCCGAGAAAGAATTTTCTTTCCACCGCACCGAATTGAGGGCCGAAACGGAAGCGAAGCATACCGTTCTTGTATCTTGCCAGCCGTTGCTTATAGACAATGCCGCCATCCCAGAAGTAACCTTTCCAAAAGTCATGCTTCCTCCAATGGTTGCCCACCTCGCCATACAACTCCACGGCATTACCGTAGGATAGCGGATGTTCATAGCCGACCGTAGTGTTCAACGTAGAGGGGAACTGAAAGCCTGCATTTATTGATAGCTTGGCATCTTGCGCGGATGCACCAATGGTCATAACCGCACATACAAAAAGGAATAATAGCTTTTTCATTGTTCGACAGAGTATTTGATGTAATAGTAAGGATAATAATCGCTGTTTTTCAAGATGTCCGAGTCAAAACCGTCGGCATTGAGGATGTCCTCATATTCGATGGTCAGCACGATGACACGTCCGCTGATTTGGTTCTCTGAAATCTCCAGTCTCAACACTTTCTCGTCCGGGAAAGTCAGTTTGGGAAGCACCAACACATTGCGGTAATTCTTCTGGAACTTCTTGGCATAGTTGAGTGAGAATACCGGAGTCAGTTCGATAGTCTGTGAGTTGGTAGCCTTGCTCTGCTTCTTGTCGGTCAGCTTCACACGCAGTTCCTCAATGTCGTAAGGTATCTTCGTCTTGTTCTGCAGCGAGTAGTCAATGAAGAAGTAATCCCCAATGGCATAGATATTATTGACCACCGCTTTCATGCCGTGCGCCTTTGACACCACCTGATTGAACTTGCGGTCACTGCCATAAACTGCCCACGCATAGCGGGCCATTTCCGACATGGGCATAGACACCTCCGGGTTGATGTAGGATTGTGTATCGCTGTATGGTACTTGGAAAATGGATGCCGCATTAGCCGCACACTCCGTATAAATGATGTCATATTGGGCAATGTGTCGCTCGCCAATCAAGGTAAGCGTACCTAACAGTTCTTCTTCCTTATAATTGCATACCGTAGTGGAATCGCTCTCTTGAAAAGGCTTGATGCGCACAATGTTGTCGGCACACTGGTTGCCGATAATCTTGGGAGTGGATATATCCACCAACTTGATGTTCTCCGGCATGACGATGTGGGTGGTCACTCCACTATTGACATAGATTCTTTCGTTGGCAGATGCGTTGCCTACGACAAAGAGAACACTGAGAATGAAAAGAATAATCTTGGATTTCATACTGGGAAATTTTAATGTTTTCTGTAAAAAAGTTCTGTTATTATTTATCTTGCTTCATCCGAATTTATCAAATAGACAATGGTATTGTACTTGATTTTCGCCTTGTTCTTTCGGATATTGGAGGATATGGCCGACGATGCCGAGTTATACATATTCTGCAAGGTTTGCAAGGCAATGGCTTCAGCCGATATGCCGGTTTCATATCCGCTTCCCGATTCAAAACTGATATTCTGCTGCACCGCATTGGAGCCTGCATCTTTCACAAAGTCACGGAACTGTGATTCGGGGACATAGAAGCCTTCCATGCCGTCATTGTCAAAGACGGACAGATTGACCTTTACGAACTTATCCCCAATCAGGATGCTGGTGATGGCCGCACGTACACGCTGCTGCCCGAAACCTGTCACTGTTCCATAGAGGTAAGTGCCTTTCTTCAAATTGATGCCGCCAACCGTCACATCATCCAATAGCTTGAAGCGAAGCCGGGTGCCTTCACGAGCCTTGGTGGTCTGGTCAATCATCGCACGGATCAGTTTGGCATCCACTGCATCGTCCGAAGAAGAGACCGTGTGGAACTTGTCTGCATTGGTATCAGAGGATTTGATAACCAGCTTGGGGCGGTTACGCTCTTTTTCTTCCTGCCGTACTTTGGCAATGGAATCGGCACGTTGCTTTTGTAGGGCTTCTTCTTGCTCTGGGTTGGTTATGCCCAATCCGCTTTCGATTGCTTCCTGCCGTTCATAGCTCCTGCGTTGGATTTCCTCCAAATCTTGGGCAAACTCCTCCTTAGAAGTATAGCCGTTGATTGGATTATCGCCATAGGCATATTCGTTGATATGCTTTCGGGATTCCGCAAGGGAACGCTCCAGTTCTTCCAGTTCCTTCTGCTGACGGATACGTTCCGCCTCGGCTGCATCGAGCATATTCAGTTCCTCCTCGGTATAACCATGCTCCAGTTCCTCGGTGTCATTCTTCTCCTCGCCGATGGCACCGACGGCGGTAAAGGCATCCTCGTCACCGAAACGTCTTGACATTTCATACATCTTATCTCCGGCTTCTTCCACTTGGGCTTCGGGAAGTTCCATGTTGATGCGGTCAGTGGCTACCGACTGTTCGGTATCACCCGAACCCTTGAAGGTCTGCATCACGAAGTATATCAAGGCGCACAGCGGCACGAACACCACCAGCGGAAAGATATACTTGGGTTGTTTGAAATTGATTTTAATCATTTGCTCTCGTTATTATTAAGGGATTTGACAATGTTTTCAAGCTGACGGTATCGTTGGATGATACGGGTGGAATCCATCCTTGACTTGTGCGGGACAGCAATCATGGAATCCAGTTCCTCACGGAGTTCCTGCCCTTGGGCTACCAAATCCATCAGCCTGTTGCGTTGGATGTCCTTGTTTGCCTGTATGGTATGGAAGCCTGTGAAAAGCGGTTCCATATTGGAAACCATACTGATATTGGACTCATTTAATTTTTCCAATTCATTTGACTGGTCTTGTTTTGCGCCACTAATCCAAATGTTGCCCATCAAAACAAAAGCCAATGTCCCGGTTACATAAGCGAATGTCCGCTTCGGATGTTTGGCTGCCCATGCGTTAGCCAGACGTATTCTTGCCGCCAGCCGATACTTCGTACCGATTGCCCCCATCTTGGGTTGCAGCCATGCCCGGACTTGCTGGTGGGTCTTCAAGCGGCTTTCATGCAATGTCTTTCTGAGTGATTTCATTGTTGTCTTATTGCAGTGCTATTCGTTAATAATCCAAATCCTTGTTCTCAATGGTGCGCCAGTTGGTAATCATCAGTCCGTGGGGATTGTTCCGTGTCCTCGGCACATTCTCCACATACCCGGTCGTTACCATCGTCCGTTTCAAGTCGCGGGTGCGCCGCTTGATAAGCTGCGTTCCGTAGTAGGTGAACTTCCGTTCATGTTCGTCAAACTGGATGGAGTCGCACATAATTGTGCAGACAGCCGATGACGATATGATGTCGGAATAAAACCCGTTCTCGTCCATCGCCTGTTTCTGTTTCAAGGCTGTGCCGTCTGCCATATACATCGCCTTGCCGACCGTCCACTTGATATAGTCGTTGTCGGGTGGCAGGTTGAAGAAGTATTGATGAAAGAGTTGGATGTGTGCTCTCGCCTCCATCGTGAAGTTCGCTTCCAATTTGGCCCGTTCCGCCAAAAAAGGAATGTCGCCGTCCAATACATATATCTGTTGCCGCTCCTTGGTGACCAAAGAGATGCAGCACCAGACCGTGACGCCGCAGATGACGGCGCAACCTCCGATGGTTGCGAGTACCGTCATCATGGCAAGTTTTGTTTTCTGCGCTAAAGATTCTATAAGCATATCGTTTTGTTTTAAGATTACATTCACTTGGATTTGATGACCGAACCTGCCGCACCAGCCGTAGCACCAACAGCACCTCCGGCGATAGAACCAGCCGTAGCAGCCATGCCTGTAACAGTGGAACCTGCAGCGGAAGCCGCACTTGAACTTACACCGCCGGGAATCAGCCAAGAAGCCACTTCGGGAACAAAGCGGATGATGTAGGCACCCACCAACATACCCATCGCATACATACAGTTGGAGCCGATACCCTGCAATCCCAATGCACCAATCTGCTCCCACGAATTGACTGAGCCGTGCAGGAGGTGGTTGTAGGCTACCATGTCCTGCTGGAGATTATAAAGCAGGATGAAGTCAATGTAATAAAGGCACATATAGGTGACGAAGCCCCATAACGAGAGGGAAAGGAATTTAGACATCCATTGGCTCCATGCCGAATTCCAAGGCGGTGCAAGTGACAGAGCGAACATTATCGGGCAGAATATCATCATAATGGCGATGAATATCCGTTGCGCCACCAATATGCCGTAATAAGACATCTGGAATATCAGTTCTCCGATAAATCGTATGACATCGTTAATCCACTCGCTGACTTTTGTCTCGGCAGCTACAGCCGCACGTTGGGCATAGTTGTTGATGGTGCTGCCCAAGTTCTCCACATTATAGATGAGCTTGTCCCACCAAGCCGCATCTTCCCCGATGGCAGCCACTTGTTTGGCAGTTGCAATGGAATCCTGAACGGCTCTCAGCCGGTCCAGGTATTCACTCTGCTTTTGTGCTACCTTTAGCTCGAAAGCGGCCACTTCTTTGTTTTTGGAGTGTGCCATCGCTTTGGTGGCTGACTCCAATCCCTTGCCCGGTACTTGCAATGCGGAGCAGATCCACGAAGAGGAAGAGATACAGATGGAGATGCCGACAATACGGAGCAGCTTCATTACATCCATGCCGCGCCGTCCGAGTATCATCATCCAACACTCGTAAGAACCAGCACAGAGGGCAAGCAACAGCCCGATGATACGTGCCAATCCGACCGCATCACCCAACACCGCCACATTCGGGAAGGTTTCCATTGCGACCAACAGCTTGTCCAGACTCTCGTCAATGGCAGGCAAACCTATGGTCAGGAAAATTGATAATACATTCATTGTTATTCTTATTTTACAGTTAATAATGCGTTGCTGCCACAGCACACAGATGGGCGGTCTGATTTACCAGTTTCTGCATCTTCGTCTTGGCTTCCTCGTAGGCTTGCTGCCGTTTGGCATTTTCCAATCCGTAGCCGACACCCGTCTTGTGGATATAGGCGATGCCGGAACAAAGAATTTCATTCTGCCGGCTTAACTCGTCCACCTGATATTTGAGCTTACCGTTACTTTTCTTCATGCAATAGAGCAACCCGTCCGTAATGCAGTCCTGCATACGGTCAAACTCGTCCTTGTAGGAGGCGTAGGTCAAATCAACCGACCTGTCAGCCTCGCGAACCAGCTCTTCCTTGTATAGTTCCTCGATGTATTTGCACTCCGTTTCCACCTTCTTTACTTTCTGCCGCTGGGTCTCTTCTGCCGTCACACGGGTAGGCATGATACGCTTGACATCAGAGTCCTTTTCCTTAAAGCGAACCCGGAAACCGGAATTGAAGCCTGCCCATTTCCAATACATTTCCGCACCGGAATACTTGTTGTGCAGGAAGTAATAGTACCAGTCGGGAGCGAAATCCCAAGGCCCATTCTCCATAGACTTCCATTGTTTCTCTTTCTCCTTGTCACGGGCCGGGCGTTGGGAAAAAGAACTGAATGGAATTGCCAGTATCAGCATACAAAGCAATGCCCTTGTTATATTTCTAACCTGCATATCCTTGATTCCATTTATTGATTACTTTATTCGCTATCTCGTCCTTGACATTGGAGTTCAAAATCTCCCAGATATAATCCGGTTTCCAGCCGCAATCCGTTATTAGGAAGCAATACAGATTGGCATTATCAATGATGTGCCGCGCCCTGTCGATGGATGTTTTGAGAGTCATCACCAGATTCAGTTTCTCATCCATACTCGCCTTCATCAGGTTGATGCCCGAAGCAGCCACGGAAGCATAGAGCTTGTAACAATGGCTTATCTCCCTTGATATGGCTACATTGGCATCCGCATAGTACCAACCGACAAACGGCTTCTTTGATGCTTGCTTGAAGGTGTTGCTCGTAAAGTCCTTATACTCTTTGACTAACTGATAGAGCGAGTTGGCGGTGCTTGATATGGCTCCTGCCAATACAAGGTACGAATGGGCATTGCCCAACTTGGTATCGAGGGTAGTCCGTACATCGTTGAACTTGATGGCTCCCTTGGTTACAAGCGACTGCTCCCCGAAACTGGTAGCCACCCGTTTCAATGCCTGGTCTTCATCCTTCTTCACGGCTTTGTGAAGAGCAATCAAGGCTTCGATGGTCGGAAGGTCTTTCGGAATAACAAAGGCGAAGGACTTTGTAGACAATAAAATTGACAATGCAACATAGATGATAATTCGATGTCTCATACCCATACGCTTTTAGTTGTTAGCCGCCACCAGTCTGTTCCAGTCATTGATAAGCCCACCAACATTGTTTTTCATTGTCACCACATTTGCCCAACCCTCTGGGTCAATGGCAAAGAACAAGTCATTAGCGGTAGCATACTGAGCCATCAGTATCATACCTTCCACCTTGTAGCGGATTTCCAGTAATCCTGAATAGATGCTGTTAGCCAATGAGAGCCTTTCGTATCGGTCAAGCATATTATAGCCGTCACTTTTCTTCTCAGCCGTACCTTGTCCTTTGAGGGGATTCTGTATCGTTGCATTGTTCACGATATTCACGAAGTTGCCCACCAACTGCTGGGTTTCCGTCACAAGGTTGCCCAGTTCATTCAGGCATAGCAACTTGTTGGAGAACTTTGCCTTGCTTACCGTTTGGATAAGCTCCGGCACATCTTTGAGGATGTCGTATGCGCATAGTCCAATCTCCTTGTAGTATTTGCTTTCCGTACCGAAGCCCGACACGTTCTGCATTGTCACCTTATAGAGTTCCTTGATGGTAGCCATGCTCACGGTATAGAGTTCCACCTTCTTCTTTTTCTCGGCTATTGAGTCCAGCCTTTGGTTATGCTGACCCTCAATCAGCTTTTGAGAGGCAAGGTTGCTACTTACCACCTTGATGCAGTTCTTGTCTATGACTACCTTCCATGCGGCGAATAAATTTGGAGTGGCCACTATTATTATGAGTGCCACAAGCATCATTCTAATTCTTACCATAACGACATTACTTTTTGTTGTTGATTGACTTTTCTTGCGAATACCAGATACTTGTCATCACCGGCTTGCTTCCTGTCCGCCTCGATTCTCGTGATTGCCTCCTGCATATTGCCATAGTAGGCAAGGTAAATCTTCAGGGCTTCCTTCTCTGTCCGCTCGGTGGTGTATGCCCAATAACATTCGGGCGGTTCCTCCACACCATAGACATCGGAGTTCTGTCCCCGGCATATCCATACCTCCTTGAAGTAGTTGCGCCCCTCCCGGTTGTTTAGGGCGTTGATGGTAAAGATCTGCTGCCGCTGTATTTGGGTCAGTCCCAATATAGCGGCTATCTCATCGTACCTGTCCTTAAACTTGGTCTGATCTAACAATATCTTCACATCGGAGTTGTTGATGATGGCTTCCTTTACGATGGGCGAATCTATCACGTCATTCAATTCCTGAGTGACCACTCCGGCAATGCCGTGGAACTTCCTGACCGTTTTATAGAGGTACTTGATATACTCTGCCATCGTAGGCGAAGCGATAGCTTTCCACGCTTCCTCGATTATCAATGCCTTGCGACCTTTCTTGATACGCATCTTCTGAAGGAATACGTCCATGATTATCAGCACCACGATAGGGAAAAGCACGGGATCATCCTTTATTTTATCAATCTCAAAGACGATGAACCTTTCATCAAAGAGGTTTACATCCAAGTCGGAGTTCAGCGTGGTTCCCAACTCGCCACCCCGGTAAAACTGCTTCAAGATGGCGGCGAAGTCCCGGATGCCGAAACTGATTTTCTCCTGCGAGGTGATTTGCGGGATGCGCTCCAAGGCAAACTCATAGTAGGAGTTGAAGGACAGTTCCTTTACCCTGAGCCTGCGTTTCTGTACTTCCAAGTAATCAATCTGTTTCTCAATCTTTATCAAGAAAGAGTTTTCATAGAGTTCCTTCTTGAATTTCTCCATAATGCACAAGGCACGCTCCCTTTCTGCCTGAGTAGCCCCTTGGTCATGGGCAAGCGCATTTAGGGAACGGTATTGACGAATCAGCTTTTGTCTGTGAGCCTCGGTAGGCAACATCAACATACGGTTCTCCTCAATCTTGGAAGGAGGCTCTTCCGTATTTATCAGTTCGTCTATGTCCTCCATTCTGGTGGAATAATTATCATAGTCTTCTTCCATCTTTGCGTCCACCAGCAACTTCTGACGTAAGCCTTCACGTTCCTTCTCTGTGAATTTCTCAAAGGGATGGAAATAGGCATCGTAATACTCCACGATGGTTTGGTTTACTAACATATCCTCTATCTTCGTGGGCAATTCGTTCCCTTTGAATATCAGAAATATGAGTGATTTCAGGAAGTTCTTCTTCTCGCCAAAGTTCAGTTCGTATTCTTCCTTAGTCACCTTAAAGGGATTCATGGAGATAGGCTTCTCCTTGGTATAGGAGATATACGTGCCACCGAAGTAACCGCAGATTCCTTCGTATGAATCGCCCGTATCTACCATCACCACATCCGTATTCTGTTCCAACAACTGACGGACAACCGAGTTTGTATGAAAAGATTTTCCGCTTCCGCTCGGACCAATGCAGAAGAAATTGGCATTGTCGGTCATTTTGACTTTGCCTTCCTTTCCCGTGAAGTCTATGCAGACCGGCAGTCCTTGTCGGTCTGTATAGTAGGTGGTCAAAGGTGTCTGTTCAGACTCCTTTAAGTGTTCTTTAAAGAAAAAGCACAATGCTGCATCCGAGAGTGTAAGGAAGAGGTCATAGTCAGGATTAAAAGCGTATGCGTTTCCGGGAAAGCTGTCTGTGAATAGCTCCAACTGGTTATAGGCTGTCCGTGACGGCATAATGCCGCACTCATATAACTTGGTCTCTATATACGAAGTAACCGGGGTTACTTTATCCACGGGACAACTGACCAGAATATTGAAGTTCGTATATACCAACATGGAACTGTCCACGGCAAGTCGGTTCAACACTTCCTCGATGTCAGCCTTGGCAATCTTGTTGCTTGGGTCAGGCATGGAGCCGTGACGCTTTGCTTTGCCTTGCAGCTTACGGAGTAACTTGCGTTGGTTCGGTATCTGTACTACCTGGTTAAACACCACACAATCCGAAAAAGGTATGTTGGTCAGGAACGAGAACAGGTCGGTAGCAATGCTGTAGCCGTTGATGTTGGTCTCAGTATATGGTTTGATAATCGACGGCAGGTTTATCTCGTCTATATCCACCAAAGGGTAGGAACGGATAATGCGTTCCCCTGTTCTCAGGTATTCGTCCGAAGCCTTGAAGTTGGTCATGGAGAATGCCCCGTGCCGGAACTGGAATGCCATGAAGCGGTGGCAATACTCGTCAGCTTCGGCTTTGGAGAGCTTGCGGTGCCGGATGCCCCGCTCGGTCAGGATGTCATCCACCTTGGAAACCTTCGTATGAAAGTCCAGCCATGTCTTCGGGTCGTACTGCACGAACTGGCTGCGTTGCGCCTCCTGTGTCACTATCAGGTACGTGCGTATCTCTGTGAACTCCCTTCCCTCGAAATAATTGAAGTAGCTCCGGGTCAGAAACTCCGCATCTTCCGGCACGTCATGGTGGTAGGCTTGCTTGCAGAGGATGTCCTGCTTTTGCAGGGCATAGCCCTCGCCGAGGGTCTGCACTACATTGGAAAGCACATCCTGAAAGCGTATGTACTGCCCGGCATCGGTGCAAAGCTGCTGCACCGGGTTGGTCATCTCGAAGATGACGGACGGCTCGCCCTTGGCTGAAAAAAGGACGACATTGCCGTCCGTTTCCTCCAACCCGGCATAGAGGCCGTCAAAGACTTTTTTCTTGGTTTGTGCCATAATTAGGAGCTTTTTCTCAGTTTGTTGTAAATATAAATGCCCTTGTCTCTCCGCTTGTTGTGCAATCCTCCGCGCTGTTTGATGAAGATGGTCACCAGCCCGATGACCGCCATGACAAGCATGGCGATGAACCCGGCGAGCTTTCCCAATACAATGGAGAACAGTATGAATCCGACAAACGACATACCGATGGCCAATGCCGCCAACGTAAGGAAACGCCCACGGATGCCCATGAACTCCAGCGGTTTTTGCAGTCCCTTGAATACGGGAAATCCCTCCTGATTCATCGTCATTCTATTGTTGCGTCATTGTTATTTGAAGAACAACGGAAGAGCCTCGGACAGAGCGATGAAGGCGATACAGCCACCGATGGTGAGCATGATGGTCTTCTTCACGTCCTGGTCACCGTTTGACATCTTGAAATACACGTTGAAAGCTCCGACCAAGGCGATTACGGCTGCGATTGCCTTCATCAGGTTGGAAACCGGGGTCTGATAGGAACTGATTTCAGTAGTGGCTTTTGTGAAGCCGGCCGCGCCCTTGCTTGCCGCCATCATGTCACCTACGGATATTGTCAGTGCTACTACTGCCAACACACTTTTCTGTGCGAAGGAGCTTGCCATGAAGCGGTCATATGCACGTTTCAGTTTTTTCTTGAATTGCATTTTTTGAAATTGTTTATCTGATTTCATCACCAAAGGAACAGAAGTCGCTAAAGAAACGGGGGCTTCTTCTTAGAAGAAGGTATATATGGTTTGTCGGGTAAGTTTGCCTTGCTATTTGGCATTCTCACAGTCGGCTATAAGTGAACCTAAATCGCAAATGCCGTTTTCCACCATATTATTTACCTCCACAACGAGGTCTTCCACAAGGATGCCGTCCGTCATAATGGCTTCACGGAAACCGGGACGATGGAATGGCTTTTCGGAGTTGGATTCAGGCTGTTCCCGGTCAGATTTTGTCTCAGAGTCAGAATTTGCCTTTTCCTCCGGTTTATCCTCTTTCTGCTTCGGTTCATCCCGGCTGATTCTGAATGGCTTGAAGGTCTTTGCTTCATCCGATATGTCTATGTCTTCTTCTGATTGCGATTCCAGTTCTGCTGTCTGTGCAGCCTTGGCTTTCATGATGTCAAGGACTATCAACGCGGCATAGTAGAACAGGAGGGCAATGAAGAGCAGGAATACTATTTGTCCGTATTGCATGGTGCTATGTTATTTATAAAGTGATTACTACTTGTAGATTATTTCCTGTAATTGGCAGGAAGCTCAATCCCAACTTGACGGCTTTGCTTTCCAGCTTGGTCTTGCGCTCGAAGTTATCTGTGGCATATAGCAGGACACGCTCGCCGCATACAACATACCCCAGGCTTTTGAGCCGTGAGCGGAGCCTTACCCTTGCACGGTTGGAAACAACCTTAATCTGTGTCAGCGGTTCAAGTCCGAATATCACGTGCCGTCTCTCACGTTTGATTAGCTCAATACGGGTTTGGGATATGATATAGGAAGTTTCCGTCCGGCTGCGTTTCAGTCCTAACTTGGCGGCGATGTTGCATACATTCGACCGGCTTATTCCCAAATCGCGGGCCATTTGAGTGAATGACTTGTAATGGAAATGCCTGCGGATATAGTCGGCACGCTCCATCCATTTCGTCTTGGCAACTTTTACCAGTCCTAATTTGCGGGCTTTCTGCTTGACAAGGGTCTCGCTTACTCCCAATACTATGGCGGTATGGGAAGTTGTTTCCACCGGGTACAGTTCCGTCAAGAGGGTTGTCATCCGGTCAGTCCATTGGATTGTCCTCATGCCTTTGCCTCCTTATAGTTGATGAAAAGCGACTTGTTATCACGGCGGTACTTCGCAAGCTGTGGCAGGTAGGTCTTGAAGAACGTGCGGACAATGGCGTTCACCATGTCGGAACGGCTGCGGTTATGGATGTTGCACTCGTCCAATGAGTCGGCAAGGTCGCGGTCTAACTTGCAGATCATCCTTTCTCCTTTATCTTCTTGGGTATCGCTTTCAAGATAGGACAGGAAGTCTTGCCAATAGTCGGAAGGCTCAATTTCAGGAGCAGTTTTCTCGCCAATGTTATCTTCGCCTGTAACCAACACAGTTTCATGTTCTTCTTCAACTCTTGGCTTGTTTTCGTCCGACAGGCTTATGTCGGGGTCATTGATGCCTTTGAGGAGGTCATCTATTTCGGGAATGTCTTTTGTCATTACTGTATATGTTGATGGTTATTATTGATTGTCATTTTCTTCCGGTTGTTTCTCTTTCGCTTTGCCTTTTAATTCCACCTCCAGATTCCCGGTCAGTTGTATTCCCGTCAATTTAGGCTCACGGATGGGTGCTGTCGTATCGAAGATGTAGGAATAGATACGTTCAAAGACGGGAGTAACGATACCGGCCTGTTTATCCAAAGCCGCCATCGTACTGAAACGCTCCATGTCGGCACGCTTGGGAATCCTGCCCGTTACCACTCCGTAGTTGCAGAAGGTCTCTCTGGTATTCTCCCAAATGACCAGTTCGGAACGTTTTCCCACTCTGCCGTCATGCAGGTTGGGGACAATGAAAAGCTGTGCCTTCATATTTTCGCCAACGGCTTTTCGCAGACGGTCAATAAACATAAGGAAGCTGGCGGTGGAGGGAACGGTCATCAAGTCATAATGGAAAGGCACAACGATAATGTCCGAGTTTACGAACATCGGCACCAGTCCGTCCGCTTGCAGGCTGCCAGGGGAATCCATCAGCACGACATCCAGGCTCGAATCGTTGTGCATTTTCTCTATAAGGGCAATAATCGCTTTCTTGTCGTTGGCCTCGTATGACAGCACATCGTAAGGCACATACTGCACATCGTATTTCTTGATGTCAGCCTTGCGGCACTTGATGATGGAGTGCTGGAAGTCGCAATCGACTATGGCGACACGTACTCCCTTCGTCACCAGATAGTTGGCGAAGGTCACGCAGAGGGTGGTTTTGCCCACGCCTCCTTTTTGGTTGGCGAATGTGATGATGACCGGTGTCTGTATCATTTTTCCGTGCGATGAATTATTTTAAGGCAAAATTATCGCACGTGTAACCGGGAAAACGAAATACGCAACACTTATATGTCCTCGGTTAAAGTAACCGGGGTGCAAGGGTTCGTGTTATCAGGGTATCACGGTTTGATGCGCCCGAAAAGTGGACGGCAGCACGTCCCTGTTTTATCGCTTCAAGATACGTCCGTCATCCATATCGTCATAGTTGCCTTTCAGTCCGACTTCCCATTCCCGTTTTTCATCGTGGCTACCCTCGCCGTTGTCTCGCATCTTGTTGTGACGGGAGAGTGGTTTGTGAGAAGAGTGCTTCGGTTGTTGCTGTTTAATTAGTTCCCTTTTCAGCTGTTCCAGATTGAAGCCTTCTTCTGATAGATTGACGATGATATGGCTCTTGAAGTTGATGGCGTATGTGGCATCTTCCTCTTGACGGATGATGAAGCCTTCCTCACGAAGGGCACTTCTGACAGAGGTAACGGTTTCATCATCGAAGATTCCCTTCAAGCGGTTGATGGCATCTGTGTGGGATTGTAGTTTTTCCGAGGACAATGTTACAAGGTCAGGGCGGTTCACCTTATAGATTTTGCAGAGCAAATCACGTTCTGCCTCTGCGGTGGGGTGGAACTTCTCTACCAGTTCGATGCGGTTGTTGCGGTCTATGGCTTCCGACATAAACGGTTTCAAGGGTCTGGACTTTCCGTTGAAGTAGATGACACCTTTCTTTATATAGGCGTGATGTTTCTTTAGCTTTTGGAATATCTCACTCTGAGTAATCTTGGGATTGAGGGTAAGCAGTTGGTCAATGAAATCCTCTATACGGTCAAAGCGTTGTTCGGGTGTGGCGAAATCCAACAATTCATCTACAGCCAACACTCTTGCCCCGTGGACGACGGTCTTGTTGGTGTGGTCAACGAGTATGTAGCCGTATGCCGCATCTTTCTTGCCGAAGAACACGATGTCAATGCCGAACTTGGTTTTCAGTTCCTTTTGGAGTTCTTCCTTGTTGGAACTTACATCCCGATACTTTATGAGAATGCTCCGAAGCTGGCGGTTACGTGCTCTGTTGTAATAGCCTTTCTTATACAGTGCCTCAATGTCGGTAAGAGGCACTTTCTCCTGTACCTTGCCGCCATGTTTGACAAAGACGGTGCCGTCTTTTTGATAGACCTCGTAGCCCATCGAAGTCATTACGGCTTTGAACTGGGCAAAAGAGGAGAAGGTGTATTGTTTGGCTGCATCTATGTCTTTCTCTACCTTTTGCTTTCTGTCATTACCCAATATGCGGTCAATCACTTCCTGTGAACGTCTGCGCTCGTGGTCGTGCTGTATCTTCTTGCCATCGGGAGCGATGCGGGAGGTAACGATATGCAGATGGGTGTTGTCGGTATCATAATGGGAATAGACCAACAAGGGTTGTCCTTCCTCTCCATATCCCATTTCAGTTAGATAGCGATGAGCGAAGTCTAACAACTCGGATTCCGTCATTTCATGCCCTTTACAGGAAAAGGCAACGTGGAACTGCGCCTTCTCAATACGGGTGTTCCGGGAAGTGTACTCCTGAAGGTATGTGACCAGTTCTTCCGGGGTAGGCTTGCCGAATGTACCGAGTGTGCCGAAGTTCCGCATTTCGAGCATACGGGCAACTCCTTTCGCAACTTTGCGTTCATTGTAACCGACTGCGTGGAAGTTCGTGCTTCCGGGTAATATGGTGGCTATCATACTTGGGGAACTTTATCTTTGGATAATGTGACTATGGTGTTCTGATAGGATGTAACCGTGGTTACTCAGTATCTCGGTTATTCGGTTTCCATTATCAGGATTACTATATAATTAGGTATAAGTGAACTCTTGAACTATAGTTTGACAGCCTTGCGTGTCACGGTTTCAAGGTTTCTCTTTATCTCGTTCAGTGTTTTTTGGGTTTCAAGGATAGCCGGCATCAAGACCTCGCGGATATAGCTGGGTGGAAGTAACCCGGCTACCGAGAGTTCATTGGCTCTCTTAACCGACTGGTTCAGGTTACTGCCTGCCCAGGATAGTTCATCCCGGAATTTCCGGTAAAACGAACCGAGGTTATTGATTAGTTCTAACCGTTGTCTGGCATCGGTGTCTGAATACTCTGCCAATGCTGCACGTATGTAATCAGCGACAGGTTTTCCCTTCGCTTTTTCTTTAAGCATGGACTGTTCCTCCGGGGTCAGTCGTAACTGATAAACTTTGGTTCTTCGTTTCATCTTACTATGATACTTGGGTAAAACTGGTTTTCTGAACCTTCTTTCGCAGGGCGAAACAGCGTGAAACCGCTCCGATGCGGCAGCAGTCGGCAAGTCACCTTTTCAGGACGAAACGAAGTTTTGTAATGACAAAGGTACAACTTGCTTGACAAATCCTGCAACGCAGTTCGATGTCCTCCAAGGTTCGTTTTACGACAAAATTACCGCTGAAACTCCTCTCGGAACGAAATACGCAACAGATTTTTCTGAAAGTGGTATTCTCTAACCAAGGTTACTTTAACCCGATAGCCAAAGATATAGGGTAGCTCGTTATCCGCATCCTGAAACATCCTGATGCGGTGTAACCGAGATACCTTGATTACTTAACCAAGATGCCGAATAGTACAGATTCTTCGGTTTATCGAACTGGAGTTATCAATAACTATGATACTTTAAGTAACGTGATACTTCGGTTTCAAGGTTACATTGTTTCATTAACCTTAGACACTGCTATCAGCAAACCACGCTACCAATCGACCATGATTCTTTGGCAGCCTAATACGATAGACACTTGTAACCAAGTAAATAAGGTTAGTGGATATGCTATACCCAAGGTATCGTTTAACCAAGGTATCGTGGTTAGAAGAGTTCTTTTACCAAGACAATAGGGAAATAAAGTGTTATCATATGATGTAATTTGAGCAAGCAATAAACATATCAAGAGGTCAACATAATTGGGATAGAATGGTAATTTAACCAAGTGTTCAAGGTTAGAACAACCTCTGTTCAATGATACCTAAAAACTTGAAAGCAAGGTAAAAAAGTATCGTTTGATGTCATAAAAAGCGGCACTTTCTCTTTGCTATATCGCTGATTTTCACTATATTTACATATAGAAATAGCCTTTGATTGGCTACATTATTTACGCTAAAATTTGAAAGTTATGTTGTTTGAATTGCTATTCCTCATATACTTGCTCCCGGTCATCTTATTGATAGGGTTGCTATTGAAGGCGGCTCGTTGGATTATCGTAAACGTATTCCGGCTGGCTATCTGGATTATCAAGACTGCCTTTGTTTTACTGTGGAAGGGACTGCTCTTGATTACCGGTTTGGTAGTAGGCAAGATGGTAGCCAACCGCAATCAAACCGATAGAGGCAGATACAATTAAAGCCGCACCAATCAAAAAGACTGATACGGCTCATAGGGGAGTGGAGCTTAATTCTTCCCTTGGGTTAAGGGTTGGCTTCTACAACACATCGGCTAAAAACCTTTGCCTTTGCTTCTTTCATAAACGACTTCCTTTCTTGAATCGCAATTCAGCAGGCGAAATTGAACGGTGCAACCTGTAGGGATGTCCTTGGGTAGTTGTTTGACAAGTTCCGCAATGACTTCATCCACATTGCTGAAACCTATATCCGTAAGTTCGCTTACCACATCACCCTTGAAATAGGCACGACCATAAATCATCATCTTCTTTGAGATACGGAACAACTTGTCTTCTGAGGTTTCAATGTCCTTTGCTTTTCCTTGCTTGCTCTTCTTGCTGCTAAAGAAGATGAAGTCTATGACCTTTGCGTTCAGTTCCCATGCTGGAGTGAAATCCAACTTTACATATCCACGGGTAATGTTAAGACCATGACTGTGATTCATTCCGAAAGCCACTTCATACAAGTTGGCATCACAATCATTTTGGGCAATAGTGCCCCAAGTATGCCGGAAGGTATAATAGCAGTAGTAGTCCTCTTTCTTCATCCCCATATCCATACAGATTTTACGGATGCCAATATTCACATTTGCGTTAAAACTATCGGAGTTGCTGTACCGCTGGTGGAAATTGAACAGGTATTCATCCTTTTCGTCTGACAGGTACTTGTCAAAAGTAGATTGGATGAATGGTTCAACTCGCATTTCTATGTAGGCTTCATCCCGACGGCTATGCTTGGTCTTGGCTCTCTTATAGCCGATGACACCATCTTTGTAATCCTCTTTTTTGAGTTCATACATATCAACCGTGTTGATTCCACCCAAGCAGAGGGAGAGGAGCGCCACGTCTCTGCCCAATTCAGGAAGAGAAGAAATCATCTTGCTTTGAGGAAGAGGACGATTGAAAAACTCACGGCAAGCCTCGGCACTGATGGCACGTTGAACAGTGCTATCAGACTTTGGAATTTGTATCTTATTCCAAGGGTTGAACTTAATGCGAATCATTCCACGTTCTTCATCATTCAGCTCCATGATGGCTTTTTTGTAAATCTGCCGAACACAAGTAGGGTACATTTCCTTTGCGCGATTCGTCTTAGACAACTGTTCAATCCATAAATTCAATACAGTAGAAGTAAGCTGGCTAAACATGAGTTGGTTTGAACCTACATATCGCTCCAAATGATTAACGGCAAGATGATAGTTCTTAGCCGTCCGTTCATGTCCGTTCTTTTCCATTTTACCAATGAAAATTCGAGCATATTCGCTGAAACATACATCAGCATCATTCTTTAATAGATACTCGATAACCTCTTTTATATCCCAGTGGTCAGCACACACTCGATTCAACCGGTCGGTGTATTGCCGAATGAGCATTGCGCAATACTCATTGACAACCGGGTCTGTCAATTCACCATTTTTTGCGATGTGGGCTTCATCAACGATTTTGTTCGTCTTGATGTAACTTGACTTACGCTGATGCGTCAGTCTGATGTAAACCGTGTAAAAGCCATCGCCTCGCGGTTTCTTTACCGTTGCTTTTAATGTCGTCATATCCTTCTTTTAATTTTAAGGGGTAAATACTCTAAAATAATCCGGGGTAAACAGGGGTAAACATGGTGATTTCCGGGGTAAACATATGGAAAACATTTCCGTTCATTTGGCTCATTTTTTGCGGTCAAGTGTACGAACCGTCCAAGCGCAAATCAGGCTGTAATCACCGTTAAAACAGTAGATTACAGCCTGATATAAAGATTATCTATTTAGAGTCTTATTCCTCTATTGCAGCCTGCGCCGCAGCCAGTCTGGCAATAGGCACGCGGAACGGAGAACAAGACACATAGTTCAAACCAACTTTGTGACAGAATTTCACTGATGAAGGCTCACCACCATGCTCACCGCAGATACCGCATTTCAAATCAGGACGAACTGAACGGCCTTTATCTACAGCCATTTCAATCAGCTGGCCCACACCATTTTGGTCGAGTACTTGGAACGGGTCTACTTTTAGAATCTTCTTTTCCAGATATACCGGCAAGAAAGAAGCAATATCGTCACGGGAATAACCGAAGGTCATCTGGGTCAAGTCATTGGTACCGAATGAGAAGTATTCTGCACGGCTGGCAATGCGGTTGGCTGTCAGCGCAGCACGCGGAATTTCAATCATGGTACCTACTTTGAACGGAATTTCCATACCTTCTTTTTCAAATAATGCTGCTGCTGCATCACGGATCACCTTTTCCTGAGCTTCGAATTCATACAGGATACCGGTCAAGGGAACCATAATTTCGGGATGCGGATCATATCCTTCTTTCTTCAGTTCAATTGCAGCACCTAGAATCGCTTGAGTCTGCATCTCTGTGATTTCGGGATAGGTGTTACCCAAACGACAGCCGCGGTGACCTAACATCGGATTGTGTTCACACAGGCTTTCCACACGTTTTTTGATTTCCTGTACGGTTACGCCCATTGCCTTAGCCATTTCTTCCTGACCTTTTGCATCATGGGGAACGAACTCATGCAAAGGAGGATCGAGCAGACGAACATTTACCGGACATCCGTCCATAGCCTTGAAGATACCTTTGAAGTCGGCTTTTTGGAAGGGGAGCAATTTAGCCAATGCTTTTCTACGTCCTTCTACATCCGGTGACAGGATCATCTCACGCATAGCGACAATCTTTTCAGCATCAAAGAACATGTGTTCCGTACGGCAAAGACCGATACCTGAAGCACCAAAAGCGCGGGCCACTTCCGCATCATGCGGAGTATCAGCGTTAGTGCGGACATTCAGCTTGGTGTATTTGTTGCAAAGATCCATCAATGCAGCGAAATCGCCTGAAACTTCGGCTGCTTTGGTTTCCACTTTACCTTTATATACTTCACCGGTAGTACCGTTCAGAGAGATGAAGTCACCTTCTTTTAAAGTAATACCTTCAATTTCTACGGTACGTGTCTTATAATCTACATTGATAGCACCAGCACCCGATACGCAGCACTTACCCATACCACGGGCCACAACCGCAGCGTGAGATGTCATACCGCCACGTGCAGTCAGGATACCTTCGGCAACGGCCATACCTGCCAGGTCTTCCGGCGAAGTTTCGATACGTACCATGACCACTTTTTTGCCATCGGCAGCCCATTTAGCAGCATCATCGGCGAAGAACACAATCTGACCGGTAGCGGCACCCGGAGAAGCGGGCAAACCACGAGTCAAAACTTTCGCTTCTTTCAACGCTTTCTTGTCGAACACAGGGTGAAGCAGTTCGTCTAATTTATTAGGTTCGCAACGCTCCAATGCTGTTTTTTCATCAATCATGCCCTGGCGCAACAAGTCCATGGCGATTTTTACCATGGCAGCTCCGGTACGTTTACCGTTACGGGTCTGCAAGAACCATAATTTACCTTCCTGTACGGTAAATTCCATATCCTGCATGTCGCGATAGTGGTTTTCCAGTTTGGTCTGCAGGGCATCCAGTTCTTTGTAGATTTCCGGCATAGCTTCTTCCATAGAGGGATATTTGGCTACGCGTTCTTCTTCAGAAATACCTGCACGTTCTGCCCAACGCTGAGAACCGATTTTTGTGATTTGTTGCGGGGTACGGATACCGGCTACAACATCTTCACCTTGTGCGTTGATCAAATATTCGCCATTAAATAAATCCTCACCGTTACCTGCGTCACGAGAGAAGCAAACACCAGTAGCCGAAGTATCACCCATGTTACCGAATACCATGGCTTGTACGCTTACAGCAGTACCCCATTCGGCAGGAATACCTTCCATTTTGCGGTAAAGAATGGCGCGTTCGTTCATCCAGCTGCGGAATACAGCACAAATGGCACCCCAAAGTTGTTCGTATGCACAGGTCGGAAAATCTTGTCCGGTTTGTTCTTTTACAGCAACTTTAAAGCGTTTAACCAGTTCTTTAAGGTCTTCCACTTCCAATTCGTTGTCGAGCTTCACACCTTTTTCTTCCTTTACTTTTTCGATAATTTCCTCGAAAGGATCGATGTCTTCCTTGTTCACCGGTTTCATACCCAATACCACGTCACCATACATTTGTACGAAACGACGGTAAGAATCCCATGCGAAACGGGGGCGTCCGGTCTTGCGGCTCAAGCCTTCCACCACTTCGTCATTTAAACCTAAATTAAGGATGGTATCCATCATACCCGGCATAGAAGCGCGGGCACCCGAACGTACAGAAACCAGTAACGGGTTCTCTACATCTCCAAACTTGGAATTCATCAGATTTTCGATGTTGGCGATAGCTTTCTCAACATCCGCTTTCAGCAGTTCTACTACTTTATCTTTACCTAACTCATAATATTCGCTACAAACTTCTGTGGTGATTGTAAATCCCGGAGGTACGGGAACACCGATTAGATTCATTTCAGCCAGGTTAGCGCCTTTTCCACCAAGCAGATTTCTCATGTCTGCTTTTCCTTCAGCTTGTCCATTACCAAAGGTGTAAACTCTTTTTTTATCCATAATAAATGTATTTAAAGTTAACTCGCTCAAAAAATGTAATCGCAAAACTATACATATTTTAGTTATCTCCAAACCTTTTACTGAAAAAAATTAGTGGAAATTGCAATTTCTACTTTGCAATTTTAATATCTTACGATTTATGAGGCAATATTCAGGGAAAATGCTTAAATTTGTCCCCAAATTAACTTATTCAGAAAAGTGGCTAGAAAGAAGAAAGAACTTCCATTATTAGAGAAGATAACCATAACAGATGTAGCTGCCGAAGGAAAAGCTTTGGCGAAAGTGAATGACCTGGTAGTATTTGTGCCTTATGTAGTGCCCGGTGATGTGGTGGATTTACAAGTGAAGCGTAAGAAAAATCATTATGCAGAAGCTGTGGCTGTGAAATTCCATGAGTATTCTCCTGTGCGTGCAGTACCCTTCTGCCAGCATTATGGTATATGTGGTGGTTGTAAGTGGCAGTGTCTGCCATATACAGAACAAATAAAGTATAAGCAAAAGCAGGTGACGGATAATCTGACCCGTATCGGCAAGATCGAATTGCCGGAAATTTCACCTATCATAGGGTCGGAAAAAACGGAGTTTTACCGTAACAAGTTGGAATTTACGTTTTCTAACAAACGTTGGCTGACAGAGGAAGAGGTAAAGGAAGATGTGAAGTACGATCAGATGAACGCCGTAGGTTTCCACATTCCCGGTGCATTTGACAAGGTACTGGCTATAGAAAAGTGCTGGTTACAGGATGATATCAGCAACCAGATACGCAATGCGATTCGTGACTATGCATACGAACACAATTATTCTTTCTTTAATCTGCGTTCTCAAGAAGGAATGCTTCGCAACTTGATGATCCGTACTTCGAGTACGGGTGAGCTTATGGTGTTGCTGCAATGCAAGATTGTGGAAGAGAGCGAAATGGATCTGATGAAGCAACTGCTGGCTTTCGTGGCAGAACGTTTTCCGCAGATTACTTCCTTATTATATGTAGTCAATAACAAATGCAATGATACCATTAACGATCTGGAGGTAATGGTGTTCAAAGGCAACGATCATATTTTCGAGGAAATGGAGGGGTTGCGCTTCAAGATAGGAGCAAAATCATTTTATCAGACTAATTCCGGACAGGCGTATAATCTTTATAAGGTGGCCCGTAATTTTGCCGGATTGACCGGTAAAGAATTGGTGTATGATCTTTATACAGGGACTGGAACCATAGCCAACTTTGTTTCACGCCAGGCAAAGAAAGTGATTGGTATCGAATATGTGCCTGAAGCAATAGAAGATGCTAAAGTGAATTCGGCAATTAATGGCATTGACAACACCTTATTTTATGCCGGTGACATGAAGGATATCCTCACTCAGGAGTTTATCAACCAACATGGTCGTCCTGATGTTATTATCACTGATCCTCCGCGTGCCGGAATGCACGATGATGTGATTAATACAATTCTTTTTGCTGAACCTCAGCGGATTGTGTATGTTAGCTGTAATCCTGCCACCCAGGCACGTGATTTGTCTTTGTTAGATGCCAAATACAAGGTGATGGCCGTGCAACCCGTAGATATGTTCCCTCATACGCATCATGTGGAAAATGTGGTGTTGCTGGAAAAAAGAGGATAATCCGGATAGTTCAATTATAAATTGTTTAAACAGTAAATAGAATTATGTCAAGAGGTAAGAATAGTGATTCCGGCAGGCCAAAGGCGAGAAGTGTTGCCCGATATACTATATATAATGTGACGGAGCCCGCTGAGCTGATGGATTTTCTGATGCGGAAAATGGCGGGAATCAGTCGTAGCAAGGTAAAGGCGTTGCTTGCCAACCGCGTGATTTTGGTAGATAATGTGATTACTACCCAATATAATTTCGCATTGAAACCAGGTATGAAAGTGCAGATATCCAAGGTGAAGAATAATCGTGAGTTTAAACATCCGATGCTGAAACTGGTATACGAGGATGCTTATATCTTGGTGGTGGAAAAGAAGGAGGGACTGCTTTCTGTCAGCACAGAACATCAGAAGGAGCGTACTGCACAACATATTTTGAATGAGTATGTAAAACGTTCACATCGTTTCAACCGCGTATTTGTAGTACATCGTCTGGACCGTGAAACTTCGGGGTTGATGATGTATGCCAAAGATGAAAAAACCCAGAATACTTTACGTGATAATTGGCATGATATTGTGACGGACCGCCGTTATGTGTCTATCGTTTCTGGTGATATGGAGAAAGATTACGGTACTGTAGAGTCTTGGTTGACCGACCGGAAATTGTATGTCTATTCCAGTCCTGTAGATAATGGGGAAGGTAAGTTTGCGGTCACTCATTATAAAACAATAAAGCGGGCCAATGGATATTCATTGGTGGAGTTGGATTTGGAAACAGGACGTAAGAATCAGATTCGTGTGCATATGTTGGATTTAGGTCACCCTGTTGTTGGTGACCGGCGCTATGGCAGTGAGTGTGATCCTTTAGGACGATTGGCGTTACATGCCTTCAAGTTATGTTTCTATCATCCGGTAACAAAAGAGTTGATGGAGTTTGAAACTCCTTATCCTACGGCATTTAAAGGATTAATGCAGAAAAAATAGAAAGTTTCTTCTGTTAAAATTAAATATAAGGCTTCTTTGCATTTATTTTGGGCAGAGGTTAAGAATAAAAAAGCAATATCCATCCACTTACCAAACTGTAGACGGATGGATATTGTTGTTTTTAGAGATTTGGCAGTTTCATTATTAAATTGCCTTTCTTAATGCAAGAATGGTCATGTAGTCCGATTTCCCAATGTTGTATTGATGAATAAAAAGGCTGAAATTCAAGATAAATTTGATTCAGCCTCTTTATTATTGTATCGGCGAAGTGATATTGAATAAAAGAGTTTTTTCAATAGATGTGATCATATAAAATCTCTAACGCACGTATGTCTACATGAAGCTACGCATATGTATGTACGGGTTTGTGCGTATGTATGTGAGTGTGAATCATATAAATCCCCCAAATATAAGGACGTTTTTAAAAAAGATCAAGAGCTTTTCAAATAACAACAGGAACTTTTTGGAAAAGATAACGAGCTTTTTTAAAAACGTTTTGATCTTTTTTATCGATATCGGAACTCTGTAAACTGCTATTTCGTGGAAGTACATCTCTTTCATATGCATTTTTGAAATGAAAAAGTCTGAAAGTACCCTGCTTTATATCAAACAGGAATACTTTATAAAAAAGAATATATAGTTGACAGCAAGCGTATTATGCGAAAATCTGCTTTAAAATGGCTCAGCGGAAATTTCTGGTTGTTAAGTTTTAAAATTAGCTACCTTTGCTTACCTTTGTTTTATGAAACCCGAACGACTCCTTCGTGCCATCCTTCCG